>Ga0315533_1001443_pt1 | contig 18058 bp, 18 predicted proteins | sample SalMarSW160130MG_FD_203081 | JGI IMG/M metagenome (GOLD analysis project Ga0315533, IMG submission 203081) | Salt marsh sediment microbial communities from the Plum Island Ecosystem LTER, Massachusetts, United States - Salt Marsh Sediment SW1601-30 ... | reverse complement strand
TGTTTACATAAAGCTTTAAGAAGAAATTATATTTCTGAGAAAGAATTCAGTGAACACTACGAATATGCATACAATCTGATGAATATGATGTCAGCGTTTAAAAAGAAAATAAAATGAGACAGAAGTCGGAAGTTGAGGAGCAAAGTGACGAAATCCCGCGAAGCGGGAACGGAAGACGGAAGTTGGAAGATGGGTACAGGACTTTGGACTTGGAACTTCGGTCTTCGGTCTTGGGACTTCGGACTTCGGACTTCCGACTGATCATATAATTTTTATCAAATTTTATCCTGTATTCGTAAAAAATGAGGAGTTTTTGATGAATGTTAATTTTTCAGAGACAGATCAGACAATCCGGCTGATTTATGGACAATTATATCCGACAATAATTTCTGGAACAGGCTTGTTTTAGCTAATTACGCACTTACTGCGGTTTGCTGCTTATGATTTCTTGATTATTTTCATCCCTGAAATGTTTGTTCTTTAACCTTGTTAGTCCCGGTTATTTTGTAATAAGATGAATTGACTGGAAAAAGTAAGAAAAATCTTTTCCGTCACATTTTTAATAAGTTACATAAAAAACGGTGGGACTGACGGGGCGGAAGCATGCCCCGCTGGAGGCGGGAAAGACAAAAGACAAAAGACAAAAGACAAATGGCAAATGGCAAATGGCAAATGGCAAAAGAATTCAATTCTTCAATCTATTTTAAATCACTTTTATCTTTTAACTTTTATCTTTTGTCTTGTAACATATTTGTTTAATAAACAATAAGTTAAAATGACTAAAAGATACCCTAAATGGCTTTTAAATATCAGGACAAAAGCGTTGAATCTGTTCAGCAAGTATTCTATTCCGAGATGGATGGTTTTTGTCTTTGATAATCTATCTGTCTTCCTTCTCGTTTTCTTTGCATATCTTCTAAGGTTTAACTTTGATATAGCTGCAATCAATTATGCAATAGTGTTTAAACACAGTCTGGTTATTCTTTCTGTTTACGCTGGTTTTAGTATTATTTTCCGGTCCTATTCAGGGCTTCTCCGCCATACCACTCTTACAGATGTAAGCCTGATATTTCTTGTTACTACTATTTCTTCTATTTTTTTATTGGTACTGACTATCGGCAGCAGATTATTTAACCTGAATAAATTTCTATCGTCAATTCCTCTCTCTGTTATTCTGATACATTATGGTTCGATTACGGTTTTTCTCTTTTTTGTCAGGGTCTTTGTTAAGTTAATTTTCAGGTTTGCTACAAGTTATGGGATGGATAAAAAGAATGTGTTGATTTATGGTGCTGGTGAAATGGGATTTGTTGTCAAGCGCGTTCTTTTAAGCGATCCAAAAGGTGGTTTTAATGTTTCGGGATTTCTTGATGATAACAAGCAACTTCAGGGTAAGAAGATTAATGGTTTGCCGGTGTATAATCCCACGATTTTGTCTGCAAATATTCTTAACAGGAATAAAATCAAGACGCTTATTATTGCTGTTAAAGATATATCACCCGGTAAGAAAAGTGAGATCATCAGGACCGCGGTAAGCCTTGATCTTGAGATACTTGAAACTCCCTCCATTGATCACTGGCTGAATGGTCAGCTCCAGGTGCGTCAGCTTCAGAAAGTTAAATTTGAGGACCTTCTCGGCAGAGATCCGATTAAGCTGAACATGGAACTGATAGAGAAAGGATTAAACAATAAGACAATACTTGTAACCGGTGCTGCAGGGTCGATTGGTTCAGAAATTGTACGCCAGCTTGCACGCTTTAACACTAAAAAAGTAATACTGGTGGATCAGGCTGAGACACCGATGTTTCATCTTGAAAATGAGCTCCGGAAGAAGTTTAGTAACCTGCAATTTAAACTTATTCTGGCAGATGTTACTGGTGCTGAAAAAATGGAATTTATATTTCGGGAATATCATCCGGAAATAGTTTTCCATGCAGCAGCATATAAGCATGTTCCTCTTATGGAGGATAATCCTCATGAAGCCGTAAGGGTAAATGTGGGAGGTACAAAACTGATCACTGACCTTTCAGTGAAGTTTGGAGTGGAAAAATTTGTAATGGTTTCATCAGACAAGTCTGTGAATCCTGTTAATGTTATGGGAGCATCCAAGCGGATCTGCGAGATGATTGTTCAATCGAAAGCACAGCAGGCCGGAGTGAAGACACAGTTCGTAATTACCCGGTTTGGAAATGTGCTGGGTTCGAATGGATCGGTAATTCCCATTTTCAGACAACAGATTAAAGAAGGTGGCCCGGTTACAGTCACACATCCTGAAATAACCCGTTATTTCATGACTATCCCCGAAGCCTGTGAGCTGGTACTGGAAGCAGGTTTTATGGGTAGCGGGGGTGAAATATTCGTTTTTGATATGGGTGAACCAATTAAGATTGCCGATCTCGCTCACCAGATGATACAACTCTCAGGTCTTGTACCCCAGAAAGATATTAAAATAGAATATACCGGTTTGCGACCGGGTGAAAAGTTATACGAAGAGTTGCTTTCAGACAAAGAAAATACTATTCCTACTCATCATCCTAAAATCAAGATTGCGCAGGTTGAAAAGCTTGATGGCCCGGCTCTGCTTTCAAAGATCGACGGTCTGTTTGATAATTTTTATAGTCTTTCAAAACATGAAATTGTCAGATTGTTAGGAGAATTGGTACCGGAATACAAATGCGGTAACGGGAAATATAATGAAGCAGAGGTGAGGGGTGAGCGATGAGAGGTGAGAGGTATGTATCTTTAACGGGTGTTTTCTAACTGTCCTGTTTATGTCAATAGTACTTCTGAGAAATCTTTTCAGGAAAAGTTTATACCTGCTTTCAGGCTTAAATATGAATGATGATGACCGCTCCAAAGTACTGGATTTGTTGTATAGAAATTCAAAGAAGCATTTAAATTAATAAAATAGATCGTTATAAAAATCAGCATATCCAGGATTAATATAAAATATTATATATGAACAACTTAGATATTTATAACAAAGTATTTATTACAAGTTTTAAAGTGAAAGCGAGCCAATTGGATACATTAGCATACCGGTCAATTTCAGGCTGGGACTCCATTGGTCACGTGATTATGATCTCTGCACTGGAGAAAGCCTTTGAAATCTCATTTGATGCAAAGGATATTATTGATTTTTCCTCCTACAATAAAGGCAAGGAGATATTAAGGAAATACAATATATACATCTGATATATTGGATATTATATTTTTGTTATTTAGGATGAATTCAAATTATAAAGTATAATTAGCTGGTTTGCTGACTTATTTAAAACAATTTATACATATATAAGACAAGATAACACGGGTAAGTAATTCAGCACAAAATATTTTATTCATTTAAATCAAACATTATGTATACTCGCGATCTTTTACTTTCTTTTAAAAACAACAAGGCAGCAATTACTTCTGAAGGCAAAAGCATGAAGTATGGTGACATCTATGATTTTTCTAAACTGATCTATAGTAAGATTAGTCACAGGTGTCTGATTTTCTCTCTATGTCAGAACCGCCCCGGATCATTATGTGGTTATATTTCGTTTATATTAAATAAAGTTGTACCACTGATGCTCGATGCTTCAATTGATAACGAGTTATTAAATAATTTGATCAAGACATACAAGCCTGAATATCTTTGGTTGCCAGACTATCGTCTCCCTGAGTTTCCCGGGAAACATGTTGAATACTCAGCTGATGATTACTCTCTGGTTAAACTTGAAAATGATAAACCTTATGCTTTAAATAGTGATTTAGCTTTATTATTAACAACATCGGGGAGTACAGGTAGCCCTAAGCTTGTAAGGATCAGCTATGAAAATATTGAAGCAAATGCCAGATCGATTATGGAATATCTCGCCATTACAAAATCAGAACGGCCAATCACCACAATGCCAATGAACTATTCTTTCGGACTATCCATAATTAACAGTCATTTTCTTGTGGGAGCAACGATCCTTTTAACATCAAATTCCCTGATGGAAAAAGAGTTCTGGGAATTTCTGAAGAGAGAAAGGGCAACATCAATATCAGGAATACCTTATACCTATGAAATTTTGAAAAAACTTCGTTTTTTTCAAATGGAATTGCCTTCACTAACAACTTTAACCCAGGCTGGAGGTAAATTGAATATTGATCTTAATAAAGAATTTGCTGAGTTTTGTTCCCTGAATAACAAGCGTTTTTTTGTAATGTATGGACAGACAGAAGCCACGGCAAGAATGAGCTATCTGCCACATGAATTTGCTCTTTCAAAACTTGGGAGCATGGGAGTAGCAATTCCTGGTGGTGAATTTAGTCTGATTGATGAAAATAAACGAATCATTGAAGGTCCGGAAATAGCTGGCGAATTAGTTTATAAAGGCAAAAATGTTTCATTAGGGTATGCCGAGTGTGGTGATGATCTTTGTCGGGAAGATGAAAATAATGGAACTCTGATCACAGGTGATCTTGCGAAAAGGGACAGTGATAATTTCTATTATATCGTTGGCAGAAAAAAAAGATTTATTAAGCTATTTGGGAATCGAGTCAATCTTGATGAAGCAGAACGCTTGTTAAAGAATATAATTTCAGATTGTGCCTGTACAGGAGAGGATGACAGGATGATTATTTATATAACCGATCCCTCCAGAGAATCGGAAGTACAGGATTACCTGTCCGGAAAGACCGGGATCAATATTCAGGCATTCACTGTAAAGCACATTGATAAGATTCCAAAAAACAGTTCCGGAAAAACTATTTATTCCAGTTTATCAATCAGATGATTGATCTGATCGATGGACCTGATTTTACACTCTTATTATCTGCCCGCACCTTAGTGTTTACCTGCCATTTTTTTAAATAATTATTACTTTCTTTTTATATTTCTTCCACGATTGTGAAAAATTCTTAAATAACTCAATAACATGAAAAATTTACTCATTATCGGTGCCCGGGGTTGTGGGCGTGAAGTATTTCATCAAGTTAAAGCATGTGAAGGATATAATACCGAATTCCGGATCAAGGGTTATCTTGATGATAAAACAGACGCATTAAACGATTTTCCTGGATACCCACCCATAATTGATTCTGTTGAAAATTATGAGATTCATACTAATGATGTTTTTGTATGTGCATTAGGTGATGTAAAGTTTAAAAAGAAATATGCTCAGATTATTATTAATAAGGGCGGTGAATTTATTTCTATCATCCCTGCGACAATAAAAATAGGATTAAATACACGAATTGGAAAAGGTTGTATTTTGACCCGGGATGCTATAATTTCCTGCGATGTAACTATTGGTGATTTTGTGTCAGTTCAGGCATATTCTGTTATCGGACATGATGCCCGGATAGGTAATTGGTGCCAGCTGAATTCATTTTGTTTTATTGGAGGAAGTGCAGAATTGGCTGATGAAGTTACTATTAATCCGGGTGCAATTATTCATCCGCACAGGAAAGTTGGTAAAGGTTCAATTGTAGGTGCAGGTGCTTTTGTAACAAAGAATATCGGAGAAAACACGACTGTTTTTGGAAATCCGGCGGCAAAACTAATATGAAACATTTGATATTAATAACTTAAAATTTTTAAATATGGAACTTGACTATTTTATTCGTAATTTTGCTGATCAGTTTGATGATGCTGATATCAGCGTTTTTAGTGCTAAAAGTGCTTTCCGGGACATTGAAAATTGGTCCTCGTTAACTGCTCTTAGTATTATTGCTATGGTTGATGAGGAGTATGATGTGGAGCTAAAGGGCGATGATATAATGAACGCAGTTACAATCGAAGATCTTTATAACATAGTAATAAGCAAGAAGTAATGGCATATTTAGAGGTTCAGAATGTCAGGATTGCAGGTATTTCAGCCTGCGTTCCTAAAAACATTCAGGTAAGTATAAATGTCGAATCTCAGGATTACGATACTGATCAATTTATTGCAACAACCGGTGTTAGGGAAAAGCGATATTCTGAAGATTTTACATCATCCGATTTATGCTTCTTTGCAGCTGAAAAGCTGATGGAGGATCTGGGATGGCAGAAGGATGATATTGACGCACTTATCTTCGTTACCCAAACAGCAGATTACCTCATGCCTGCAACATCATGTATTTTGCAGGACCGGCTTGGATTACTACAGGAATGTTATGCATTGGATATTACACATGGATGTTCAGGCTGGGTATATGGTCTCAGCTCTGCTGCAACCTTGTTAAGTACCGGTATGATGAAAAGAGCTCTGCTATTGGCCGGGGAAGGCAGGAAAAGATCTTTTTCCCCACCGGATCTGCTTTTTGGTAATGCAGGTACAGTAACAGCTTTGGAATATTTTGAAGGAGAAAAAAGTTTTCAGTTTCATTTCGGTACCGATGGCAGTAGATATGATGCAATAATTATTCCGGATGGTGGTTCAAGAAACCGGTTTTCCGAAAAATCGTTGATTTCTGTAGAGATCGAGCCAGGAGTTTTTCGAATGGGGATTCAGTCAAGAATGAAAGGGATGGATGTCTTTTCATTTGGTATTACCAAAGCACCCAAGTCGGTTAAAGAACTTGCTGAAAAATTTAAACTGGATTTAGATACTATTGATTATTTTATTTTTCATCAGGCCAATTTGATGCTGAACGAAAAAATCAGGAAAAAACTAAAGTTACCTGAAGAAAAAGTCCCTTATTCAATCGAAGCATTTGGGAATACTAATTCTGCATCTATTCCACTTACCATTGTGACCAAACTGGGAACGGTACTCAACAATAAAAGATCTGCACTGATAGCATGTGGTTTTGGTGTCGGACTTTCTTGGGGAACTGTTGCGTTCACATTGAATGATCCGTTAATTTCAAATTTGGTTGAAGTTTAAATATTAAAATAATGTATTATAATCCTTATTCCCTTGAAGGTAAAACAATTTTAATTACTGGTGCCTCTTCCGGAATTGGAAGGGTTACAGCAGTTGAATGCTCCAGGATGGGAGCAAAACTGATCATAACCGGCAGAAATAAGAACCGGTTGGATGAAACATTATCATCATTAAACGGTGATGGACATTTTAGCATAACAGCAGACTTATTAAAAACGGAAGAAATTGATAAACTTGTAGATTCTATTACTGAGATTGATGGTTGTGTAAATAATGCAGGTATCTTCACGTCACAGCTTGTACAATTCATTAGAGAAGCTGATTTACATGAAATAATGCAGGTAAATGTCTTTGCTCCGATAATGATGGTTAAGCAGCTTGTAAAGAAGAAGAAATTGAAAAAGAATTCTTCAATAGTTTTTACATCGTCAATATCCGGAACTTTTGTATGTGCTCCTGGCAATGTGATGTATTCGGCATCAAAAGGAGCAATTAATAATTTTATGAGAAACGCCGCGTTAGAACTATCTGTTAAAAATATTAGATGCAATTCTGTAAATCCCGGTATGGTACATGCAATGTCTTCCCGACTTTCAGAAGAACAAATTAAGAGCGATATGGATAAATATCCGTTGAAGAGATGGGGCAAACCGGAAGAGGTTGCATATGCCATTATATATCTTTTGTCTGATGCCGCTGCCTGGGTAACAGGTTCTTCGTTAGTGATTGATGGTGGTATATCAATTGCATAATTAATTCTTGTGGCTTTTTTAAAGATAAAAAATGTTGCCATACGCGGTGTTTCAGCCTGTGTTCCAAAGAAGGTTGTGAACAACGATGAATCGCTTCTTTTAACAGAGATAGAAAAGCAGCGTTTTTATGATAGTGTCGGTATCTACAGGAGACGCTGCGCAGACGAGGGTATGACTACTGCTGATCTGTGTTTTATGGTAGCGGAAAGCATCATTAAAGAACTGAATTGGGATAAATCGGAAGTAGAAGCGCTTATTTTTGTAACACAAACACCTGATTACAGAAATCCTGCAACATCCTGCATCTTGCAGCACAGGCTTGGACTGCCTGATACCTGCCAGTCTTTTGATGTTTCGATGGGCTGCAGCGGTTATATATATGGTCTTTCCATTATTTCAAGTATAATGTCTTCAGGTTATGTGAAAAAAGCGTTGTTACTTGTGGGAGATACGGCTTCATTGACGTCATCACCGGAAGATAAAAGCAGAGTCATGTTATTTGGAGATGCCGGTACAGCAACGGCATTGGAATATGATGAGACAGCTGAAGAGATTGCAGTCCAACTTGGTACAGATGGATCGGGCTATAAAACCATTATAACGCCGGACAGTGGATTTAGAAACCGTGTAACACCTGCATCTTTCAGAATGGAAGATTTTGGCAACGGGATTAAAAGAGCCAGGGTACATACTCTAATGGATGGTCTTGGAGTATTCTCATTCGCAATTAGACGTGCTCCACAATCGGTTAATGAGCTCTGCGATTATTTCAGCATCAAAAAGGAAAATGTAGATTATTTCCTGTTTCATCAGGCCAATATGATGATAAACGAAATGATCCGCAAGAAACTAAAATTACCTATTGAAAAAGTTCCATATCATTTGAAAGATTTTGGAAATACAAGCTGTGCATCCATCCCTTTGCTTATGGTAACAAATTTGAGGAATGAATTGAAATCTAAAGAAATATCAGCAATTCTTTGTGCATTTGGAGTTGGTCTCTCATGGGGCAGTATTTTCATCAGATTCAATAGAATAATCTGTCCTGATTTACTGGAACTTTAAACAAATTAACAGAATGCTTTTTAACTCAATAGACTTTGCAATATTCTTGCCGATTGTTTTTGTACTGTATTGGTTTGTGACGAAAAAAAACTTGAAGCTGCAAAACTGTCTAATTGTTATTGCGAGTTATTTTTTTTATGGATGGTGGGATTGGAGATTTTTATCATTGATACTATTTAGTACAATTATTGACTATTCAGTTGGACTCAGACTCTCAAAGGAAGAAAATCAAACAAAAAGGAAAATTTTACTCTGTACAAGTATAATTGTAAACATCGGGTTTCTTGGTTTCTTTAAGTATTATAACTTCTTTCTTGACAACTTTTTAACTGCTTTTTCATTTTTTGGTACGGAGATAAAAGCAAATTCATTAAATATTATATTACCTGTAGGTATTAGTTTTTATACCTTCCAGACGATGAGTTACTCTCTTGATATTTATAAGCGAAAACTTGAACCAACTAAAGACTTTGTGGCGTTTGCAGCTTTTGTGAGTTTCTTTCCACAATTAGTAGCTGGACCGATTGAGAGAGCAAAAAACCTTCTTCCTCAATTTTATACAAAACGTGTATTTGATTATGGGAAAGCTGTTGATGGCATGCGACAAATCCTCTGGGGTCTATTTAAAAAAATTGTAATTGCCGATAACTGTGCAGTCTATGCTAATTTGATTTTTAATAATTCAGAAGACTATTCTGGCAGCACATTGGTCTTAGGAGTATTGTTTTTTGCATTTCAAATTTATGGGGACTTTTCTGGCTATTCAGATATAGCAATCGGAACTGCACGATTATTCGGATTTAATATCATGAGAAACTTTGCTTTTCCATATTTTTCAAGAGATATTGCAGAATTTTGGAGACGCTGGCATATTTCCCTTTCGAGTTGGTTTAGAGATTATCTTTACATTCCATTAGGTGGTAGTAGAGGTGGATTGTGGATGAAAGTAAGAAACACATTTATAATTTTTATAGTGAGTGGTTTTTGGCACGGAGCGAACTGGACTTTTATCGTTTGGGGAGCATTAAATGCTATTTACTTTCTACCTTTGTTACTCACAAATAAAAATCGAAACCATTTAGAAATAGTTGCTCAAAGCAAATCCTTACCAACACTAAAGGAATTATCTCTAATGCTGCTTACTTTCAGTTTAACAGTATTTGCCTGGATTTTTTTCAGAGCCGATAACATTGGTCATGCAGCAAGTTATATTTCAGAAATCTTTTCTTACTCATTGTTTACTATACCTCATTTTGCAGGAATGCGTAAATCATTATTAACAATTATACTGGTATTACTTTTTGTGCTTATTGAATGGCATGGTAGAGAGGAGCAATTTGCAATCGCACATCTGGGGTTAAAGTGGAAGAAACCATTACGATATGCAATGTATTATGCAATTATCATTGCGATTTTTTGGTTTGGTGGCGAAAAACAGCAATTCATTTATTTTCAGTTTTAAAAAACACAAATAATGCAATTGTTTATTAAAAAAATTGTATTATTTTTCTCAATACCGTTTTCAATTGGGTTTGTCTTTTACGTGATTCTCTCATTTATACTTAGTTCATTATTAAAAGGATATAAACTTGATTCAAACATTAGAGAAATATTCATAGGAGATTCTCATATTACTGCAGCAATCGATGACAATTTAATTAAAAACAGCAAGAATTTAAGTCAGAATGCCGAGGCATTTCTTTACTCCTATTTTAAACTAAAAGTAATTTTAGAATCAAATCCTGAAATAGAAAGAGTTTATTTGGGATACAGCTATCACAATATATCGAGCTACCAAAAGGGGTTATACTCTAATTTTATTTACTCAAGATATTTTTTTATTCTTCCATTAACTGAGCGAATAAAACTTGTGAAAGGAAATATAAGAAAGTTTCCTTTATATCTTACAATTATTATCAAGTCAGGAGTAAAAAATTTATTAACCAAAGGGGATTACACTTTTTTAACCGACTATGTAGAAGCTTATAAAAATAGGTCTGCTTCCAAAGAGTCAATGGATAAAATAATAAATTATTATTTTTACACAAACGGCAAATTAAAAGACCTTTCAACTATCAACTTGTTTTATTTCCACAAAATAATTCACTTATGTAAAACTTATGATGTTGAGCTAATAATTATTAATACACCATTACATTCATATTTTAGAAGTAAAATACCCAATTATTATATTAATAATTATAATTATTTTATAGATATAAATCAGCTAAAAGTGATAGATTTAAGCACCTTGCCGTTAAATGATGAATGTTTTTGGCCCGATGGAGATCATCTATCAAAAAAAGGACGTTTGTTGATATCAAAAGAATTTAATAAACAAAAAGCACAAATACACTCCAAATGAAAAAGAATTACTTTCATTGAATAGCAAAACAACAGGATTATTTTGCATTGGATACTTTGTATATTATTTCTTGGTAGTAGAGTTATAGAAAATTGAATAGTATAATCAAATAATAATGTTACAAGATGAAAATAGGAATTTTTTGTTTATTTTTTTTATTAGTTTCCAAAATAGCCTTTTTACAAAGCTGCACGGAGGTCCAACAAAATGAATATACTGACAAATCGGTGGATATTGTACTTCCGCTTCCGCATAAGAATGGTGGAAAACCTCTTATGCAGGCATTGAATGAAAGAAAGACGGTAAGGTCGTTTACCAGTGATACTCTCACAAGGCAATTGCTCTCAGATCTTCTCTGGTCTGGCTGGGGTATTAACCGCAAGGATAATAAGCGAACTGCACCATCCGCATCAAATCATCAGGAAATAGATGTTTACGTGGTTTTGCCTGACGGACTGTACCTCTATGATGCAGAACTAAACTCTCTAAAACAAATCCATAACAGGGACATAAGGAAGTTTTGCGGTACTCAGGATTTTGTTGCCGATGCCCCTGTTAACCTTGTCTTTGTAGCCGATATGGGTAAAAAGGGATTTAAAGAGGGTGATAAGATAGCTGACTCTGATCTTTTATTGACATATGCAAATACAGGATTTATTGCTCAGAATATCTATCTGTATTGTGCATCTGAAAACCTTGGTTGTGTTGTAAGAGCCTTGATTTCAAAAGATGAGCTTGCTTCTGAAATGGGATTGAGAAAGAATCAGAAGATTATTCTTTCCCAGACTGTTGGTGTACCAGCGAAAAAATAGGCTTAAGAAATATTAAATGGTTAATTAAGCCAGCAGATTTCTAGTCGATTTAGGAATTATTTCCTTTTGATTATTTGAATAACTAATATATGTCTCTCAAACAAAAAGCTGTCTCAGGCGTTCTTTGGAGCTCTGTTGATAATTTTGCTACCCAGGGCATTGCATTTGTTGTAGGAATTATACTGGCCAGGTTACTTGAGCCAAAGGAGTTTGGGTTAATCGGTATGATTACAATTTTTATTGCTGTTTCCGAATCTTTCATCAGAAGTGGATTTTCTGAAGCATTAATACGTAAGAAGGAATGCACCCGGGATGACTATTCGACAGTCTTTTTTTATAACCTCTTTGTCGGTTTAATATTTTTTAGTCTTTTATACCTTTCTGCTCCTGCAATCAGTAATTTCTTTGAAGAACCTGATTTAAAAAATATAATACGGGTATTATCGCTGGTGCTGATAATAGATTCACTGACCATAATTCAGAATGCCATTCTTGCCAGGCGAGTTGATTTTAAATTACTTACCCGTATTTCCATTATTGCATCAACCGGTTCCGGTATATTTGCAATTATATTAGCTTATAAAGGTTACGGGGTTTGGAGCCTGGTGGCTTTGACAATAACAAAGCGAGCCCTACGTTCATTATTTCTATGGCTATGGAACAGGTGGCGACCTGTTTTGATTTTCAGTAAGAGTTCATTTGTTGAGTTGTTTGGCTTTGGTAGCAAATTGCTCATCAGCGGTCTGATTGATACAATCTACAGGAACATTTATTATCTGGTCATAGGGAAATATTTTTCCGCCACGGAACTGGGATTTTATACCAGGGCATATAATTTCAGTACCTTTCCGTCCCAAAATATAAACACGGTAATGAGTCGTGTTACTTATCCTGTTTTAGCGCAAATGCAGGATAATCCTGTGTTGCTAAAGGAAGGCTACAGAAGAATTATTCGGAGTATAATGCTGGTGACTTTTGTTATGATGCTGGGATTGGCAGCAGTTGCTGAGCCAATGGTAATTACATTAATTGGTGAAAAGTGGAGACCTTCGATAATTTATCTCCAGATGCTCTGTTTTGCCGGTATGCTGTATCCTTTACATGCATTAAATCTGAACATGCTTAAAGTCCAGGGGCGTTCCGATCTGTTTCTTAAACTTGAGATAATTAAAAAAGCACTGGCAATACCTGTAATTATTATTGGTGTTTTGTTCGGGATCAAGATCATGATAATTGGGATGATCTTCAATTCATTTGTAGCATATTATCTCAATAGTTACTGGTCAGGCAAATTTATTGGATACAGCATGAAGAAACAGGTAATAGATATCACACCTTCCTTTCTGTTGGCTGCAGGAATGGCGATAGCGGTCTTTATAATGGGATATTTCCTTAAAACTTCTTACCTGATAACTCTGATCCTGCAGGTGATACTTGGGGCAGTGCTTGTTTTTGGATTCTGCGAACTTTCCAAGATGCCGGATTATATTTATATAAAACAAATTGTAGTTGAAAAAGTATTCAGAAGAAGAAAATCATGAATTCACTTGATAAACCCATCTACGTCACCAAACCGGTTTTACCGCCATTGGAAGAATTTACAGAATATCTGAAGCAAATATGGGACAATAAGATACTTACCAATAATGGACCTTTTCATCAACAATTTGAAAGGGAACTTGCCGAATACCTGGGGGTTAAATATCTTTCGCTTTTTGCCAATGGCACTCTTGCCCTGGTGACAGCTCTGCAGACTTTGCGGATTACAGGGGAAGTAATAACAACTCCCTTCAGCTTTGTCGCTACTACTCATTCGCTATGGTGGAACAATATTAAACCTGTATTTGCCGATATTGAGCCTGAATATTATAATCTCGATCCCGACAGGGTTGAAGCGGCAATCACTCCGCAGACTACTGCAATAATGCCTGTTCATGTGTATGGCAATCCATGCAGGGTGGAACGATTTCAGCAAATCGCCGATACATACGGATTGAAGCTGATTTACGATGCCGCTCATGCATTTGGAGTAAAGATCAATGGAAACTCGGTCCTCAATTATGGTGACCTTTCAGTGATGAGTTTTCATGCCACCAAAGTTTTTACCACTTTTGAAGGAGGTGCGATTATATGTCATGATGAAGCTACAAAGAAAAGAATAGATAATCTCAAGAACTTTGGTTTTGTAAATGAGACGACAGTTGTTATTCCCGGGATCAATGCTAAAATGAATGAAGTTCAGGCTGCGATGGGTCTTCTTCAGATAAAATATGTTGATGAGGCTATAAGAAAAAGAAGAGAAATTGCGCAGTATTATCGTGAAGGTTTACAAAGTATTGAGGGAATCAGATTTTTGAATGATATGGAGGGTGTGGAACATTGCTATTCATATTACCCTGTTTTAATTGATAAGGATAAATATGGAAAGGCACGTGATCATGTTTATGAATTGCTGAAACAACATAACATTTACGGAAGACGCTATTTTTATCCGTTAATAAGCCAGCTCCCGACTTACAGGGGATTAGAATCAGCAAAGCCAGGAGCAATGCCTGCTGCCGAAAAAGTAACGGAACAAGTACTATGCTTACCAATCTACCCTGATTTGCAGCAAGAAGCAACAAACAGAATTATTCATATCCTCAATAAGAAGTGAATAAGAAAATTGCCATAATGCAGCCTTATTTTTTCCCCTATATAGGATACTTTCAACTAATGAAAGCGGTCGACGAGTTTATAATATATGATAATATACAATTCTCAAAAAGCAGTTGGATTAACAGGAACAGGATACTTATTAACGGGAAGGATATTCTTATAACAATCCCTTTGCAAAAAGATTCTGATTTTTTAGATATTAGAGAGAGATATCTGGCCGATAATTGGGTTGTTGTCAGGGTAAAAATGTTAAATAAAATAAGGGAAGCATACAGAAAAGCCCCCTTTTTCGGACAAGTTTTTCCTCTGATCCAGAAATGCATTGAATTTGATGAAAAGAACCTCTTCAAGTTTATCCTGAATTCCATACGCCAGGTAGCAGGTTACTATGAAATAGAATCAAAAATCATAATCTCATCTTCAATTGCACACAATGAAAGGCTCAGATCCGAAAATAGAATTATAAGCATCTGTAAATCAAGGAATGCCGATGCTTATATTAATCCTATCGGGGGGCTTCAGCTTTATACTAAAGATTTTTTTGAGACGGCAGGGATCCTATTATATTTTCTTAGAACATCAGAAATCCGGTATCGGCAGTTTCAGAATAGATTTGTACCTCTTTTATCTATAATCGATACAATGATGTTTAATTCGAGGGAACAGATTAATGAATATCTTACTTCCTGTTATACTTTAATTTAGTAAAGAATGAAGCTCAAGACAAAATGTTATTCGATAGTTGAATGCTGTTCATTGTTTTTAAATCCATGAAAAAAGGAATTAATGTTTAAATGGGAAAAACTCGGAAGGATATTTAATCCGCTTGAAATAACAGACAGGCCATGGTTAAAAGAGTTTGCACAGGCACCTTCTGTCCTGATTTTTGAGGATTTTGTCAGGGTTTATTTTTCATGCAGGCCACCCAGGGATGAAAAAGGCCAGTATGTAAGTTATTCTGCCTTTGTTGATCTTAACAGGAATAACTTATTTGAAATAGTGGATATAAGCAGGCAGCCTATTCTGAAGCTTGGAGAACCAGGAACTTTTGATGAATTCGGAACCTATCCTGTATCAATGATCAGAAGTGAAAATGGCATTTTGGCTTTTTACGGAGGATGGACAAGATGCGAGTCTGTCCCTTTTAATGTAGCTATCGGCATGACAATTAGTCATGATAACGGGATCTCATTTTCAAAGTGCGGCAATGGTCCGGTATTGTCCTATACACCAGATGAACCATTCATTTTAAGTGGTCCCAAGATCAGGAGATTCAACTCTCTATGGTATTTATGGTACATTGCCGGGAAGAGGTGGCTCTGGAATAACGGTAAACCCGAACCGGTTTACAAAATCCGTATGGCATATTCTAACGACACGGTTAACTGGATAAAAGCAGGCAGGGATCTGATAGAGGATAAGCTTGAAGTGAATGAATGCCAGGCCAGCCCGGATGTTTTCTTTTTTGAAAACAGGTATCATATGTTTTTCTGTTACAGGTACAGCCTGAATTACAGGGGCAGGGAAAAGGGATACCGGATCGGATATGCATTTTCTGATGATCTTCAAAACTGGACAAGGGATGACAACAAAGCCGGAATTGATATTTCTGAAGAGGGATGGGATTCTGAAATGCTTGCCTACCCACATGTTTTTCATCTTGATGGATGTTTATATATGCTTTATCTGGGTAACGAAATGGGCAGATATGGTTTTGGTCTTGCAATACTTGAAGAATATAAATCATAAGAGATCGGCATACTATGAAATGGGAAAAGATAGGTAAGATATTTGATCCGACCGAACATAAATTACCAAATGAATGCCGCGAGTTTGCACAAGCGCCCCAGGTTCTTGTTTTTGAAGATTTTGTCAGAGTATATTTTTCAACACGAAAAAAAGATAAAACAGGAAAGTTTTTGAGCCATATTTCCTTTATTGATATGGATAAGGAGTTCCGGAAAATTGTCAATATTTCTTCTAAGACCGTGATCGAGCTTGGTAAGCTTGGATGTTATGATGAACATGGAATATTTCCTTTGAATGTTCTAAGAGACAGTAACAGGATTCTTGGATATATCGGAGGCTGGAGCAGGAGAGTATCGGTTTCCATTGAAACATCTATTGGACTTGCAATCAGTAAGGATAATGGATTAACTTTTAAAAGAATCGGGGATGGGCCTGTACTTAGTTCCACTTTGCATGAGCCGTTTCTGGTGGGGGATCCGTTCGTGGCTATTTATAATAATAAGTATTATATGTGGTACATATACGGGGTAAGTTGGATATATTGCAAAGCTACTTTATCAAGGGAAAGGATATATAAAATCGGATATGCTGTATCCGATGACGGTATTAACTGGAATAAGGCAAACAGGCAGATTATCAGCGATAAGCTGAACAGGGAAGAATGTCAGGCATTGCCGTCGGTAATTTACCACAAGGATATGTATCATATGGTTTTTTGCTATCGGCAGGCAACAGATTTCAGGAAAAACAGGGAGCGCTCTTACCGAATCGGTTATGCATATTCTGAAGATATTCATAACTGGATCAGGGATGATGAGAATGTTGGGATTGATTTATCGCCCAATGGCTGGGATTCCGATATGATGTGTTATCCTCATATATTTAAATGTAACGATAATATATATTTATTGTACAATGGTAATGAATTCGGGCGTTATGGATTTGGTCTTGCTTTATTAGAAGAGTAAAATGATCACCCATCAATTCACTTGTCACATTGCGGCAGTCAACTAATAGATCATTAAACGGATATTCAATAATCCTGAAATATATCGGAGTAAAGATTAGATTTTAAGTGCCAAATCGGCTGAAAGATAAATGGTAAATATTAAAAATAAAAAAGTAAATATTAAATATAAAATTAAAACAGCCTCTACTGAGGAGATTTTTACATTTTTATTTCAGTCAAAGGATGACTTTATTCCTCCCCTGCACGAAACGGTCAACCTGAACGAATATTCGGGAAAGATCTCAGAAAGAGCCTTAACCTTTGAAGCATGGGATAATGGACAGATGATTGGATTGGTTGCAGCCTATTTTAACGATCCTGAAGGAAGAATCGGTTTTATTACCAGTATCAACATAATAAAAGATTATATGGGAAAGGGAATTGCAACTAAGTTGATGAATATGTGTTTAACTTATGGCCGACAGAATAATTTTAAAGAAATAGAACTTGAAGTTAATAGTAAGAATAAAAAGGCGATTAAATTATACGAAAAGTTCGGATTCCTGGAATCGGGAAATACTGATGAGGATCGAGTCATGAAGTTAAAACTACGCTAACATTCTTTTATGTTAAAAATTTTTAACCCTTCTTCAGAGAAGGGAATTTGGTTAAACTCGTAAGTTGTGGGGCTATTTTACTGAAAGTATACAAAAGCCCCTTAAAGATATTTTATTATTTAAATATTATCACTATTATCCGATTAATAATTTAGATTTGTGATTGAGCTTCATATGTGTCTGATTTTCAATCATCATTTTTTAATTGTCAAAAGTTACCCCCCTGCAGATTAAAAGACAATTGTATCCCTG
>Ga0315533_1001439_pt1 | contig 18073 bp, 12 predicted proteins | sample SalMarSW160130MG_FD_203081 | JGI IMG/M metagenome (GOLD analysis project Ga0315533, IMG submission 203081) | Salt marsh sediment microbial communities from the Plum Island Ecosystem LTER, Massachusetts, United States - Salt Marsh Sediment SW1601-30 ... | reverse complement strand
TCCTTGCTGCGCTATTCTTCATTCGATGGCTCCTCCTGCATAGATTTGTGCTTCCATAATCGCACCTGTCTATTGTAGCCTGGAGCCATCACTATTTCTTATTCTATATACTAATATGACGTAATGTAAAATCTGTTACCTTGGTTAAAACGATTCGCTATATGTTGAAGTGCGTCTGCCTGTGGTGTAAGATAATGCCAGTTATGTGAACTTAAAACCTCTGAAATTTGTTTAGGAGGTTGAAAGATAGACCACCGAGAACGGGAACAATCTGTTCTGGAGCTCCTTAAAGACCTCCGCGGACTTGAACCGCTCAAAAAGTTGTTCTGGTCTGAGTTGAATTACGACCGTGTAAATCAGCCTCTTTCGCGCCGCGGATAGAGCCAAACCGCAGCTAACGTCCTGGACGAAGACCCGGTCCTGTTTGCCGGCGGCGGGCAGAATAATGACTTTCACGTTGTTTACAGCCGTTTGCCTCAAGGCCGGTTGCTTGTAGGCCAGGAACGCCCCGTGGTCAACCAGCTTCTCAAGGAGCATCCGTATGGCCTATTTATTTTTTCCAACCAGACACAAAACCACTGGCACTTTATCAACGTAAAATACGATGCTGAAACGGAAAAACGCCGCCTGTTCCGGCGTATCAGTATCAGTCCGGAGGAGCGTCTTCGCACCGCCTCAGAGCGCGTTGCCATGCTTGACCTGCAATCTATCCAGCCAGATATGTTCGGTTTACAGCCACTAACTATCCAGTCCAAGCACGATGAGGCCTTTGACGTTGAAGCGGTTACCAGAGATTTCTTTGAAAAATATAAGTCTCAATTCAAAGAACTGGAAAAAGACCTGCTGAATCAGGTAAACGACCACACCTGGGCACATGACTATTCACTACAGTTCCTCAACCGCTGCATGTTCATCTACTTCATTCAGCGTAAGGGCTGGCTGGGCAACGACCGCGATTTCCTGTCCTCTTTCTGGAAGAGTTATCAGCGCTCCGGGCAGAACCAGAACTCATTCGTGGATAACTGGCTGAGGGTGCTTTTCTTTGAGGCTTTCAACGACAAGTTCCATGGAGGTCACAGCTATTTCCCGACTGAAATCGTGGAGGCTCTTTCCCTAGCACCCTATCTCAATGGCGGTCTTTTCACCGAAAGCAGGCTTGACCAAGAGCATAAAGCCGCTATTTCTGACCGTCGCTTCGAGCAGATTTTAAAATTCCTGGAAAACTACAACTTCACCATTGCCGAAGACAGTCCTCTAGACAAAGAAGTAGCCGTTGACCCGGAAATGATAGGTAAAGTCTATGAAAGCCTGGTCAATGTCTCTGAGGAAGTTGATGAGCGTGGTGAGGCAGGTATCTTCTATACACCGAGGACTGAGATTGACTTGATGTGCCGCCTGTCGCTGGTAGACCACTTGTCCAACCATTTTGGGAATGAAAGAAAAGAGCTGCTCAACCAACTCGTATTTGCCCTAGAGCCGGATGAAAAAACTGATGCCGATAGGGCTATAGCCGGCGCTGCTCTCTGGTCTGTTCTCAACGAACGTCTCCATGAGATAACCGTCCTGGACCCTGCTTGTGGTTCTGGTTCTTTTCTGGTGGGTATGCTCAATATCATAGATGACCTCCAAGAGCGGGCTAATTGTCAGCTCGGCATAACAGAAGCATCTTATGAGCGTAAGAAGCGTATAATCGGCCAATCACTTTATGGTGTCGATGTGATGGAGTGGGCGTGTCATGTCGCTGAGCTACGTCTTTGGCTGGCACTCATCATAGATGCTGATTTTACCCGGGAAGATCTGCATGTCCGGCAGGAGCCTCTACTGCCTCATTTTTCCTTTAAGGTTCGCTGTGGCGATAGCTTGGTGCAGGAAGTGGGTGGCATTAACCTGGGGCATATTGCTGCCTCACAGGAAATACCACCGTCATTGAAAGCCAGAATCACAACCCTAAAGGATACGAAGCTCAAGTTCTACAATAACGATACAACGTGCCGGTTTCCTTCAGTGGATACTTTGAAGAATGAGGAAAAACGGCTATTCTCAGATATTCTGGATGCCAGGGGGCATACCCTCCAGGAACGTATTAAGGCTCTGCGGCGAAAGCTGGAAGGTCCTCAGACTTATCAGATAGGTCTGGATGGCAAAGGGGCTCCACCACCCCATCAGATAGATTTAGAAGCAAACCAATACCGGCAGGAAATTGAAGCCCTTACCACTGAATTGGTGCAGACCGAGGCGTCAAAAAGAGCACTCAGCTCTGCCAGAGAGGTCCCCTTCGTTTGGGATATCGCTTTCGTGGAAATCTTTGAAGGTGAGAACGAAGGCTTTGATATCGTCATGGGCAATCCGCCTTATGTGCGCCAGGAATCGATTGCCGCACCGATAGTCCACGGAGTTCAAGTCACGGATGATAAAAGGGAGTATAAGGCGAAGCTAGCGCTTTCTGTATATCAGGCGTTTCCTCATTTCTTCGGCTACAAAGCCAGTACCAACACTGCAACGCACAAGATAGATGCCAAAAGTGACTTGTACATATACTTTTACCTCCATGGGCTTTCTCTACTGAATAGCAAAGGCTCATTCTGCTTTATCACCTCCAACTCCTGGCTGGATGTGGGCTACGGGGCTGACCTGCAGGAGTTTTTACTCAAGCATGGCCATGTAAAGCTGGTGCTGGATAACCAGGTGCGGCGCACCTTTGCTAACGCTGATGTGAACTCAATCATCGTGCTCTTTTCCTCGCCGGATGACCGCCGTGAGTGGGCATTAGACAAGACTGCCCGCTTTGTCATGTTCCGGGTACCGTTTGAACATATCCTGTCACCGGTAATCTTTGACGAGATTGAGGAAGCAACTGAGCGTAAGGCAACCAAGGAATACCGTGTCTTTCCTATTCCTCAGAGCAAGCTCCTGGAAGATGGCTGTGAAATACCGGAGGAAGAGGAAACTGGTAAAGCTGCCGGTCCCCTAATTAAGACGGCCCGATATATTGGTAACAAGTGGGGTGGGAAATACCTGAGAGCACCGGATATCTACTGGACGATTCTGGAAAAGGGCAAGGGCAAACTAATCTCGATCGAACCATCTATCGGAGAGGTTCTCACGGTATCGTGGAGTAGGCAAGGGCGCAACAGCGAGATCATGGTGGACAGAGACTTGTCTGAAGGCACTGCCATCCCCGTGCTGAAGTCGCCAAGAGAGTTTGATGGTATACTCGTGCGATCAGGTGATGCTAGAACATTTCTCCGGTCACGATGTGTGGCGCAGAGCCAGATAGTGAGGACACCGATAGTCTGGGATGACATCAGGGGTGAAAGGCACATCTGTCGGTTAAACCAGGACATGCTGGCGTTCACCCACAACTTCCACGGCATTAACGTCCACAAGCCCGAGTGGGTCCGGAACGTTTGTGCTTCGTTGAACTCTACCGTAGTGTGGCTATTTGTCGAGACATTGGGAAGGCATGGGCTGGGTGGGGGAGCGGTTCGTATCCTCGTGGAAGACTTGAAGAGGACGCCTCTGCTCTTACATCCTAGCTCGTTCACGTCTGGGCAGATACAGGAACTCGAGTCCGCATTTGAGGTGCTCATATCGAGGCCAGCCATGGATGTTAAGAGTGAGCTTCTGGACGACTACGGAACTCCGGGCTTTCTGCCTGGGCGTGGTGAACTGGATAAAGTCGTCTTCGACGTTTTGGGGCTTTCACACTCTGAACGTGAAGCTGTGTACGAAGCCGTCATTGACTTGGTGGAGGCAAGACTGAAGAAAGTAGGTAGCGTTTAGGAGTTGTCAGTATTGACTTCAGATGTTGTGCAGTATAAAATACTGCGATAGCAGTAAAAAAGACTGCAATATGAAGCATACAATGTTAGAAACGATTTTAGGGTCAAAGCTCAGGGCAAAAGTGCTGGGATGGTTATTCAGCCATCCCGATGAGCGCTATTTTGTTCGCCAGCTTACCAGTTTACTAAAAGAAGATTCAACAAATGTGAGCCGTGAGCTTATTCGTCTGGAGAAGACTGGCGTTCTTGTCTCAACTAAAGAGGGGAAACAAAAGTATTACCAGACAAACCGGAAAAGCCCTGTTTATAATGAGCTTCATGGGCTCATCATTAAGACCACGGGTGTGGCGGATGTTCTGCGTTCGGCACTGGCGCCAGCTTTGGAGAAGATAAAGGTCGCTTTCATATTCGGCTCAATCGCCAGCGGCAATGAAGATAAAGCCAGTGATATAGACGTGATGGTAGTTGGGGATATTTCCTTTGGAGACGTGGTTTCCCTTCTTTCCAAGACGGAAGAAAAACTGGGGAGGGAGATAAATTCGGTTGTATATCCGATTGCCGAGTTCAAGAAGAAAGTGAAAGAAGACCATCACTTCGTTAAGACCGTGCTCGAGGAAGAAAAGATATTTCTGGTAGGTGACGAAGGTGAGCTTAGAAGACTGGCTGAATGAAGGTCACTTAAAGAGTTATAAGACCAGCCGGAAAGAGATTGAGCAACTTTTTGCTGTATTCGAGCGTGATATGGCAGACGCGAGGGTAGAAGCCCTGAGCGTTGAAAGGAAATTCGAATCTGCATATAACGCTGCGCTCGTGATTGCAAGAGCTGCTTTAGCTACCAGCGGCTACCGGACCTCCGGTGAAGGTAACCATTATTGGACTATACAGTCTCTGGCTTTTACACTACAAATGGATGCTGATACCATCAATCGATTCAACAAGTTCCGCCAGAAACGGAATACCAGTAACTATGAAATGATTGGCGTGGTTTCGGAGCAAGAAGTAACTGAGATGATAGCCCTAGCACAGGAGCTCTGTAACCTAGTGGCGAAATGGCTGGAAGAGAATCATCCCAATTTGATAGGGAAGTAAAATATGCCGGCACACGACATCATAGACAACCGAAAAGAGATACTGGTTGACCATATTAACCGCATCCTGAGTTCTACAGAAGCGGCCCGGTTTGCCGTGGGATATTTCTTTCTCTCCGGTCTCACCAGCATTGCCGACAAGCTCAAAGGCGTAAAGGAGCTACGCCTGCTCATTGGTAACACCACCAACCGTGAAACACTGGAACAACTAGCCGAAGGATACCGGCGGCTGGAACTGGTCAAAGACGCCGCCGAGGCGCAGGCTTACCCGAAGAGGGCTGAAACCAGGCAAATGGCGGTGGAGACTGCGGAAAACGTTCGCTCCAGCATGGAACTCATGGACCAGACAGACGAAGGGGAAAGCCTGGTCAAAGAGATGGTGAGGATGATAGAAGAAAAGCGCCTGAAGGTGCGGGTCTATACCAAAGGCCGTCTCCATGCTAAAGCCTATATCTTTGACTACGGCGCTGTATTTGATGGTAACGGTAAACCTGTTGAACGTCACGAGAAGGGTATTGCCGTAGTTGGGTCATCTAATCTAACCCTTTCCGGCGTCACTCACAATACAGAGCTTAATGTGGTGGTGCAGGGGAATGATAATCATACTGAACTAGTACAGTGGTTTGATGAACTTTGGGATGAGTCCCAGGACTTCGACAAAGCTCTGATGCAGGAGATGAAACAGTCCTGGGCGATGGCGCCGGTACGCCCCTACGACATCTACATGAAGACCATTTATGCCCTGGTCAAAGACAGGCTGGAGGGAGAGGATGACCGGGATATTCTATTTGACAACGAGATTACACGCCAACTGGCTGATTTCCAGAAAACAGCAGTACGGCAGGCGATACAGATAACCAGGGATTATGGGGGTGCTTTTATTGCTGACGTCGTCGGTCTGGGCAAATCATATATCGGTGCCGCAATAGTCAAGTACTTCGAACGTACCGACCACTCTCGCCCACTGATTATCTGTCCAGCGGCGCTGGTGGAAATGTGGGAAAGATACAATGAGGTTTATGAGCTTAATGCCCGGGTGCTTTCCATGGGCATGTTGCGGGAAGATGAGGAAGATGGCCTCAATAAGCTACTGAAAGACGTCAAGTATCGCGACCGTGATTTTCTTCTACTGGATGAAAGCCACAACTTCCGCTATCCGGATACGCAACGCTATAAAGTTTTACAGCAATTTCTCTCTACCGGTAGGCACTGCTGTTTCCTAACGGCCACACCACGCAATAAGAGTGCCTGGGACGTTTACTCTCAACTCAAGCTTTTCCATCAGGCTGATAAGACCGACCTGCCAGTAGACCCTCCAGACCTTAAACAGTACTTCAAATTGATTGAGAAGGGTGATAAAAAGCTCCCCGACCTGCTTTCCAATGTGCTGATACGCCGGACCCGCAACCATATTCTTCGCTGGTATGGTTTTGATGCCGATACTCACCAGCCTGTAGACCCCTCAAGATTCAGGGAGTATCTGGGTGGCCATCGGCGGGCTTATGTCATGGTTGGTGGCAGGCATCAATTCTTTCCCAAGCGGGAACTTGAAACCATCGAATACAGCATTGAGGATACGTATCAAGGGCTTTATCAGGAACTGCGAAGTTATCTGGGAAAAACAAGGAAAGGCTATCCCATTGAGCCAGTACCAGGACAACTTTCCTATGCCCGATATGGCCTGTGGCACTTCGTTGTAAAGGACAAACAGCGGCGTGAGCCATATGCGAGTTTACACCGGGCTGGGGTGAATTTGCGTGGACTTACCCGGGTACTCCTGTTCAAGCGTTTTGAATCGAGCGTGTATGCCTTTCGTGAGACCATCAAGAGACTGCTCACTGTCCACCAGCGATTCCTTGAAGCCCTATCGGAGGGCATTGTTCCTGCCGGTGACGATGCCCAGACAATTCTGTATGAACCGAATCTTGCTGAAGAACAGGATTTGATGGATGCTCTAAGGCAGGCCTCCGGACGCTATGATGTGACTGATTTCGACAGAGATCGTTTACGTCGACACATTGAGCATGATATTGGATTGTTTAAGAAAATGTTGAAGCTAGTGGAACCTATAACCCCTGAGAAGGACGCTAAGCTTCAAAAACTTAAGAATGAGCTATCAAAGAATCCGCTTAAGGAAGGTAAAAGGCTGATATTCACCCAATATGCCGATACCGCCCGTTATCTATTCGATAGTCTAAACCCTCAAGGTAAGAAGGCAGACATTGATGTCATTTTCAGTGGAGATAAGAGTAAAGCTAAGGTAGTGGGTAGATTTGCTCCGAAAGCAAATCCGGAATATCATTTAGCGTCGGGGGAATCTGAACTAATGACCGTGATTGCTACCGATGTCCTGGCTGAAGGTTTAAACCTCCAGGACTGCGATAAAATCGTTAACTACGACCTGCATTGGAACCCGGTGAAGCTAATTCAGCGTTTCGGACGTATCGACCGTATCGGCTCTGGTTATGATGTCATCTATGGATTCAACTTCCTGCCCGAGATCGGGATTGAGCGTAATCTGGGATTGAAGCAGAAACTACATAATCGTGTTCAGGAGATTCACGACACGATTGGAGAGGATTCCGCCATTCTCGACCGCACTGAAATGCTGAATGAAGACGCCATGTATGCTATCTACGAGAAGAGGGGCGGACAATTGAGCCTCTTTGATGATGAGGAAAGTGAATTATTGGATATAAATGAGGCCGAGGAACTCCTCCGTCAGCTGAAAAAAGAAAGACCTCAAGAGTATGAACGAATTTCTAATCTGAGAGACGGTATCCGTACGGTAAAGCCTTCATCTACCAAGGGGACTTACGCCTTCTGTCAGGCTGGCCGATATCAGCAATTATCCCTTCTGGATGAAAACGGCGTAGTTATGACTAGGGACATTCCTCGCATACTGGGCACTATCAAATGCGGACCAGATTTGGAAGGACTCCCACTACCGAAAGGCTACAACGCCGCCATTATGAGCGTAAAGCGTCAGTTTGCAGAGGAAGTCAAACATCGCCAGGCTGAGCGGGAATACACACCCTCTTTGACTCAGGGGCAACGCTACGTGCTCAGGGAATTGCGTGTTCTTTTCAATGCAACCGAAGATGAAGATATAAAGGCACAGATTAACATTCTTGAAGCTGCATTTCGTGGAACTATGACCAGGGCTTTGGCTCAAGAATTGAACCGGCTCCGTCGTAATGGGATTACAGGACAAGCACTTCTAAAGAACCTAGGTGAACTCTACTACCAGCATAACATGCGTGATTGGATCGACCGCAGAGGTCTTCAAATCGAAGACCAGCCAACTCCAGTAATCATTTGTAGTGAGGGGCTGGGATGAGAGCATATGCTGCTCAAATTATGTATGTGAGGTAAGTCTACCCCCTACCCCGATTCCCAACAGCATATGCCAAATAGTTGCGTTGCACAATTCTGACATTTGTTCACTCTGTAGCCACGCGCTTGGCAAAGCGTCTTGACACCCCGCGGTTGGCGAGGCATGATAGCTACGTTGCCGGAGTTTGCCCTTGAATAGCTCCAAGAGGTAGAGAGCCACGACTAAAACAATTATGATGATCCATGGCATGTGGGGTGGTGGTTGGTGTTGGGAGAATTACAAGAACTTCTTTGAAGGCAAGGGGTATCAATGCATTACCCCCACGTTGCGTTTTCACGATATGGAACCTAATGAGCCCCCTAACCCTCAACTGGGGACTACCAGACTGCTAGACTATTTTACAGACCTTGAAAAGGAAATCAACCAGCTAGACGCGCCACCCATTCTGATGGGGCACTCTATGGGCGGGCTTCTGGCACAAATGCTCGGGAGCCGAGGACTAGCTAAAGCCATCGTCTTGTTGAACTCTATATCAGAGGGTGGCATTATTGCCCTGAGGCCTTCCATACTTAGAAGCTTTTGGAATGGATTCGCAAAATGGGGCTTCTGGAGAAAGCCAATGTGTTTGACTTTCGGCGAGGCTGTATACGGGGTGCTACAGCTACTGCCAGCCAGAGAGCAGAGAGAGGTTTTTAGCAGATTCGTCTACGAGTCCGGCCGAGCAGCATGTGAAATCGGATTTCGGTTTCTTAATCCGAAGAGAGCGACAAAGATTGACGAATCAAGGGTAGGTTGTCCCGTTTTGGTTATCACAGGAGGCCAAGACAGGATTACTCCGGCTTCGGTCATGCGTAGCGTTTCGGCTAAATACAGAACCGTCTCAACCTACAAGGAATTCCCGAACCACGCACATTGGATTATTGGGGAACCAAACTGGCAAGAAGTAGCAGAATACATTTCTGATTGGCTAGACCTAGTGTTAAGCGCAGGTGGCTCTAAACCCGTCTAGTCTAGTGCCATCTCGGTACTTTGCTTATCGTCATTCGCCGTGAACTGTCCTTCAGCATCCAGGCATTGGGTAACAATCCTCGGTTTTGTTAAGTCTCAGGCATTTCACACAATGACTCAATATGTGACGTTTGAAGAAACACTGCCAGAACTCGAATCCTTTCAGCGGTATTGATTGCCCCAGAAATACAGAGCCAGATGCTCATGAACTCCCTTCAAAATGCCATAATTCTGTTACATATTTGGCTTAGATTTTATAACTATTATATTCCATGGAGTGTATTATTAACATATTATGTAAACAGGAGGATGTGATGGAAAAAGCGGATGTAATCATCATCGGTGGGAGCGCTGCCGGGGCAACCGCGGCGATTAGCTGTAAGCGTCGTAACCCGGGTAAGACAGTAACCGTTGTTCGCCAGGAACAGCAGGTATTAATTCCCTGTGGCATACCCTATATCTTTGGGACTTTAGGTAGCCCACAAAAAAATTTAATTCCTGATAGTTTGTTAACCGGCAATGATATGAATCTGGTTGTCGATAGAGCCGTAGAGATCGAAAGAGAAAGAAAAATCGTACGCATCGAAAGCGGAAATGATATAAGCTATGAGAAACTGGTTATCGCTACAGGTTCTCTGCCCGCTATGCTGCCAATTCCTGGCATTGATAAAGAAAATGTGTTTGTCATTAGAAAAGATGTCAAATACCTGCAAGATATGCTGACAACGGTAAATCAGGCCAAAGATATCATAATAATCGGGGGGGGCTTTGTCGGAGCCGAGTTCGCCGATGAATGCAAGAAAAATAGGGACAACAGGGTCACCATTATCGAGAAGCTTCCTCATTGTCTTCAATTGGCTTTTGATGATGAATTTTGCATAGAAGCCGAATCATTACTGACCAGCCGAGGCGTGAAAATTATTACCAATCAATCCGTAGCCAAAATAGTTGGAAATAGAAAGGTCTCTGCGGTTCAATTGTCAAATGGCGAACTTCTCAAAGCCGACGTGGTCATTATAAGTATTGGAGTACAGCCAAATGTAGATTTGGCGAAAAAAGCCGGCCTGCAAATAAGCACATCTTCTGGTGGAATTATGGTAGATCGCCATATGCGACTTAGAAATGATAGCGACATTCTGGCTTGCGGTGATTGTGCCATGAAGGTCTCGTATTTTAGCGGAATGCCGGTAAAGACCTGGCTGGCTTCGGTCGCTACTCACGAAGCGCGGCTTGCCGCCGCAAATTTATTCGAGACACGTTATCCAGGTTTAGGGACTATGGGGGTATTCTCTACCGAATTTGGCGACTTAGCCATTGGAGCAGCTGGCCTTATTGAGAGGCAGGCTTCACAAGACGGTTATCGTATAGTAGTTGGAACGGCCAAAGCACCTAGCCGGCACCCAGGCGGTATGCCAGGGGCAGTGCCAACTACAGTCAAATTGATATTTTCTAAAGATGATGGCATCCTCCTTGGAGGAGAGGCCTCTGGAGGCGCCGGTGTTGGAGAATTAGTGAATGTTATCAGTGCGTGCCTGCAACACGGAATGACGGCTTACGAAGTATCTCTATTCCAAATGGGAACACATCCGGCTCTTTGTGCTTCACCAATAGCCTACCAAGTAGTAAATGCAGCAGAAGAGGCGGTTATGAAACTACAATAATACTGTAAGTGACTTACTAAATTAACTAGGTAGGATTCTGATTTTTAAAGTTTAACTTAACAAAAAAGTATTATGGGACCTTTGAAGAACGCTCACAGCTGCATAACGGTAGTAAAAGAGCCTCAGTCCCTCCTCGCCCTTGATGTCAGCCTGCGGTTGGGAAAGAGCTTTCTTCAAAGTGACACTTTCACCTGTTTACCTGATAATAACTTCATATCCCCCTTCTGATCTATTCAAACTATACTACCTATACTACCTATAAGCCTGTTGTTCTTTTAGCGACCTAGCATACAGAGCTCTATCACTCTAATTCCTATTGGGGGTATAGGGTCACCCTCCCCCATATCTGTTCAACCTAAACATTTCCTCTCCCTAGGTTCCGGAATAGCAGTGCCAGCAGAGCCACACGCCATCCTGCTGCCAGCATTTATTTGCCCTGCAGACAGGGAACTAGATGGTTTATTGCCATTATTTCCCCGTGGTGTGTTCTCACGTGTCACATCTGTCTCAACTGTCACAAGACCATGTTGGTCCGATACTTTTTGAGACACTATTAGCGCATAGCTGGTATACATATTCGGTAATGTGCGGTGTTTAGCTGTGCGCTGATTTCATCGTCCCCTCTCATCAGTCCCTAAGGGGGTGACCCTACCATACTACTGAGGCCGTGTTTAATTAATGCCCAGCGCTTTTCTTTTTAGAATAGCTGTCATCAGATAAAGTCTTTTTCCTGCTTTTATCCCGCGCAAAACTTTCACTGCTGTCACACCTTCACAAATAGCCTCAAGAATATCGTGAAGGTTTATTATCGTTACCCAAACTGTCACAAAAATCTTCACAAGCTAGCTTCACGCCTGACCGTGAAGGATGTGAAGGTTCTCCGTGAATAAAAGGCCGAATCATTTACTACCTCTTATACTTAAAGAACCGTCCGCTCCGTCCTTAGTGTCCGCCTGTTTCGTATCTGGAGCGGACACTAGGGACACTTTGACCACTTCTGGCGGGGATAAGGAAGGCTGGAGTTTTAATCCGTAAAGTGATACCAACTTCTTGACTCGCTCTTCATCCCAGTGGAGGATACGTTGCCTCTCCTTGCCCACCCGCTCCTTGATGAAACCTAGTTTTTTAATAATCCTCCCCACCTTATCGGCGCTCAGGTCTGTCGCCTCCTCATTCTCCTGACTGATGCGGTCGGTTATATTCTGGGAGGTAAGGTTAGCACTTTCCTCCGGTTTCGGACGGGACGTTGGGACAAAAAGATAGATTGGGACAAGTTTTTCACTGAACTTTTTATATATTTTCCTTCGCGTGTAAACTTACTGGAAATTCCTGTCCCTGGCGTCCCTCTTGTCCCAATCATTTCTGCGCAAGAATGACCATTCTTTCTTGAATTTTTCGACTGTGTACACTGGTTGCCCAATTTCTCTTTTTTCAACCATTGAGACTAAAGTGGCTGGCCCCTGGTATAACCATTAAGCCTAGACTGGTTTGATAATGGTCAGCCCAACGAGACTAAATGGTTGGTTTTCAACCACGCTCTGAACCCTGAAATCGTAGCTAGATTCCCCTCCACCGGGGTCACCCCCTACCTTGATTATTATTTCAGGAATTCGTCTGAAAATATCTATTATGCTCTTTAATTGTTCTATGGTAGAACGGGTAAAACCCATCCACTACCTGACCTACGGTTCGTCTTCTATCGGTAAATCATCGACCAGTGACTAGTTCCCGGTCTGGATATCCAGTATTTCACCGAAGCTTCTCTGGAATAATGCCAGCATATTTCCAGAAATATATGAGGATTGTCAATCATTATTGAAAAAAGGCCGGTATTACCTAATTAAGCATCCCTTGTATCTTTTATAAAACCCTCACTATTGTCATAACTGTCACAGAAACCGTCACAGGCTACCTCTATGCATGACCGTGACGGTAGTGACGGGTGTGACGGTGTTTCTCGAGATGAAAACCCTGATGAAAGTATATTTATTCGACGCATCAGGATTACAGTATCAGTGAATACTGCCTGAATAATATGGTAAATTTATTACGTTTTGGTGACCTTATTGTCCACTTAATGAGATTGTTAAATTATTACTCAATCTTAGCTAATATTACTTATTGACAGCCATTAACTAACCTGTAATTAAGACTAATATTATCGCTTGACAAGCCTGATATGCGGTGATATTATTACCATAATACATAATTTACCCAGAGGAAATCATAATAATGACAGTAAGTCTTGCCCAGTTAATCAGATCCGCGAGAAAGAGACTGGGTGATATGACACAGAGAGATCTCGGTCGTATGGCCGGTACCAGTCTTGAGAATGTGACTGCTATCGAAAACGGGCGTAACCTTCAATCCAGTCCCGAAGTCATCGTCGGTCTCTCTAAAGCCCTCGATCTGCCGGTTGAGGATATCTATGCGGCCATAGCTGGTACACTTGAGAATTTCCCCTGGGAAAAGCCGAGAGAGATTGATCTGAAGGACGCAGAACTGGAACTTAGCTTCCGGCAGGTGGACAGCATACCTGAGGGAGAGCCCAGAGAACGGGTGAAGTCGTTCATCCGCTTTACTCTTAATGAAGAAAGACGTAAACGGCACCAGAAGAAGGAGGATTAAGATGCGTTCGGAATCTGCTAATAAAGAGCTAAGATGTTGTATATATGCACGTGTATCCACGGAAGAACAGGCCGAGAGAGACCTGTCCATTCCCTTTCAGCTGGAGAGATGCCGCTATCATGCTCAGGGCAAGAACTGGGAAGTGATCCAGGAATTTGTCGACGCCGGCGAGAGCGCCCGTACCGATAAGCGGCCCGAGTTTCAGCATATGATAACCGCGGCCAGGTCGAAAGAGTTTAATGTAATCCTGATCCACAAGTTTGACAGGTTCGCCCGTAACGACTACGACTTCGTAACATACGAAAAGGAGCTTGAGGACCTGGGGATCATCATAGAGAGCGTTAGCGAGCCTGGTGATGCCTCGACCCCGGCGGGCTACATCAGCCGCCGCATGATGCAGGTAATAAGTTCCTGGTACTCCAAGAACCTGGCCGTCGAGGTCAAGAAAGGGCTACTGAGAAAGGTGGAAACCGGCGGCTGGCCCAAGATGGCACCCTTTGGCTATTTTAACAAGCACGACAAGAACTCGGCTTGGATCGAGGTGGACCCAAAGAACGGCCCGTTTGTGACGGAGGCATTCAAAGAGTTTGGCACCGGCAAATGGACACTGGAATCATGGGCAGATCATGCTTATTCGTTCGGTTATCGCAGCCGGTTGGGGAACCGGATAGGGCGGTCGAAGTGGAGCGACATATTTCATCACCGCTTCTACCTCGGTGAGACATGGATGAAACTGGGCGATATCCCAACCAAAGGAACTCACGAGCCACTGGTAGACGAAGATACCTTTACCTATGTCCAGCAAATCTTGAGACAGCATGATAAGAACAAGCAGCGTACTCGGCGGCACAAGTATCTACTGCGTGGCATTCTTCACTCGGTGGATGCCGATAGCCTCTGCTGGGCGGAGACAAATAACAAGAAGAATTTAAGCTACTATCGCAGTCGCAGTAAGGTAAACGGAAGCCAAGTCTATTATAACAGCAAGGCCATCGAGGATCAGATCCCGGCTCTCTTCAAGAACCTCACTATCACCGAGAGCGCAAGGCAGGACATGAGGAAGGAACTCTCCGACTTCTTTGCCGAGGAGGTGGAAAGTGACGGACAACTGAAAGCAGCTGAGACACGGCTTGCTAAGCTTGAGCGGATGGAGAAGAATCTTCAGAGACTGTATGTGGAAGAGGAAATCTCGCACGCAGACTTCAAGGAGCACCGCTCACAGATTGAGGCTGAACAATCGAGGCTCAGGACTACGGCGGATGTCATCAGGCAACGCCAGCACTTGGTAAAGGCTGACTTTGAGATAGCTCTTGAGCTGGCCACCCAGCTTGATTTTCTTTTCGAGAAGGGAAACTTTGATGAGAAGCGCTTGCTGTGCGAGACCATCCTGAAACGTCTTTACGTGGAGGATGGAAAAATAACGAGGACGGAGCTTAATGCCCCTTTTGCCATCATAGCTCGGGCGAAGGGTTCGGGAGCTGTTACGAGTGGTGGGGAAGGGGGGATTTGAACCCCCACGCCTTGCGGCACATGATCCTAAATCATGCTCGTCTGCCAATTCCGACACTTCCCCTTATATTATTCCCCACCCCCATTTATATCTTATCCCGCCCGCCGCCCTTAAGTGGAAGGGTTACGCTCCACCCCTTACAGGGGATGGGAATTAAGCCCGCCGCCCTTAAGGTAGGGCTAACGCCCTTTTTACCCCTCCCCCGGGGGGGAGTAATTATCTTCCCCGCCCCCTTTTTGGAGGGGTGTTTATCCTTCTCCCCCAAGAAGAAATTGATAGAAGTATCACTTCTGTAGGGTGGGAGGGTGGGAAGTATAACCAACGCTAAAAGCCAGCCAGTCCCCCCTTTGAGTCCTGTTAATTAGTATTATATCCCATCGGCTAGACCTCGACTACTCCCCGGTCGGTAAGGCGTATCTCGGGGATGACCGGCAGCGCCAGAAAGGAAAGGGCGGCGAAGGGCGAGGCAAGCTTTGTCCCCAACCCGGCGGCAGTCTGCTCCACTTTTTCTAATTTACTGACTACCACCTCTAACGGTTCTTCGGACAGCAGTCCGGCAACGGGCAGGGCTAAACTGGCTAACACTTTGCCCCCCGCCGCCGCCACCAGGCCGCCTTTTAGCCGTTCAATCTCCTTAATAGCGGTGATTATATCCCCGTCGCTGGTGCCGACGGCGATGATATTATGAGAGTCGTGGGCTATTGATGAAGCCAGTGCCCCTTTTTTCAGACCTAATCCGCTGACCAGCCCCACTCCGATATTGCCCGTAGCCCGGTGCCTCTCCACCACCACCAGCTTCAGTATGTCCCTCTCCAGGTCGGGGACAGCCCTTATTTTTTCCATCTTCTTGCGGGTGATTATCTGCCCGGGGATAATCTCAATCACCGGCTGAGCTTTCCCCGAAGCCGAGTATTTAAGCGCCTCTGCGGTGAAGGGCTTTATCCTTACGGTGTCAGTCAAATCCCCGCCGGCTTTGGGCGTGGGGAACAGCGGCTTGCCCTCTTCAGCCACCAGTTTACCCCGGTAGAAGACCTGCTCAATCTTTAGCTTTGGTAAATCACCGAGTATTATCAGATTCGCCATGTAGCCCGGAGCGATAGCTCCCAACTCCTGCCGCCGGAAGTACTCGGCCGGGTTGATGGTAGCCAACTGGATGGCACGCACCGGCTCGAGCCCCAGGCGGATGGCTTTACGCACCACCCCGTCGATATCGCCGTCTTTTAGCAGGTCAAGGCAGCTGCGGTCGTCAACGACAAACATGCACCTCTGAAATGTCTTATCGGTGACCAGGGGCAGCAGGGCTTCCAGGTTTTTCTCGGAAGAGCCTTCCCGGAGCATCAGCCACATGCCCCGCTGTAGCTTCTCTCTGGCCTCGTACGGGGAGACCGACTCGTGGTCGGAGTAGATACCGGCGGCGATATAGGCGCTTAAAGCTTTGCCGACCAGTCCGGGGGCATGCCCGTCGATAATCTTTCCCCGGGCAAGGTTTATTTTCTTGAGCACCACCTCATCCCCCCCGATGACGCCGGGGAAGTTCATTACCTCCCCCAGCCCCAGGCACTCCTTAAACTTTAAAATTTTACCGATTTCCTCGGGACCAAGATTTGCCCCCGATGTCTCCCGGCTTGTTGCCGGCACGCAGGAGGGAGCCATCAGGAAGAGGTCGAAGGGCAGGCGGCGGGCGCGGTTTAATATATACCTTATGCCGGCGAGCCCGCTGACGTTGGCTATCTCGTGGAGGTCGGTGACCAGGGCCGTTGTGCCGCGGGGAACCACGGCGCGGGCGTACTGGGCGATATCCAGCATGGAGCTTTCGGGGTGGATGTGACCGTTGATAAGCCCCGGGGCGATGTATCTGCCCCCGGCGTCCACCACCTCTTTAGCTTTATGGTAGTCGCCCACCCCGGCTATTTTCTCCCCGCAGATGGCTATGTTGCCCGGCTCTATTTTGCCGTTAAAGACGTTAATTATTTTAGCGTTGGCCAGGAGCAGGTCGGCGGGAAGCTCTCCTTTGGCTACTTGGACTAGATGATTATTTATTATCCCCACCCCCATTTATATCTATTCCCGCCCGCCACCCTTAAGGAAACGGGCTAAAGCCCTTTTTGCCCCACCCCCCCAGAGAGGAGGGAGATTATTTTCTTCCCATTATTCAGGGAATTTTAAAGGCACAGCCTTTGAGGGTGGGAGGGTGGGAAACAAAACCAACGCTAAAAACCAGCCAGCCCCCCATTCTTTATTGCTCCAGGACGTATATATCGGGGAGGTTGCGGTACTTTTCGTCGCAGTCCAGCCCGTAGCCGACGATAAATTTATCGGGGACGGCCAGTCCCCGGTAGCCGATATTAACCAGCACCCGGCGCCGTTCGACTTTATCGGTCAGGCTGCATAGCTTCAGCGAAGCCGGCTTTTTCCGCCCCAGGTAGTCGAGGAGAAAGGCAGCGGTGAGGCCAGTATCTATGATATCCTCAACCACCAGCACGTGCCGCCCCTTGATTTTGGGCAGGGCGCCCGGCGCCATCTTCACCGCCCCCGAGCTCTCTGTCCCCCCGCCGTAGCTGGAAATCTGCACAAACTCTATTTCCAGGGGGAAGTCAAGCTGCCGGGCGAGGTCGGCCAGGAACATAAAAGACCCTTTGAGGACGCCTATGAGGAGGGGGTTTTTATCCCGGTAGTCACGTCTGATTTCAGTTGCCAGACGGCTGACGGTGGCGGCTATCTGCTCACCGGTGATTAGCTTTCTGAGTTCAGGTTCAGGACTCATGGCTAACTGGGATTATAAACCCTGACTTCAAGTCCTGTCCAACTATTTTTTAACCCCCACCCTTTTATATCTTTACCCGCCCGCCTTCCTTAAGAGAACTAGAATTACTGTCCGGCGATGATTTTGCTTAAGCGGCTGGGGTTTATCTTTTTTACCTTAACCAGCGGCAGCAGTTCTAACACGTCAGACCGGCGAGCCAGTTCCGTGCCCGGGGTTAGCACGGCGGCCGTCCCCAGGGCTACCGCTAGCCGGCAGGCTTTTGATAGTGACTCTTCGTTAGCCAGCTTCAGGGCGA
>Ga0315533_1001438_pt1 | contig 18074 bp, 18 predicted proteins | sample SalMarSW160130MG_FD_203081 | JGI IMG/M metagenome (GOLD analysis project Ga0315533, IMG submission 203081) | Salt marsh sediment microbial communities from the Plum Island Ecosystem LTER, Massachusetts, United States - Salt Marsh Sediment SW1601-30 ... | reverse complement strand
AGCTCCTAATTGTCAGGAGCTTTTTAAGGTCGCGCTTTGACCGTCTTCGTTTATTTCAAAATCATCAAAAACTACCGGTACCCTTTTTTGAACATCTTTTAAAAGATTTACCATGACTCTTCTTATTTCCCAATGGGCATGAGAATCACACCTCAGTTTAAAAATATGACGCCATTCTCTAAAATTAGCGGTAATTACAATTTGAGCTTTTATACCTATTGGCAAAACCTGCCTGGCGTCTTGAGAAACCCAATCTGCCCCCCTTAAACCTCTATACATTTGCTCATTTAAATCCATCCAATCCTGAAAAGAAACCTTAATAGTGTTACCATCTGAAAGATTTAATGAAACTAATTTTTCATCTGGATTTTTATCAGGCGGAATTACAACCTGAAAATTGCTCTCATCAACATATCTGGTTGATTCTTGAGTATAAGAAGCTAATCTATGACGGACTAACTCATGGGTAAAACCGCGGCAAACATTATTAAACTCAACTGTCATACAAGAATGCTCAATTACTGACTCATGCCCTCTTTTCCTAAGCATCTCAACGAATTTTGCTGCTGACTCATCAGTAATCTTATCTCTACTTTGATAAGAGGTGCGACCGGCAACCTCAATCAACTGCAAAGGATTTTCCCCTTCCAATCCGGCCATAATTGATAAAATCCGATGAGAGCCTGCGTTTTTTAAAATCTCTGCCATTTTAATTCTCCTTTCTTAATTTTAAAAGAACGACCTTTTTTTAATTCTTTTAAATTTTAACATATTTTTACAACTTGTACAACTTGTTTTTAATCGATTTCCAAATCTTCTGATGAATTTCATCGGGAGACAGTAACCTATTGTTTTCTATGCATTCTATAACTTTAAATTCTCTTGGAAATTCTTTAGCTGTTTCCAAATAAGAACTAAGGGCTCGGGTTAAATGCTTTACATCTTTTTCGTGAATATCTCTTTTTTTCTTTCCCAGATAAGCTTTCCTTTTTTTCTTTTTTTCTTCATCGGTTATTTTGTGAGCTAATTTTAGAGAAAATTTAGGGGAAGTTTTGAGAATAAAAGTAAAGTTGGGCCTTGGAATTTTAAAAATTTCATATTCCAGACAATATAACCATTTTAGAAATTCTTTTCTCTCTCTTTTATTACTTATTTTTCCTCCCTGGTGTCCAATGTTCGAAGCAATATATCTATCAGAAACAACTACTCTCCCCTCTCCAAGCCACTTCTTTATCTTAAAACTCGCATCATATCTATCGCAAGCATAAAAAACAGAGGCCCGATAAGGACCAACTTCCTCTGAACTGCCGTATTTACCATTTAGATATTCTTCAACAAGACCAGCCGATTTCTTTCCGTATTGAGGGAAATCTATTTTCATCACCCTATATCTTTCTTTTCTTAAATGTTTAATCAACAATTTAGTTTGAGTCGATTTACCTGACCCATCAAGTCCCTCAATAACTATAAATTTTCCTGGATGAGAGTTTTTATTCATTTTTATTAGAATCTTGGTTTTGGTCTTCGCCATATTGATGCCGGTCATCTATAATGTCCTTCTCCTGCCAATCTTGAACCCAACCTTTAACATAGAATATTTTTATCCCCTTGTCTTTAGTGGAACAAATTATCCTGTTTAAACCGGCGTTAATAATCATTTTTTTGCAGATAAAACAGGGGAAAGCATCAACATCTCTTTTGTTTTTAGGATTCGATGCATAGATATACATATCACCCCCTAAAAGGCTCACCCCAGCCCTGGCGGCATTGATAATACAATTTTGTTCTGCGTGAACGCTTCTGCAAAGTTCATATCTCTGACCATGAGGAATTTTTAATTTATCTCTTAGACAATAACCCCTCTCAAGGCTATCTTTTGTTCCCCTGGGGGCTCCAATATATCCGGTAGAAATAATCTGATCGTTTCTAACAATAATAGCCCCGGCTTTTAATCTATAACAAGTGCTTCTTTCAGCAACTTCTTTGGCAATATTTAAATAATATTCGTCTTTTGAGGGCCTCATAAATGCTTCTCTATTTCTATGCCCATATTCTTCGCTGTCCCTTCAATTATTTTCATTGCTTGTTCAATATCCTTAGTATTCAAATCTGGCATTTTCTTTTGGGCAATTTCTTTTAATTGGGCTTTGGTAATTTTAGCAACTTTAGTTTTATTTGGCACACCCGAACCCTTTTCAATCCCAGCTGCCTTTTTTAAAAGTTCAGATGCAAGGGGTTGTTTTATTCTAAATTCATAACTGTTGTCCTCATAAATTGTAATTACTACTGAAACAGTAAAACCTGATTGATTTTTTGTCATGTCATTAAACTCCTGGCAAAACTTAGCAATATTTATTCCATATTGAGCTAAAGTCGGCCCAACTGGTGGAGCTGGAGTGGCTTTACCTGCCGGGATTTGAAGTTTTACAATAGCTTTAATTTTTTTAGGCATGTTATTGTGACTTCGTCACATAATTACTTCGTTCGGTTGAAGAATGAAAGCAATCTTTCCTTCTTCTCCCTCACTTGTAATTATAGTTTCTTTATCTGTAATGAGTCCAACTCTATGGGCGTATCTCTACCAAACATATTTATTAATACTTTCAATTTTCCTCTTCCTTCATCTATTTTTGAAACTTTTCCATCAAAATCTTTAAAGGGGCCGTCAATAATTTTTACGCTATCTCCTACTTTAACCTCAATTTTATATTGAGGCGTTTCCACTTCCACTATTTTCTTCAAGGTCTCAATTTCTTTTCCTGAAACCGGCACTGGTGTAGTCCCTACCCCGACAAAACCAGTTACATTGGGAGTGTTTCTGACAATATACCAAGAATCATCAGTTACAATCATTTCAACTAAAACGTAACCAGGATAAATCTTTTCTTCGACCACTTTTCTTTTGCCATTCTTAATCTTAATTTTTTTCTCTTTTGGTACTAAAACGTTAAAAATCTTATCTCCCATATCAAGAGATTCAACCCTTTGCTTTAGGTTTTTGGCAACTGCATCTTCATATCCGGAGTAAGTATGGATGACATACCAATTTTTTTGCTGAGGTAAACGTTGCTTAGGCATACGAACGAAGTGAGCACCCCGCTCTCTAAGCTAAATGAATTTTACATACGCCTAGAGGGCAGGGTTATTCTTTACAGAATAAATTTATTCAATATTGTTGTAAAAATGAAATCACAGGCACCTAAAAATGCGGCTACCCCTAGAGAAACTCCAATAACAATTGAAGTATATTTTATAGTCTCCTGTCTTGTCGGCCAGTTAACTTTTTTCATTTCCAACTTAACTTCTTTGAAGAAGGTACTAATTTTTTTTGGGAGATTACTAATTTTCATAATATAGACCCCTCGGCCATTATCTGGCCTACGAGAGTCGAATAATAGCCAAAAAGAATCTAAATGTCAACCCTTCACCTTTCGGTAGTCATTTAGCATGAAATCAAACTCTATCTATTCCTTCATACAGTAAACATTCCCGAAAGGTGAAGGGTCAAGATATTATATATCAAGGTTTTTTACTTTTTTGGCATAGGTCTGGATAAATCTCTTCCTTGGCAACACCTCCTCGCCCATTAAAACATCAAAAATTCTGTCTGCTTCTTGAGCGTCTTCGATTTCAATTCTTAATAAAATACGATTCTCTGGATTCATAGTGGTTTCCCATAACTCTCCGCTATTCATTTCTCCCAAGCCCTTATAGCGCTGAATAGAAGGGATACCTCTTTTTTCTTTTTTGAGGAAAGCTAAAATTTTCTCTTTCTCCTCTTCGGTATAAGCATACTCTATCTTCTTTCCTGTTTGAATTTTATAAAGAGGTGGCTGAGCAATGTAAAGATAGCCATTCTCAATTATTGGTTTAAAATAACGATAAAAAAGCGTTAAAAGAAGCGTCCGAATATGATTTCCGTCCGAGTCCGCATCTGCCATAATAACAATTTGATGGTATCTTAGCTTATCCAAGTTAAAATCTTCAACAATAGCTGTACCTAAAGCAATAATTAAAGCCCTAATTTCTTTTGAGGATAAAATTTTATCTATCCTAGCCCTCTCAACATTTAAAATCTTCCCTCGCAAAGGCAAAATTGCCTGAAACTTTCTATCTCTGGCTTGTTTTGAACTTCCTCCAGCACTCTCCCCTTCCACGATATAAAGTTCAGATTCCTCGGGCTTTCTTGAGATACAATCAGCTAATTTTCCCGGTAAAGCAAGTCCCTCTAAAACCCCTTTTCTTAAAACTGTCTCTCTGGCTGCTCTAGCCGCTTTTCTGGCTGTAGCAGATAAAAGACATTTTTCAATAATGGCTTTGGCGTCTTGGGGATTTCTTTCTAAAAAATCAGTTAAGTGTTCAGAAATAATTTGGTCTACCACTATTTTAGCTTCAGGATTCCCTAATTTTGCTTTGGTCTGTCCCTCAAACTGAGGCTCCCTTATTCTGACTGAAACAATTCCAGTTAAGCCCTCCTTTATATCTGCTCCTGATAAATTTTCATCTGATTCTTTAAGAAAATCATTTTTTCGAGCATAGTCATTAAAGGTTCGAGTTAAAGCAGTCCTAAATCCAGTTAAGTGAGTACCCCCTTCTCCAGTGTAAATATTATTAGCAAAGCTTTCTTCATAGCACTCATATTCTTGAGTATACTGAAGGGCAGCTTCAACAACTATCCCGTTTCGCTCTCCGGAGCAATAAAAAACATTCGGGTGACGGGGAGTAGAGTTGTGAATTAAATATTTAACATAAGAAGATAGTCCGCCTTCAAAATAAAAACTATAACTTGTCTTTTCTTTTTCCTCGCCCGCAACGCTTTGCCCGCCAGACACGCTGACGCGATTCATGTGGGCTGGCGTAGCAAGGCGGGCAGGTCTTTCGTCTTTAAAGGTTATTCTAATTCCTTTAGTCAAATATGCCTGTTGGCGTAGATGACTCAAAATTCTCTTTGCATCAAACTTAATCTCTTTAAAAATTTCAGTATCTGGCTCAAAGAGAACAGTCGTTCCGGTCTGTCGACAGTGATCTACTTTTTTAACCTTTGTTTTAGCTTTCCCTTTTGAATATTCTTGACTATATCTAATTCCTCCCCGACAAACCCCGACCTTCATATATTTAGATAAAGCACAAACAACCGAAACTCCTACTCCATGTAAACCGCCGGCTACCTGATAGGCCTTTCCTCCAAACTTTGCTCCGGCATGGAGGGTGGTCATTACTGTTTCTAAGGCTGATTTTTTTGTAACAGGATGTTTTTCTACCGGGATTCCCCTGCCATCGTCAACCGTTTTAACTCTATTTCCTGACAGGAGAGAGACTTCGATGTTTTTTGCATAACCAGCCAGGCATTCGTCTAAAGAATTATCCACGCATTCCCAGATTAAGTGATGCAAGCCATCAGGACCAGTTGAACCAATATACATCGCCGGACGCTTTCTAACCGGCTCCAATCCTTTTAAAACATAAATATCCTTAGCCGTGTAAGTCACGTCCTTGCTTTTAGCTCTTTTTTTTGATTTTTGGGATATTTTTTTATAAACCATAATATTATTTTCTTACTTCCCATTCGGGATTTTCCTCTAAAACTTTGATTATTTTTTGTTGAATTTTATCAATCTCTCCTGACTTAAGTGTTCTGTCTTCTGCCTGATAAATTATATGAAAAGCCAAATTCTTTTTTCCCCGGGGAAGTTCTTCCCCTTCATAAATATCAAAAAGGTCAACGTCTCTAACCAAGGAACCGCTGATACTTCCAATTTTGTTTAAAACCTCTACAACTTTAACACCTCTCGGCACTAACACCGCCAAATCTCGAACCGCTGCTGGATACTGAGAAATTGGTTGATACTCATGTTCTTCAGAACAAAGATTTGCTATTCTCTCAAAATCTAAATCAAATAAAACTATTTTTCCTTTAATGTCTAAATCTTTTAAAATGCTGGGAGAAATTTCGCCTAAAAATCCAATTTCTTCCTGGCTAATTTTAATCTCCGCACATTTTTTTGGCTGCCAAATTGTTAATTTACTTTGCTCTGGAGACGGCTGATAGGAATCATACCAAATATCAGAAATGCCGAGTTTATTAAATAAAGAGTCAATTGTCCCTTTTAAGCAATAAAATTCATCTGCCTTAGAAGATATTCTCTTGGAAGCCAATCCGCCGCTTAGCATTTTTTTTTCTAAAACTTTTCTCCTTTTTTGGTCTTTTAGGAAAATTTTTCCCAGTTCAAATATTTGAATTTTATCATAACCCGCCTGCCATCGCCTGCGGCTCAGGCTACTGACGGGCAGGTATTTGAAATTGCTTTTTATGTTCTTCAGCAGGTTGAGAACTAAACTTGGTCTTAAATATCTAAATTCCTTGCTGGTTGGATTCTCTATTTCAACTATTTCGCTGTCTTTGTATCTAAAAATTTTAGCTTCCTTTCCACCGATAAAAGAATAATTATAAACTTCTGTAAATCCGAGCTCTTTCAAAATATTTTTTATTATATTCTCCCAAAAAATTTGGAAATTTCTTTTTGGAGGAATTAAAGAAACAATAGGAAAAAAAGCCGGAATTTTCTGATAGCCATATATCCTACCAATTTCTTCAATTAAATCCTCGGGAAGAGAAATATCTAATCTAAAAGTCGGTACCTCCACTGTTAAAAATGGATGTTTTTCTTTTACGATTTTGAAGCCTAATCTTGTTAAGACCTCTTTAGCTTCTTCCCTTTCTATTTTTACTCCTAAAAGCTTTGTAAGATAAATATAACTTAGAGTGATTTTCTTGGGCAATACTTTTTTAGGATAAAAATCAACTAATCCTGAAGTAATTTTCCCTCTGGCTTCTTTTTGGATTAAATCAGCCGCCCGATTAATTGCTATTTCTGTCAAATTAGGGTCAATCCCATGTTCAAACCGCCAGGAGGCGTCGGTTTTTAAATCTAATATCTTAGAACCTTTCCGAACAACTCTGGAATTAAAGTTTGCTGATTCCAATACAACGGTTCTGGTTTTTTTATCTATTTCAGCTTTTTTTCCTCCCTTTATTCCGGCTATAGCTAAGGGCTCTTTTGAATCAGCAATTACTAAAATATCTTCATCTAAATTATATTTCTCATTATCTAAAGTAATAATTTTCTCTCCTTTTTTAGTCCTTCTAACAATTATTGTTTTGATTTTTGGATTTTGGATTTTGGATTTGTTTGGGATTTGGGATTTGGGATTTGGGATTTTCATGCCTGAGATCTTATCGAGATCGAAGGCATGTAGGGGCTGTCCAGTTTCCAACATTACATAATTTGCGATATCTACAATATTATTAATCGGCCTTAATCCGCAAACTTTTAATCTCTTTTGAATCCATTTTGGGGAGAAGCCAACTTTTACATTTGTAATCACTCTGGCAGTATAACGGGAACAATCTGTTTTGTCTTTAACCTCTATCTTAATAAAATCTTTGGTTCTTAATTTTTTATCTTCCTTGAGTTTCAAGTTTTGGGTTTTAAGTTTTAAACTCATAAGCGCGGCACACTCACGAGCAATGCCTAAATGAGAAAAACAATCGGGTCCGCGATTTGGTAAGACATCAATATCTAAAACATAATCTTTACTCGCTCTTTTAACTCCTGCCACTTCAAAACTGTGCATAGTCAAAAGCTCAGTCAGTTTTTCTGGCTTAGGCAATTTTTTTTGAAAAAACGATTGTAGCCAATTATAAGAAAAAACCATAACTACTAATCAGCGCGGGAACGGTTCTCGCACTATTAAAACTGTTCTAAAAATCGCAAATCCCCTGAATAAAATAGTCGAATGTCATTGATTTTATATTTCATCATAGCTAATCTATCCATTCCTATTCCAAAAGCAAATCCGGGCCAATTTTTAGGATTTATCCCAGCTGCTTTTAAAACGTTCGGATGGACCATTCCTGCTCCCATTAATTCTACCCAACCAGTTTGGGCACAAACTTTACAGCCCCTGCCTTTGCAAACCAAACAGCCTATATCTACTTCAAAACTTGGTTCGGTAAAAGGGAAAAAGCTGGGTCTCAAACGAATCTTAACTTCCTTCTCAAAAAATCTGGAAAAGAATTCTTCAATAATTGCTTTAAAGTTGGCTGCTGAAATATCTTTTCCGAGCATCAATCCTTCTAATTGATAAAAATTAATTTCATGAGAAGCATCAGTTGCTTCGTGACGAAAAATCCGTCCCGGAACAATCATCCTTAAAGGAGGATTGTTCTTTTCCATATATCTTATCTGAACCGGGCTTGTATGGGTCCGTAATAATAACTTTTGACTTTGTGGCTCTTTGAGCCACAAAGTATCCCAGACATCTCGAGCCGGATGGTCTTTGGGAATGTTTAAGGCGTCAAAATTATACCATTCATTTTCAACTTCCGGTCCCTCAATTACTGAAAAACCCATTGCCTCAAAAATTTCCTCAGTTTTTCTTTTGATTAAAGTTAAGGGATGTAAATGACCCAGAGCAGGCTTTTTCCCGGGAACCGTAACATCAAGCCACTCTTTTGGAAACTTGGAACTCGAAGATTGGAACTTTTCTCTCCCCACCCTAACAGTTTTCTCTATATCTTGTTTAATTTGGTTTGCCAATTCTCCTCTTTTTTTTCTTTCTTTCTCTGGAAGATCTTTCAAAGACCGTAAAATCTGAGTAATTTCACCTTTTTTACCTAAATATTTCTTAAAGATTTCATCCAGTTCCTTTAAATCTTTTGCCCTTTTTACCCTTTTCTCAATCTCAATTTTAAGATTTTCTAAATTAATTTTTGTCATGCTTAATTATTTCATTTTACCTTATTCCTAAACTAAAATCAACAAAAATCTGTGGGTAAAGACAAGATTAAAACTATCAGAAATAAATAAAAAAATCGCTAAATATTAAAATTTAGCGACTAAGATAAAGCTCCCTTGTTATTTGTGTTACTTTCACTACATCTCTACATATACCTCTTCCGATTGGAAGTTTAATCCTGCTTTGCTTGCCATCTCAAAAAAATCCTTCTTCAGTTTCGAGCGAGATGAAAATTCCGCAATCACAACTACATTTGTTGAAACACCATTTATGAATGTATCAAGGCCTACCAAGACGCGGTAACCTTTAGTTTTCATCTCCTCTATTAGGTCTCTAAAGGAAAATTTATAAGCTGAGAGATTAACTTTAGTCGGAAGATCCATATGAGGAAAATCCCTTTTCAGCTGTGATAGGTCATCTTCGGTTATTACAAGGTCACTTCCTTCCATTAACCCAAACCTTTGGTAAATCAACGACATTTTCTCCACCTCCTTTTCTATTCTTTCAATGTTTTCATTTAATTTTTTAATGTGCTTAATTTATAATGCTTAATTTATAATAAATTATGTAAGAAGTCAAATCTTTGCGGGGACGATGGGACTCGAACCCACAACCACTGGATCGACAATCCAGTGCTCTAACCAATTGAGCTACGCCCCCTTATCTGTATATGCCGGTGGTGGGACTCGAACCCAACGACCTAATGCTTATGAAGCATCCACTCTAACCACTGAGCTACACCGGCGTTGCGGGGCCGGGATGTGCGCCCGGGTCTCGAGGTTATGGGCCTCGCAAGATACTACTTCTCCACCCCGCAATTGTATTATATTATAACACTTGGGAAAAATCAACCCTGATAAAAATCTATCTAAAATAGGGCTATGACAAAAATCCCGCGATCGCGGGATTTTTGTCATAGCCTCTCCTGGAATTTTAAGACAATTCTTCTAAAGCAACTCTAGATTTCGCAAGGTCTTTTCATAAACTTCTAATACTCTTTTTGCCTGGTCCAAGGTTAATCGATAATCAGGGTCGTGGACAATGTTGTCGCGGGTTTTGTGGGCTTTCCAAACTTCTTCCAGATTAGGTAAAACAGATAGGTCTATTTGCTCCAACCTTTGAGCAGAACTATCCCCTTTATACCCCATCTTCTTTAAAACAGCATCTAATAAACCGTCTGCCTCAATTACCGCCAGCTTGTATTCGGCCTCTCTATCGGTCTCTAATCTTTTAATAATCTTATTCCAGTGTTTAAAGGTCTCCTTTACCCCAAAGGGTCGATAAGTGACAAACTCTGTTAGTGCTTCTAAATAACGACTCCTCATCCAGCTGCTTTTTAGGAGAAGAATAATAAGACCTATTAGAAGAATTAAAGAAATAAGTATAAAAATAATTTTGAGATATAGGAAATGTCCCGTAAATTCAGGATGTACAATGAAATAAATTATATTTTCCATTTTAGTTAAATTATGTAGTTTAAGTTGCAATTACTTGACCAATTTTTAAAATTTTATTCTCCTCAAACGGTTTTCCAATAATCTGTAAACCAACGGGCAACTTTCCTACAAAGCCGACTGGGATAGAAACGGCTGGCAAGCCAACTAAGTTTGGGGAAACAGTAAAAATATCAGAAAGATACATTAAAAGAGGGTCTTTAATTTTTTCACCGATTTTAAATGCCGGGGTTGGTGAGGTCGGGGTTAAAATAATGTCAACCTTTTGAAATGCCTTATCAAAATCTTCTTTAATTAATGTCCTAACCCTCTGGGCTCTTAAATAATAAGCATCATAATAACCAGCAGAAAGAGCATAAGTGCCAAGCATAATTCTTCTTTTAACCTCATCTCCAAAACCCTCTGCTCTACTTTGTAAATAAACGTCTAATAAAGTTTTGACATTCGACCCCTCGCCCTGGCTAAGAGACAAAGAGCTTGATAGTCCGTATTTTATCCCGTCGTATCTGGCCAAATTGGCTGATGCTTCAGAGTTAGTAATAAGATAATAAGTAGCCAAAGCGTATTTTGTATGGGCTAAACTAACTTTTTCAATTTTCGCCCCAAGATTTTCAAATTTTTTAATAGCTGTTTTAATTACTTTTTCGACTTCAGGGTCCATACCTTTAATAAAATATTCTTTTGGAACACCAATCTTTAATTTCGGAATTTGGGGTTTGGGATTTGGAGTTTTAGATTCGACGCTAGTTGAATCTTTTGGGTCTTTCCCGGAAATTGCTTCAAATACAATTTTAGCATCTTCGGCTGTTTTTGTTATTGGTCCTATCTGATCCAAAGAAGAAGCAAAAGCAACTAAGCCATAGCGAGAAACTGCTCCATAAGTTGGCTTTAATCCTACCACGCCGCAAAAAGAAGCCGGTTGCCTAATTGAACCACCAGTATCAGAACCCAGGGCATAGCAACATAAGTCAGCGGCTACGGCAGCCGCTGACCCTCCAGAAGTTCCGCCAGGCACCCGGGTTAAATCATAAGGATTTTTTGTTGGAAAAAATGCTGAATTTTCAGTCGAAGACCCCATAGCAAATTCATCTAAATTTGTTTTTCCTAAAATTACTGCTCCGAGTTTTTTAAGTTTTTCTATACAGGTAGCATCATAAGGCGCAATATAATCTTCAAGGATTTTGGAAGCACAGCTTAGCTTAATTCCCTCAATTAAAATATTATCTTTAACAGCTAAAGGAATTCCAGCCAGAACCGAAATATTTCTACCAACAGAGATTAAATCATCAATTTTTTTTGCCTGGGAAAGAGCTAATTTTTCTGTAACTGTTAAATAGGCGGAAATTTCTTTATCGACTTTTTTAATTCTATCCAAAAATGCTTTAGTCAACTCTAAAGCAGAGAACTTTTTTTTCAATAGTCCCTGATGAGCTTGGCTTATGGTTAATTTACGAAGTTCCACAATTCAGCGAACAACGAACAGTATCTAATTCATTTTGTCCATTGTTTATTGAAAAATTGCTTTGACCTTAATATGTCTATTCTTTCTCTGTGGGGCTGCTTCTACTAATTCATTCTTTACTTCGCTTTTTTGGGGTTTTTCTATATCTTCTCTTGTGATATTTAGCTTTCTATTTAAAAAATGTTCAGCCGGATGAAAGGTCGGTTCAACTCTGGAAACATTAACCCCTTTTAACAAATTAAAATAATCTAAAATCGAAGAAAGCTCTTTTCTGAATTTTCCTTCCTCTTTTTTAGTAACACCTAATCTAGCAAGTTTAGCAATATGTTGAACATCTTTTTTCGAAATCATACTTAATACCTAATAGTTAATACTTAATACTTAATTAACGAGGCGCTTCCATATCCTCTGTTCCTGTCAATACTTCGTGTAACTCATCAAGTTTTTCTAAAACCATTCCCGCCCCTCTAACCATGGCTGTTATTGAATCTTCAATAATTTGAGTAGGAATTCTTACTTCTTGTTGAATTAAAATATCCAATCCTCTTAAAAGACCACCGCCACCAGCAAGATAGATTCCTTTTGACATAATGTCAGCTAAAAGCTCAGGAGGGGTTTCTTCTATTGTGGTCTTTACGGCTGTAACAATTTGTCCTATTGATTTTTCCAAAGCATGTCTTATGTCCTCATCAGAAATCAAAATTTCTTCTGGAAGTCCGGTTATTATATTTCTGCCTCGTAAGGGAAGCTCTTTTCTCTCTTTTAAAGGAAAAGCGGAACCAATTTCAATTTTAGTCCTCTCAGCTGTCCTCTCACCAATTAATAACTTATATTCTTCTTGAACAAATTGAATTATATCTTCGTTAAGTTTATCTCCAGCAACACGAATACTTTTGGCAATAACTATTCCGCCAAGAGAAATTACTGCTACTTCGGTGGTCCCTCCTCCGATATCAACGATAAAATTACCTCCTGCTTCCTGAACAGCTAATCTTGCCCCGATAGCAGCTGCCATTGGCTCTTCTATTAAAAACACCCGCCTGGCACCAGCATTTTTTGCAGCATCGCAAACCGCTTTTCTCTCAACCTCGGTCACTCCATAGGGAATTCCAATAATAACCCTGGGGCGAGGTCCCAAAACAAATTTCCCCTTGTGAACTTTCTCAATAAAATATCTTAGCATTTGCTCTGTAACTTCAAAATCAGAAATTACTCCATCACGCAAGGGCCTGGTGGCAACAATATAAGCCGGGGTTCGACCAACCATTTTTTGGGCCTCTTCACCAATTGCCAAGATTTGACCCGTTTTTTGATTTATGGCTACCACCGAGGGCTCATTAATAACTATCCCTCTACCTTTAACATAAACCAATGAGGTAGCGGTTCCCAAATCAATAGCTATATCGTCTGAAAAATAGGAAAAAAATTTATTAATCATAGAAGGATGACACCTTAAATTATAAAATTTGAATTAGAAAATTCTGGCGATATCTTTTATTGTTACACAAATCATTAAAGCAATTAATAGAAAAAAGAAAAAGACAGTAATTTTTTGCTCAATCTTTTGACTTACTGGCTTTCCTCTTATTTTTTCAACAATAAGAAACAACAGCCACCCACCATCCAGGGCAGGAATAGGTAAAATATTAATTAAAGCTAAACAAATAGAGATTACAGCTATAAAGTGTAAAAAATAACTTATTCCTAAAATTCCTACTTGAGCGAATAGTTCAAAAATTCCTACCGGTCCCCTTAATTCAACACCAGGGGGCATTCCTTCGCCCTGAACCAAACTTGCAATAGTCATTCCCCATCCCTTCATTACAATCACAGTCAAGTTACTGGTAGCTAAAATTCCTTGAATTGGAGCTTGGTACCAAGGATAGGACTTCAGGGCCGTTCTAATCAAAGATACTCCCATCGGACCTTCATCTTTAGGAGGTACCTCTCGCGGAATCAAGGAAACATCAAAAATTTCTTTCCCTCGTTGAATTGTTAAAGTAATCTCTTGACCTTTGTACTTTTCTGTAAGTTTTTGAACCTCATTTGTTTTATTTATTGAAAATTGGTCATTGAGAATTGAAAATTCTCTGATAGTGTCTCCAATTCTTATCCCCGCTTCTTCTGCCGGAGAAGCCGGGGAAACGGTCATAATTTGAACTTTCGGGTTAACTAAATTACCATTATCATCATCTCCTATCTGCATGGGAACGCCCAGATACATTACAATGGTTAGTAAAATTGCGGCAACCACCCAAAAGGAGATAACACCGCCCAAAATAATTAAAGCTTTTTGCCAAAAAGGTTTAGTGCTAAAACTCCGAGGATTATCAATTCTTTCCTCGTGTCCGTAAATCTTAACAAAAGCTCCGAATGGTAAAAGGTTTAAAGAATAAATTGTCTCCCCTATTTTTTTTCCAAAAAGCCGGGGAGGATAACCTATGCCAAACTCTTCAACTTTTACTCCAAATTTCTTTGCCAAAGCAAAGTGCCCTAACTCATGAAGAACTACTAAGCAGATGAGACTAAAAAATGCAATAAGAATAGTTAAAAGCATAAATTTTTATTTTGCGGAGACGTTTACTCCATTATTTCCTTCTTTTTTCTTTCCCCTATTTCCCCAATTTTTTTATTATATTCATCGATTAAATCTTGAAGTTCATCTTTTGCTCGAAATTTATCATCCTCGCGGATTTCTCCTGCTCCGAATCTTTCCTGTATTTCTCGCCAGGCTTCTTCTCGCCATCGCCTTATTGTTTTTCGAGCTTCTTCTTGTTTCACCGACAAAACTCGAAGTAAATCTTTTCGATATTCCTCGCTTAAAAGAGGTAAAGAAATACGAATTACATCTTTATCAACCACCGGAGACATTCCTATACCCGATTGTAGAATTGCTTTCTCAATTGATTCAATGTATGATTTATCCCAGGGTTGAACAAGAATCTGCCGAGAGCCTGGTAAAGATATGGCAGCCAATTGTTTTAAAGAAAACTTTTCTCCAAAACAATCAACAATGATATTTTCAACCAAAGAAGGCGAAGCCCTGCCTGTTCGAAGTTTCATCAATTCCCTCTCTAAAAAATTGATGGCTTTATCAAATTCAGGTCTAATTTTGTCAATGATTTCTTTGTAAGACACGTTGATTAATTCAAGATTATAATTGCGGCGAAGCCGCAATATGTTTTTTATACCTTAGCGAATCAAGGTTCTGACGAAGTCGGGTTCTTACATTTCCATTAATAAAATTTCAAGAGCTAATTTTGAATTAACGTTAGTAGTTGAAACCAAAAAATTCGTTGATTGAATAAGTTTAAGAATGTTTTTAAGTTTAGATAAAGAGCAATAGTGAAAAGCATCAGTCTTTTTTATGGTAGAACTTGAACGGCATTCGGTCAATCTAAAAAGAAATATATTTCTAAGATATCTCAACCAAGTATCCAAAATTTTTTTGAAATTGTCTATTGGAATGTTAGACAAATCTTTAGCATATTTAAAACGAAACGCCAATTCCGAATTACTAATTTTAATAAGATCTGAAATAAGTTTCTGTTGATTTTTAAGTTTCTGAGAATCCAAAAGAAAATTTATAGCCATTCCCGGCCTTCCTAAGGAAAGCAAGGCAAGATACTCTGCCTCGCTTTGTGAAACCCCTCGATTTATGAGATAATCTTCAATCTCTTCACTTTCAACCGGCAAAAATCTAAGTTTTTGAACTCGAGAAAGAATAGTTGGCAGCAAGATTTCAGGATATTCGGTTATCAAAATTAAAAGGGTTTTACCTTTTGGTTCTTCAAGTATCTTTAAAAAAGAGTTTTGAGCCTCCCGAGTCATTAAATGAGCTTTATCTATAACCACCGCCTTGAAGAAAGTTGAATAGGAACGGAGAGATAGTTTCCAAATAAGGTCTCTTATTTGAGATATTTGAATTCCCTCCTCAGCAATTTTTGGTTCTATTAAATTGAAATCAGGGTGTAGCCCTTTTTGAACGTCCCGGCAACTTCTGCAAATCTGACAAGGCCTTTTAGAAATATCTTTCTCTTCACAATTTAAATATTTAACAAATTCAATGGCTAAAGTTTTTTTCCCTAATTGCTCCTGTCCATAAAATAAAAGAGCATGAGGAATTTTTCCCATTTTTTCTAACTTTCTTAAAAACTGTCTTTGTTTTTGATGACCAATAATTTTCATTGTTATAATGTTAGAATGTTAGAATGTTAGATCGCTCGCTCCGCTCGCTTATTCTAATGTTGTAATGTAACATTAGAATATTAGAACATCTTACTTTTTCGCCATTATACTCTTTTTATAGACCTCAAGGTTTTCAAGCACTACCCCTGTTCCCTTAGCTACGCAAAATAAAGGTTCATCAGCTAAAAAACAAGGAACACCAGTAGATCGAGCAATAAGTTCATCAATCCTTCTAAGCATTGCTCCCCCTCCAGAAAGAACCATTCCTTTATCTATGATATCAGCTGAAAGTTCAGGGGGCGTATCTTTCAAAACCGTCTTAATTATTTGAACAATTTCATTAAGTCGGTCGAAAATTGCCTCTTGAATTTCATTAGATGAAATTTTAAGATTTCGGGGCAATCCTGAAATTAAATCTCGACCTCGAATTTCTAACCTCTTCTCAGAAATCTGTTCACCCTTAGAAGAGCCGGAAAATGCAACCTTTTCTGGTAAAGCTGTGCCGATTTTTATTTTTATTTCTTCGGCAGTTTGCTCGCCGATAGCCAAATTATGCTTTTGTTTGATGTAATTTGAAATTGCCTGGTCTATTTTATCTCCACCCGCTCTCAAAGAAGAAGAGGTTACTATTCCTCCAAGAGCAATTACAGCCACCTCTGAAGTTCCTCCCCCAATGTCAACAATCATATGGCCCGAACAAGAATCAATAGGAATACCAGCACCAATCGCAGCTAAAATAGGTTCTTTGGCAACGTATACTGCTTGAGCACCCGCTGCCATCCCGGCTTCAATCACCGCTCTTTTTTCAGTTGAGGTAATACCAGCCGGAACTCCGATTAATAATTCCGGTTTCAAAAAACTGAAAGACCCTGTTGTTTTTTTAATAAAATATTTCATCATTGCCTCGGTGACACGATAATCAGCAATCACCCCATCTTTTAATGGTCGATAAACCCTTATAGTATCTGGAGTCCGACCAGTCATTTTTTTGGCTTCTTGTCCTACTGCTAAAATTCTATTTTCAGAGACCCCAACTGCTACTACCGACGGTTCGTTCAAAACCACTCCTTTATGGGGGATAAAAACTATAGAATTACAAGTCCCAAGATCAATGCCGATTTTTTTAGAAAACATAAATATTACGCCTTTATTCTCTTAATATTTGCCCCTAATTTCTGCAGGCGTTCCTCAATCCGTTCGTATCCCCTATCAATCTGATAAACATTGCCAATAATGCTTTGCCCCTTAGCGATTAAAGCCGCAGCTATTAAAGAAACCCCACCTCTTAGATCGGGAGAGGCTACCTCAATGCCATAAAGGGGGGTAGGGCCGGAAATTATTGCTCGGTGAGGGTCAGCAAAAATAATTTGTCCCCCCATTTTATTTATCTCTTCCAGATACTTTAATCTTCCTTCGTATAAAGGATCGTGAATTAAAGTTGGGCCCTTTATCTGGGTCGCTAAAACACCAAAAAGGGGAAGTAAATCAGTGGCTAAGCCAGGATAAGGCAAACTTTGAATTTTATCAATTTTTAAAGAGGTCCAGGGTTTTACTCCAATTGAGTTTTTGGAAACTCTCTGATAAGGAAGACCAAAATCTCTTAATCTTTTAAGAAAAAATTCTAAAAAGGAAAACTCTACATTTTTTACCAAAACTCTTCCTTTGGCACAAGCCGTCATTAGAATAAAGGTCCCGGCTTCAATAGGGTCTGAGATTAATTTATGCTTCACTCCTCTTAACTGTTTTTTGCCTTTCACTTCTAAGATATGAGTTCCGACCCCTTTGATTCTAACCCCCATTTTCTTCAAAAATTTACTTAATTCTTGAACGCTGTAATCGGCATCAGCATTTTTAATTATAGTCTTTTTAGGAATTAAACTGGCAAATAGTAAAAGGTTTTCGGTGGCAGTAACGCTAAATTCATTTAAAATAATTCTCCCTCCTTTTGAAAGACGGGGGAGTTCTAATTTAAAACTATTGCCCTCCGAAGAAACCTTAACGCCCAACTGAGAAAAAGCATCCAAGTGAGTATCAACCGGCCTAGCTCCAATTAGACAACCTCCGGGCTGAGGCAATTTGGCTTTATGAAATCTAGCCAGTAAAGGCCCAAAGAATAACACTGAACCTCTAAATTTTGAAATCAAATCTTTTCTAATTTTGTCAGGATTTAT
>Ga0315533_1001436_pt1 | contig 18109 bp, 13 predicted proteins | sample SalMarSW160130MG_FD_203081 | JGI IMG/M metagenome (GOLD analysis project Ga0315533, IMG submission 203081) | Salt marsh sediment microbial communities from the Plum Island Ecosystem LTER, Massachusetts, United States - Salt Marsh Sediment SW1601-30 ... | reverse complement strand
GTTGGTCCCCATGTGGCTGAAGTAGTCGGGAGACTCTTTGGCTATCTCTCTAAGAAGTTGCATCAGTAAGTTTGAGTCTTTCAGGCCAAGGCCTGTCTTTAAGACGTGTTCGCCGTACTTTGTCAGGTGGTACGGACTACCGGTTAGGAGCAAAGGCTCAGGACAGTTTGCCATAGCTTCTAAGCGAGTTACCAATAATGTAGATATTTCGGATTCCAAATCAGGATTGGTAGCTTGTAGGAATGAAGCTCTCGCGATTTCGGTAGCTTGATTCTCAACCTGCATGCCCGAAAGCGACATGAAACCCAAAATCTGAGATTCTAAGGCCTGTTGTGCGCTGATGTGATAGAAGGAGGGTCCTTCTTTGAGTAAGTCCTTTAGAGCACTCACAACCTGCGTGACGGTCTCAGGGGGGTGGAAGCAATAACTATCAAAACTAAGTCTCCGATTGTCGACTTTTATGCTATCCCCAAGCTTAAAAACAACAGCCATGCCACTTGTGGAAACATGAGCCCTTCCGGCCCGACCGACTATATTTCGCAACTTAATTGCAGGTAGAGCTTTGCCGCCAACCCAAATGTTGGGTAGAATCACGCACCTTATGGGAAAATTCACACCTTCGGACAGGGTGGTAGTTGACACTATGAATTTTAATGTGCCATCTGCGATGTAGTCCTCAATCCAGGCCTTCACATCAGATGGGAGATGGCCATGGTGATAGGCAACGCCGAACTCAACCCACTCTGCCAGCCTACTATCAGGCAATATCCTATTTCTAATTCTATTTGCCAGTAAGTTCAGCTTTCTTTGTTCCTCTGGTGTGAGGATAGCTCGGTCGACCTCGCGGACGCGTTTGACTAGAGCAGTTGCATACTTCTCACAAGCATCCCGACTCTCAGCTATTATGAGTACATTTTTGTAGGATCGCTGCATATCGACCGCAAGTTGGGCTGCGGCTAATCTGGTATCAGCAGGACGCTTGAAATCTCTATTGACCCAAGTACTTTCATACACAAAGCCATCCCTTACTGACCAAGTGGCCCAATGGCTCCCGGTCGGTCTCCACGAGTCAACTATAGCTTTGCAGGTGCCTTGGTTTTGTCCAATCCACTGAGTAAAATCTCCAACATTTGAGAATACTGCAGAAAGTGCTAGAGTTTTGGCATCGGGAAACGCCCTGCGGAGTCGAGCGATAAGAAACTCATAGGTAATCCCTCTCTTGCCATCACCAATAGAATGACATTCGTCAAAAATGAAAAGCCGGCAGCGTGCGAAGTAGTTTCTGATTGTGTTGTTGTCTATGTTACGAAGTAAACCATCCAGTTTCTCAGGAGTGGTGATAATTACATTCTCTTCACGAGTTCCCACCAAGTCTTTGTCCTCAATCTCATAGGCACCAGTGAGAACTTTTATATTATACCGAAAGGGAGCAAGGCGGAGCCTCTCCTGCAAATCTTTTTGAATCTGACGTGCTAATGCGTTCAGGGGGACAACGTAGAAAGCCAGCGCCGAAGGGTCTTTGCTCAACTCAGCCTGTATTTTCATTTCAGCCAGTAGAGTCTTCCCGGAGCTGGTGGGCATAGACACGCCCACATGGTCTGCCACGAGAAAACCCTGCTGCAAAGCATGTATCTGTGGAGGCCATAGCGTAAAAATGGGCTGCCTTCCGCGTTTCAGAAGAGCCAAATATTCGTCGGTAAGTAAGTCTCTGAATGGAGTCAAGACTCTGTTTATATGGCAAGATGAGGTAGTCTCGAAAAGGAGGGAAATATAACGCTCCACCAGTGACAGCATAGAATCACGCCGAGAAAGACCACGAGCCTTCGCTAATTTCTCTTGGCTACTCTCCAAAAAGTCCTGACTGCCAGTCAAGACATATGAAGCAAATAGGCGGAGAGCTTCATAAGTAAGGACAATTCCGGTGAATTCTTGATAGTAATTAGAGTCTGTCTCAAGAAGCGCCTGTAATCTACGATGCGATTGTTCATCGATTGTGGTTGTTCGTTGAAGCTCATAGTAGTTACCTTTTAACAATAGTTGAAGACAATGAAGTAGATACGTGAATAAGTCTCCTGTACCCTTAGCATCATTGAGGTCCCTCTTATAGATCGCGTCTATCTTGCTGGACATTATTCTGCTGTTAGGAAACTTCCCTTCACCTGCATAGAGAACTGCTGAATAAAATGATAGTGGAATATCGTCCGACGTTGTTGGTCTTTGGCCGATGGAGTCCAAATACTCAAATGTTTCTGCCGCGAAATCGAGCGCCTTGTTTCCGATGTCTCCTCTCTGCGATAAGTCACGCGCAACCGCCAGAATCCACAGGACATCTCCCTGGATATGAGCTAGCTCGTCACTAGTTAACCCAGTAGTTGGGGCATTGCCCGTAATGCCACCGAATAATACCTCTACGCCTAGCTTGCTCTTCAATGTAGCGCAGTCTCGGAGTATACTCTCGCTTGCTCTTTCGATGGATTCAAAAAATGTCATGTCGAAAAGTCCTCGTAACACGACACACAAAATTCGTCTAAAGCCGAGGTCTTGAAAAGCAACGCTTCAAATCTTGCGTGGGGTATAGCACCTTCTTCGTGCTTATCTAGTGCTTGAAGTACACTGCCTTCGCAATTAGCCACAGCAATATCATCCGCCACCGTATCGCCGTACAGGATAGTGCTCAAGACCAGAAGCCCCTCATCTCTCCTTACGATGCTTCGCATGAATCCCAGGGTACGTAGGCACTCTAGTTCTCTGCCGAAGCGCCTGTATTCATCAGCTATATTAGTCAGTTCGGCATACAGGCGACTCATCGTTACCTTGGTAAGAATCCATGATTTTATGTCTTCAAAAGCTGATTCTAAATCAGAGGTAGACGAAGTATATTTTGACTCAGCTAGCGTAATGGTCTCGTTCTCTCTCGGGAATATTTCCTCATGTGATTTATCGAAATGAAAGGCAATTAAATCAGTCCCATGCTCGGGAGCCGCAACGGAAATCTTCCGCTTAAACACCAAAAAAATGTCTTCTTTCGGTATCTGTCTAATATCCTCCTGCGTCATTGCTGTTAATATTTCAGCAAGATCAGCACGAGCCTTTCTCTCCTTGTCTAATTGCTGAGTCGCGGTAAGGCTCTTTCGGTCGTCTCCTAGCTTTGCGGCAATATGAGTGAGACTATAACCTAATTTAGTCAATTCCTGTTGTATCTCTTCTAGTGCCGGCTCTTGTGAAAAAGACGTGCCCCATTTTGTTTTGAGTCTCTTCTTGGCTTCCTCTATGGTATATTTACGTTCTTCCCCGGACAGCAAGTGCAGATTCACTTTAGCACCGTTGCCAATCAGAACTACCCGGGGATTCGGGTACCAACTAGGTGAATCTGTTGCCATCTTCTGTGTCTCCGGTAGAATATCATTAAATGAGAGCGCGACTCTGGTCTTTCCTAAATAATACGTCAAATAGTCCGAGTGGGCAAGAACAGTCGGTTGCGCCAACGTAATAATGCCTCTGACGCCTCGACAACTGAGGCTGACCTATCAAATCATTACGCTACAGCTAAGGCCAGAGGTAGGCATCAAAGTTCTTAAAGAAAAAGTTAGAATTGGTTCTCCTATAAAGAATAATCCAAGTCGACAAACGCTCCGGATGAACCTAGTAACTTAAAAACGTGGCCAAATCCATAGCTATTTAAGCTCCAATTTGGTAACTATTGACGTCATCAAATGAGCCCGTGTTGTAGATTACTCTTGTTTATCAGGCTTGAGTCCAATCGGCCAAGATGATGTTCAACCGTGTGGTACAAAATTTAACATTAAGCCATAAGGTGTAATATTGGCCTCCCGAGCAGAAGAATGGCACGTACTCTCTTGAGGTTCACCTAATCACTTACTGGCTAACCGCCGCAATTCCAATCGGCCCTGCTATGCCAGTAACCGTCACGCTTCCACTAACGGCTAGTTCCAACCACTTCTTACCATAAGCAACCCGACGAAAACGGTATACTGCATCGGCAGTAATCGAAATCTTGAGGGGAGCCCCGAAGGGGCAAGACAAGCCCAGCAAGGCTATAACAACACAGCAGGTCGGAAGGGTTGCTTTCATTAGCCCTGATAAACGGGTCATAGTAAGCTAGCTAGCATGTACAGTCAGTATGCATCTTCACATCCAGAGCCTTATTATATGCCGTCCCCGTCTGAATCAACTTTGTGTCATTCTTGCCCGGTTTATCCAGAAGGTGTGGGACCCGAGTATCCTTTATCGTAGATTCCCGACTCTCTCCACATTTCTCTCCACTCTCGCTGGGCTTCCCACCCGGTATACCACGAGTATTGAGTATTCTCACCAGCCAAGAATAGACCGTACTCTGTTCCATCGTCATACCCCATGAGGTAACCAGTCCACCAGCCGTCATAATGTCCAACATCGTAACCTGCGTCAACCCAGTAGCTATGCGCCTCTGCATACCCTTCTTGGTAGCCTGCCTCATACGCCTCATTTTTTAGTTGAGCCACCCAGTGTATGTTGTACACATGACCAGCCACACTAACCACCAACAAGAATGCAAGAATACCAATAAATACATACCACTTTTTCATTGCTTACACCTCCTTATCTCTTGTAACCCGTTACACTTTACTCATAGTCTATGGACTTATATTCTAACTATCCCTTACGCTTATTGCAACTGCATGTCTAAGCAAGTTGCTTCGGACCCATTTCTATCAGCGTTTGGAAGCCATCTGCGCTCTCTCAGGAAAAGGTCTGGCCTTTCGCAAGAGGAAACCGCGGATAAGGCGGGACTCCATGTCACTTATCTCAGTGGAGTGGAGCGCGGTTTACGCAACCCGTCTATACGTAGTGTTAGGCGATTGGCACAAGCACTGGGAATCCCGGCGAGAGAGTTATTCGACTTCGACGAGCCTTCTTAACAGATTTTGGTGTGACATAATAGTCAGCCAGATTATGACTTCAAGATTTGCTCCCTTGCTCCCGTTTCAATTCCAGGTTTTAACTGTTAACTTCTGAGTTGTAGCTTCTAACTTACACTTGGAACCTGAAACTTGGAACTCGTAGCTCATATAGAGTTGCATCACAATCCGATGTTTTGTACAGTCGCTTGTCTCGGTCAATGCAAAACGAGGAGCTAAACAGAATGGCTAATTGTGTAGCAACTATAAGCACCGGTCTGATAGACTGCGGTCACTGGACTCCAGAAGTTCGGGTAGTAGGTCAATTAGGCACAGGCGCTATAACAAAAGCAGCATTTATGGAGGAAAACAAGTGCGTGGTACACTAACACAGAAACGAGGATTGAGTATAACTTAGTCCCTAATCACTCAAATGGAGCGCAGGATATACTCTTGTTCATGACCTATAATCATTAGCCGGATATCTTTTGGATATCCGTACGAATTCAATTCAGTGTCAAAGCCTTCACCGATCAAATTACGGACAATTCCCTGAAGAATCTGTGTGTTTCGTTCGTGGTTCTGCCCGAGGTCTGGGCTTAGGTGGGCATTAGGAATAACAAATACTTTCTTGATTCGGATGTCAGCCGGTTCTAATTTGCGCCCCTTATCATCAGAATGCAAAAGGTCGCGATACGCTCCCATGATCGCATCCGACGCCAACTTCTCAATTTTCTCCTTAGTATAATCAGGATTCTCGATCCCGACCATCACGACTAGGCAACCCTTTGTTTTGCTGTGCTCCATCCACTTGCGGAAGTCATATTCTACTGTCAAGGTACAGAAGAGGCGCATTTTGTACAACTTAGCCAAGAGAGAGTTCAGTTCAGCTTCATCGATTCCCAGTTGTTCTGCAATCCAATCTCTCCTCAGTATTATGGGGGAGTTTGCTGTATCCATTAAGTCAATATGTTCAAATAGCTCAACAAGTTTCTTCGTTTTGCCATCCTTCTTCAAGTCGTTTAGGAGTGGGTTAAATGATATATCACTTTGTCCGAGTTCATTTGGCCAGCGCCTAAGGTCTACAGGTCTGCTCTTCTTTGATCTTGGGGCAATGTCTTTGAACACAGCCAGAGCACAGTGGTATATGTGTATCTTCACTTCGTGCTTCCCCTTTGTTTAAGTCGGTCTGCAAGGACCATATAATCTTCACAATTCTTATGTTCCCAGAACAGCCTAAAGACTTCTTCTGCTTTCTGCAGATCTTTTTCGTCATTAAAGGTGACCTCATATCCGTCTGCAAGTTGCCGAGCAACGATGCACTTATCGAAAATGGCTAGGTCTTGCTTTTTTTCATCATCGCTCAAGTATTTCTTAAGGATCCACCTGACCCCGGTAGATCTCTCCTTGCCACCTCGCCCTTCTATAACTTTGCCTACCTCACTTAACCGCCTACCATGTGTCACGATCATATCAATTACGTCTCTACTACTCAGGTCACCCTCAGCAAGTAAGAATATTCTCTTCACCGGTACGCCACGAGCCACACAGTTTGCATTTAGATTGAGGTAATCCTTCGCGAAAGGGTCTCGTTGGAACTTAGAGATTTCTATACTTGAGACGGCACGAATTTCATCACGATCCTTTTTTGACATGGCGTTGGCGAACTTGCTCAGCTCCAGATACATCATCCTCTTATCTACAGAATATCTGCCCTCTTCACACACAATATTATCCATATAGGTTTCATATTCTTGCCTCTCCTGCACTGCTAACCGTCGTATAGCTCCTTTGCAGTCATTAAACCTATCCATTGAGTATGGCTCAGAACCTTTACCCAATAGTGCAACGCTTCTATTGATGACCAAGAATATGCTCACGACCAGTATGACGAAAGTGACGAATAGATCGATGATTAGCTGCTCGCCCTCTGGTAAGTCGGCAAATGCCCTAAACGCAAAGAGTATCACAATATCAAGAATCGCCATGAAGCAAATGGCGATTATCTCCGACCGGTAGTCCTTTCTAATATTACTTACCCGTTTCAGTCTCATATCAGAATACTAAAAACATGTGCGATTGAGCGAGGTCATCCCGCCTCTTCCTGCTATAACTAAAGGTTCGGCGGTAGTACCTCCAAATTGCTCTCACGATCAATTCTTAGACAATAACTGTGTCTCAGCCCCTTCAGAAATGACAATGCCGCACTATAATAGCTTCACTCGTGACTTCTGTCAAGGGCTACTCATTCGCTCTGGTACCTGCGTTGGAATTCAACCCTTCGTTATTGTCAGATTCTATCAAAGGCGCTAAAGATGCCATTATTCAGGCGAGCCGTACATATATTATCTGTACCTATGATAGAATAATGCAGCGTCCGATGGGGTAGGCGAAGTCTGAGTATCGTTTTTGAAGGTGCGGAAGATGCCAAGAAGATAACCAGATAAGGGGTTAACAGCAGACAAGTTCAAAATAGCCCGTTGATCAGCTGATAGTATTATTGTAAAGTCAAGCAATGACGAAAATGGTACTCTCAATGTGACTATCTTGCGCGGTTTCTTATGAGTAATACTAGGAATAGAAAGTGGGCCTGACTCGGAATCGCACCGGTGCTCTCACCCTTATCAGGGGTGTGCTTTACTACTAAGCTACAGGCCCACGATTCAGCCGCATTCCTCGTGGCTACTTATCTTTATAAGCATATCATAATTATTACTTGCTGGCACGGATGGCATTAGCGTTACTGAAGAGTCGATTCAGCTAGTAAAGACAATTCGTTGTCTATATTAAATACGCCTTCCTAAATGTGTTGTTCGCTTGATGCCGTAAGCCTTGCTCATATCTATCGATAGCATCGGTCTGGGAGACACAAGCATCTACTTGAAGCCCAAGAGCATCGCACCCAGAGAGATTTGCACCGATGACCTCCGGGTTATGAGTTCAGCGGAGGAGCTGATTAGGGGTGGCTGCACGTTTGTTATAGTACCTCTGCTCTACTGCAGTAATGATATTGCGTACGTGGACTGATGGCGCATGATTAGTGGGGGCGTGCTGTCTATTAGCAGATTATTAGCAAAACGCCAAACCGGGATCAGAGACGACATTGGTGCCAGAGCAGGTTGGAATTATGCAGTCCAGATAAGCTCTGGTTGAAGATATTGACAATTCCCTTTAGGTGACTTATGGTATGTTGAAGCAGGTACATGTCCACCAGTATTTTCGATCTAGAAGCGGTCAGGGATCTTATCGTAGAGAAACACCCACCGGCGGTAATCGTCTTGGATACGAGCGTCCCGACGGAGAGCCCGGACTTCACCAAATGGAGCACGGCTCTGGGGGAAGTCGTATTTGTGCTGCCTACCATTATCAATGTTGAGTGGGAGGGTATCAAGAGACGGAACAAGGACAAGAAGGGGCTTGATCCTGCGAGTGAGGCTGTCAGGGCCTACCGTGATCTGTGTAGGAAGGGTGTGATTCACCGCGGAGTTCACCTTGATGGCGTTGGCTGGTTTGTCAGTGTTCCGCTTCCTCTGGAGGACCGTGTCGCGCCAGCGTTGAAGCAGTGGGGAATAGCGACCCGGGAGTATGGGTCGCCGGATCTTATGTTTCTCTTACTTACGGCAGAGTTGGCAGAGCTTTCAATCGCACCGGTGATCCTTGCGACAAAAGACGGCGGACTGTTCGGTCTGGCGTCTGGCAGCGGTATCCCGGTGTACTACTTCGAGGGGTTCCCGATGACTGATTTGGGGGCAACCCTTGCCGAACTGCCGCCGCCTGCAGGCATTGACTTCAGGCAACTTGTGTCCGACATACGGCAAGAAGCTGAGAAGAGGAAGACCATCAAGGTGGCCCTGGTTCTCGCATCCAAAAGGGAAATCCCTAGAGCGTTCGGGCGGGATTTTGAACAATGGCTGGAAGACAGGCCACTTCCCGAGTCCCCGCTGCTGTTCGCAGAAGGTATAGGCACCGTCGACGGAGCCATGGCGTTCTCCTGGGGTCTGTCGTACAGCGAGTGGGACTACCCATTTCTATATCCCGCCGGCGGCGACGAATCGGACCCCCGACCGGAGTTCTTGGCACAAGCGTACGTTGACCTCGGCGCGCGTGGGGGTGAGGTCTCCGAGGAGATCAAAAAAGCCTTGGAAGATGCGCTGGAAACGCTGACATTCCCGCTTGCCGGCTGGCTGGGTATGCCAACTATTCTCGGTCCGGAATCAATAGTCAGGTTCTTCTTCTATATCACCTATCTCGAGGAATCGCTCTCCTCGAAAGGTGGGACTGAGGACGATGTGAAGAGAGAATTTGCTGAGGAATACCGAGCAGCTTCAAACCTTGCGGATTTCGGCGCGGGGACAGTCTTCTGGAGATTGGGAATTGACCCTGAACGGAGTAAGGTTGGTGATTCAGTCAGGAAACTCCTTGTGGCGCTGACGGCTAGCTGGAGTGTCGGCGAGAAGATAACGATAGAGGTGGCCGTTTAGGGCGTTACGCTTAACTGGGGCAGCAAAATGCTTGCAAGCATGAGATTGACCGCTTACTGCGGTAACAATATGGCTTAATGTGTAGCTACGCCCGGTCTGCGGTAGCAGAGTGGTGCCGAAAAAGTGAGGGAATCCTATCTCACGGGTTAAGGAAAGCACCAAGCATCTTCGGTGGGCAACCAAATCTTGCGTTCATATTCTTCACCGCCAAAATATTCTCGCGGCACCCTCTCACAAACGGTCTTTGAACAATGGTTCGGTTATTATCAACGCGGGTAAGAGCATATCTATTCTCATTCTCAAAACATCCCTCAGGAACTACAAGTACAAATAATATGATGTTGTGTTTGTTGGCGATAATCTCTTCCATTCCGAGGGTTATCTCTTCTGAGACTTGGCCGGGTGTCATATAAAATGGAATTAAGTCGTTCGCATAGACTACAACCATGCCAGGCTTGCCCCTAAGTTGGCTCACCTTATCCTCGAACCTAGTCATCACCCTATCGATTTGGTTAGTAGTGTAGGGCGGGCCGACACACCCTCGCTCCATGTGTTTAGCCGATAGGCAAGCATCCAGCTCCGCAGCTTTATCCCTCGACGCTATGAAGATGTCAAGAGTATTCTTATGCTCTATTTTGCGACAGACCCCGTTCGTTTGCACCTCTGCAATCTTCGCGTTAATTTCCCTTTGGTATCTCTTGCGCTCCTCTTCGCTGAGAATCTTATGAATCTGGCCAGCGGGAATACATCCACTCACCACAATAAGCGGCCAAATAGCATGGGCCGTTTCTCTTGCGTATTTGCCTAGATCTCCTTCACCCACGGTGCTCACTTCGATGAAAAACTTATTATCATTCTCTCTCGCTGATACATCGGCTTTGCCGTTTCTGACCTCGGGCTCCAATTCAATCTGATAACCTACGTTCTTAAGCCTTGCTGCTACTTCAGCGTGCGCTATCGCACTGTTGAACATAGCAGCATCTTTTAGGAACTTTTGTAGACTCTGAAACCTTGGAATTCCCTCTAACGCCTTCAGCGTTTCCCCGAGCCTGCCAAGGTACAATTGCGTTGTCGGAGTTCCGTTTGTCAACATATAAACTAGGGGATGACGTTCTTGACCTTTAGGTAGGTTCAGGCGGAAGATATGTTGAAGGAAGTTATCTCCGAAGACCTGCTCGAGAACGCCAAGGCCAGAACATACATATTGCTGCTCATCGTGAGTCAATAATTCATTTTGGCGTGCTCGGTCACAGTACACCTGCCAATTTGTCGGGCTGCCCCATAGGGTTTCTGCAACTTCTTGGTCAGGTATCATACAGAACCCACGCACCTGTGATGCCGTCTACCACTCTAGTCCCATTATACCTGAACCGCTCTGCCTCGTCACGGTGGGAGAGTGGTACTAGCGAGGAGAAGACGGGGATACAAGATGACGGAATGTGCAATCTGTAAAGCCAGCCCTTGGGAGTGGAACAACCCTAAGCTGGCTTGCTATGACTTGGTTGCCCTTCCACGATGGCTATCTCGGCATCGGAAAGCCCGTAGAGTCTGTAAACTATCTGGTCAATAAGGTCATCGGTTGCTTTAATGCGAGCCTTGAGTGGAGTCAGAGCTTTTACGGCAGACGAAAATTCGCTGGCAATGGTATCCCGGACATCAGATGGGCATGGGTCCTTAACAACGTTGTTCTTTTTGAGCACATCCAGCAAGTCTTCAAAGGTGTTGTTGTGAAAGTCCTTTATCTTCGTCTTGTTCTTCTGATCATCAACAGAACTTTTCAGTATTTCCTTCTCCAGCCAGGATAAGAATGCCTTAATCCTGGACTGTTTTGCCCTATTGAGCTGTGTCATTTCCTCGGCAAGGAAAGCCAGCAGGTCATGGACCACATCTGATTGCTCATGCTCCGTATCAGGCGTACCATCTTCTTTTGTGGGTAACCGCTCAGCTACGAACAAAAGGATTTTATCCCCATTCTGGGTGTCTAGATACTTTTGATATAGTTTTTTAGCTTGCTCCAGAAGCTGCATGCGTTCTTTATCTGGAGTGGTGAAGTTGACAGAACGTAGTGGTAAAGAATCAACCTCATATGAATTTACATGATTGTTTGTGCTTGTCAACCGAAACCGCCATTCGAATAGCTGAGAATTAAGAAGGCCAAGTACAAAGTATAGATTAGAGTCCGGTTTCACAATGTAGTTAATGGTATCGCTGCAGAAGCTATTGGGTTCTATGATACAAGCAATGATACGCCGCCAATTATCTATTGCGGCCCCACGTTGATAGCCTATTCTAATATCTTTATGGTCAAAGAACTTAGAATCGTGTCTCCTATTCTGCAGAAAGTTAGCTACATTTAGATATACTGGTGTGCCTTGTTTAGGCTCTCGATTAAATTCATACCTATCTACGTTGGCGCCTCTTAATACTACAGAGCCCTCTGGCGAGTCCGATAAAAATGGGGCATGTGTAGTTAGGTTGACTTCTCCTTGTTGCGAGGCGGCAATATTACAAAGCCTTTTCCCTTGGCTACGTTTACCAAGGGCAATCCCGAGAGCGATGTGATTTGCTGAAGTTCCAGGCATGCTTGGAATGCTGAGCCCAGACGAGTCTAACAGTTCGATATCTCCTTTGGTTAAATTTACTATTGGCGAACTGTAGAGGATTAATTTGCCCGGGTGTATCCGAAGAACAAAAGGAACTGCAGGGAAGCGTTTGCTCAATACATAGACACAAGTTGATAATTTAGCCTCTTCGAAGACCCGGTTATCAGGGTCATCTTTTTGCGGAAAAGCCTCCACAGCTAAAAGTTGGGTTTGACTCAACATATAGGTTCGTAGAAGCTTTGCCTGAGCGTCTCCAAGCAATGCCATCGGCACAATAAATCCATGGTACCCATTTGGCTTTGTTAGCCATATACTGAGCGCGCTAAACAACCGATAGTAATTCAATTTCCCGCCCAAAGCCGATTGAAGATGCGAACAACCACCAAAGAACTGCTTATCAGGTTCTGAATCGATACCTTGCTCCTTTTCGGCTAAGACATCATACGGCGGGTTCCCAATTACAGCATCAAAGCCGGCATCAGCCTTGTGGTTGCCATGCTCGTCATAGAAGGCCTCAGGGAATTCTAGTTCCCAGTGGAAGAAACGCCTTTCCTTAGAACTTTCCAGAGCCTTTTGAACGTACTTTTTCTGCGTAAGTTTCTCCCACTCGGGGTCAGAAGACTGTAGTTTCTCGACCAGCGTGTTATAAGCGTCCCACACTACCTCATTACCGAAGAATGTACTCGTCCAAACATCCGCCAGCATACGGAAGTGCAGTACGTCATGCCCAAACGCCTCCTCCCATTTTTGCTTGTTATGCACGTCCTCCAGTGTCTCGGTGGGTAGTTTGGTAATAAGCGCCCGGTTTTGGAGCAGGTCGTAGAGTTTCTGGTTAAACACGATCTGAAAGAGGCCGAGTTGCACCGGGGCACGACTAAGGTCAATGGCTTTCTTCTTGCTTTTGACCTTTAGTATCTCATCAAGGTCAGCTACTTTGGCGCCAATCAGGCTATTGCCCACCCTCAGGTGATGGTTAAGGAAAGAGAGTGGCTTCGATTTAGCCATGGTGGTTAGCCATAGCGTAAGCTTGGCAAGCTCAACGGCCAACGGGTTCAGGTCAATACCATAGATGCAGCTCTCCACTACACGACGGCGGTAGTAAGTTAATTCGGATTCCTCGGTGAGTTCTAAAGGTGATTTAATGTCCGGGTCGGTAGCAATTGCTTCGGCCAGAAAGTCCGTCGCCCGTGCCAGGAAATGACCGCTACCCATAGCCGGGTCCAGTACCTTCAAAGATAGATATGGTTCCAAAAGCTTCTCCCGCTCTTCACCGATTGCACGATCATACTTATCAGTCGGTTCAAGACCCTGTTTCTGCTCTTTCATTTTCTCCCATTTGGCAATGGCTTTATCAACCTCCTGCTTAAGCGCCTTCACCTTTTCCTGGGCTTCCTTGGTGAGCGGGTCAAGGGTGTTCTCTACGATGTAGTTGACAATGTATTCCGGGGTATAATAAGAGCCACTGGCTTTTCGTTCTCCTTTATCATTGGCTAGGTATAGCTCGTCCTTTTTATAAGCTACCTTCTTTTCCGGGTACTTGTCAGCCGGGGCATATTTTATACTGCCTTTGTCCTTTATGATTACCAGGTCGGAGGGAGCTATCCGTGGCTTAAACTCCAAGAGACCCTCATAGATACTCCCTAAGTGTCGCTCGCTGAGGGTGTTGTAATCAACAGCAACCTCACGCCCTAGCTTTTTATCGGGAATCCGTGCCAACTGGTGGATAGCCTCCACAAGAAAGGTATCAGTGATGGCATGCTTTTCCAGAAACGGGTGCTCTTCAGGGTCAAAAAGCCCGCCGTTGTACTCGGGGATGCCCAGGTCAGGGTCACCTTCATTTATCAGCTTGAATAAGTCTCTGGCGCGATTGTAGTAAATGGTTGATTTCGCACTGAGCTGATAGCCTTTAGCCAGAGTTTCATCAATCTCCTGCGTAAGCCTGTGCATGCTGTATTTATCACGGTAGCTTTGATTTGCGGTCAATGGCAAAAGGTCTCTCGCTTCAGCGTAGAAGACGAAGAGCAGGCGATAGAGAAGCGTTAAAGAGTTATCATAGATGGCTCTCAGAGTCTGCTCGGTGAGTTGGTCAGGTGAAAAGCCGGCGGCAAAGCCCCGGCACAGAACCTCCACCACTTCATAGGCACGCTCTTTGATATCGGCTTCAAGTTCTACGGCATACTGGTTACTGTCCTCAAGCACCCGGTCAAGGAATGACTCAACGTCAACCCGGATTAAAGCTGCCTTGCGAAAGAAAAGGTAAAAATACTTGAGGGCTTCCTCAGGGGCATCGAGGAGCTGAACGAGGTCAACCTGGTAATAGTTACCGAGAGGTAAATGCGACTTGGCGCAGTATAATCGCCACAACCTACCATTAGTAAGGATACCCCATGTCTGTTTCGTACCAATGAGATAATTGTGAATCTGAAAAGACGGATTCTGGTTGGTGAAGGTGTCACGGGGGCTAGTTTTGGCTAAATCAAGCTCCCTCTCCCAGTATTTGGCATCAGCCACGCCGATGCATAGGGTATAGTCGTTGTCCTTGACCTTTCCGTACGCCTTGTTTTTAGTTGTTTGGTCTGGAAACAGGACGTAGTCAGGCCGGTTCGTGTGTTCGCCTATCTGGGTAGGAGCCTGGACGATATAGCTACCAGCATAACCTAATAGGTCGAGAACCGGCTGGACGAATTCCTTCTCTGTTTGGGCTTCGTTCGCCAGGGGCAATATCTTCTTCGCAGACTCATAAATGGATGATAGTTGCTTACGGAAGGTAGCCAGTTCACTATCGCTCTGCCACTCTTTCCACTGGGGCAGGCGAACTTTCAGAAAATGGTCTGAAAACAGGCCACGGTTCAGAAACCACGAAGCTGGCTGGCCAAGCAGACTATGCCTCTCTTCCTCAGGCATCATCGTTGCCCCTACAAGGAACTTGCTATTATATTACACCTGGAGATGGAATCTGTCATCTCATTGCGTATTCTCACGACCCGCCAATGGGTGCGGTTATCGTCCCACACAATACTGACGATTGTTTAGCCCGTGTCAAATCAAATCTGCTAGAATTACTCATGGTGCCATACAGCACAGAGAAATTGAATAATTAGATTGTCTACTAGGAGTAGATAATGAATACCCATAGGCGTTTAGAAATTGTATTCGACATTGGGAATGGCCCTAGAGTTCTTGCCTTCGTTGATTTTTCCGCTGATCTGAGCTTTGGCATTCCGAAATGCTATAAATTCACGGATTATACAGTTGAACCCAAATCTGAGAACTACGAGAGGATGACGATTCATAGTAATGGTTTAATTAAAACTCACTTCCCATTAGGTCAGGGTTTGAAAACTGGTTGGGATGGACAATACGCTCCACTTGCTAAATGGCACAGACCTTGGTCTATGTTTGAGGAGCTTTCTTGGGGTAGTCAGAACCAATCTATTAGGGACTATCTTGCGAACCCAAAGGATGTAACCAAGAGTCCAGGCACTTTCTTGTTGGATGTAACCTTCCCTAGTGAAGTTAAATCAACACAGATCAGATTTTCCGTCTTGCCGTCATTGGATATTGACTTAACGAAGGCTCTAGGGGTAGCGCCTGAGATTGCAGACCCTACGTTTTGTACATGGGTTCTGGTAGATTCATGGCCGTACGTATTGATATCTATGAGATACCCACCTTTGGCAGGAAAGCATATCAATCTAAATTCAATAGGCAGAGATTACCGATTAAAGTAGACCCGGCCAACCTTTGTCGGTGGGGTAAAACATGATCTGGCGCATTTATTGAGGAGCGGAGAAATGCTTAAAAAGCGACCATGCTTTATTGGTCTTTTGGCAAATACAAACGCATCAATTCTAAAACTGCATTTGGGAAATGGTTTTACAATACAGAGTATGCCAGATGATGAGGGATATAAGTTCTTTTCTATTCTTGAAAATCTCTCCGTTTACGAAACTGGCAAAAAACTATTCATCGCTTACCATTGCCTAAACGCTGAGGAAAAGAAGTTGTACTTTGTAATTAATTGTCTAGAAATAGACGTTGAAGAGGAGGACGCCAACTCTCTAGTATGGAAAATTTCTGTAAAGATCGACGATTTAGTCGAGAGCTACTTGGAACCTAAAATACGATTAATGAGGCTATTTAAGGAAGGCAATATCCACATACCAATGAAATACTACTTTTTCATTGAAAACGACACGCCGAAACCATTTATGTCTAAAGGTTCAGGTCTTTTTACTCATATTCGGCCGATGTCTTCAGAGTATACAGTAGAAGAATCAGAAGTGCCTAGCCTAGAGAAATTCATTCAAGATACAAAGTTACCTTTCCACAGGGAATTTCTACAATTGGCCTTTGAAAATTTCGAACTCTCTTACCAGGTTCCTAACACTAATCTTTCCTTTTTGGCTTTAATGAACAGCCTGGAGGCCTTATTCAACCGGGGTCAGGCTGAATTAAGCTACACAATATCCAGAAATGTAGCTGTGCTACTCGGGAAAGATGTCGATGAATCGATGATGATATTTAAGAAAATGAAAAAGTTGTATGCTATGCGTTCAGATATCGTTCACGCAAGAAAATTGAAGGTCGCTTCTGAAAGAGAATTGTTGAATCTACGCCACTATGTCAGGGAATCCATAAAGGAGATTAGCTATATGAACGAGAACAAAAAGGAGATATTCGATTTGTTAAATTCTCATGGATTTGGTGATAGAACATGGTACAAATAGGGACATGCTCGTAGAGCATGCTCACACGCGCTCAGATTCTCATGAATAGCAGGCTGTTCATTCTCGAGAGTGGGTGTAACATTCACTCATCTTGTGACATATATTTCAAACGAGAAAAGGACATTCTCGCATTTAAATGCATGTCGACATCCCTATGTTCGTGCAGTGGTGACTCCTTAACTCTATAGTACATCCTGGACACCGCACAAAAAATACTGATAATTTCCTTAATGAAAATTTAATTATGGTACCATATAATGGTGTCATAGGTGCTATAAGGCAAATATAGGTTATGAAGATAATACCTAGTTCGTGGAAGAACCGTTACATAGCAGGAGTTATCATCCTTTTGGCTGCGATAGCCTTAATCGTCTGGCTGGTAAGCTGGCTGTCTGCTCCTTCTTTCGAAATACGGGATTGGCATGATTTGAATGCCGTCAGGGACAACTTGAGAGGCCACTACATTCTGATGAACGACCTCGATTCCACTACTGACGGTTATGAGGATCTGGCGAGTCCGACAGCCAATGGGGGAAATGGCTGGCTGCCAATTGGAACCTATTATGACTCATTTACTGGAACTTTCGACGGGCAGGGATACGAGATACGCGACCTAATTATCAACCGACGCGACAAATATTCTATCGGGCTTTTTAGTTTTGTTGATAAAGGAGGGCACATCGAAGATATCGGCGCCGTGAACGTTACTGTGGCTGGCGGAAATTCTGTTGGCGGTCTGGCGGGAAGGAATAAGGGCACTGTGAGCAACTCCTATTCCACCGGCAGCGTGAGTGGCATAGAGTTGGCGGTTGGCGGTCTGGTGGGAGTTAATTATGGCATTGTGAGCAACTCCTATTTCACTGGCAGCGTGACCGGCAATGAGGGTGTTGGTGGCCTAGTGGGAATGAATGATTATGATGACTATGTGAGCAACTCTTATTCCACAGGCAACGTAACTGGTAATGATAATGTTGGCGGTCTGGTGGGAACTAATTATGGCACTGTGAGCAACTCCTATTCTACTGGCAATGTGAGAGGCAGTCGGTGGGTTGGCGGTCTGGTGGGAGATAATTTTTATACTGTGAGCAACTCCTATTCCACCGGCATTGTGATCGGTGGTGAGGCTGTTGGCGGTCTGGTGGGACGTGTGTATAAAGGCACTGTGAGCGACTCTTTCTGGGACACCGAAACCAGCGGACAATCTACTTCAGATGGCGGGACAGGCAAGAATACCACGGAAATGCAGGACATCGCCACCTTCTCAGGAGCGGGCTGGAACATAATCGCAGTTGCTCCCGGCTCGACTAACACCACCTTCACCTGGAACATCGTTGACGGCGAGACCTATCCCTTCCTGGGCTCAACAAAGTCGACATCTCAGAATCAGCAACCGCAAG
>Ga0315533_1001435_pt1 | contig 18115 bp, 22 predicted proteins | sample SalMarSW160130MG_FD_203081 | JGI IMG/M metagenome (GOLD analysis project Ga0315533, IMG submission 203081) | Salt marsh sediment microbial communities from the Plum Island Ecosystem LTER, Massachusetts, United States - Salt Marsh Sediment SW1601-30 ... | reverse complement strand
ACGCCGAAAAATATCTTTGATTTCTCTAATTGGACACATCTCACAGTAGTACGCCAAGAGGTTTCTCTGGATCGCTTGAGAAGCCTTCTTTCAAGTTGTGTTATGTAAAAGAAGTCTACAAACTAATTTTAAACTAAATTTATTAACCAATCTATGTTTGTTGCGTTGATCGCTGTTTCCTGTATAAGGTGTATGCCATGATTTAACTAGCTTTTTTCGAGAGGATATTTCTTTTCGCCAGCTCTTATAGGCTTCTCAAGCCAGTTTTCCGGCGGGATAAAGGGGCAGACATATTCTTCGCTGTATGCACACCAGGGGCTATAGGCTTTATTGAAATCTAGGATCCACTTTCCCTCGGCAGTGAGGTGTATATCTGGTTCCAAGTCTATGTATCGGCCTGCGCCATATGTTTCCTTTCCCGATGTTTTGTCCCTGAAGGGTACCCATAGCCTCTCTTCTTCTGGATCGTTTTTATAGGCCTGGATTAAACACCGTTCGTCATCGACATCAAATCTGAATTCACCCCAGCGAATGAACTCCTGAACTCCGCCCTTCGTTGTCTCTATCTTTATCTCCTTCTTTGCCTCATGTTCATGAAGAGTCAACTCGAAAACTAGATCCGGATCTGGAGGATAGTAGCTAAGACCTATACCTAAAAGCCTCCTACGCTCTCCGCGAGGAACAGGAGATCTCGGATCTAAGATAAAAAATCTGTTTTTCTCCTCTCTCTCTTTCTCGATACTTTCCTTCCATTCGGAAATATTCAACGTAATTCTCCTCTTTCATGAGGGGTGTGTCGCTCCTTAAAACATTGGGTTTGTAGCATTACTTGACGATGATTAATGGCTTCGTGCATGCCTCTACACATGTCGGCTAGTGCTGCCTAGAAACCCGACTATGCCACCCATGCCCCTACTCCCCATGACGATCAAATCAACATCGACTTCTGGGTAATGTACAATACCCTTCCCCTCGGGTTCTCGGATGGGGTCCACGATGACATAGTTTTCACCTATGACTTTTACACGGCATTCTACAGACTGGCCTAGAGGAAGCATGCTAAGTATGGGTTGTCCATGTCGAATAGTATTACACGCCCGTATGGAAGCCTGCCTATCGGCTTACCCTCTCTCCTAGGCATTACTCGGATGGTTATCATCTCTCCTAAAACTAGCTTCTGTAATTCATCCATAAGACCTGCCTCTCCATGATTTGACGAGCTTGTTGATCGCCTCTTCGCTTAACATCTCCCTGCCCAGCTTTGTGACGGTATACTTGGTGCCGAGCTTCTTGAGGATGCCGTCCTCCCTCATCTGCCGCCTACGCTGAGGGGGATAGAATCTACGCATTTATGGTCTTCGATGATCTTGAGGAGTTCCTCCCAGTAGGTCTCTGCTAGGTTCTCCCTGCTGCGCTGCTCGATGAAGTCTTCATCTTCTTTGCTGTACATGGCGTTGCCTCAACTTTTAATTATGTAACTTTACTTTGTCAACCTTCTGTTCCTTACATTTGACTTCAACATAATCTTTCGAGAGATCAACCATTGCCTTCAGCAGCTCTGGGCACGAATATCTCTCATTATTTATGAAAACTTGGGATATACCCTTTAACGGCGTTAAAAATAATCGCGTATAAAGGGGGTGCTACGACTCCATCTGGTGGAGCGGAGGCTTCAGGTCAGCTGGCAGAGGCGATTCGTACTTGCGTCCTGCGAGACGCTCCGTCCATTCATTCTGTACCTTCTTCAGCAGGTCGGGATCGGTCATTAAGTCGAGTCCGCAGGCTGCGTAGACCTTGGAGGCGAAGATGAGGCTCTTGTGGCCGATGCTCATCCCGTTTTGGGCGACCACCTGCCAACTATGGCCGGGGGAGCCTAAGATCCAGGTGGCTGTGTTGAACTCTATTGTGGGGGTGACCCAGCTCACATCGGAGACGTCGGTTGAGCCCCCTCCCACCTTTCCCTCATCGTATGCGTCCAGTATCCTCTCGTCAAAGAGTTCGTCCAGCATGTTCTCCCATCCAGGGCGCCCACCACTGCGTAGGCTCTCCTTCTTCATCTCTGGGGGAAGAGACTTGTTCAGCTCCCGGGCGAACTCCAGCTCTTCCTCCGTGTGTTTTGGGGCTCCTATCCCCCTCATGTTGCCGACAACCAGCTCACTCAGCACCCTGTTTGGCAGCTTGTTGTAGCATCCGGTGAGGAACTCAACCTCATGGGTGGTCCGGGCCATCATATCGGCGCCTTCGGCTATCTGAAGCACCCAGTTATAGATGTACTCCACCTGATCACGCTCGGGGGCCCTAACATAGTACCAGTTTCTCGCGTATGCCGGGACAACGTTTGGCTGACCGCCCCCTTCCTCAGTAACGTAATGGACTCGAGCCTTCTCTATTATGTGCTCACGCATGAAGTTTACCCCATCGCTCATCAACTCAACTGCGTCCAGGGCGCTTATGCCGTTCTCAGGGTCGCTGGCCGCATGCGCCGTCCTACCGTGGAAATGGAACTTGAGAGAGTTCATCGCGTTGCTGCTTCTGAGACCTGCCGTGTTCGCAGATCCAGGGTGGTGGCTGAGCACCGCGTCTACGCCATCGAAGACGCCGTCTCTGACCATGAATACCTTGCCCACAAGGGTCTCCTCGGCGGGGCACCCGAAGAACTTGACCGTTCCGGGGATGCCCTTCTCCTCCATGACGGTTTTCACGGCGATAGCCCCCGTCATGCTGGAAGTGCCATAGATGTTATGGCCGCATCCGTGGCCCGGGGCACCCTCCTTTACGGCTTCTCTATAGGGGACGGCCTTCTGAGAGAGGCCGGCGAGGGCGTCATACTCTCCGAGGAACCCTATCGTGGGGCTGCCTCTCCCCCAAGTGGCTGTGAAGGCTGTAGGCATCCCCGCGACTCCCCGCTCCACCTTGAAACCGTGCTTATCAATCTCATCCGATAGGAGCTTGGAAGACTTGTACTCCAGTAATCCGAGTTCAGCGTAACTCCAGACATCGTCACTGATCTCGATGGCCCTCTTCCTATAGTCCTCAATCCAGTCTAGAGCAATCTGCTTCTCCTCTGTCAACATAATTTCATCAACTTCACGAAATTAATCTGTAACATTTTATATACACATTACGTTTTCTGGATTGCTCACGCGATCTCCGTAATCATCACCGCCTTACTTAACTATCAAGACGGGTTTGGTGCAGGCTTTGGCTACACGGCGGCACGTGCTCCCAAGTATACTGCCTTTAACGCCTCAAATCCCACCGCTCCCAATTACTATAAGATCCGCATTATCGCTTTCAGCCACTTCAACTATGATGTCAGACGGCTGCCCCTCATCCACGAATTTCAATATTCTAATCTCGGGGTGCTCGGATATGACTCTGTGCTCCGCCTCGGTCAGGACGTTACGATATAGGCTCCACATCCTCTCCCGGTGCTTGGCCATATCCACGGCGGTGGTTGTGGTCTGGCCGAAGCCCGTCCCGGACCCCATGTAGGGTAGGGGGGATAGTCCCCCTTGGGACTACGGCTAGCAATCTCAGCTCCGAGCCGAATTTCTCTGCTGTGGCTACCGCGTGCTCCAACGCCCTGTAAGACTACTCAGACCCGTCGAGAGCTACTAGGATCCTACCGTAGGTAAGTATCCTCCTGTACATTTTTCAACGAATGAAAAAAACGTAGGGGATTTATAAACATCTAATTATTCTCGAGGACAAACCGAGCATATCCGAGAAAATCAGTGCCGACGAGAAAGTAGGAGTGCTGCCGACCCTGGAGCAAGGTGGAAAAACCCCGGGAGCGAGGGCCCGCCTGGCCGGGCTTCTATGTCTTTCTCCCTGCGACGATTTACCCGATATCTAGGATCCGAAGGCTCCATCAGGCCTCTAGCACCCTCGCAGTCATTATAACTTTAATAAATAAATTTACGTTACACGCTGGCGCGTGTTGTATTTAGATGAGTTGTGGGTTAGATTAATAACTTGCGCGTATGACGTATGCTAAAGGTAGGGCGTATGAGCAGTATAGTCGAAGTAACAGATGAGAGCTTTGAAGAAGAGGTGCTGAATTCCGACCTTCCCACAGAGGTGGACTTCTGGGCACCGTGGTGTGGTCCATGTAGGATGGTTATACCGATATATGAGAAATTGTCGGAGGAATACTACGGGCGGTTTAAGTTCTGCATGATAAATGTGGATGAAAACAAAGCGACGGCGATAAAATATCAAATTATGAGTATTCCGATGCAGAAGTTTTTCTATAATGGTGAAGCGGTGGATGAGATCCTTGGAGCATTTCCGGAGCAGAACATTCGAGTAAAGGTTGAAGACGTCCTCAAAAGGTTCCCCACCGATGAAAAGGGGAGACTCCGAGTGTTGTTAGAATCTTGGGTTGAGGATAATAAAAGGCATGATGAGAAATTCAGTAGATGGATAAATAAGGTTGAGAATCCGGGCAGTAAACAAATTTATAAAAACGTATTAACTGCAACAGAAAAGATAAGAAAAGCAAACGAGTTACTATCACGGACTCTGAGATCAATACAAAGAGGGGAGTAGAACACCATCAAAAGAGGTAAGAAACTGACTATCAGACCCAATCGTAAGATTTATTTTTTCTTAAAGTCCTCAGGGTTAAGACATGGTTGTAACAAGCATAAAAATTTATTATGAAAAATGTATAGGTTGCAAAGAATGCGTTAGGGCATGTAGATACGGCGTGTTAGGCTGGCTTGACGGAAAACCAATTGCCGCGAACGCTAGTGACTGTCACGCATGTAGAGAATGTGAAGAAAGCTGTCGTTTCGAAGCGATAAAAATATTTGAAAAATAAGTTTACGTTTTTTTTTTTTGGGAGAAGTCAGAAAAAATTATTTCGGTGTGCAGTTACAGGACAGAATTCTGCCGTGGACATCAGAATGATGATAAGTCGAGTTTAATATGTTCGTGAACGAGATCTTCTGCATTTCTTCCCAAGAGGAAAGCATCCTCTTACCAGTTCCAGATCGTCTGAAGCAATCATCCTCTCAATCTCGCTCCTCACGCTTGTCGAACAACATCACTCAAATCGTATTACAGATTTCTAAAAGGGTAATACTCATGCACTAATTCATGTTTTAAGTGCTATATAGAGCAGGTAATCACCTTGTTAAGTAGAGGGATAGGATTCAGCGCTTCTATACCCCAGATCTACTAAAGGAGTTTGACGAGACAACAAGCAGATTAGGTTATAACCGTTCGAGTGCAATACAGGTAGCCATGCTCGACTTTCAATAAGTGGATTTATTTGATCAAAAGGAGACGTGAGCGCTTTCTGGAAAATCATGAAAGAAAATGAGTTCTATTATATATCTAAGACACAAATTCTCCTATGATTGTTAGATAAAAGGACAGTTGATCGCTTCTACAGGCGGAAAAGGTGGTACCGGTAAATCGACCTTCGCGGTTTTACTGGTGCTTAAATTATCCAATGAAGGAAAAAAAGTCGTGCTCTGCGACTGCGATGTTGAATGCCCCAATGACTATCTGCTATTGAACCAGGAGATTGTAGACCCGAAGCCGATTTACAGGAAACTACCGGAACTCGACGAGGCTAAATGCGTGAAATGTGGAATATGCTCAAGAGTCTGCAAAGAGAACGCCGTCTTCTGGGTTAAAGAAAAGCCCCCAATGTTCTTTCTAGATCTTTGCAGCGGGTGCGGAGCATGTTGGATAGTCTGCCCCAACGACGCGATAAAGCCAAAAGAAGACTTGGCCGGAGAATTCTTCGTAAACCAACTCAACAGCAATCTATGGCTTGTCACAGGCAGATCTAAACCGGGGATATCGGAAACCGGGCCCATAGTGGGGGAAGTCAAGAGGAGGGCGATGGAACTTGCCAAGGACATTAACGCCGACTACTTGATAGTCGACACCTCGCCGGGGACACACTGCAACGTAATTCAAGCCCTTTTGAATTGTGAGAAAGCTTACGTGGTCACAGAGCCTACTCCCCTCGGTGCTCACGATTCAGCTCTGATCCTAGAGCTCATCAAGAAAATGCAGATACCTGCGGAGATAGTGCTGAACAAGTCGGACGTGGGCGACAGAAAACAAGTTGAGGAAATTTCGAGTAATTTCGGGGTATCTATCACCATTGAGATACCGTACTCCGACGAACTGGTGAGGTCATACTCAGAGGGAAAACTGGAGGAAATGGTGGATTTAATATGAAGCTTGTCGTCGCCTCGGGGAAGGGTGGAACGGGTAAGAGCATGATGGCCAGCTCTCTGGCAATACTGTTCTCTGAAAACGTTAGAGTAGTTGCCTGTGACTGCGACGTAGACGCCCCCAACTTGGGGCTTTGGCTGGGAATAACCGAATACGATTCTACAAAAAGAATTTCAACCTCAGAAAAGGCGACCATAAACCCGGATAAATGCGTTGAATGCGGCGAATGCTTTGAGGCATGCCAGTTCGGAGCCATCGAAAGAACCCGGGGATTCACCATCAATCCACTGCTCTGCGAGGGCTGCGGTGTCTGCCAGCTGGTATGCCCGGCAGATGCTGTTGAGCTTAAAAAGGTCATGAACGGGGAGATCGGAATAAACGAGAAAAAACTGGGGTTCCCACTCGTGTCTGGTCAACTCTATCCGGGCGAAACAGGATCCGGAAAGATAGTTCAAGAACTCAGAAGGATGGCGGAAGAGTTCGATCACGATGTCATGATCATCGACTCCGCAGCTGGAATAGGATGCCCCGTCATCGCTTCGGTTACAGGTTGCGACTACGCCATCTTGGTGACCGAGCCCACGCCATCCGGGTTCACAGACCTTGGAAGGATCTTGGAGATAGTGAATCACTTCCAAATACCGTTCGGCATCGTGGTGAACAAGTGGGATATAAACCCATCACTGTCAAAGAAGATCGAAAACTGGAGCGGTGAACGCCTGCTCGGTAAAATACCCTACGACAGGAAGGTTGTCGATTCAATTGTAAACCTCAAACCTGTCGTATATTCGGATACCGAGGTCACAAGTGAGGTACTTAAAATCTTCGAGAAAATAAAGAATCAAAGTTAAAAAGCTGCGTTTCGCGTGGTATTCTAATGTTGAAACGTGTCTTTTTCTCACTAAATTCAGCGAGATCAATGAATTCTCTTGCAAACATGAGATTATTTAATGTCCTATCATAAGATATCCTTACTGTCTTATAAATTCCTGATTTATTTATCAGAAGATGTTTTACGATGGGCATAACGACCAACTTAGATCCCTATCATGGGAAGAAAAGCAACTTGCAGCCGTCACGAGGGATGTGTAAGGTTAATGATCCCCTCTCTTAGTTCAGTAGCTTGTCCAGAGATCATCTCTTCAACCGACTTTCGTGAGACATTTGACGTGGCTCCTATCCCTTGAACCGCTGCAGCCCCAGCCGCTGCTGCCTCGAGAAGCAGGTTCCGAAGATCTTCCTTTGAAAAGTAGAAGTCAATGGCCCCCTCAGACCTCTGGATCATGTTGTATACTATCGATGCGCTGAGGGCATCCCCCGCACCTGTAGGGCAGACCGGCTCAACCTTAAACGATGGAACAATGAATCTATACCTCGACGTCCCCCCGGCTACTCCAGCCTCCCCCAACGTGAGCAGCACCAGCTCAACACCTCTCCCGACCAATTGATCCATCGTCTTCGTAATCTCTTCTTCATCGTATCTCCCATCTGAGAGAGGGAACGTCGACTGGAGCACGTCGACATACTTAACGGCGTCTCCTAAAGCCTCCTCCACCCTGTCAAGAACCGACACGGAGCCAAACCGTATCAGATCGACATAAACCCTTGAACCCGCCCTCTTCGCCTCAACCAAGAGGTCTCCAAGCCCTTCCTCTATCCTCGTTAAGGATGAGGCTGCAGTCGTAACAACAAATCGAGGTTTCAATTCGCCTATCTCAGCTATGACGTGATCTAAGTCAAACTCGTGGTTTATTGAACACATCGCGTACCACTGATTGTACTTCCCGTTGAGAATAATCCCCATGCACTGTGCAGTGGGCTTGCCAGGTACTCGATGCGCTCTTACGGCGATACCTAATTCGGTTAGGTGATCCTCCAGAAGGTCGCCCCATCTATCTTCTCCTAGGGGGGAGACGACGCAGACCTTTGATCCGTCAAGCCCTAGTTTAACTAGATCTACAGCCACATTACCTGCCTTGCCTCCAATACCTATCTCGATTCCCTCGTCGATATGTACGGGCCTACCCGGCTCAGCTAGTTGGGAAAAAGCCCCGATCACATCCCACGTCAACGTCCCAACACACATAACTTCCATGGAAGACATCTCACCATACTTAGTCAATGATAAGCAAATGAATGTAAGTATATCAAAATGATAATCACCCGGATGAGGGACAGCCGTCCCCATCAAAATACGTCGACTCCGTCGACGACATCGACAGTTGCATTGATGATAAGGGTATCATGATAACGAATAATAGTTATTGATGCATAACTAGAATGGTGCCGCCAGCGGTTACGCGTTCGGTGTCCACCGATATCTCGATGACGGCTTTCCTGTATTTCTCTTCTAGAGACGTATTTTCGTTACCCATTCGTTTTTGCCTCCCTTATCTTTAATCTATGAGGCACATCCCGGCCCAGACGAGGGCGTTTGCCATCGTTGACCCGAAGTAGATCCGTGGTGTGTAGGGCTCCAGCCAGGTCCATATGCCTGTGTAGTAGGCAGCCGGCTCGAGGATAAGGTCCACGCTGCAGGTCGCCAGGGCGCCTACGGAGGTTTTGATGGGATTTGAACGCGTCTATCCATTTAGAGGATAACAGTTTTTATCTCCTCCCGATATGAAGGACGCCAAGGGCTTCAACTACACGTCTGAGGAGTTCATGGAGTTCGCGCGCCGGGATGATACTAAAATAAGAGAGGTTTGAAGATGGCGCTGCTCATTTTGGCCACACGTGTGCTTGGCAGTGGTTTATGGTGAAAGGAAATCGGAGGGTAATGGTTATAGCAACCCCGTCGACGTTTCCCTCCAAAGAAAGTTCTCTTTCAGATTTCACGAAGCCGCTGTTGATGAAATCTAAACCTAGAGGGTTCTTGCCTGGAGATCCTGAACGAGTACCTGAAGAGGTTCGACGAACACCTAGGCGACGTGGGTTTCCCCGTGTCCGTCCCGACGATACAGAGACAATTCAAGAGGAGGACTGGGGCACTGGGGTTGAAGGGCTACACCTTTCAGAGCCTGAGACATACCGTGTAACCCACATAGCCATAAGGGAGCTCGAGGAGAAGGGCGTGGTGGACGAGCTAGGCCTGGCGAAGTATGCAGGCCACCTCAGGGTTGAGACCACAAGGATCTACATTCACCTCGCCACCAAACACATCGCCTTCGGGAGGAGGAGGTATGAAGAAGGCTCCTAGGCTGTGGAGGTGGGCCTCACCCTTCGTTTATCCAACCGGCTTCTTCATCCGCGACTACCTGCTGAGCCATGGGGAGGGTTACGCACAGGAGATGTGGAGGGAGCTCAAGAAGGCCCGGGAGGGGCGAAACGTCTGCACCTGCGACAGCTTCAAGCGCAACTACGTCTATGTCCTCAAGAAGCTGGGGCTCATAGAGGAGACCAGAAGGGAGCCGGTTCCCGGTCAGCCCAACTGGCACGAGAGAAGATAATACCGCATCGTGCAGGGGAAGGAGGATCTTGGAGACAAGTGGAAGAATCCTCAGAAGGCCTGGAAGCTGAAGAGGTATGGATACTACAAGCACAAGAATTGATTTCACAGTCGTAAGTATTAAGCGGTGATGCAGTTACGTCACACATGCGCATAAAAAAGGCGAGATGTGTGTCATAGTACCCCCCTTACTTCATGGTTCATGTCGTGCTCTGTGTGATCTCGATGTTTCTTGTGGCTGTGGCTGCTGTTCGGCTTGGTAGGCGTTGGAAGGCATGATCGTTGGCTTCTTTCTGGTGGTGAGGTTGATTAAAGCATGTAATTTAGCAACACGCTGGCGCGTAACCTCCTTCATACATCATCACGCGCATCCGTAAAGATCCATGAGTCACCTCAGCACAACCCCTCGGAAAACGTGAATGCTTCTTCGTGTCATCTCGCGCACACGGACAGAAGCCTGATAGGTGTTTTAAACCAAGGGACGAAGGTTATGGGGACACATCATGATATTGTCGTTCGTTGGTCAGGAGGGGGGCGGAGGCTTCGACATCATCTGGCTTCTTCTACCCCTACTGTGCTGCATGATGACCATGGGACAGCGAGGCGAGAAACCCCAAGAAGCTGGTATAGCGGCTGAGTCCTTCTACACCACCCAAAGCATCCAAGAATCCTTTGACAGCGTAGAGAAAGAGACAGCCAAGTGGAGGCTAGAAGCCCAGGAAAAGAAAGACGAGCCAAAAGGCGTCACCGCGAGCATCATGAGTCTCCTCAGAAGAGGACCACCCGCCGAGAGATTCGCTGAGAAGGAGAAGGACACACCACGCCTACTTAGCCTAGCAGACTCAACCGGCCCCATCTACTTCGAGTTCACAGAGGTGGAAGGCGGAGGAACCGTGGTGAAGGCCACGTACAACCCAGTCTTAAAAGGAAGGGTGGCGAAGCTGAAGGCTGGGCTCCCCCTCAAGGTACCAGCTACCCCCGTAGGGCTTAGCTGCCCGTCATGCGGTAAACCTGTGCTCCGGGAGTTCAACCTGTGCCCCTACTGTGGGGCCGAGCTGATAAAGGAGTAGAATCGAGTTGGAGCTCTGGAGGCTGCTCGCTCACAACCACTGGTTCACCCTGAACCTATATGGGTACAAGTTGAGGCTGTGCGCCCGCTGCTCCGGTTATCTCATCGGCTTCACCACACCTCTACTTGTTTTAGGCTATCTCGCTGATCCTCTAGGGTTTCTGGATCCTAGGGTTCAGCTGCTAGCTTGCTTTCTCTTAGCTCTCCCCTATGCCTTGGACTGGGTCACTCAGTCATGGGGGTTTAAGCAGAGTAGTAACCGGGTGAGGCTGACTACGGGTATCCTCCTGGGCGTGGATGTATTCATTTTTTCGAGGTTGAGTCTCCAAGCGGGGAGGATCATCTTCGTCAGCGCAGCTCTGGCTGTGGCCTTCACAGGATACCTCGGCAAGTTTAAGAGACCAGATCGGTTCCAGCGTCTCGAGTAAAAGGAACCTCCCTTTTTGGCTGATGTTATCAGCTTCTGATAGTTCCCGGCTCTACCACCACCGCCGCATATGCACGACGCCTCTGAGCACCCTCAGAATATACCGTTGCTCCTCCTAGCAGGTAACTCGGCTTCAAAACTATGTCCGAAATCTCAATTCTAATCAATATGCATTTTATACGGATAACATCTTATCAACAGTGTTAAGGATGTCAGAGAACGTCGAGATAGTCGAAATGAGCTCCATCAAAGGGACTAAACCCCGAGTCGTAGCCGGCTTTGCTGGGGTTGGCCTCGTCGGATACACGGCGGTGTCTCATATCATCAGGGAGAAAGGCTTCAAGGTGAAAGCTGTAGTAAGGTCTCATCTGATTCCACCCATGATCGTGTTGACGGATGGGAAGCCAGCTCCATCGTTCGCTGTATACGGTGACGACGCCGATGAAACACTTTTCGCGGTGAGCAACGTGATGATCTCCCCGGAGAACACGTGGTTGGTTGGTCTGAGGCTGATGGAGTGGTTCATGAAGGTGGGGGCCAGGGAGGTCGTCACCGTGGAGGGTATGCCTCAGGCTGTTCCACAGGGAAAGAGGCCCGTCTACGGCTTCGGGGTTCCTGAGCGTGATCTATCCGGGTATGGGGTCCACACGGTTAAGGAGGGAGCTGTGTCTGGGTTGAATGCTGTGTTGATGGAAGAGGCCATTAACGGTGGTGTACCTTTTATGAATCTTCTTGTTCCAACGTCTTTAGCCTCGGCTATTGACTTGTGGGGGTCCCTGTCTGTTGTCGAGGTGCTGAATAGAATGTGCGATCTGGATGTGGATGTTTCTTCCCTCGAGGCTAAGGCGGAGATGTTTAGACCAAGGGTTCAGAAGGGTAATGAAACTAAGGGCATATTCGGGTTCTTGAGAAAGAGATAGATGGGTTTAACTGAATGATAAACAACACAAATCCTCTATTTTTTACATGCAAATCGGTGTTCGAGCTCCACGTCAAACCCGGGTTAAATGACTTGTGAAGTAATCCGATGCAATCATTTGAAGTATTGGATATAGGCATTCATTTAGTGCGTGCAATTAAGGGTTTGAGCGGAGCCCTGATTACAGGAGAAATCCTTTAGTTGATGGCTTTTTATCGGATCAGGGCTCCCCCAGGTTCCACGGCAGTACTAGCTACCAAAGAAAGGATACGAACTCCTTTTATTTAAAATAAATGGGCAGTAAGAATATCCAAAAGACGTGCGCCAATATTAACGCAATCGCATACGAGTGTGCGCGTGCATGTCCTAGGAGCCATCGCCTTCTTCGTGATCACATCTCTCCAAACATTATCACCCATGACACATCGTTACATGGAACCATCTAGATGGGAGAAGGGAGTTAACCTAAATGTCGTTAAATGGTGCTAAGAGTGATCCATCTCTGCAGCTCTAAAAACGCTTCTTTCCCTTGCCTCTTACCTCTCTTTTCAGATATACGGGGGCGAGGCCCATGCAACTAAACCTACGTTTAGTAACAATTTATAAACGGAATGCGGTTTTATGCCACTCTTTAAAAGAGGCCTTATGGCGATCTAGTGATCTAGTTCGGTAGATCGTTTGCCATCGGCCTTAAAACACGTCAATTTCATTAAATATATTCGGTTTAAAATATAGAAAAGGCGTTTCATGACGATTCTCTGGAGTGAATGAGCATTTATAATTAGGCTTTAAAGGTGGCCATCTGACATATACGTGGGTAGCCACCGTCCCATGGGCTTCCAACACTGCGACGGCCGCCCCGTGGGCCTCAGGCCGCTGCTCAACATACCCTACGACCGGGACCTCCTGGACGAACTCAATGTAGAGCGGTACGAGCTCACCAAAACCGGCAGGATCGCCTTCAGCCACCCAGACGGGACACACGACGACAGATTCTGGGCAGCGGCGCTGGCAGTCTATTCAATTACGGAAAAAAGAATGAACAAACCAATTGCTGATGAAACAGCCACTTCCTCTGACTAAGTAAACGCCTGGTTAAGATTGAGTGCTTATCCATTTTTCTCGTTTCTTCTAAACACCCTCAATATTTTCTGTGATAACCGAAAACTAATATGTAAACGACTTTCTTTAAATTTTTATTCAATCATAGCTAAAAAGTAAAAATAAATAATTATAATAAAAATTTTAACTAAAACCAACTGTTATACCAAGAAAAATATTATTTTTATATAAAAATGATGAAAAATTAAGATGAAGGAAATAACCACCGAGATCTAGAAAAAACGCTTATAATAAGTAACCAATTATAAGGGAAATGCCAAGTCGTCGATCCAGGGCCAAAGACTTGTTCGAGAGCAAGATCCATCAAAACAAGGACTGAAGCCTCTGGGGTGACCCCAGCGCCGTGGGTGATAAGATACATAGAGACGATGAAAACCGCCCTCCAACTAAAGTTAAACACTAAACGACGAATCTCCAGATAACCAAGCAGAATAGTAGCAGAACCGTGGCAGAACAGTATCAGAACAGCGCCCACACACACCCAAACGAAACACGAAAAAAGCCCAGAACCCAAAAACAAGCGAAAACAGAGACGCCCCCAACAGAAAACCCACACAGGGGGGAGGGGGTACACAGCCCACCCACGCGGGGAAAGGTGGCAAGGAATATCCGACGCGGAGCCCCCGATCCTCAAGACGACGCGCCAAACTGCATTAAAACTCTTAACTCCCTTAAGCATAGCCACTGTACAAGGTGATTCGTTGACGTCTGCCCTACACGGCATCAGGATAGTCGATCTGACACAGCACCTCGCGGGCCCCTTCTGCACCATGCTCCTCGCCGACAGGGGAGCCGAGGTCATCAAGGTGGAGCCGCCGTGGGGCGACGCCTCCCGGACCTCCCCCCAGTACCCCTCTGTGGAGGGGCAGAAGCCTCGGTGTAAACCACGTGCCCCCGAAGACCTTCAGCTATTCATGCGTCTACTGCCAGCTTGGGCGCACAGATAACATGCTCTGTGAGCGGAGACAATTCTATGAACCGGAGATTGTATTCGAAAAGGTGAGAGAGAGGGTCGAGGCAGTGGAAGAGGACATCGATTACATAACCTTCGTCCCCGACGGGGAGCCGACTCTGGACGTCAACCTCGGCAAGGAGATAGACGCGGTGAAGGGGCTGGGAGTGAAGACGGCGGTCATAGGCAACGCCTCTCTGCTCTGGATGGAGGACGTGAGACACGACCTCATGAACGCCGACTGGGTCTCCGTGAAGGTGGACGCCGTCACCGAGGACACCTGGAGGAGGGTCGACAGGCCCCACGGAAAACTGGACCACGGAACCGTGCTGGAGGGGATGCGGATGTTCTCGAGGGAGTACGGGGGCACCCTCTCCACGGAGACCATGCTCGTCAAGGGGTTCAACGACGGCGAGGAGCCCAACCATGTCGCCGGCTTCCTCCGGGAGCTGGACCCCGACATATCATACGTCGCCATACCGACCCGCCCGCCGGCTGAGGGTCAGGTGAAACCCGCCGACGAGGAGGCCGTGAACAGGGCGTACCAGGTGTTTTCAGGTGTCCTCCGGGACGTGGAGTACCTCATAGGGTACGAGGGGAACGCCTTCGCTTCGACCGGGGACCTGGAGATGGATCTCCTGAGCATCACCGCAGTCCACCCAATGAGGGAGGACGGGGTTAAGGCTCTGCTGAATCGCGACAACTCGAGCTGGGAGGAGGTAGAGCGACTTATACGGGAAGACAAACTCGTTGAACTGGACTACCTGGACAACAGGTTCTACATGAGGAGGATCCCGAGCCGTTCGAGATGAGAACGATTTTATTTTTAAATACTTAAAATAGGTGTCGTCGTAGATTAGATGCAGTAACATGATAGATTATTGACTCAGGGAGAGAATTACCCAAACATAAATGAGATGAAATCCGGGTTTTAATCATTCGCGCAATAAGAAGGAATAAATTTTTTCCGCTTATCACAAGCTACCTATTATAATCATTATTAGGTAGTCACCACTTTTCAGGTAAAGTGTGTTCATAGACATATTGTAGGCTATGTGAATCTGGGAGGCGTTTTATTCGCGATAGAAGTAACTTGGTCTACTTCTTTTCCTTCTTTCTTCCAGAGTTAGTGTTTCCCTGCTTTTTATTGGGGGTAGTTGGAAGTGTTTTCTAAGTATGGTATCGATGGCGTTTGATCGGTTTCTGTTCTCAGCTTCCATGATCTCGTTAATTTTTTCGAGCACGTCTGGCTTTAATGAGATGCTTATCTTCTGAACTCTATTCATTAGATTTACATTAGGTTCAACGATAATTATTTTTATCGGAAACATTTACCTGGTATTCTCACTGGTTGGGTACGAATGGTACCTAAACTGTCCCCAAAATAGGGTAAAAAATGTATTAAAAATTCCATCTAGAGTTTAGTTAACTAACTTTAATGTGATTTGGCCATATTGTTGATTATTGCCTTATTCATTTAATTTTGACTATATGATGAGACATTGTGCACATCCATATCTCCGGCTTCTTTCCCTAGTGTTGGAGGTATTTCTCGTCTAGTTATTCGTTGGTTACTACAAGTCACGCGCGTACAAAGGGTTCTATCCCCGTCTCCTTCCCATTAAGAGTGGTTCTACCCGCACGAGAAGTAAATTAGATTATTCAATACATTGCCTATCGGATTAATATTGATTAAATAGCGATAAGAATCCTGAAAACAGCCTAACACATGAGTTGGAGATGGTAGCCCGGGGGTGATTCGAACTTCAGTCGGAGGGTCAAAAGCTCTCAATCCTCAGGACAACGTGCTGATCTGACTAGAAAATTCTTAACTACCAAAAATATAGCCACTGTATCAAGGTGATCCGTTGATGCCCGCCCTACACGGCATAAGGATAGTCGATCTGACCCAGCACCTCGCAGGCCCCTTCTGCACCATGCTCCTCGCCGACATGGGGGCCGAGGTCATCAAGGTGGAGCCGCCGTGGGGCGACGCCTCCCGGACCTCCCCCCAGTACCCCACGGTGGAGGGGCAGAACTCCTACTTCATGTTCGTGAACCGCAACAAGAAGAGCGTCGTCCTGGACCTCAAGTCAGAGAAGGGCGTCGAGGTGCTCAAGGAACTCGTCAGGGCCTCAGACGTTGTGGTTGAGAACTTCAGGCCCGGCGTCATGGACAGGCTCGGCATAGGGTACGACGCCCTGAGGCAGGTAAACCCCGGCATAGTCTACGCCTCCATCTCGGGCTTCGGGCAGTACGGCCCCTACGTCAAGAGGCCGTCCTTCGACATCATCGCCCAGGCCATGAGCGGGTGGATGTGGCTCAACAGCCGCGAGCAACGGGGCCTCAACAGCCAGGCACCCATGGAGCCGTCCTGCCTCGCGGGGAGCCCGGGGGACACCGTCCCGGGGCTCTTCTGCGCCCTCAGCGTCCTCGCGGCCCTCCGCCACAGAGACCAGACGGGCCAAGGCCAGAGGATCGACGTCGCCCAGACTGACACCCTCATGACCCTGTCGGGGCTGGCCCTCACCCGGACCCTGTACAACGACGGTAACGCCGACGAGCGGGCACGCCGGCCCCCGGCCCGGATCCACGGCGTCTACGAGACGAAGGACGGGTACGTGGCGGTCCGGGTCGTCGGAGAGAAGGCGGTGAACACTGTAGCCGAGACTATCGGAGTCGAGCCCAGCGAGGTTCACCCCTCCTCTGGGACCCTGAGGAAGTGGTTCAAGGAGAGGAGGAGAAGCGAGGTGACTGACATCCTCTCTGAGAAGGTTCCCTGTGCCCCGGTCCTCACAGACGAGGAGCTCATTGCCGACCCCAACGTCGAGGCGCGCGGGATGATCGTGGAGAGGCGGCACCCGCTGGGGTTCACTTATCGAACCGTCGCAACCGGAGTAAAGTTCTCCGAGACGCCCACCTCGATCGACGCCCTGCCCCCAATGCTGGGGGCCGACACCGTCGAGGTGCTCCAAAGCCTCGGGTACGGCGACGACGATATCCCGCGGCTAATCGACGAGGGGGTAGCGGGCGCCGCCGGGGCTTGAGGCGCTGTCGGTGGGCAAGAAAATAAATGCGTTTCGCCCCATCTTCTCGTCATGGACTCCACCCCACCCCACAACACCGACGTCAAGAGGCTCGTCAGACGCTCCTCCCTCATCTTCCCCGTGAACGTCAACCGGTTCACGGAGAAGGCGTACACCAGGGGCGCGGACTGCATAGTTATGGACCTCGAAGACTCGGTTCCCATAACAGAGAAGGAGGCCGCCAGAGCCCTCGTAAAGGAATCCATACCCGTCGTGGGGAAAGGAGGCGGAGACGTCGCCGTCCGGATAAACCGCCCCATAAGCCAGGCGACCCTGGACCTAGAGGCCTCCGTGTGGCCCGGCCTCACATGCGTCTCCCTGCCCAAGGTAGAGTCGGCGGAGGAGGTGCAGGTCAGAGCCGACATCATCACCGAACTTGAGCGGAGGAGAGGCATCGCGGCGGGGACCGTGCAGATAGCCGTCGCCGTGGAGACGGCCCTCGGCGTCGTCAAGGCCTACGAGATCGCGTCCGCCAGCCCCAGGATAGTGACGATGGGCGTCGGCGCCGAGGACCTGACCCAGGAGATGGGCGTCCAGACGTCGGCGGAGGGACATGAGCTCTGGTACGCCCGATCCAAGGTGCTGGTGGACGCCTACGCCGCCGGAGTCCAGCCCATGGGGCTCGTCGGCGTCGAGCCCTTCACCTGGAGGGAGCCCGAGAAGGCCTACGCCGCCGCCGTGAACTCCCGGAGGCTGGGCTACAAGGGGGCCCAGTCCATCCACCCGGCGCCCATCCCGTACCTCAACGAAGGCTTCTCTGTGCCCCCTGATGAGGCGGAGCAGATGAGGAGGGCGCTGGACGCCTTCGAGATGGGGCTGAAGGAAGGCACGGCGTCGGTGAACGTGGACGGCAGGATGATCGACATCGCCTCGGCGGAGAGATGCAGG
>Ga0315533_1001432_pt1 | contig 18156 bp, 10 predicted proteins | sample SalMarSW160130MG_FD_203081 | JGI IMG/M metagenome (GOLD analysis project Ga0315533, IMG submission 203081) | Salt marsh sediment microbial communities from the Plum Island Ecosystem LTER, Massachusetts, United States - Salt Marsh Sediment SW1601-30 ... | reverse complement strand
TTCGCGTGTTGCATGTCGTATTTGTTTGTAAGTAATTCAAATATAGCTTTTTAAGCTAAGACATGCAACATTTTTTATCTACATATTCATTTCATTATCAACATTTTATCAACAAGGAAACTTTAGTAATTTTATCATACATTCTATTATCTAAAAATTCCTTAGAGAATATATTATTTTCATCGAGGTTAGATTCATATTTCAAAGACGAGAACTTCTGTAGCCATAAGGACTACAGTGCCTTAGGTAACAAGATTCATTATGAAACGGCCGATTATATCTTTTCCTGATTTGTATCAATAATGCCTAGTATTTGCTTATTAAAAAAGTATTAGTAATTTTTACGATTCAAATAAGATGAATATTAATTCTTTATTTTTCTGACTCTGAAAGATCTTTTCATGATAAATGCAGCAAGTTATTTAACCTATTTTTCCTATATACCACTTGGGTTTTTTAATTAATTTAAATTTAACAAACTGTGAAACTATGAAACAAAATCTTAATCTACAGGTACAATCATTCAAGTACCTAAAAAAGCTATTATTGGGGCTTAAAATCATAATTATCATAATTATGATTGGTGCTTCAAATGTTTTCGCAACACCTGCTGATGATCCGGTAAAGGATGACGCAGGAAAGGTTCCTTCGGTAATTGAACTTCAACAATTAGTTATTACAGGAACAGTAACCGATCAATCTACCGGCGAGGCAATGCCAGGTGTAAACGTTATTATAAGAGGTACAACACTTGGTGACCTCACCGACATAAACGGAAAATACACAATATCTGTGCCCGATCAGGATGCAGTTCTTGTTTTTTCGTTTATAGGTTATGTTACCCTGGAGCAGCCTGTTTCCGGCAGGCCGACAATAGATGTGGCTCTTTCACCTGCGACAACAGCTCTTGATGAGGTTATAGTAATTGGTTATGGAACTCAGAAAAAGAGTGATTTGACCGGTTCTGTGACAAGAGTAGATATGGAGGATAAAGTTGTACTTGCAAACGTAAACGTTGTTCAGGCTATATCGGGAAGTTCTGCCGGGGTGAACGTTGGGGCCGGCGAGGACGGCGGTCTCGCAGGCGAGGAACCAGACCTTTCAATCAGAGGACAGACTTCTCTGTCAGCAAGCGATGCTCCGTTAATTGTTCTTGATGGTATTATCTATAATGGAAACATAACTGATATTAATATCAACGATGTGGAATCCATAGATATTCTTAAAGATGCCAGTGCAGCAGCAGTTTACGGATCAAGATCGGCAAATGGTGTCATGCTCATCACCACAAAGCGAGGGACTACAGAAAAACCTGTTATATCATTTAACGCGTACTATGGCTATCAGGATATGACAAATAATCCTATGAAAGTGATGAATGCGGATCAATATGCCATAAGACTGGTTGACTATTATTATCAACAGGATTTATATGCCTGGTATAAAACTAATCCAACCAGCGATGCTGGAAAACCGCCCAGGCCTGATGTTACAGACAAAAATGTTGTAGCTTTACGGCTGAGAAGTCAGGAAGAGGTAGATAATTACCTTGCAGGAAATGAAATTGACTGGGTTGATGAAGTTTTGCAATTAGCTCCTATTCAGAATTACAACATTAGCGTATCAGGAAGAACTGACAGGAGCAATTACTTTTTGTCCGGTTCATATACTGATGAGGAGGGAATTCAAATAGGCGATAAGTTCAGAAGAATCACTCTGCATAGCAATATTGAGAATGAAATTAACGATTGGTTAACAGTAGGATTAATTACATCATATACTCATCGCGATTACTCGGGGCTAAATGCAGATCTTGGAGATGCCAGGAATTGCAGTCCTTTGGCAGATAATCATATTGGAACTCCGGATTATGATATGTACCTTACCAACGAAGTATATATGACTTATCCTTTTGTTGATTTATTTGTTGATAATAGTGATCTCCGCAATAACTTGTTTATTGTGGGTAATGCCAAGATCACAGTACCATGGATAACAGGATTATCTTATGAGTTCAATTACTCAAACACCTATAACAACAGGAATAATAACACTTTTAGTTCTGTTAGGACAACTGGTGGAGCAGGTAACAATGGTCGGGCAACGAAGAATCCTTCTGAAACAAGAAACTGGATTTTTAACAATATAGTCACATACAACAGAACTTTAGGGGATCACCAGGTGAATGCCACATTGCTGTACAGCCGGGAAAAGCGTTTCGGAAATACCTCAACCCTTGATGCACAGCAATTTGACAATGATGCCCTGGGTTATAATAGAATGTCACTGGGTACTGTTGCAACTGTTAACTCAGAAGCATGGGAAGAAAACAGTCTTTCATATATGGCTCGTGCAAACTACACTTATAAAAGCCGTTACATGATTACCGGAACTGTCAGGAGAGACGGTTTCTCAGGATTTGGACCTACCCAAAAGTTTGCAACGTTTCCTTCGGTTTCAGTGGGCTGGGTGGCTACTAACGAGCCATTTCTCAACAATATTCCATGGCTCTATTTAAAGTTGAGGACCTCTTACGGTGAAAACGGGAACCAGGGAATCGGACGATATTCAAGTTTCTCGGAGATGAGCACTGCTGCTTATGTTCTTGGTCCCACAACAGTAGTTGGTGTATACCCAAGTTCTTTAGGTAATGCTGATCTGGCATGGGAAACAACCGCATCGTTCAATTTCGGGATCGACTATGGTTTCTTTAACCGGAGAATTTCAGGCTCATTTGAAGTTTATAAAGCAACAACCAGTGATGTATTGGTTAGCAGAGCCCTTCCTCCGACAACCGGATACGAGAGCGTCTGGACAAATATCGGAGCGATCGAAAATACGGGTTATGAGATAGAGTTAACCTCTAATAATCTCAGTGGTCGTCTTGGATGGGAAACCAATTTTATTTTTTCACTTAACAGAGATAAAATTACCAAGCTTTATGGCGACGAAAATGATGCAGATATCGGAAACTCATGGTTTGTAGGAGAACCAATCGATGCCATATATGATTATCAAATGGCAGGAGGACTTTGGACAGAGGCAGATCTTTATAGCGGCAATATCCTTGATAATTGGTATCCTGGTCAGTTCAGATATGTTGATCAGAATGATGATGGTGTTATTAACCCGACTAATGACAGAAAAATTATTGGATACAATACACCGAATTTTCGTTTCAGCATAAATAATACCTTATCCTATGAGAATTTCAGATTATCTTTCTTTATTAACTCAATACAGGGAGGTGGAGGTTATTATTTAGCTAATAATTCTTCTGTTGTCAATGTTAATTGGCGCTCAGATAATGTTTACAGGATAAACGCTTCAGCAGTTCGTCCTTACTGGACACCCGATAATGGAGTAGATAATTCTACCGGGATATATAATTCACCAGCAGTTTCGAGTGGAATTTATGAAAGCAGGAGTTTTGTGAGATTACAGGATGTTTCCCTATCATATAGCTTTCCTAGCGGTTTACTGAATAGATTAAACCTGCAGTCATGTCAGGTCTATGTAGCCAGTAAAAATCCATACGTTTGGACCAACTGGTCAGGTTGGGATCCGGAAACAGGGACCAGTAATAACCCGATGATGAGAAACATAACCTTCGGTTTTAGGGTTACATTATAATTTGATTACTCAAAATTGACAGATGAATAATTATGAAACTTAAAAATTATAGAATAATGAAAAAATATTTATATCTAATTAGCAAAAAGTGCTTATTACTTGCAGGTATTCTGCTTTTGGTGTTTTCTTCCTGCGATGAGGAGGAGATACTTAAAGAGGTCCCTCTTGATTTCCTTGCACCGGAGAACGCTTATGCTTCAGTAGAAGGGATCAGACAGGGTATAATAGGATTGCATAGTCGATTCCGTGATGACTGGTATTGGGGTGGTCAGGACCAGGGGAGTATTTGGAGAGGTGTAGGATCTGATTTAGCCTGGCACGGTGAAGATCCAGGCAGTACACGTTTTTTAACTAATTATGTTAATTATCTGATTCCGGCATCGCAATATGTTCTTGAGTACTGGAATGATTGTTATACGGCGATACAGAGAGCTAATGTTGTCATAGAAGCGATAGAGAATGCAGATCCTAGCATCTGGACGGCTGAAAATCCAAAAAATGTACCTCTGGCAGAAGCGATGTTTTTCAGAGCTCGGCATTACCGTGTCCTGGTTTCGTATTTCGGTGATGTACCACTTGTAGATTATGTAGTCAAGTCTGCAAAAACTGATTTTGTAAGAGCTCCTAAAGCAGATATTTATAGCTTGATGGAAGCAGACTTGATTTTTGGTACTATAAATTTACCTGAACCAGGGGATGAAGAGACAGGCAGGATTACTCAGGGAGCTGCCTGGCACTTGCTGGCCGAGACATATTTGCAACAGGGTAAATACCAGTTAGCTGTGGATGCAGCTTCACATGTAATTGATGATTACGACTATGCACTGATGACAGAGCGTTTCGGATCAAGAGTCGGAAATGATGTTCTTAAAGGCGGAGATGCGTTTTCTGATCTGTTTGGATATCAAAATCATAATTTGCCTGAGAATACGGAAGGTATCTGGGTAATACAAGTTGAACCATTTATTACCGGAGGCGGCAATTGGATTGGTGAACGAGGCATGGGACCTGCATATTTCAGAATGGGGAATACACCTGATGGTGTTAAAGCATTTCGTGGTGAATTTGTTAATGGAAAATATACGGGGTATAGCGATACATTAGGCCGTCCGGTAGCTTGGGTACATCCTTCAAACTACGCAGCTTATGATGTTTGGGTGAGCGATTGGGATAATGACATCCGGAATGCCGAATATAATATTAAACGACATTTTTATTACGACGCTCCCGGTTCGGCATATGATAAGCAAGAGATTGATTGGAGCCTTTATGCACCGGGAGAAAGGGATCCTTTGAGGGACACATGTCAGTATATTTTCCCTTATTATATGAAGTTTGCTGATCCGGTTAACCATTTTGACCAGCTTGACAGATCAGGTGGTGGACACAGCCACCAGGATGTTTATGCTATACGTCTTCCCGAAACATTGCTCTTGCGTGCTGAGGCTTATGTTGGTCTGGGAAATACAGTCCTCGCAGCCGCAGATATTAATCAAATCAGAAACAGAGCAAATGCAACTCCGGTTTTAGCTGCTGATGTGGATTTGGATTATATATTAGATGAATATGCCAGAGAACTTTATGGTGAAGTGGATAGACATATTATTTTACGCCGGATGGGTAAGCTTGTGGAAAGAGTCTTGCTTTATTGTAATAATCCTCTGACTCCCGGCGTAAATATTCAAGCTAAACATGTGCTGTGGCCTATTCCTTTGAGCCAGATTGATTTAAATATTGATGCTGTAATAGAACAGAATCCTGGATATTAGTCTGTAAGCTATATTAAATGATTTTCGATCCTGACCATGTTATGGTTAGGATCGAAAATTAACTTATAAACTGAAATATAATTGCTTATAAAAAATCCAAAAGCAAAATAATCAAAAGAGCCGCAAGAAATCCCGGTGCTGCCGTGCAACTACCAGCTGCGAATTTAATGGTGACGTGGAGAAGCGACAATATTTTGTGGCAATAGAACCAAGCATCCGTCCGATTACAATATATATCTTCTGCTTAAGTTTCAAGAAGATAACAAATTTGTTCTCATAATTTATAATGAGAATGTTTATGAGTTATTAAATCTAAAAAATCTCTTTTCAAAATTACTCAAAACCAATGAATATAAAAAAATCAACAATTTCGAGACGCAAATTTCTTGGTACTGCAGCAGCAGCAGCAGCGGTTTCAGTAGTACCTTTTAATTTTTCATGCTCAAGTGGAACTCAGAGCAATAAGCCCAATTCCAAAGTTAACGGTGTCCAATTAGGTCTCACTACCTATTCCTACCGATCAATACCGCACGGTCTTGAGGAAGTCCTCGAATACATCTTGAAAGCAGGGGTCAATGCAGTAGAGATGAGAAGTGTCCTTGAAGAAGGTCTGGGTATTCCTTCAGGACCACCTCGGGCGCCTCGAGGAGGTCCTGAATTAACCGATGAGGAGAGGGCCGAACGTACTAAGGCTGCTGAAGCACTTAGAGAGGAACAACGTCAGTGGCGTCTCTCTTTACCCATGGAAAAGTATGCAGATATCCGCAAGATGTACAATGATGCCGGAGTGGATATCCACATTGCCAAGTTTGCACCTGCAGGCTGGTCAGATGAAGAGATAGACTATGCATATGAAGCAACCAAGGTATTAGGAGCTTATGGTATAACTAATGAAGCGGGTGAAGAAGCCTGTAAACGCCTGGGTCCATTTGCTGAAAAGCATAATAGCCTTGCCATTTATCATACACATGGACAATTTGGCCAAGCAGGCTTTGACCTCGATACTTTACTTGGTTATTCGCCGGCCAACAGGCTCAATCTTGATGTAGGACACTATTGGGGAGCCACAGGGCTCCATCCCAACGACATAATAATAAAATATCACGACAAAATTCCCATGTTACATATGAAGGATAAAACAGGACCAAATGATACCCCGGCTAACACCAATAAGCCATGGGGGCAAGGTACTACTCCAATTGCCGATGTACTACTATTGCTTAAGGAAGAGAAATGGCCGATCGATGTTTTTGTTGAACTGGAGTACCCTATTGAGTCGTATTCGGATCCTGTTAAAGAAGTAACCAAATGTATTGAATACATGAGATGTATTCTTGAGTGATATTCTAAATTTTCATAAACAGAATTTAGAAATACCTCTAATGGTTTAAATTATGAAATCAATACGGAGACGTTTAAAATCTTGATATCAATATAAAAACGTAAATTTATTAGGCAATGCTACTACAGCAGGAGGAGGGATTTTTCCTTCGGAAGAAAGGAGCAACGGCTGGAAAAACTTTATCGATTGCGTAAGAAGCAGGCGTATGGAGGATCTCGATAACGAAATTTTGGAAGGCCATATGTCAGCAGCTTTGGGACATCTTGGTGTTGTTTCATATCGTACAGGGCGAAAATTAATCTTTAATCCTATGACTGAAAAGTTTGCCAACGACCCGGAAGCAGATAGATTGCTTACGCGAAACTATCGAAGTCCTTATGTCATACCAGATAATATTTGAAATGAGATTTAAAATAATACTTTTAATAATAATCCTTATCTGTTCTTCACACATTTCTCTTGGGCAGAAGACAAATAAGAAAATTACTATCAAAGGCACCGTTCTGGATGCAAAACAGAAGCCTGTTGAAGGTGCTGTCATTTTTATTGATAAAGTAAAAACTAATGCAGCAACAGATAAGGAAGGACATTATAAGGTTAAAGTCCGTGCTGATGCAGAAGATATTTTAGTTTTCACTCTTTTTTATGGTGCTGGAGAAACGAAAATTAATGGAAGGACATCTATTGATTTCATTCTTACTGACAAATCAGCAGGAAAGGAAGCAGATGATAAAAAAAATGCTGCAAGAGAGTTAGGCATGGTTGACGGACAAAATCCGAGTTTTGCATCATACCAGAGCATATATGATATGATTCGCGGACGTTTCCCGGGTGTCGAAGTCTCTGGTAACAGAATTAAGATAATGGGATCATCGTCCTTAAATATAAGCACCGAACCACTTTTTGTTGTTGATGGAGTTATTGTAAACAGTATCGATGATATTTCACCACAGGACGTTAAGTCTATCGAGGTGCTAAAAGGCCCGGAAGCCTCAGTTTATGGTATGAGAGGTGCAAACGGAGTAATTGTAATAACTCGTCTCTCGGGGAAAGACTAAAGTTAATATTCGATAAATAATAAGTAAATGCATATGATCCACATATATTTGAGATAATACTTTTTCTTAATGATTAAAATAAATAACATCCAAAAAAGATCGTAAATAATCTTGTAATATTTTTAACAAATCAATATTATGAAAAACAAACTATCCAGAAGTAATTTTTTAAAAACCGTCGGACTGGCTGGATCGGGGATTATACTTGGAGGGAGTGCCTCAGAAAAGATAATACTTCCCGAAATAGTACCCAGCAGAACTGCAAGAAGTAGTGCCAGTAAGGTTAATCTGGCTTTAATCGGAGCTGCACATCAGGGAGCCAGTGATGCCAGACAATTTATCAACTCAGGTCTTGCAAATATCGTTGCCATCTGTGACGTAGACCTTGATTCCGAGGGCTGCCAGAACACAATCAAATCAGCTCCTAAAGCAAAGCAATTCAGGGATTTCCGGGTAATGTTTGATAAAATGGCAGGCGATATCGATGCAGTGCAGGTAGCTATTCCAGATTTTGCCCACTTCCCTGTATGTATGGCAGCCATGCAACTAGGGAAAAGCGTATATGTTGAAAAACCGATGTGCCGTACATTTCTAGAAGCCGAATTGCTTGCTCAGGTAGCCAATAACAATCCTAAACTGGTTACCCAGGTTGGTAACCAGGGGCATTCAGGCGAGAATTATTTCCAGTTTAAAGCCTGGAAAGAGGCTGGTATCATTAAGGATGTTACTGCAGTAACTGCATTCATGAATGGCAACCGCAGATGGCATCCATATGATCCGAAAATCACTAAATTCCCAGAGGCACAGCCACTTCCCAAAGGAATGACAGATAAGGATTGGGATACCTGGCTCACAACAGCTGCATATCACGATTTCAATGAAAAATATCACCCAGGCAACTGGCGCGGCTGGTATGATTTCGGTATGGGTGCCCTTGGAGACTGGGCAGCACACATACTCGATACAATTCACCAATTCCTTGAACTTGGACTGCCATACGAGATTGAACCTGTTCACGTTCGTAATCTGAATGATTTCTTCTTCCCATTGGAAACAACACTTAAGTTCCGTTTCAGAAGCCGGGGCGATATGCCTGCATGTGACATAACATGGTACGATGGTGTTGAGAACCTTCCGCCAATTCCTGAGGGTTATGATACTGTAACTGCCAGGGTTGATAAAACCATTCCTCCTCCTGGTGGTGTACCACCGCAGGAAGGACAGACCGCCAGAACTCCAAGGAGACCAGGATCCGGTAAAATTATCTACAGCAAAGAACTGACATTTAAGGGAGGTACGCACTCTGCCCCTCTCTTCATCATTCCTGAAGAGAAAGCAAAGGAAATGGCCTCCAGGTTGCCTGAGTATCCTGAAAGTCCATCCAATCACTATGAAAACTTCCTGAAAGCTTGTTTGGGAGAGGAAGAAACCCGTTCCCCATTTCAGATATTTGCTCCGCTGGCCCAGATATTTTCGCTTGGCGTAATTGCAATGCGTCGTAACAAAAAACTTATCTTCAACAGCAATACCAGAGAGATAATCAATGATAAGTTTGCAAATTCGATGCTGACAGACAGGCCTCCCCGTTTGGGTTGGGAAAGTTATTACAAAGTCTAATATATTTATACTTTGATTCAGATAAATATAGATTATCATTGATAAACGCACCAGGGAACTTTATACTGAAGAGTTCAGAATGCTTACTTTATACCGTACAGGTAGCATAGTAGAAAGCATTTATCAAAATTACCTGATTAAAGTTGCTCTTATAGATATGTAAAATATTGATTTGGAGAATAAAAATGGGCATTAATTGAGGCAAACACATAATAAAAAGGTAATTATACTATTAGAATATGAAAATCTATTCTGCGCTTTCAATTACTACCAAATCGGTAATAACTCTAACCGCTGTTTCAACAGCGTATTTTTCGACCGGTTGCAGGGAAAAACCACCTGAGGAACTTCCAAATATCCTTTGGATAACCAGCGAGGACAATAGTCCATATTTTGTAAGTTGTTATGGCAACTCATTTGCAACAACGCCCAATATTGATGAATTGGCCAGCGAAGGCTTTATGTATACTCATGCTTATGCTACTCATGCAGTCAGTTCACCTACGCGAAATAGTATTATTACCGGGGCCTTTGCTAATTCTAATGGTAATATACCTATGAGAAGTGATTATTCAACATCAGAGTTTGTTCATACTTATCCGGAATATTTGCGTCAGGCAGGTTATTACTGTACTAATAATAGCAAGACCGATTACAATACAAGGAGCATAGATCCCAATGCAATTTGGGATGAAAGCAGCAATACGGCACATTATAAAAATCGTCCTGAGGGGAAACCATTTTTTGCTATATTTAACCTTGGGTCCAGCCATGAAAGCAATATTAACAGAGGGCAAACAACACCTGTCGAGGAATTGCGCCATGATCCCGACAAGGTAACCTTACCACCTTATCATCCCGATACACCTGAAATTCGTTTCGACTGGGCTTTATACTTTGACGCTAATGAAGTAATGGATAAAGAGGTAGGAGAATTGCTTAAAGAACTTGATTCACTTGGACTTGCTGAGAATACAATAGTGATGTATTACGGTGACCATGGAGGTGTTCTGCCACGAAGCAGACGCTTCTTATATGAAACAGGTACACAAGTTCCTTTTGTTATAAGAATACCAGAGAAGTACAAATATCTATATCCTGCAAAAGGACCCGGAGATAATGTAGATCGTTTGATCAGTTTTATCGATCTGGCTCCAACATTATGCAGCATAGCAGGAGTTACGATACCTGATTATATGCAGGGGAAGGCCTTCCTGGGGAAACAAAAGACAAAAGATCCCCAGTATGTTTACATGGCTCGTGAAAGGATGGACGAACGCTATGATAATGTCAGGGCAGTAAAAGACCAGCAGTATCGATATATTCGGAACTACATGCCTTTCCGTCCTACAATGCAATATTTACGTACATTATTTAGTCTTCCTTCAACACAATCATGGGTAAATGAATATAAATCAGGAAGGACAAATGCAATACAGAGTATGTTTTTTCATGAGAAGCTTGTAGAAGAGCTTTATGATTCAGAGAAAGATCCATGGAATGTTAATAATCTGGCGGATGATCCTGCGTATGCAGAAGTATTGGAGAGGATGCGTCAAGCAGAAATGGACTGGATGAGAGAGATCCGGGATGTTGGTCTTATTCCGGAAGACGAATATGATTTTTATGCCGGAGAAAAATCGATGTATGATTACATGCGTTCAGATGAATGTCCTTTTGAAGAATTGATGGAAGCAGCCGATCTTGCCACATTGGGAGGGCCAGAAGAAATTGATACATTCGTTGAGTACCTGAAGAATGACCATAGCGGCATCCGGTATTGGGGTGTAACAGGATTATTAATATTGAAGGATGCAGCCAGACCTGTTATTTCTGCATTGAAAGAAGCTGCATATGACAGATCAGGATCAGTAGCCACACTTGCAGCTGAGGCATTATATGGCTTGGGAGAGAAGGAAGCAGCACTTCAGGCATATATTAACATTTTACAGGACATAAACGTGTATGATTATTCAGACAGGAACTGGGCATTAAATAGTATTGATATCATCCATGAGTTAAGTCCTGAAATAGCAAGTCCTGAACTAATTAATGCCGTTAAGAATGTGGTTCAATATAGAAATGATAATCCTATTTCGGGAAGCGTTGCCAGTTATGAGATGAGGACAGCGCCATACCTTTTACAAAAGTGGGGAGTAGAAATGGTAGTATCAAATCAACGTGGCGGCTTTGGAGCTGAAAGACCTGCTGGAGCTGAGAGACCTGGAACTAATCTGTGATAATTCTTGTCAATATTTAAAATACCGTTAACAAATAAATTAAACCTAATTATGAAAAATTATTCTGGCATTTTGATTGCCTGTGTTTTGGTAATAACATTTCTGGTATCATGTACAGGAGTAAAAGAAACGAAAAAACAACCTGAAATTGGAACAAGATCTGTTTCCATAATTGAAGAAGACGGATTACAGTTTAAGGACTTAAACAAAAATGGAAGTCTCGATGTTTATGAAGATTGGCGATTTACAGCTGAAGAACGAGCAGAAGATCTAATGTCAATGATGACACTCGAAGAAAAAGCAGGTTTGATGCATATTAGTTCAGAGCGCAGGCGCGGCGGCGGTGTACCAGGCGGCGGTCGTTTTCCTGGCGGAGCTGGCGGTCCTGGCGGAGCTGCCAGAACTGCCAGACCTGCCAGACCTGAAGCTACTACTGATGTTGTTGAGGTCTTAGCTGAAGATCCATTTCCTGCAACGGTTGATTATATCAATAGTCGCCACCTTCGGTATTTTGTTCTTCGAGACAACCTTCCTGCTTTCGACAATGCTAGTAGAAACAATAAATATCAGGAAATAACGGAACAAATACGTTTGGGTATACCTATTGTATTTACCTCTAATCCACGTAATCATATTGGCCGAATAGAATTTGGAATTACTGAAGCAAGCGGACAATTTTCACTTTGGCCAGGGCAACTTGGGCTGGCGGCAGCTCACGATTCATCTTTAATACGCCAATTTGCAGAGATTGCACGTAAAGAATGGAGGTCCGCTGGAATTCGAAAGATCTACGGTTACCAAGTCGATGTTGCAACCGAACCCAGATGGCGTCGCATCAGCGGGACTTTTGGTGAAAGTCCAGATCTGAGTGCTGAATATACCTGGGCGCTGGTACGTGGGTTTCAAGGAGCTGAAATCAATAGTGAGTCTGTTGTACATACCATCAAACATTTTCCCGGAGATGGTCCCGTATACCTGGGACTTGATCCACATGGTGTACAGGGTCAGTGGGCTGTTTATCCAACAGAAGGAAGTCTGTATAAATATCAACTTCCACCATTTCAAGCTGCGTTTGATGCAGGTGTTAGTTCTCTTATGAGTTTTTACAATCGTCCAAGTAACGCATTATCAGTGCCACAACTTAACGGTGAACCTTTTGAAGAAGTGGCTGGGGCATATAATAAGGCTATTATTACTGATCTTCCTAAAGAAATGGGCTTTAAGGGTTATGTGAATACTGATAGTGGGATACTTGGTGGGATGGCCTGGGGGGTAGAAGATCTATCCATGGAAGAGCGATATGCAAAGGCCATTATTGCAGGGACAGCTATTTTCTCAGATGTTAATGATCCTTCTCCTTTGATTAGTGCCGTACAAAATGGTTTACTCTCAGAAGAAGATCTCAATCCAGCTGTAAAATCTTTACTCTCAGAGATGTTTGCCTTGGGTTTATTTGAGAATCCTTATGTTGATCCTGAGAAAGCTCAAGAAATTGCAGATAACCCTGAATCACAAGCTATTGCAGATGAGGCCCATCGGAAATCAATAGTACTGTTACGTAATTCCGGCATCTTGCCTCTTACAAATAATCAGAAGGCGTATATAGAGGTTTTTAGTGGTAACAATAGTGATGCGACTACTAATTCTTTTAAAGAAGAATTAGCTGGACAGTCAGTGCAAGTAGTCAATAGTCCTTCAGAAGCTGACGTTGCATTGGTATGGGTCCTACCAAGTACTTACGAAATCTCGGCAGAAGAAGGTATGTCTATAAGTCTTAATGAGGATACGGGGATTGACGTTGCAAAAATTCGAGTTATTGAATCTACAGTACCAACTGTATTAATGATAAACATGAATAATCCCTGGATTATCAATGAAATTGAGCCTGAGGCCTCCGCCGTTTTAGCTACTTTCAGTGTTAAGGGCGAAGCTCTATTGGATGTAGTTTACGGTCGCTTTAATCCAACTGGAAAATTGCCATTATCATTTCCAGCTGATCTGGAAGCAGTAGAGAAAAATGCATCTGATGTTCCTGGTTATGCCGAGGATTTCGATTATGTTTATACTAATGAGGTTGGTGATGATTATATCTTTGGCTTTGGATTAAGCTATTAAAATAGGACTTGTGAAACGTAGCATGTTATACATGCTGTGTAACCTGTTGATCTGGAACTTGATGGATATGCATTATTTAAGTTTGGGGATGGTTTTAGTTACTAATTATACCAAATATCAATCCTTATTAATCATTAAAAGAAGAGAAAAAATGAAAACTGTAAAACGCCGTGATTTTATCAAAAAATCAACAGTGGTCTCTGCCGGCATTGCTGTTGGAGCACCAGCCTACATTAAAGGATTTGTGCAAAACAAACCGAGTGAAATGGTTAATGTGGCTGTCATTGGGTTGAATAGCCGTGGTGTGACCCATATGAACAACTTTAATCTTATGCCTAATTCCAGAGTTGTAGCACTTTGCGACTGTGTTGAGTATCTTTTACCTGAATTGAGTAAGAGATTAGTGGATTCCGGCGGGGACACACCGAAGACATTTATCGACTATCGTGATATGCTTGACGATAAGGATATAGATGTTATTTCCATTGCTGCACCGGGCTACTGGCACGCACTGATGACTATCAATGCATGTCAGGCGGGAAAGGATGTATATTGCGAAAAACCGCTTTCGTATAACATAGATGAAGGTAGAAAAATGGTACAGGCGGCGAGAAAATATAACAGGATCGTACAGACAGGGACACAGCATCGCAGCAATAGCATTACTCAGAAAGGTGTACAATTACTTCATGAGGGTGTAATCGGAGATGTTTACATGGGGCGAGGGACTGTGTATCGTCGTCGTTCAAATATAGGGACAAAACCAGACAGTCCTGTTCCGAAGGGTGTTAATTGGGATCTCTTTCGTGGGCCAGCACCGATGATCCCGTTTAACGAGAATCATTTCATGTATAACTGGCATTGGTATTGGGATACTACCACTACAGAGTTCGGAAACAACGGTGTTCATGCGATGGATAGGATTCGCTGGGGAATGAATATAAATGAACATCCCACAAAGATAGCCTGCTGCGGTGGTTTTTATGCATATGATGATTCCGATCAGGAAGTACCTAATCTTGAGGTTGCAACATTTGAGTATGCCAACGGGGCAGTTATGGAACTGGAGGTAAGGAGTTTGCCAAATCCTGGCGGTGAAGGAGGTTTACTCTTCCTCGGCACAAAAGGATATGCTCTAATCAATGGGAGTAGTTTTGAAGCATTCGTAGACGGAGAACCAGGCCCGGCCAGAGCTCCGGCAGCTGGTGCTCAGGCAGTTAGAGCCCCACGTAGTGCTCCAACGCCGACTGTGAGTATTACAAGGGAAGATTTACCAGTTGACGCCAGGCAAGAAGAACTTGCCAAACTTGGTCGTATTGATCCCCATTTTGTGAATTTTCTTGATGCCGTAAAGAGCCGAAGATATCAGGATCTTATTGCCGATGTAGAACAGGGACATATATCAACTGCGCAGATGCACCTGGGGAACATAGCATACCGTACAGGCCGGAAGCTGATATTCGACGGGAAAACAGAAAAATTTGTCAACGATAATGATGCAAATACCTATCTGGCACGACCGGGAGGAGGTAGAAAACCATTTAATATACCAAATGTGGTTTAGAAGCTACCCAGCACCCAGCACCCAGCACCTGCATTAAAGTTCAATATTGATGCCCGTTCCGTTATCAACCAGGACGCTTTTTATATTTTCCCCGTCAGAATTGACATCAACCTTTATTTTCCCTTCAGATCTTACTACTGTTATGTCAATTTTCTTTCCTCCAAAAGCAATGATATTATTCAGCGACATCCCGTTCCATTCGGCAGGAAGCTGAGGCGTGACCGTAAATGAATTGAGTCCTGTCGGGCGAAAGCCAAAAATTCCTTCAGTAATTACGCGGCAATACAATGCAGATTCTGCTGACAGATGACGCTGGTTACCTTCGGGCCAGGCTTCCACAGCATAAGGAACATGATCACCTACAAGACGGCGGTATGAGTATTCCTTAAGATATTGCAATCCTCTATCTGCTGCACCTGCAGCAAAAGCCCCGCGAAGACCGTAAAGCGTTGACCGGTCCCAGAATGTTGTCGTTCCTGCCTGTGTCAGCAGACCCTGACTGGTCCATAAATGTGGTGAAAACAGCGCATCCAGAGTGCCACGCGCTCTGTCGAAGATGCCGACAGTAAGAGGGATACATATCCAGGAACGCAGTACATCGTTTCCGTCATAATAACGATAAGTCTCAAAGCCCTCAACCTTTGCACCAAAGTACTTATCTATATTCTTCCTCAGTTCAGTGGCCATCCTTTTGTACTGGTTTGTCAGCCTGGAAGTTTTGCCGAGATCATGGCCCAGGTATGCAGCTGATATCAATGCATCATAATAGAGTGATGAGGTGCACAGGTTCGCTTTTCCTGCCGGAAAACGGCCTTCCAGCTCATCACTGTCGGATGCTACAATCCCGTCACTGGTTAATTTGCGGTTGCAATATTCAATACACCATTTAATAAGAGGCCATATCTCCTCAGCAGCCTTTTTATCACCGAGAGCCAGTGCAAAGCGGGATGCCCCGTAAGCTATCATAGCCTGGTCACCACGGTCACCTGCCCCATTCCAGAAGCCCGTCCCTTCCGCAATTATTGAGCTCGGTATGGGCTTGTACTCAGGATTCATATATTTTGCGAACCATGCCCACGAAACCATACCTGCCTCAATAGCTGTTGAATAACCGGTATAAGCAAACAACGGATTTGCATATTCGGCCTGGTCGTTTGCCCATATTGCCGCATAATAGTTTGCACCACCCGGGCTATGAACCAGACCACCTTTAGTTTCATATATACTTTCCATTGCCCTTATCTTGGCAAAATCGAACATACGGTTTAAAACAGGATCGGGTGATGTGAACACCAGAGTACTGAACATCTGATCAACAAATTTCTGCCTCTGGGATAACTCCTTTTCAATATCCACCACAAGAGGAGGATCGGAAATCTTACGTCCGGTGAAGAGAACAGCAAATGTGAGTTTATCCCCCGGTTTTAATGAATAAATACCTGCTCCTGATGTCTTTGCTGAAATCTCATAAATATCATAAACACTTCTTTCACGGTGGCTCCGGGTATTCTTTTCAAAATCCTCCACATCAACAGTAATATTTCTGGCAGAAGTATTTTCGATAGTGCATTTCTCAATGGCCAATGGCTTATCAGTTGAAGGGAAAAACTCCCGTATAACGTTAATATTATTGTTAAATATACTTGTTGTAGTCAGAATACCCTTCAGCGAAAACCTGATTATCTGCTCATTTACCGGCCTGTTGTTTATCCTGATCATCGGAACAGCATCAGAACTAAAGGTATAGATCAAATTACCACGGGTATCATTCGGTATAGTGCGCAACATAGGGAACACAAGCTGTTTGGATGATATCAGTTCGCCGGTTTCATCAACTCCATACGTGGTGATCACTGAAATAAACCTCCCGCTCATTTCAATATTATCACTGTGGGCCTCACCGTTTTTTATGCTCCATGAAATGCTTCCGTCCGGCAGAAGAATCCAGCGGTTCTGAGCACTCAGGTTAATAATGGAGATAACCGCTATAAAAAGTATCAATGCTTTTGTTTTCATTTTAACAGTTGTTTATTTTCCCTTTAAGTTATTAACTCCCTTTCCTGTCCCTCAAAGCGGAAAGCCGGGAAAGGGGTGAATCCTCTCTATTCCCATTCATCAGTCCGGAACGATGAAGCCGGTAGTCCTTCAGTATTGAACAGATCACCGACAATGAAGTCTTTAAATGCATATCTCACTGCGACCGGTTCAGCAACTGCAGGATAAAAGAGTGTAATACCACTGCCTGTTATGAATGCTTTGGCAGGGAAAAACCGTTTATTGGCACCTGCAATCTCAAAACAGGATAGCTCTTTTCCATAAGATGTGAGACCGTTGACTGCATTGTCAAATGTTAGTTTAACCACCGCTCCTTCCACCTTCATCTCCTTAAGGACCGGCCCGGAAAAAGCAAAACCCTTTTTACCGTATGTTTTTGCCAGAGCCAGGTAGGCAAGACGGTCTCCGGCAGCTTCTTTATCTGCAGGATGAATACAATCTTTCTCTCCAACATCCATTATACATGCCATGCCGATGTTTTCAATTGCTGTTGAGGCTTTCAGTTGAGCTTCACGAAGATAAGCTGAATTAAATCCACTGGTTCCGTAATCGTAAGGAGCTATCTGGACGTAGTAAAAAGGGAAATCTCCAATGTTCCATTCGGAACGCCAGTTTTGTACCAGCCCGGGAAGAAGTTTCTCATATTTGTCAGGTTCATTCCGGTTAGCTTCACCCTGATACCATATGGCTCCCCTGATACCATACCCCACCAGAGGGTTGATCATCGCATTGAACAGCACTGTTGGTAATTGCTGTGATATCT
>Ga0315533_1001429_pt1 | contig 18182 bp, 12 predicted proteins | sample SalMarSW160130MG_FD_203081 | JGI IMG/M metagenome (GOLD analysis project Ga0315533, IMG submission 203081) | Salt marsh sediment microbial communities from the Plum Island Ecosystem LTER, Massachusetts, United States - Salt Marsh Sediment SW1601-30 ... | reverse complement strand
GATATCGCTAAAGTTAGTGGGCTTGAGTTCCTTGATATAGCGGCGCATCCCTGAGCTTTCCAGCTGGAAGATGCCTTTGGTTTCCCCCGAGGCAAGCAACTCAAAGGTCTTAGCATCGTCGAGAGGAATGTGCTGCAAATCCAGGGAGATTCCCCGATTTTTGGCAATAATTTCTTTAACTTTAGCCAGAATGGTCAAATTAGATAGTCCCAGGAAATCCATTTTTAACAGTCCCAGGCGGGCGATATTCCCCATGTGGAACTGAGTCATGACAGTGCGCTGCTCACCCTTTCCCAGCAGTTGTAGCGGCACATATTCGATTAAGGGCTCATGCGCTATAACCACACCGGCGGCATGGGTACTCCCGTGCCTGACTATTCCCTCCAATTTCCTAGCCGAGTCAATCAGGTTACGTATTGCCGCATCCTGGTGATAAATGTCATAAAGCTCCCGACTCTGCTCCAGAGCTCTATCCAGGGTTATGGTCAGCTCCAGAGGAATCAGTCGAGCTACCCGATCAACCTGAGCGTAGGGCATGCCCAAAGCCCGCCCCGTGTCCCTTATCGCTGCTCTGGCTCCCATGGTCCCAAAGGTAATAATTTGAGCTACGTGGTCGGAGCCATATTTCTGGTTAACGTAGGCCAGGACTTCATCACGGCGATCGTCCTGAAAATCAAGGTCAATATCAGGGAGCTCGCGGCGCTCGACATTAAGGAATCGTTCGAAAACAAGCCCATATGCCAGCGGGTCTACGTCAGTGACGCCCAGACAGTAAAGAGCCAGGCTGGCGGCAGCACTTCCCCGAACACCGAAATAGATGCCCCGTTCTCTGGCAAAGGAGATTATATCCCAAACAACCAGGAAGTAATGGGCAAATTTTGTCTTCTGGATGACATCAAGCTCGTGGCTAAGCCGTTCCTTGACCTCTGTGCCGGGTTCCTGGTAACGTTTTCCCAGGCCCTGCCAACAGAGCTCAGCCAGGAAATCATCAGCTTTCCTGCCCTGAGGCAATTCCAAGTGCGGCAGATGTAGCTTGGTGAAATCCAGCTCCAGCTGACACATATCAGCAATGGCTTGAGTATTCTCCACAGCCTGAGGTAAGTCAGCAAACAGTTGTTCCACCTCTTCAGGGCTCTTCAGGTAGAAGAAATCACCAGCCATCTTCAGCCTTTTTTCATCGTACACAGAGGTATTGGTCTGTACACACAAAAGAAGTTCATGGGCTGGGGCGTCTTTTTCATCAACGTAATGCACATCAAAGGTGGCTACCGGTGGTATATTGAGTTTACTGGATAACGAAATAAGCTCCTGGTTGATTTGCTCCAGTTCCGGGATAGGATGCCTTTGAATCTCCAGATAGTAATCGCCGAAGACTTCCTTGTACCACGAAGCTGCTCTGGTAAGCTCGTCGTTTCGCCCTTCAAGGATAAGTCGAGCCAGTTCTCCATGAGCACACCCCGAAAGGGCAATAAGTCCGTCATGATGAAGCTTGAGAAGCTCCTTATCTACCCTGGGCTTATAGTAAAATCCCTCGAGGTAGCTTTTAGTAACCAGTTGAAGCAAATTGCGGTAGCCCTGTTCGTTCTTGACCAGTAAAGTAAGATGATCGGGGTTTTTGTGAGCTGGCTCCCGGCTATGGCAATCGGTCTCGGCGACATAGACTTCGCAGCCAATGATTGGTTTTATACCTGCTTCCTTAGCCGCCACATAAAAATCGATGACGCCATACATGGCGCCGTGATCAGTGATAGCCAGGCTGTCCATGCCCAACTCTTTGGTCCGGGCAATAAGCTGAGGGATGCGGCACATGCCATCGAGCAAGCTATATTCAGTGTGGACGTGAAGATGGGCAAACTTCTGTGGCATTAGCTAGATTATAACATTTGCACCGGGAGCCCCAAACGAGGAATTTCCAACTATCAAAAATTTCTTTACCCTCACAATGAGCACCTCACTGGCTAAATCCCAAATACTAATTCCCAAAATCTAAACAAATCCCTTCAAAATGTAAAAATAAAAGTGCAAAATGACAGAGCAACAGTAAATATAAAATTAAAATGCAAAAAGCAAAGATGTGCGGAAAGCTACAGCGTTTTTCAGTTTTGGATTTTGATTTGTCATTTTGATTTTTGACCTTTGATTTTTGAATTGGATTTTGAATTGGATATTGTTTGGGCTTGCTATGAGCGAAGTCAAAGGGATTTGATGCTTGGCATTTAGTATTCCTGAGGCGCGAAGGAATCCCTTCCTTCACGATTGAAATACCATAGGCGCGAGACTCATCCTGTCATTGCGAGCGAAGCGCGGCAATTTCATGTTCCCATCGAGATTGCTTCGTCGCCTTCGGCTCCTCGCAACGACAAGAGGCAGCTGGCTGAAAAACGGTGACCCCGGGCTGCCCCGGGGCCAACGCCAGGTCTATCAATAGGTTACTGTCCTTACTTCGGTTGCCTTACTCCAATCAGGACGCCAGGAACCCTTCTATCGGTATCATCACATCCACAGTGCCGGGGTACTCGAAGTTCCAGCAGCCGTACTGGTCAGTCAAAGCTTCATCGTAGTCAGCTCCGAGGTCAATTGGCCAGACGCCCACCTTCTTGCCATCTTGCCACTGAGAGCCAAGGCCAGTCTGATAACCAGGACCATAGACTGTGTCATGGGCAATGTGTGGTCCCGCTATAGCGTGATTCGCACATTTCCACTGAGATTGGACGTACGTATGGCCATAGCTAGCGAGGTCATAGAAGGCCTCTACTTGCGCCTTGGAGAGTGCATATATTAACCATGAGTCAATCAGCTCCGGCATAGGATAATAGGCAGTCGTGGCAGCCATGCCTGTATAGCGGGAGGTTTCGATATATTGAATAAGGGCATCGATGTGGGCTGGGTCTACAACGTCCGCGATGTCATCCCAACCGTGGGTGGCCGACACCGCTTCGATAGCTTGCTTCAGTTGATAGATGGCATCGTAGGTAGCCGCAGTATTGATTGGGTATTCCCCGGTCTTGGCCACGAAGGCGTTAAAGAAAGCAGCAGTCTTGGCGGTGTTCTGCAAGCCCTCTACCCAGGTGTCCAGCATAATTTCACCATTACATTTCCCATCGGTATCTGCCCAGTGGCTTTTCTGCAGGCCCTCTGTATTAAAGCCTATTGTCACAGCCGGTATTCCTAGTTCAGCCTTCTGTACAGAATAGACAATGCCCACCGACCCCCAGAAAACGGGTATGATAATGTGAGGATGTTTCGATGTTATAGCTGTCATCTCGGCGGAAATGTCGTTGGCTGTGGGAGAAACCTTCCATGTGCCAACAAGATTATAGCCCGAGGTTTTTACTTTACCTTCCAAAATCGCCACGAACCCCTGGCACCATGCCGCGTCCTCCGCGATTATGGCCACCTTCAGCGTGCCGTCTGCGGGCACCTTATAGTCTGCAGCCACGGCATCTCCCTCGGCTATCAGCTCATCTCTCAACACACCACTAAATATTCCCATCATCTTGAAAAGGCTGCAACACAAAAACTCCTCATTGTATGGAGTGACCTTGAACCAGTACTTGTACCTGTCATAATTTTTCACTACCGAGTATTGTAGAGCCCCCGTGGCGGCACCACAGTCCATGAAAATTTTCTGTGCATCCATAGCCACCTCTCGGTAGACCACAACATTTTCTCTCACTGAACCGCCCAGAACAAAGTCCACATCGTCTATGACTGCCTGAAGGGCGCTAACGCCCTCATCAGGAGTGCCCGAGACTTCGTTGGTGTCCACCTGGACCAACTTGACCCCATAGGGCGTGAATTCCACATCTATCCCACCCATACCACTATAGGAGTTGATTTCGTCGCGTGCCATTTCGGCGCCCCACAAGGCATGTTTGCCCGTGACATCATTCATTGCCCCGGCTATGGCGAATGTAATCCATTGATCGAATTCTTCTCCGCCTCCGCCTCCGCCTCCGCCTCCCCCACCACCATCACACGCTACCATCCCGAGAATTAAGGCTACCATAATCAAAAAGATGCTAACTCTTGCCATGTAATGGTATTTCCTCGAACTAAGTGTTGTCTCCATTTGCCACCCCCAGATTCTTATAGTTGCCCTAAAGGAATTCCAGCTGGGCTATTCATCAGCCACAGTAGATATCGTAATCATAATCGTGGCACTTGCTTTGCTTGCTATACTCAGATCACGACGCAAGGAACCCTTCTATCGGTATCATCACATCCACCGTGCCTGGATACTCGAAGTTCCAGCAGCCGTACTGGTCAGTCAAAGCCGCGTCATAGGCATCTCCGAGGTCCATTGGCCAGACGCCTACCTTATGGCCATCTTGCCACTGGGAGCCGATGCCAGTCTGATAATCAAGACCATAGACCATGTCATGAGCAATGTGTCCCCCAGCATTAATGGGTCCCCCACTAGGAACCGTGTGCGAAACTCTCCAGTCATCTTGGACATATGTCTTGCCGTAGCTATCAAGGTCATACAAAGTGCGTACTTGGGCCTCAGATAGTGCATATACCCCACCTCCTAAGTCAACTTCTGGCATAGGATAGTAGCAAGTCGTGCCAACCGTGCCTATATAGGAAGAGGTTTCGAGATATTGAATAAGGGCATCAACATTGTCTGGGTCTATAACATCCGTGATGTCATCCCAACCATAGGCGGCCGACACTGCTTCGATAGCCTCCTTCAGTTGATAGATGGCATCGTATGTAGCCGCAGTAGTGAATGGGTACTCACCGTTCCTGGCCACGAACTCGTTAAAGAAAGCTGTCGTCTTGGGCGTGTTCTGTAAGTCTTCCGCCCAGGCATCCAGCGTAATTTCACCATTACACTTCCCCTCAGTATTTGCCCAGTAGCTCAACAGTTCGGTCGGATTAATGCCTATTGTCATAGCCGGTATTCCCAGCTCGACACGCTGTTTAGAATAAACAACGCCCACCGGCTCGGAAAATGCGGTGAGGATAATGTGAGGCTTCTGGGCTGCTATCTGTGACAATTCGGTGGAAATGTCGGTGGCTGTGGGAGAGACTAGCCATTTGCCAATCTTAGTAAAGCCATAAGCGGGTAGATAAACTTCGGCAGCCACTCCCGCACCAGCGTATTCTGCCGTGCTCTCCACAAGTATGGCCAGTCTCAGCTTGCCATCCTCGGGTACTCTATAGTCTTCAGCCACGGCATCTCCCTCAGATAGCAGTGCATTCTTCAAGACCGTACCAATTGCTTCTGTCATCTTGAAAAGGCTGGTCATCATAAACCAACCATTGACCGGGATGGTCTTGAACCAGTACTTGTACGTGTCATAATTTTTAACTACCGAGTATTGTAGATCCCCTACGGCGGCACCGCAGTTCATGAAAATCTTCTCGGCATCCATAGCCACTTCTCGATAGACCTGAACCTTTTCTATCTGGTAACCGCCGAGAACAAAATCCACGTCGTCTATAACTGCCCCAAGGGCGGTGACGCCCTCTTCTGGAGTGCCTGAGATTTCATTGGTGTCTACCTGGACTAATGCAATCTTATGGTATTCGCCGCCTACATTCACACCAGCGCCGGCGTTGATTTCGTCACGTGCCATTTCGGCGCCCCACAAGGCATGTTTGCCTGCGACATCATTCATTGCCCCGACGACTGCGAATGTAATCCATTGATCGAAATCTTCTCCGCCTCCCCCACCAGCATAGCCCGGTAGGACCAACCCTATCACCAGAAGACTGGCGATAACCAGGAAAACAACTTTTTTCAACACGTCAACCTCCCCGTCATCTACTTTGTCTCAGTTTCGTTTGGTTTTATCACCAAAATGGGGAGCCCCGATTTCCTGAGCACACTGTCGGCAACGCTACCAAAGACAACACGTCCTAACCCACTCCGTCCATGAGTAGCGATACAAATAAGGTCGATTGCATTATCCTGGGCATACTCCACGATGGCTTTACCAGCTTGCAACGGCCCCCGGACGACACACTCAGCCTCTATCCCCTTTTTCAGCAGGGACTGTGCAACGCGGCCCAGATAAGCCCTTGCCTCAACTTCCTGTCTTTCGATCTCCTTTGTTACCATATCGCCTGTCTGAGGGAGCTCGCCTGCCACCGAGGCCGTGTAGACACTGCTGGGCATAGTCACAACTTGGAGAAGCGTCAGTTTGTTATTAAATCGCAGCGCTTGCTCCGTGGCATAAGGTAGAATTTGCTCAGCAAGCTCGGAGCCATCCAGACAAACCAGAATTCTTTCAAACATATCAGCCTCCCCTTTAGAAGTTGTCTAAAAACTCAACCTTGTTTAGCGATCAGAGATTGTTTGCCCCTTAGCTACCGGCAAGTCATCCGACAGCTAAGTTCTTTCTTCTTCCGTCCCTTTCGTCTCCAGGGAAGAAACCACTCCTCCTAAACAGGATTATATGCTACCTGTAACTTCTTTATCAAGTCATCCAACTCACTTCCTTTTGGCCATCATTCCGACAAGGATTTTCTTGACCTTTAGCACTAAATGGGCAGCATGGATTAGTTCTTCCTTCAAGGTGTGGACAGTGGATTCTGGTTTTGTGGTAAACTTGGAAAGCAAAAATGGGGATATGGTTATTAAATTAAATAAAGGAGGAGCCAGCGATGATTGCAGCTCGATTCAAGAAAGTTTTTGAGCCAACGAGCATAGGCCAGATGCAACTGAAGAATCGTATAGTCATGCCACCGATGGGGACCGGCTATGCCGAAGCAGGCGCTGTTAGTCAGAGAATGCTCGATTACTATGAGGCAAGGGCTAGAGGTGGTGTAGGATTGATTATTGTCGAAGGAAGCGCTCCCAGCCTGCAATGCACCACGCCCCGTGGGGCATCTCTGGGAGATGATAAGTTTATTCCCGGATGGCAGAAACTGACCGATGCCGTTCATAAATACAATGCCAGGATAGCTATCCAGATAATGCATTCCACCATGGAGAACTGGGATGGGAAGGCAGTGCAGGTGGGTCCATCCCCGGTAATAGTACCCACCAGAGTCATGGGTATCTCGGGAGAACCTCCTCATGAACTAACCCTGGAAGAAATTACTGAAAGAGTAGGGTGGTATGCCTCGGCTGCCAGACGTGCCAGGAAGGCTGGCTTTGATGGGGTAGAGATTCATGGTGCTCACCAGTACCTTATCGCCGCTTTTCTCTCCTCGGCTACCAACCAGCGCGAAGATAAGTACGGTGGCTCGGTCGAGAATAAGGCAAGATTTTTAGTAGAGATACTTCAGGCTGTCAGAGAAGAGGTGGGCCCAGATTTTCCTGTTTTGGTCAGGCTCAATGCCCAAGAATGGGGAGTGGAGAACGGGGTTACCATTGAGGAGACCAAACAAGTAGTACCGCTGGCAGTGGAGGCGGGTGCCCAAGCGATTCATGTATCGGGTTATGGCGCCGGGTCCTATATAACCACCGCTCCAATTTCGGATACCCCGGGCTTTCTGGTACCTCTGGCTGAAGAGGTCAAGAAGCTGACCAACGTGCCAGTAATTGCAGTGGGCAGACTGGATCTCGAGCTTGGCGAGAGGATTCTCGAGGAGGGCAAAGCTGACCTTATAGCCATAGGCAGGCGTCTTATAGCAGACCCCGACCTGCCCAATAAGATGGCTGAAGGAAGGCTTGATGAAATTATCCCGTGCATAGGCTGTATGGAGTGTATTGAACGGCTGGCCTTCGATGAACGCGGCGAGGGTGTAACCTGCGTCGTCAATCCCACGGTAAGCAGGGAGAAGGAATACCAAACTAAGCCTGTGGGAAAAACAAAGAATGTGGTTGTAGTTGGCGGTGGTCCGGCCGGCATGCAGGCTGCCATTGTAGCAGCACAGAGAGGTCACAAGGTTACCCTTTTTGAAAAGGATGCGGAGCTGGGTGGGCAACTGAATATAGCAGCCCTACCTCCATTTAAGAGCGATATCTTCCCATGGATAAACTACCTGGTCAGTCAGGTTGAGAAAGCTGGAGTGCAAGTTAAGCTTAATACAGATGCCACTGCTGAAATCGTTACTGAAGGGAATCCGGATGCAGTTGTGATAGCCACAGGAGGCACGCCAGCCATGCCTGACATAGATGGCATTGACAAATCAAATTCGGTTACTGCTCAGGATGTGCTCTCGGGCAAAGCAAAGGCAGGTCAGAATGTGGTCATCATCGGTGGGGGAATGGTTGGGGGAGAGACGGGGCACTATCTGGCAGAACGGGGAAAGACGGTGACTATAATAGAAATATTGAGGCGAATTGCTAGCGACATGTTCCCCATGGCGAGACGCCGGCTCTTTGACGGGTTGAGGAGCAAAAAGGTGACCCTGCGGACCAGCTCAACCTGCGAAGAGATAAGGGAAGACAGTGTTCGCATAACTAATGCTGAAGGTAAGAAGGAAACCATTCCAGCCGACACAATCATTATTGCAGTCGGCTACAAGGCGAATGAGCTCTTATACAAAGCCCTTGAAGGCAAGGTCCCTGAAATATACTGCATAGGCAATTCTTCCGAACCGCGGAGAATACTGGAAGCTACCAATGAGGGATACCGGACCGGGCTGGCTTTATGAAGGTTTCAGGCAACCCGGTGGCCCAGGCGACTAGGCGAGACAGAGGTCCAGAGTATGCCTGGAGTTGAGAGTGCCCATTTGCCTGGTTTGTACAAAATGGTGATCCCTTGACATACCATACGATAAGCCGCCGAAGCGCATGTTCACCCGTTAATATTTCTATCTACAAGGTGTTTTGCACACCGCCGAGCATCTTGGATGAGCGGAATTTAAGTAGGGTTAGAAAGGAGGAAACACTACTATGAACAAAGAATACACAGTCCCAACCTGGGAACCGGGAATCAAGCAGTTGGCTCCCAATATCTATGCCTATATCCAGGCAAAGGCTACCTGGTACTGGGGCAATGCTGGATTCATTGTGGGCAACGATTATGTGGTGGTCGTGGATTCGCTGTCTACGGTTGGCCTGACCCAGAGATTCAGGGACGAGATTAGGAAGATCACCGATAAGCCAATTCGCTATTTAATCAACACCCATCACCATGGAGACCATATCTGGGGAAACCATGTGTTTGCCGGGGCTACTATAATCTCGCATGACTACTGCCGCCATGAGGCAATAGAGACAGGTATAATGGACCCTGGCCTGCTGAATACCATCTTCACTGAATTCGATTTCCGGGGAATCGCGGTCACGCCAGCTGATATCACCTTTGACAAGCAATTTACACTGCATATGGATGGGCGGGAAGTCCGGCTGCTGTACTTTGGGCCTGGCCATACTGCAGGCGACGTAATTGTGCATTTACCCGAGGAGGGTGTCATCTTTGCCGGCGACTTCATTTTTTTGTATTCCACCCCGCTGGGCATGGAAGGGTCCTTTGCTGGCTGGCTCAGGAACCTGGATGCCATGGCGAATCTGGGTGCCCAAGTCTATGTCCCTGGCCATGGGCCGGTGTGCGGAGTAGAAGGGCTGAATCTGTGTCGCGATTATCTTGCCTTTGTCCAGCGCGAGGCCAGGAAACGATTCGACAAAGGCATGACTATTGATGAAGCTGCCAAAGACATCGACTTGGGGCAATTCAAGCACTGGCCCAACCGAGAGCGCATCCTGGCCAACGTGGAACGCCTATGGCGCGAGTTCCGCGGCGAAGACCCCACCACCTCTAAACTGAATGTTGCCGAAGTCTTCCTACGGATGGCCACCATGGCAGAGGCAGGAGAGCTGTAGTACGGAATTAAAATTAGTTGAGGATGACAAATAGTCCAACCTGTTCAACATCCAACAAAAGCCTGTTTTGTTACCTCTGACGTAACAATAGGGCGATTTGTTCAATTTAGACAATTTAAAAATAAATGCAAGATAAAAAGGTAATAAAGTTTCTCACCCAAAGATTTGCCTGTTTGGGCGAATACTCCGCCGAATATTCTTTGCGTAGCATAGGGTATTGGTCATGAATAAGTCTAAATTCAATCTAAAAAACAAGGATTTGGTTGCTCCCTGCGGTTTGTATTGTGGAGAATGTAGCGCTTTTCAAGATGGAAGATGTGGAGGATGTATTTCAAGAAAGGGTCTTTGTTTAAAATACACTAAAATCTGCGGAATCTATAGCTGTTGTGTAGATAAAAGGAGTCTGAGAGTCTGTAATGAATGTAAAGAATTTCCTTGTGGAAAGTTTCCAGCATTCTTCGATACTCCAGTGTGGTATAAAGAGGTAGTAGAAAACCTGCGACGAATAGAAAAGGTTGGTGTGGAGAAATTCTTAGGAGAGCAAGTAGAAAGGGTAAATCAGCTAATAAGGTGTGCTGAAAAGCATGCTGTAGTTCACTGTAGCTTGTGTACAGAGTGTCCATGTGGAATATTAAAAAGGCCACCTCTTACTCCAGCATGAACTTATCTGTATAGCTAGAAGCGGGTGCATCAAAAATGTTTAAGGGAGAAACAGATCAAGGGTGGTTCAAGGCAGAAGAAGATCGAGTTAGTAATGAAGAACATAAAGGGACACGCAGCAAAGTAGAGGCCTGAGGTCGGCAATGGCCTCGCCCAATAGAAACTTCATGGGTTGCTTCACGCTCCTGTAACATTTGTCCATATTGTCCAGCTCGGGCAACAAAAGCTTTTTTTGTGTAACAGGTAAGTTTTTCCCGAAAACCTGAAGGATTTTCTGGTCTAGCATCCTGCCACCCTGTCTTGGCTTGAGAGCCGGGGCTCAGCCTCTATCACTCAATTTGTTGGCTTCTCACCAGTCCGGCGAAAATCTAAAAGAACGAAGGAACGCTTGACAGTGCGTGTGGGGGTGATACAGTATAAACGAAGATTTTGGTGCAACTAAATTATTACTGGTGCATTGTATCAATGAGGTGCGCTTAGTTTTTTCCATGGGCTAATATGGATTTAAGCGAAGAAAAGGAACTCGTCAGACAAGCACAAAAAGCCCCCGATGCTTTTGCCAAGCTTTACGACCAGTATTATCCCAAAATCTTTGGCTATGTCCTGAGGCGGACTGCCAATCTCGAAGCCGCCCAGGATGTTACTTCAGAGACATTTTTAAAGGCATTGAGGAAGCTCTGGCAATTTCGCTGGCGCAATATCTCTTTTTCCTCGTGGCTATATAAAATCGCCACCAACGAGATTAACCAGTATTTTAGAAAAGTCGAATACAAAAAATCCGCATCACTGGAGGAATTACAGGAACAGGGTTTTGAACCCATATCAACGCATGACCCCGAAAACGAGCTAATAGAAGCGCAGGAAAAACTAAAACAACATCAGGATTTTCTGGAAATTCAGGAAAAAATTGTTCTGCTCCCTGCTAAATACCAGGAGGTCATTGCCCTCAGATTTTTTGAGCAAAAACAGATTAAAGAAGTCGCCGAAATCCTGGGGAAAAAAGAGGGAACGATAAAGTCCCTGCTCCACCGGGCAGTGGAGAAATTAAGAGAAGCAGATTAAACCACCTCACGAAAATCTTGTGATTTTCTTTGAGACCCCATCCAATTAAAGTCAAATTTACTCACGGGCCCCAAAAAGCCGCAAGACTTTTTGGGTTAAATAATGCAACCTTTTTCGGCCTTGTGCATTTACAGTAATAGAAGGAGACAAAGTTTATGAAAAACGAAGACTTTATCGAGAAACTGGAAAAACTAGAAACTCCGGAAATCGAACTTCCCGCCCATAAACAAGCATTAAAAATGACTTTGCTAAGCTCTGGGCGTTTTAAGGAGAGGACTATTATGGATTGGGCAAAAATATTAGCCCCCATCACTGCTGCTGTCCTTCTAATAGCAGTCGTGGGATTTTTCGCGGCGACTAAGCCCGGGCTTCTGCCTCTGGGAGAGAATCAAATCAACAGGTTCGCTTCTTATGAGGAATTGCAAGATTTTATAAAGGCAAACGCACAATATACAGCATTCGATTGGAGGGACGTCTTGATGAATGACGTCTTTAAGTCAGTAAGTGGAGAAGGCGCCATCCATGCCCCCGCTGCCTCAGACTATTCTCCCACCAATATCCAGGTTGCCGGGGTGGACGAGGCCGATATCGTTAAGACCGACGGAGAGTATATTTACCTCGTTTCGGGGAACAAGACTATCATCGTGAAGGCAGATCCCCCTGAACAAGCTCAAATCCTGTCTGAGATTGAGTTAGAGGGAACGATCATAGGAATATTTATCAACGGAGATAGGCTGGTCTTGTTTGAGCAGGAAACGCCTTATTATCTTTATTATGATGATCTGCCCGTTGTAAGGGAACATGACATCATGCCTTACATATCACCCAAGACATTTATCAAGGTATATGATGTCTCAGACAGGGAAAACCCCCTGCTGCAAAGGGAGCTTTCTGCCGACGGTCAATACGTCAGTTCAAGGATGATAGGCGATTATGCCTATGTGGTGACAAATGAGCCTGTGTATGAACAAGACGATGAACTGAACCTTCCGAAGATTCATTCTGGCGGCAAGGAGACGGAAATACCTGCCACCGATATATACTATTCCGATGTGTCTGACTATTACTATATGTATACGACCATAATAGCCATAAACACGCAGAACGATGACCAGGAGCCAACATATGAAACAATCCTGCTGGGAGCCAGTAGCAACCTGTATGTCTCTCTGAACAACATTTACCTGACCTTCCCGGTGTGGGGGAAAGATATGTGGGGTTTTGAAAAAAGCTCTATCCACCGGATTCATATAGAAGGTGATGAAATCGAGTATGTCGCCAGTGGTGAGGTCCCCGGCATGGTGCTCAATCAGTTCTCCATGGACGAGTATGCTGGCTACTTCAGGGTGGCAACCACAACCTACGAGGAAACACCCCGCAATAACGTATACATTCTGGATATGGATCTCAACATCGTCGGCTCACTGGAAGACCTAGCTCCCGGGGAAACGATTTATTCAGCCAGGTTTATGGGCGAAAGAGGCTATCTGGTAACCTTCAAGCAGGTTGACCCGCTGTTCGTGATAGACCTCAGTAACCCCCGTTACCCTGAGGAGCTCGGCTACCTAAAGGTAACTGGCTATTCAGATTACCTCCATCCCTATGACGAGAACCACCTTATAGGAATAGGTAAGGAAACAACGGAGGAAGGGGAATTCGCCTGGTATCAAGGAGTCAAGATATCGCTCTTTGATGTCAGCGATGTCAGAAACCCAAGGGAGATAGACAAGGAGATAATAGGTCACAGGGGCACCGATTCACCGGTCTTGTGGGACCACAAAGCATTTCTATTCGATAGGTCGAGGAACCTGCTGGTGATTCCTGTTTTGATCGCGGAAGTAGATGTATCAGACTATCCTGAAGGAGTTCCTTCGTGGGCTTACGGCGAGCCTGTTTGGCAGGGCGCATATGTGTTTGATGTCTCCCTAGACCAAGGACTCCAACTCAAAGGCGGAATCACCCATATTGAGAATCTCGGTGACCTGGAACAAAGTTATTACTACTATTACTCTCCTTTCTCAGTAGGGAGGTCGCTTTACATAGGCGATGTTCTCTACACTATCTCGCAGGCCAAGATAAAGATGAACAGCCTGGAGAATCTGGGTTACATCAATGAGGTAGAGCTTCCATACTCAACTTGGGAGTGAAAAGGTTCCGAAATAGCCAAATTTGAATGGAAGGGCAAAATTAAACAGTTTAAATACCTGTAGTGGGTGAGCAAAATGAATAAGAGATTGATAGCTGTATTAGTCATAGTGTTGCTGCTGCCGGTGATAGCCTCTATTCAGATAGCTCAGCTGGCAGGAGGCGAGTTGCTCGAATCAGATAAAGAGCGGCTAACTTCACCGGATGCCGGTTCGAGTGAACAAGCATCGCTGGTTGAAGGAAACAGCGCCTTCGCTTTTGAGCTTTATCAGGCGCTTAAAGAGGAGGAGGGTAATCTTTTCTGCTCTCCCTATAGCATCTCACTGGCGCTGGCGATGACATACGCCGGAGCGCGTGGCGAAACCGCTCAGCAGATGGCCGATACCCTTCAATTCCTTCTTGAACAGGAGAGGCTGCACCCGGCGTTTAATTGGCTTGATGCCGAACTCGCCAAAAGGGGTGAAGGTGCTGCAGGCAAGGACGGAGAAGGATTCAGGCTGAACATTGTTAACGCCATCTGGGGGCAAAAGGATTATGAGTTCCTGTCTGACTTCCTCGATGTCCTGGCTGAGAACTACGGTGCCGGGCTGAAAATACTGGACTTCATAGCGGAGACGGAAAAGTCCCGCCTCATCATCAATGAGTGGGTCAGTAACCAGACGGAAGGTCGCATTGAAGACCTTATCCCGCAAGGCGAGATTAGTGAATGGACCGTCCTTGTGCTGACCAATGCTATCTACTTCAATTCTGCCTGGGCGCACCCTTTCAATGAGGACATGACAGCAGACGGCCCGTTCTACTTTCTTGACGGCGGGCAGGTAATAGTGCCGATGATGAAACAGACAGAGTCATTCGGCTACGCTGAAGGGAAAGGATACCAGGCAGTCGAGCTGCTCTATGACGGCGGTGAACTCTCCATGGTTATCCTCTTACCTGAAGCTGGCAAGTTCGAGGCTTTTGAAGAAGGACTTCAGGCTCAGCAGGTCAGTGACATCATAAATGATCTGCAAGACACTCAGGTCGCCCTGACGATGCCCCGGTTTGAATTCGACTCAGAATTCAGCCTGAAGGATACCCTCTCCGATATGGGCATGCCGATTGCCTTTTCTCTCGACGAAGCTGATTTCTCCAGGATGACCGGTAATCGTGAGCTGGCCATATCAGCCGTTGTGCACAAGGCATTCGTCTCTGTGGATGAAGCTGGCACCGAGGCGGCTGCTGCCACCGCAGTGATTATGTTTAAGATGGCAGCACCTGAACCTCCTGTGGAGGTCACCCTAGACCACCCCTTCATCTTTTTGATTCGCGACATTGAGACGGGTGCCGTTCTTTTCGTCGGGCGCGTTCTGAATCCCGGTGCCTAAGTAGATGCTGCCTGTATTGCACGATGGCTTGCATTGTTCAATCTGGAGGTGAAATGGTTCCGAATCTGAATATTTATAGGAGGTGAACGAGATGAATAAGAAATTGATAGCCGTATTAGTCATAGTGTTACTGTTGGCGGTAGCCTTTGTTCAGATGGCTCAGCCGGCAGCAGCCGAGGTGCTCAAATCAGATAAAGAGCGGATAACTTCACCGGATGTCAGTACCAGTGAGCAAGCATTGCTGGTTGAAGGAAACAGCGCCTTCGCTTTTGAGCTTTATCAGGCCCTTAAAGGGGAGGAGGATAATCTTTTCTACTCTCCTTATAGCATCTCAGTGGCGCTGGCGATGACATGCGCCGGAGCACGTGGTGAAACCGCTCAGCAGATGGCCGATACCCTTCAATTCATTCTCGAACAGGAGAGGCTGCACCCGGCGTTTAACTGGCTTGATGCCGAACTCGCCAGCAGGGGTGAAGGTGCCGAAGGCAAGGACGGGGAAGGATTCAGGCTGAACATTGTTAACGCCATCTGGGGGCAAAAGGACTATGAGTTCCTGTCTGACTTCCTAGATGTCCTGGCCGAGAACTACGGGGCCGGGCTGAGAATACTGGACTTCATAACGGAGACGGAAGCGTCCCGCCTCACCATCAATGATTGGGTCAGCGACCAGACGGAAGGTCGCATTAAAGACCTTATCCCGCAAGGCGCGATTGATGCACTGACCCGCCTTGTGCTCACAAATGCCATCTACTTCAATGCTGCCTGGGAGTATCCTTTCGATGAGGACATGACAGCAGACGGCCTGTTCTACCTTCTTGAGGGCGGGCAGGTCACCGTGCCGATGATGAAACAGACGGAGGCCTTCGGCTACACCGAGGGGGAAGGATACCAGGCAGTGGAGCTGCAATACGATGGCTGTGAACTCTCCATGGTTATTTTCCTGCCTGAAGCTGGACAGTTCGAGGCTTTTGAAGAAGGACTTCAGGCTCAGCAGGTCTGTAATATCATAAGCGGTCTGCAACCTACTGAGGTCGCCTTGACGATGCCCCAGTTTGAATTTGACTCGGAATTCAGCCTGAAGGACACCCTGGCCGGGATGGGCATGCCGATTGCTTTTTCTAGTGGCGCGGATTTCTCCGGAATGACTGGTAATCCTGAGCTGTTCATATCAGACGTTGTGCACAAGGCATTCGTTGCCGTGGATGAAGCTGGCACCGAGGCTGCTGCTGCCACCGCAGTGATTATGACATTAACAGCAGTACCCGAACCTCCTGTGGAAGTCACCATAGACCGCCCCTTCATCTTCCTGATTCGCGACATCGACACGGGTGCCATTCTCTTTGTCGGGCGTGTTATGAATCCCGGTGCCTAAGTAAATGCTGCCTGTATTGCACGAAAGCCTGACCTGGAATGTTACCCAACATTTCCGACTCTTGTTACATACAAGACTAGGACTTTGAATATGGCATCTTTACCTAGCGATTAAGCAACCAATATAAAAGTATAAAGGAGTTTGTGTGTGCACAGTGTGCTTTGGCAGCCAGTCCTTTGGATTTGTGCCTGCTTATTGGACCTTGTATCTCCCCTCTTCTTGATACCATATGACGCACGACTGCTAATGCCGAGCTTACGAAATAGCTTGTAGCGTAGCTTGTGCTAGAAAGTTGCTTATTTCGCCGAGGATCCGTACATCTTTTGGAATCTTTCCAGCATCTTCCGTGGCGTCACAGTAGCTCTTTCATATTTAGGCAAATCTTTCTCTATTCCGAATAGATATTTGGCTATACTTTTCAGTCCTTCAATGTCGTATCTTGCCATCATAGTGATGGTTTCCATCTGCGGAGAGCCACCCCCATGCAATCCAGCCACCTGCGTCACGCCCGATAACTCTGAAACTATGAGGTTTTCTATCCCTCGAAAACATTTATGCTGGTTCTCTGAAGATATGTTGGGGTTCCTCATCAGGTATTTGTTTGCCAGTTCCTTTGTCTCTTTTGCGAAGAATTCCTCCTCGAAGGGCATCGTAGCGCATAAACCCCCGGCAAGGTCAGCTACAATCTTATACTCATTATAAATCTCTTCACCCGCAAGCCTCCTGCCAGCATTGGTTAAGACTTCGTCTGGTATATAAGTTCCAGATGCCGATTTCTCGGCACGATAGGCACTTACTTGGCCAGCGGCGAACACAAGCTCTGCTACACCCACTATGTGTGATATCTTTTCCCTCACATGGTCCTCTTTCGCGATTCCATTGTATTCTGCTACAAGGGCAGCGGCGCTGCCTAATACCTCGGACGTAGCGGGCTTGCATCCGGTGTACGAGTGTCTGTGATAATGGGCAAAAAGCAAGGCAAGGAAACCAGCAAAAGGCGTTTGCCTTGGGTCACCCTTGCCGTCGAGGAAAACCCTCTCTCGAGGCACGAAAACATTGTCAAACATAGTATACGATTCAGCATCGCCTATTTCTGCAATGGGCGCTTGCAGATATTTCCGCTTATGGTTATACGCTGGCCTGACCAGCATCTTCACGCCCTCCCAGTCAGCTGGCACGGCAAATGCAACAGCATATTCATTGTCCTTGTCGGTCATGAATCTGGTGGGTATGGCAATTATTTCATCACTCACAGGAGCAGTCGTGTTGTCAATTTTCGCCCCTCTTACCACGATTCCGTCGGGTCGACTTTCAACTATTCTCAGGTAGAGGTCAGGGTCTACTTGCTCATGAGGTCTTTTCAATCTGTCACCTTTGACATCTGTCTGAGCGCAGTTGGCAGTTATATCATTATCCTGCCAATAGCTAAGATACTTCAAAAAGTTTTGCCCTGTATCCGTACCCAGAGCTTGGTCCATTTCATAAGTGACGACGGATAGAGCATTCATAACATCTATCCCCATGCATCTCATAATGCAGCCCCCTACCCTATGACATATAAGCCTGGTCATCTGTTGTTTCTTCAGGAGGTCATCTACACTATGATGAATATGGGTGAACCTGTTTATCTTATCTCCTGTTAAATGAGATGTCGCAGTGGCTAAGCCATCCCACTCGGGGTCGTTAGCCCGGTCGTACGTCTCTCTTATGACGCGTAACTGCCCCGCCAGCCTCTCGTCCGCCCTATCACACTTACTACCATCTATATAGAGGTTTCTCTTCATCTTTTTCAATCGGCTCAAATATTCGTCGTAAGTTTTTATTCCCATGACTATCCCTCCTTATTTTGGTT
>Ga0315533_1001428_pt1 | contig 18205 bp, 18 predicted proteins | sample SalMarSW160130MG_FD_203081 | JGI IMG/M metagenome (GOLD analysis project Ga0315533, IMG submission 203081) | Salt marsh sediment microbial communities from the Plum Island Ecosystem LTER, Massachusetts, United States - Salt Marsh Sediment SW1601-30 ... | reverse complement strand
ATCCTTGGAATAGCGTGCAAAGCCACCAGCACGTTCCTTCATCGCCCTTAGGCACTTGCCGCCCCCACATGTGTGATACCGGTCGCAGATGATGATCCCTATCTTCATGTTCCTATTCCTCCCTGGTAACTACTTGTCTTCTATGACCTTTCCTTCAATCAAGATAGTGCGTAACTCTCGCTTTGTCTCCTCTGGAAGCGGTAGCAGTGGGGCACGAGGGGGACCACCGTACATCCCTAGCATGTCCATCGCCGCCTTTAGCGCCGGCGGATGGCCTCACCAAGACGTCTCGAACGGATCCTGTAACCTCTCAACCAAGAGCGGCTTGCGTGGTGCCACACTGCCTCTTCATCCGCTCTTTCCCCGCTCCACAACAGGATTTCTTGTCTGACTAGTTTCAAAGCCACGTCTTAAGGAGGTTTTGGCCTGATCTTAAACCACCATAAACTATCGATCTAGGTTACAGATAGCGCTTTGTTTACAGCTGCCTGGGCTAGAATGTCTAAGGCGTCGTACAACGGAATGTCCATTTTATCTTGCTCCATAACCAAGGAGAGTTCAGTGCAACCAGCTATTACTGCCTTGGCCCCTCTTTCTTGAAGTCTTTTGACCACTCCGTTTGACATTTCCTTAAGAGGGAGTTTCTCTTTCCCAGCTTTGATCCCGTATATTATATGCATAATCTTCTCTTGATCCGTTTCTTCGGGGGTAAGCACCTCTATTCCCCTGTTAGCACAAGCATGGTGATAGAGGCCAGCTCGCACAGTCCCTTCCGTAGCCATAAGGCCAATTACTGGTTCTTTGATGGCGAGAGCTGTCTTACCTATCATATCTAGGATTGGTATCTTTATCGCCTCGCTAATGCCGTCCAGATAGTAGTGAGCTGAGTTGCAGGGGATAGCAATGCAATCTGCTCCTGCCTTCTCTAGGACCTGGGCCGTTTGCTTTAGCAAAAAAAGAGGGCTCTCGCCACCATGCAAGATAGCTTGAGTTCGATCAGGTATTACAGGATTGTTATAGATAATGACTCTAAGGTGATCCTGGTCCTTGTGAATAGGTGTTTTCTCTATGATTCTTTTGAAAAGCTCAACGGTCGCCTCCGGTCCCATCCCTCCCAAGATGCCAATTATTTTTCCTCTGGTCTCAGTTTTCCCGTTCATTTTCCACGTAAATCGCTAAATCTGGACAGTTTGCCTCGCACAGCTTGCACCCAACACAATTTTCGCGACGGTAGACGGTAACAACATTGTACCCCTTTGCATTCGGTTCCCTTGAAAGCTTAAGCACCTCCCTAGGACAATAAAAGATGCACAGGCCACAGCCCTTACAGATCTCTTGGTCGATATGTATTTGCTTTACGCTCATCGAACACCCACCTCTAGCCTTTTGATAAAGGAAAGAATCTCAGCAGGATCCTTGGCGACGAGAGAGCCAGCCTTCTTCAAAGCCCTGATCTTACTTGCAGCCGTCTCTCCCTCTCCCTCGATGATGGCGCCAGCGTGCCCCATGCGTGCCCCCTTCGGCGCAGTGCGCCCAACGATGAGTGAGATCACCGGCTTAGTCATATCCTTCTTGATGAACGCCGCAGCCTCGTGTTCCATAGTGCCCCCAACCTCTCCAAGCATGACCACGACCTTGGTATCTGAATCCTCCCCAAACATCTCTAAAACCTCCCGTTGCGTGAGCCCCCAAAGTGGGCCTCCACCGATACCAACGATCGTCGATTGCCCGATCCCGTGTTCCGTTAGAAGCTTGCAAACCTCATAAGAGAGGGCCCCGCTCTTGGAGACGAGTCCCACGTGGCCTTCCTTTAGCACACGATCCGGGTGGACGCCGACCTTACACTTGCCAGGGGAGACCAGTCCCGGCGTATCCGGCCCCAGTACTTTGATCCCCTTGATGGCAGCGTAGTTAAGGACGGTCAGCACATCCTGGTCAGGTATTCCCTCCGCCGTCAATACCACAAAATGTACCCCGTTGTCGATCGCTTCTATGGCGGCGTCTTTGGCAAATCGAGCCGGTACGAAGCTCAGGGCAACATCGGCTTCGTGCTCGGAAAGCGCCTCTTCGACGAAATCATAAACCGGGATACCATCAACCATGATACCGCCTTTGCCTGGGGTCACTCCAGCAACAATGTTAGTACCGTACTCCTGCATCACCTTCGTCTGAAACGACCCCACCCTACCAGTTATCCCTTGTACCAACACTCGGGTATTTTCATGAATCAGAATTGCCATCATGACCCCTTTACAGTATCCACAGTGGTGCAGATCGCGGTTGGAAGATCGTCAAGTGCCTCTATCCCAACCGTTTGAAGCCTTGCTCTTCCAGCCTCCTCCTGTGTGCCACACATCCGCACGACCAACGGAACGAATACTTCATGCCGTTTTAGATAAGCAACTATTCCATCCGCCACCTCGTCCATCCGCGTAAGTCCACCGATCAAGCTGATCAACAGAACTTTCACGCGGGGATTTGCGAGGACGACTTCCAGGGCCTGTTGCATGCTCTCCTTACCCCCGAACCCACCCAGCTCGCAGAAGTTCGCCGCTCGGCCCCCTGCATCTTGAATCAGATCCAGTGTTAACATCCCGGTCCCGGCACCATCGGATATCATGCCCACGTTTCCATTCAGAGATACGTAAGTGATGCCCTTACCCTCGGCCAACTGCTCCGTCCTGGATCTCCCATCTTTTCGTGACCGGGTCTGCTCAGCTTTTAGCCTGCCAAACAGATCACCATGGCGGTAAGCTGCCTTGTCATCCAACACGATCTTCGCGTCCAACGCCAACAACCCGTTCGCGATCACAGCGAGTGGATTAATCTCGACGAGGGCGCCATCGTAGCTACGGAATATATCGAAGAGCGAGTGAGCGAGGTTCGCAAAATCACGTAGGTGTCCCTCTACCCCGATCCTCTTAGCCAGATAGTGCACAGTGTAATTCGACAGGCCAACGGATGGATCGATGTATTTTTTAACAATCTGTGCAGGTCTCTCCCGAGCTACCTGCTCAATATCGATACCGCCGGCGTCACTCGCCATTATCACAGGAAGTCTTGCCAGTTTATCGATAAGAAGGGCCAGATAAAGCTCCTTTTGCACCTCGACCTTCTCCTCGGCCAATACCACCCGGACAGGATTTCCCCTGATGCGTGTGTTCAACAACTCATCCAATACGGCGGCAGCTTCATTGGCATCAGTAACGGGTTTTATCGCGCCTGCTTTTCCCCGACCTCCCACAGGGACCTGAGCCTTTAACATCACAGGATAGAGCAGGTTCTCTAAGTCGGTCGATGATTCTAGCAAAACATTTTTGGGGACCGGGATTCCATGTTCCGAAAAGATTCTTTTAGCTTGAAATTCGAGTAGTCGCATTGATCAGACCTCCAGCGAGACGTTGCGTTCTATTGCAAGGGCCTTCCCACGTTTTGCCGCTTTCAGGTTCGCTTCCAAGAATCGCTGCGGAACACTCTCATGAATCGCCTCGATCAGGGCCTCCTCTGAAAACATTCCGGTTGCTTGTCTCAGGAAGCCCAACATCAGCATGTTTGCGGTAATCTGTTGCCCAATCTCCTCCGTTGCAATCCTCGTTACCGGAACTTCCAGGATCTGGACGTCATCACGAGTTGGTCGCACTACAAATCTGGGATCGAGGATTAAGATCCCCTTAGAGTTCAATCGGTTGAGATACCGATCGAGAGCGGGCTGTGACATCGCAACGAGGATGTCCACTTTGTCAGCTGAGGGTGAGTTAATCGCTCCTTCAGAGAGAATTAGCTCTGCCTGACACTCTCCACCACGTGCTTCGGACCCGTATGACTGTGTCTGTACCCCGTTCAGTCCAGCGTGCACCGCGGCTGTACCGAAGACGGCCGCTGACAAAACGAGTCCCTGACCTCCAAATCCGCAAAACTGTAAGTTAATCCGGTCCTTTTGCATCACTTTTCCCCTCCTGTCGTGAGGATCGAGCTGCCTTCAAACACAGGCCTCTGGTAATCTACAAAGTCGCCGAGAACAAACCGATCTTTTAGCTCTTCATCAGAAAGGTTCTTTGCTTCCTTGAGCGTTACAGATCTTTCTTCGATCCATTGGACACACTTGGTGGGGTCACCGGTTCGAAGGGCTCGCCGGCCAAAATTGGTCGGACACTGGGCGACGAACTCTACCAGGGCAAAGCCTTTGTGCTGCAATGCCCTTTTGAGCGCGTTGGTACCCTGCCGGGACCTACAGGTACTCCACCGGCTGACAAACGTGGCTCCCGCGGTCCTCGCAAGCTCACATAGATCAAATCTAGGCTCAACGTTCCCGTACGGGGTGGTCATTGTGCGTAACCTCTCAGGTGTCGTAGGGGCGACCTGCCCCCCGGTCATTGCAAAGTTCAGGTTGTTAACGACGATCATGGTTACGTCCAGGTTCCTCCTGGCGGCCTGAATGAAGTGATTTCCTCCTATGGCAGCGGCGTCGCCATCCCCGGCAAAGATGACCACTTCTAACCCTGGGTTGTGCAGCTTCATCCCGGTCGCCCACGGGAGTGTGCGCCCATGAACACCATGTAGGGCATCAGCGTGCAGGTAAACCGGGATCCTGGCCGTGCAACCGACCCCGCCTATAGCGACGAGCCTGTCGAAGTCTAACTCAATCTCGTCGGCCGCTTTCAGGAAGAAGTTCATAACCTGGGCGGCCCCGCATCCTGGGCAAAAGAAATGCGGTAGGCTCCCCTCGCGTAAATATCGTCTGAGTGGATTCCCCTTCACTTTGCTACCTCTTCAATCGCGGCGTATATCTCGGCAGTTGTATGAATCTCACCCCGGTTTTTCGTCACCCGAACCACATCACAGCAATCGCCACTGGCACGTTCGATCTCCCCCGCATACTTGCCAATATTCATCTCTACGCTGAGGATCACCGAAGCTTGCTCGGCCACTGCTCGGATCTCCTTTTCTGGAACGGGCCAGACGGTCACCAATTTTAACAGCCCTGCTTTGATACCGTCTTCTCTAGCTTGCTGTACAGCGTCGAGAGCTGGTCGACTCTCGCTGCCATAGGCGATCAACACAACCTCAGAGTCATCCAGGAAGAAGCCCTGTGTTTCCACAATATCATCACGATGATGCGTGATCTTTCCGATAATACGCTCATACATCGTCTCAAAGACATCCGGGTCCCAACTGATCCCGCCCCATTCATCGTGCGGGTTGAGAGAGTGGAGGATGCGGTAACCTTCCCCGAGGTCCGGTAGCGGGGGAATCCCGTCCGGATCAGCCTTAAAGGGAACAAACTCCCTCGGTGGTACATTGGGTCTTACGCGATTGACAATCTCGATGTCTTTAGGGTCAGGGATGACCAGGTTCTCTCGCATCAGGGCAATCGTGGTCTCCGACATCACGATAACAGGGGTGCGATACCTCTCGGCGAAGTTGAACGCCTTGACCGTGTGCTCGAACAGCTCCTGCACGGATGAGGGAGCAAGCACGATCATCTCATAGTCACCACTAGCAGCCCAGCGCATCTGCATTACATCGGATTGCGTCGCATAGTTCTCACCCCTGCAGCGTTGAACATCAACGATGACTAAGGGAAGCTCCGCTGCCACCGCGTAGCCGATCCCTTCTTGCATATAATTGAAGCCCGCACTTGCGGTGGCGGTCATCGCCTTGGCCCCTGCGAGGGATGCTCCTGTCAGTGCATAGATGGAACACAGCTCGTCTTCTCCCTGGAGGAACCTACCCCCAACCTCTGGCATCCGAGCCGCCATGCGCTCGGAAATCTCATTGGCTGGAGTAATAGGATATCCGGCAAAGAAGTCGCATCCCGCAGCAAGGGCTCCCTCAACAACCGCATAGTTACCGAGCATGAAGTGTTTTCCCGTCAGGACCCTGTTATTGTCGGCTTGTGTTTGCATTCTGCCTCCTCAAAATGTACCTGGTCACGATCCCGTATTTTCAAGCAACTAAGAGCTCCAGCAATGTTATCCGCCAGGATTGGTTTCCCGGCTGGTCACTGCTTAATGAAGCGCTTCGTGAAAATGATTCACATATCAGCCCTTCCTTAACTCTTTGCAACTATAGACTCCAAGTCCTTCATATCAACCGTCACTGGCTTGTCGATAAGCTTATCGGCATCACCCACATCTCTGAAGCCGAATCCGGAAGCAACTAGCACAACCTTTTCGCTCCTTTTAATCCGCCCGAGTTTTACAAGCCTCCGAAGCGCTGCTAATGCAATGGCACCAGCTGGTTCGACACAGATCCCCTCCATTCTTGCGAGATCCCGTTGAGCAGAAGTCGTTTCTTCGTCGGATACCGCGATCGCAGTTCCATCCAATTCGCGTAAGAGCTTCAAAACAAGATTTCCACTTGGCGGATAAGGGTTCCCCAGAGAACGAACAATCGTATCAGACTCATGTTCCATTGGCTCAACGGACTCCGTGCCGTTCACGAAAGCGCTTACTATCGGTTGTGCGTCTTCAGGCTGCACGACCGCTATCCTAGGAACATCTGTAACAATTCCGAGTTCTTTGAACTCAAGAAAGCCTTTGTATAAAGCTGAGACCATACCCCCACTACTAGCAGGTGCCACAACCCAGTTGGGGACATCCCAACCCAGATCCTCGACGATTTCGAAGGCCATTGTCTTTTGGCCTTCTATTCTAAACGGATTGTCGCAATTTATAAATAGTATATCTTTCTTTTTGGCAATGCTCAAAGATTTATCATACAATGAGTCATAGCGGCCAACTACCTGGATAACTTTTGCCCCATAAATGCTTAAATACAATAACCTTTCAGTGGTGATATTCTCTGGTACGAGGAGATAGCATGTTCGGCCTGCTCTAGCCGCGTATGCTGCCACGGAGGTACCCATATTTCCGTGCGAGACGGTTCCCACTGAATGTATCCCACGTTCAACAGCCACAGTCATTCCTACCGTGGTCCCTCGGTCTTTGAACGCTCCCGTAGGATTCCTCCCGTCATCCTTAATAAAAAGGTTCGAAAGGCCCTCGGAGCTCCCAAGAGTTCCTGCCTTATACATCGGCGTAGCTCCCTCTCCTAGGCTTACAGGTTCAGTGGAAGGGTTTACCGGCAGGAGTTCACGGTATTTCCAAAGCCCTGGTCGGCGCGCCGCGAAATCTTCAGCGGTTACCTTTCCCGCTAGCCCTGCAAAGTCGTAGGTCACCAACAGTGGACCGTTGCAGACCTCACATCGATATCGGACCTCCTCTGGTGAAAATTCCTCACCACAGATACCACATTTATACCCTACAAAACTCATTACTGCCTCCTTTAGCAAGAACCGGCCACCCGAGCAAGGTGCGAAAACGAAATCCTCGAAATACAGCCACGCTAATTCATAAGAACCTGTCTTATATTAACAGCTCCTGTTTTCCAACGCTTCAGGATTTACTGGATAACGTGGAGCCTTGCCCTCCAAAACACGCTTTATCTCTAACACAGCTTCCTCCTGCTCTCGATAAACAGCTTCATCTGACCAGCCGGCCATGTGCGGTGTGACTACAACATTTGGTAGATGCAAGAGCGGATTATCATGTCTGGGTGGTTCCGCTTCAAAAACATCCAATCCAGCCCCAGCGATCTCCTTGTTTTGCAACGCCTTTACAAGGGCTGACTCGTCAATTAACGCTCCCCGGGCTGTATTGATAATGTATACGGTCTTTTTCATCGTTGAAAGCTCTCGCTCGCCAATTAGATGTCGTGTCTTGTCTGTTAGGGCAGCATGAAGTGTTATATAATCCGATTGCTCTAATAAATCTTTAAAACTTACCAGATTGGCCTTGACTTCTCTTGCTTGTGCAGGAGAAACGTACGGATCATAAGCTACAATTTTGACATCGAACCCCTTGAGCATCTGACACAATGCTTTGCCAACCCCTCCTAACCCAACGATTCCGACCGTCTTGCCGCATAATTCTTGCACGCCAGCATCTGGCTCTCTCCAAGCCCCTCTTCTTAGTCTCTCCATTTGGGAAAATGTCTTCTTTGCAAGACACAGGATCAGCATGATTGCATGCTCTGCCACTGTCACATAGTTCACTCCAGGAGTCCATGTCACCACGATGCCTCGGTTTGTTGCGGTTTTTAAATCGACGTTTTCAGGCTTTGCACCACGCTTTGCGATGATCCTGAGGTTAGGGGCGGCTGCTATCACGCGCGAGGTTATAGCATGCTGGGAAGTGATCATTACTGCATGATATGGCCCTATCATTTGAACCAGATCGTCCTCTGTATATCCCCCCTTTTTGTTCTTAAATGACAAATCAGCTATTTCCTTCAGCTCTTGAAAAAAAGCGAACTGATCCTTATCTTTAGCCTCAAGCAGTAAGATTTTCGGTTTTTCCATAAGTTCTGTGTTCCTCCTCTTTTTTCTCAATGCCAAAAAGGCTCGCTACTACTGGGGATTATACTTTCTTACAATGCTCATATATACTATCGCTAAAGTGGGAAAGGCCTCAATATTTTCCCCGCTCTTCCGCACGGGGCATGCGAATCCTATTTTTCGTCAGGCCAAGCCGATTGAGAACAGCGGGTTGGGGAATGCCATCCTCATCCCATCCCCGCATGGCATAGTATTCGCTGAGCGCAGTGGCGAACGCATCTCGTTTCAAGCGCATTCGATCGTTCGAATTCAGTGATTCATCGAAAAACCGTGCGGGGAGCACGTCATCCTTGCGGGAAAAGCCTTCTCTGACATTGAACAAGCGCACCTGGTTCCAGATCCGTTCCCCCACAGCGGCGTAACCGTCTCGATCAAGGGACAGACCGGTCATTCCGTTTAGCAGATCGAGCGCGACCGAATCCGGACAAGGGGCGAAATCGCACCGAAGCAGAGAGAAGACTATTGCATTAAGGTCTTGTTTTTCCTTGACGAATCTCGCTCTTCCAGCAAAGGACAACGGCGGACTCAATTCTCCTGTCAGCTCTGCGTTCACCGTCCAAGCTCGCTGATGACATGCCCCGCGGTCCGAGGTGGCGTATGCCAAGGCCATTCCGAACGCGCCCCGTGGGTCGTAGCCCGGGATTTCCATTCCTTTGACATGCATCGCCCAACCCGATGTGCCCTTACCCCAAGCTTTTGCAATCGATTGGACACCTTGAGCGAGGAGATCTCCCAACCCTTTCCGAAGGGCTATCGCCTTAACCATTCTTGATGCTCCGCGAGCATCGCCAAAGCGAATCTGCGGAGCCTCGCGGATCCCACGTTGGAAGGCCTCCATGCAAAAGCCAAGCACATTCCCCGTCGAGATCGTGTCAAGACCAAGATCATCGCAGAGCCAATTCAAGTAGCCGATAGCTTCGATCGACGCAATTCCGCAGTTTGATCCCATGAGAGCGATCGTTTCATACTCTGGTCCTTCGAGCTCAGGGTACTGAAACGGGCCACTTGACACACGAGTGCGTTTTCCGCAGGCAATAGCACAGTTAGCACAAGCACTGTTCCCCACGACAATTTTACTCTTCATCGACCGGGCTGAGATGGCCTCGACCTGGGCGAACCGTCCGAGCCTGAAATTGTACGTTGGCAGCAGTCCCCCCTCGTTCACGACGTCCACCCACATTGGTGTCCCGTACATTCGCCGATCCCTGACCGTTTTGTCTTCGCGAATCCGCTCCATCATGGCTCTGACTGCACCACGAAAGAGCTCCACATCGGCGGGATTCTCTCTCCAGCTTCCCCTTGCCACGATTGCCTTCAGATTCTTTGAGCCCCAAACTGCTCCCAGGCCGCCTCGCCCAGCCTGTCGGTATCGATCGACCCCAACGCAGGCATATTTGACCTCCTGTTCTCCCGCGGGGCCTATAGCGCTCACGTGACCACCCGGATAGCGCTCCGACAGTATTTCCGTCGTCTCGAAGATGCCCTTTCCCCAGAGATCACCCGCATCCTCCAGACTAACCTGCTGATTCTCGAGCACAATGAAAACGGGGTGATCAGATCGCCCGTGAACCACGACCGCATCGAACCCGGCTCCTTTGAGTGCGGTACCGAAGTACCCTCCCACTTGGCTATCCAGATAAGCGCCTGTCTCGGGCGATTTCGTTACGATACACCAGCGCCCAGATGTTTGCATCTGAGACCCCGTGAGAGGCCCCACGGCCATAATGAACACGTTTCCGGGATCGAGAGGATCAAGATGGGGAACCAGCTCCTGGTACAACAAGTACGCGCCGAGCCCCTTACCTCCCACAAATAACTGAGCTACGTCCACGGTGAGCGGTTCCAGCTTGGTGATGCGCTCGTGCAGGTCAACGTGAAGGATCCGGCCATTGTATCCGTTCGATGCAATTGTTCTTTCGGCACTCATTAGTTCGCCTCCCCCTATAATTAATGTTGATCAGCTTTGACACAGGAATACAGAACTAGATTACTCGGCAAAGTTACCATTTTGCGGCCCCAGTCCATAAAAAGCCTCCTTTGGATATCTCCCAGCTTGCTGCGGTGTTCTCGGCATATCAGGAACGATTCTTGTCCTTCTTTTTACCGCTCGTTATCAATTCCGCCTCCCGTAGTGTCTTGGTGATGAAATATATCGGTGGGGTTCAAGGTCCGGATACAGGTTCCCGCCGTTGGTTCTTACAACCTCCGGCCCAAAGAAATAGCTCTCATAGTTCCTCCCGTATGTTGATAACCCGCTGCTCCACCTGTTTATCATGTTTGCGTAGTCATCTCCAGCCATCTTGAGAAGGGTACAACAAATCTTAATGCCTAGGCAGACGAATCCGGGGGTCCAGCATATCACGAAGTCCATCTCCCATCAGATTAAACCCCAAGACTATGAGCATGAGAATCAGCCCTGGGGACAATGCAATCCAGCTTGCAGAACGCAGATAAACCCGGCCATCTGCTAGCATGCCCCCCAATTCAGGCACGCCTGGAGGGACACCCAGACCAAGAAACGATAATCCCGCTGCGACGATTATTGAGTTTGCAAACCGTAGGGTTGTTTGGACGATGATAGGGCCCAAACAGTTTAACAACAAGTGATGAAGTAGGATGCGCATCGCGCCAGCCCCTGAAGCCTGCGCAGCCAGAACAAAATCTTTGGCCTTTAGTTGGAGGACAACCCCACGCACTACTCGCGCGTAAAGGGGGAAAGAGCCAATACCAATCGCTAAAACTACATTTACAAGACCAGGACCCATGACCGCAGAAAGCGCAAGAGCAAGCATCATTCCCGGAAAGGCTAGCATAATATCAACTATGCGCATTATCAGATCGTCGATCCATCTCCCAAAATAGCCTGCGATTAGGCCCAGGGTGGTCCCAACGGTCAAGCCGAAGGCTACTGCACTTGCAGCGATCAGCAAAGATATCCGCGTGCCGTAGAGCAAGCGGCTTAGTATATCTCGTCCTAATTGGTCCGTTCCTAAGAGGAATTCGCGCTGTGGAGGAACGAAGCACTTGTCCAAGTGTTGCTTGTTTGGATCATAAGGCGCCAGGAACGGACCGAATAGACTGAGTGCGACAAACCCGGTAACAAGAATGAGTCCAAGAACTCCAGACCTGTTCCGCAAAAAATAACTCTTAGCCATAGAGCCTACTATAAATCATCCATACCGGATGTGAGGATCGAGTAACATGTAAATGAAATCTACGACCAAGTTAACAAGAATGAAACTTAGGGAGATAACTATTATGCAACCCTGAACCATCGGAAAATCCCGTGCCTTTATCGCACCAACCAGTAAACGGCCAACACCAGGCCATGCAAATATAGTCTCCGTTAGCACGGCACCAGAAAGCAACATACCGAAGCGCAAACCTATGATGGTAACTGTTGGCACCAATGCGTTCTTCAAAACATGTTTGAGGACAACCGCGAGCTCTGGCAGACCTTTTGCTCGGGCGGTTGTAATATAGTCTTCATGCAGAACTTCTAGAACATCACTACGACTCATACGAGCAATTTCCCCCGTAGCCCGAGCTGCTAAGGTTAGTGTGGGCATAACAAGGTTGCGCCAACTACCCTTCCCCGCTACTGGGAGCCACCCGAGTTGCACAGCGAATAAAAGCATAAGTAACAGGCCCAACCAAAAAGAAGGTGTTGAAACACCCAACAGCGCAATAAGCATAATAACGTTGTCAACAACACTCAAATGTTTTACGGCTGATAGAATTCCCGCAAATAATCCAAAAATAGTCGCTAAAAGAATAGCAAGACCAGCAATAGTAAAAGTGTTTGGAAGACGTAACATAATCTCGTGTATCACTGGTCGTCGGGTGCGCAGGGAAGTGCCAAAATTGAGTCGACCAAGGTCTCTTATATATTCTAAGTACATGACTATCACCGGGCGATCAAGGCCAAGACGAACTCGAAGAGCTTCAATCTCATCTTGGGATGCATACGGTCCAGCGAGTAAAACCGCGGGGTCCCCCGGTATCAGATACATCAAAGTAAAAGTGATAGTAATAACTCCCACAATAACTACAGGAAGGAACGCAACACGCTTAACTATGAAAGCGAACATTGTCCAGTAACCTACTTACGAATAGCATTACTTCAGAGGCAACGCAGGTTTCCTCGCTCTGAACCAATAAAACTCGCCCCCCAGACATTGAAGCATCCAAGCCTGCCCCCTCTTGAAAACCCCCACTTAGCGCTAAGGCTGCCTTATCCTTCATGTTGTCAATGCTTACCAGGTAGAAGACCTTCAACCGGTCTTTTACCTGGTAAGCGAGATACTCAAAGTTAGCTCTACTCCGGTCTTGCGTTCAGTAGGATCAACCCGTCCGTTGAATTCAGGTATATACCAGTGATCCCTTTGCGGTATGCAAACAGTGGCGTCTGCTCATAGAGGAAAATCCAAGGTGCATCCTCCCAGACGATCTTCTGTACCCGGGCGTAAATCTGCTTACGATCTTCCTCGTTAACACAACGGCGCCCTGCATCCAACAAAGCATCGACTGCTGCGTCCTTGTAATAACCTCGGTTGGTACCAATCATAGGCCATTGTCTCGAGTCCAAGATCGGTGTTAGTGCTAGATCGCTGGTCACATCATTCCAGCCAAGCATATAGAGATCATGCTGGGCTTCCTCAACCGGCTTCCGGATCATACCCAGGTAGGTACCCCACTCAAATACCTGAAAATCGACGTCCAGGCCGACTGCCCTCAAGTAGTTAGCAACTGCTTCACCAACCGTCTTATCTTGATAATATCGACCTGAAGGCACCCAAAGTTTGACCTTGAAACCTGGCGGCACGCCTGCTTCGGCAAGAAGTTGACGCGCTCTATCAGGATCATACGGGTACTCCCCTGCCGGCACATATCCCCACTTTGTACTGACCAAGGGAGAAAGTGATTTCTTCCCTATGCCCCTTAGGATCCCGTTGATAATGGCATCTTTATCAACGGCATAGTTCAAGGCTTGGCGAACTCGCTGGTCGTTAAGAAAAGGCCTCTGGCAGTTTATGGCGATATACATAACACGATTAGGTTCAGCAGCCTTCACTGTAATATCAGGATTGCTTTGTAATCGAGGGACCTCTAACCCGGGGATATCTCGAATTACATCTACCTCACCATTTTCCAACATGGCTATGCGTGTCGCCGCTTCCGGCACAAACTTCCAAACTAGGCGATCATAGTATGGTTGCTTGCCAAAGTAGTCCGGATTTCTCTCTAACATGATATACTCGCCGGACCTCCACTCCACAAACCGATATGGCCCAGTCCCGACTGGATGCCTGTTTGCCTCATCCCAGCCATACTTCTCAATTGCTGCGGGACTGTTAAGGCGCCACGCTTCACCCGTTAGCATCTCCCGGAATGGCCCTAGAGGATGCTTAGTCTTGATTTCAACCACGTAGTCACTTATAATACGTGCTGATTTCAGCTCGGGGCGCCCTACACAGGATGATCGAATGGGAGGGTTATCACCTGTTACCATGTCCACAACATATTTGACGGCCTCAGCAGTAAGAGGCGTACCGTCGTGGAATTTAATCCCTTCCTTTAGCTTGATCGTCCAAGTTAAACCGTCCTCGGATACTTTCACCCATTCCGCCAAATCGGGCACTATATTATAGTGTTCATCATACTTCAGCGGCCCATTACAGACATGAAAGATTATGCTAACTGCAGTGGCCTCAGAGTACTGCTGAGGCACCAAGTTTACTGGTTCTGTTGGAATCGCAATCGTTAGAACTTTAAGATCCGAAGCTGTTGTTGCGATAGCCAACCCAGCAACCAAAAGAACCACCATCACCATTAAAATTCTGACACGAACTCGCATTTGTCTATACCTCCTTACATAATACGGTACTAAACGGTAAGACTATTTTGTGCACCGCCGTGCGAACAAAAACCACCTTACCTCATAAAACCACCTCCTTTCAATGTTAAACTATCCCCTACTGGGGGTAAATCCATAAGTTTATACTTTACAAATCGTGACCGCAGCCTGAGCAAAGAATTTCACTCCTTCCTCAAGTTGTTCTAGCGTAATATACTCGTTTGCACAATGTGCATTTTGGGTTATAAGGCCAGGGCCAATCCAGACAGCAGGGATCCCGGCCTTTCGTCGGAAGTGTTGAGCATCTGAATTAGCGATTGCCCCAACCATATCAGGATACTTTCCCTTTACCGCATAGACCGCTTCTTTAACTAAATCAAAGAGAGGGTAAGAATCAGGATAATCAAGAGCAGATCTTTTTTTGAGAGTAACTAGTTCTATATTTAATCCTGCAATCTTATGTTTCAAGGTATCGATGATTCCCTGAAGCTCCTCCTCTACTTGATCTCCCGATTGGCCAGGCACCGGACGAATATCGATCTCAGCCTCACAGTAGTCAGCGATGCAGTTTGTTTTGGTCCCTCCTCGGATCGTATTGAAGGTCATTGTGTAGCTACCGACCACTGGATGAGGCTTGTGCGTCAGGCGGGTATTGGAGAGATTATGGATCACTTCAACCATATGTTCGACTGCGTTAACCCCATTCTCAGGCAATCCGGCATGGCAACTCTTTCCCCGCGTTACGAGCCTGAACCAACAAACACCTTTGTGATAACGTACGATGTCCAACCCTGAAGGTTCTCCCACGATTACGTAGTCAGCAGGGGCCAGGTTTTTGTCAGCGATGTATCCCGCACCGGTGTCATCGGAGCCTTCTTCTTCATCAATGGTGAAGGCCAGAACAATGTCTCCCCGTGTATGGATTTCTGCCTCTTGCAAAGCCTTCATGGCAATCACCATGGTTGCTACTTGGCCTTTCATATCCACAGCCCCTCGTCCATAAAGTTTGTCATTAATCACTTTGGGGGAGAAAGGATCAATCTTCCAGGCGGATTTGTCAGATATAGGTACTACGTCAAGATGTCCATTTAGCATCAGAGTTGGGCCGCCACCCTTTCCATGGATGCGAGCAATTACATTGGCTTTTTCAGTAGTCGGCCCGACGATCTCTACCTCATCTGCGCCTAAGTCGCGAAGGAACTTCGCGGTGTACTCTGCAATCTCTTGATACTCGCCGGGAGGTACGATGCTCGGAAAGCGGATCAGTTCCTTAGCCAACTTCGTGGCCTCACGGGTATACATAGTGAAGTCACCGATCTTCTCAACTATGTTCATTTAGCGTTCCTTTACTAGTTTTCTACAATTTCTGCCACTTGCCGAATGGAAGCGATTAGCTCTCCTGGAGAAACTACAGGAATGGCCCGACACCACGTGACCACCCCCGTGTAGGGAGCTTCAAGTGTGTTTTTGACGGTGCCATCTGTCCCAAGGATAAGACCTATCTCCTGCCCTTTTCCCACGGTTGAACCCGCCTGGATGGTGAAGTGAACCATGCCGCCTGAAGGAGCATAAAGTTTTTCTTGTCTCTCAATTATCCGTTGTTTAGCAGGTTTCGCGTACGTCCCTTTCACCATACCAAGGTGATGCATCACTGATAGGATACCTTTCTTGTGTTTGTCAGCGTATTCGCTTCTCATGTGACCTGCACCACCACACTCGACGATGATGGAGGGTATACCTTCACGAGTTAGCTCGGCGTAGAGCAGACCGGTAGCCTCATCTCCGCGACTCACAGCGATTAAATCACGACCTGTTGCGAGGGCTAGATCTCGGCTCGCTTCTCCTACCTTACTATCGATGGCATGATAAATAGCGTAAGGATATAAATACTCAGCGAGGCCTCCACTATGTAGGTCCATGTGAAAATCTGCCCTCTCAGTTAAAGCACTGAAGAGCGAGTGGGCCATGCGTTGCGTGACGCTACCGCCGATCTTTCCTGGAAATACTCTGTTCAAGTTACCAGCATCCTGAGGGGTTAACCGCGAAATCGCTGAGAAAGCAAGTGGGTTTGCAACTGGGATTCCGATGAAAATCCCTGACAAATCATCGGTGCCCAATTCTTGGTACAACTCTAGAATTGCCTGGATGCCTTCATACTCGTCTCCATGGACACCACCTGTTACACAGAATCTTGGGCCCTCGTTTTTGCCGCGGACTACCAAAAAAGGTGTCTCCAGCGGTGTTCCATCATTTCGCTCCGACAACACCAGCCTCCCCGTGGCTCTGCTTCCGCGTTTAACCTGCAGGTCTGCTAAAGCCGACTCGCGAGGCGAAGCGCCATTGGTATAGACGTCATTTATCATCGGTACCTCCTTAAGGTGCTACCGGCTTTTGTGGTTCATAATATGATATGCCACACTCTTGGCGCCGGGTTATTGATTCCCATTTCTCTTGTTATCAACTTGCGTTATCATCTAAGCCGTAGGCTCTTGAGTGAAAACCTCGCGGAGAGCCTGAACCGCCCGAACTTCTGCATTTGTTAGATGCTGTATGACAGCCATCGTGGCTCTATCTTGATCCGCGCTCAACAGCGCCTCAATAATCTCAAGGTGCTCTAAGCAAACGTTACTTATTATCTCCGAGGAAGAGAATCCTGAAGCCACTTCGGAGAATGAACGTATTCGAAGGGAATGATTTCCCACCAGTATAACAAGCTTTTTAAGAAGAGGGTTCTCCACTTCCTCTTTTACCTCTTGTAATTGGAAATCGATTTCTAAGTAGGCCTTGTAGTGATCAGAATGGGGACTGAGGGAGTTTTTTGCGACTATCTCTTGAATACTCTCGATTTTCCGCTTTATCTTACGCAGTTTATCTCTGAGAGCAGGGACCCGCTTAACTTTTTTGGCAACAAGGCTGACGGCATAAGGTTCTAATAGCTTTCGTACTTCATAAGTTTGGTGAACATCATCCTCGGTTATTCCAGTAACGCGTGCTGTTTTATTTCGGTCACGCTTCACCAGTCCGTCCGCACTGAGTCTCGTTAGTGCTTCCCTCACGGGTGTCTGACTCACGCCTAAATCCCGGGCCAGATTATCAACTGATAACGGTTGGCCCGGTAAGAGATCGTTTCGCATAATCGAGTCCTTAATGGCTACATAGACTTTCTCTTGAAGCGTCTCAGTAACGACTTGCTCAAGCATATTTTTGATCTCCGGCATTATATATACAACATTTGATGGCTTTTGTCAAGAAACGTGTCTGCGTGCATCAAGATATCGCCTCAAGACCTCATGAGATCCTTGGCTTGTGAAACCTCTTGCCCGTGATGTCTTACATCACTGGGCTGTTTCCCACGAGGCAAATGCACTGAGGTCGGGTCTTGGAAGGCGCCGTCAAAAGCCGGAGGTGTGTAGTTAGTCCTGAATCCGTGCAGGGATGAGGGAGTCATCCTCTGGGGACTCAGTCCAGTCATCTTGCCCTCGATCTGCCAGCGATTTTGTGGCACCACTCGTTCCTGAGTGGCGCAAACCGCTGAGAATCAACGTGTAAACCTCTCTAAGAGGCATTCTTTCTTCCTTTGTGCGACACCTTCCCTCTCAAGGTGACCATTTCTTTCCTCATCCTTCTGCATAACCTACACGGTGCCCCGTCAGGTTGCGACTACCCGCAGGTATACTCTCCGCCATGTGTTAAACCACGGACAGTGTCGCCCAAAGGATAACTTCCACTGCCGTGCGTGCTTCACCATTCGACACGCAAGGTAGATCATGTCCTGCATCACACTGTGTAGTCGACGGCGTGACACTCTCTTACACAGGGGAGTATCGTTCTCCCGCAAACTCTCCTGCGCCTTGAGCAATACAAGTTCGCCGTTGGAGCCTAGTACTACGTAGCCACCCAATCCATGCTGATTCCATGTCTGTATGTTTTTGTTAAGGGCACCTGTCGCC
>Ga0315533_1001427_pt1 | contig 18207 bp, 16 predicted proteins | sample SalMarSW160130MG_FD_203081 | JGI IMG/M metagenome (GOLD analysis project Ga0315533, IMG submission 203081) | Salt marsh sediment microbial communities from the Plum Island Ecosystem LTER, Massachusetts, United States - Salt Marsh Sediment SW1601-30 ... | reverse complement strand
AAAGACAGAATGCGTCGGATAGTCTGGCAGGAGAATGTTCAAGATGTTATTAAATATAGTCATGAAAAACCTGTTATTCGCCGCCTGGAAAAACTCCTCGCGGCCTAAAATCGGTCAGTTTGAGTAACTTAAGATTACTCAATATCGTGAAAAATCAAGTTAGTGATATAAAACCATTGGCCAAACTAACTAATATGGAACACTTGGATTTCGCCCATAACCGAGTGAAGGATATTACTTCTATTGCTAACATGAAGAAACTTGAGTTTTTGCACTTTCCTTTTAATAAAATTGAAAATATCAGTGCTCTGTCGGAATTAAAAAACCTGGAAACGGCATTTATAGATAGAAACAGAATCAAAGATATATCCCCTCTGTCTGGTCTTGTAAAACTGCAACTGTTGTTTATTCGAGATAATCAAATTGAAGATATAACACCTCTTGCAGGCCTTACCAATCTAAAACATTTGAATTTTTCTAAGAATCAGATTAGAAATATTTCTCCTGTTTCCAATTTAACGAATCTCATAATTCTTGAGATTGGCGACAATAAAATTGACGATGTCTCTGCACTTTCGGTCTTGAGCAACCTTAAAAAGTTGGATTTAAGAGACAATCAATTAAGTGATATAACACATTTACAAACCTTGACACGCTTAACTTCTCTGAGCTTACGTGGGAACAAAATCAGCAATCTTTCTGTGATATCAAGATTAATTGGCCTTGAAACATTGAATTTACAATACAATCGCATAAGAAATCTGTTACCTCTTTCAAAGTTAAACAATTTAAAAGAATTATTCTTGCATCATAACAATATAGTGAATTGTGCTCCATTGGCAAAATTAACACAAATTGAAAAACTCGACCTATCGGATAACCAAATTAAAAACATCGTTCCCCTCTCACGCCTACCCAACTTGAAATGGGTGGATTTGGCCAATAACCACATTAATAACATCAAACCTCTCACAGGGCTTAAGAAGCTGGATTATTTAGATCTTCGAGGAAACGCCCTTAGCAAAGATTCATATCAGATTCATATTCCAAGTATAAAGAAAAGTAATCCCGGCATAGAATTATTGTATGATCCAAGCCTATAATCGAAAGCATAACCTCTTTTTCTTGATGTTATCTGTTGGTCTCTACTTGACTTAGCACCTGTGTTACTCTCGCTCTGGATACTCCTAAGTACCTTGCCAAATCGGCTTTGGATTCGATGTCTTTATGCGTCGAGTGTATAAAGTGGGGATGTTTTGAGCAACGTAGTTGGTCAAATAGGAACTCATATTTTCAATAGGTACAACCGGCTCAAAGGTTATTCTATTTGTCTGGCTTTAATAGGCCTTTGAAGCCTTCTATAAGCCCTTTGCCGGCATCCTTACCTTCCTCTAAAAGCTTTTTACCTTCTTCTGCGGCGGCCTTTCCTAACTGTGCTGTTTTGCTCAAGGTCGCCTTCATACTGTCTGTCATACCTTCAGGCAAAATGCCGGCGCCCTGCTCTGCGACGCCTGTGGCAATGGCCAAAAGGATTTTGACTGATAACTTGGTTGTATCCAGTTTGTCGTCGCTGCCTAAGTCGGTCATTCGGATGGGATCAAGTTTCAATGTTACCGTATCCGCCTTGCCGGGGATAGGCAGGAGCTTGGCCTTGACCGTTACGTTGGTAATCTCCAGATTGTCTATGTGAAGCTTTTTAGCGGCCTTTTTTGTTTCGTCCTCGGGCTTTGTGTCTGCTTGAGGAATTGCCTTGATAATATCCTGGAGATTATTGCCGGTAACGCCTCTTTGTTCGAGCACAACGTTTACGCCGTCAAGCATAATCTCTTTTATATTGACCGTATCTCTCAAAAGTGAGCCGATACTAACCGCAATTCGAGCGTTGCCGACTACGAGCAGCTTATCATGCTTGTAGCCGGGCGGATTATCAATGACAAGATTCTGGAAGCTGACCCTTCCGCCTAAAATCGAGAGGTCCACATCGTCGATACTAACTCCGACGTTTAACGTCTTGATTGCCGCAGTCTCAATGCCCGTTTTCAGAATGCTGTTACCGACAAGGTGAATCAAAACCACGATACAGACAATCAGAACTGCAATCGCAGTCAAGACTACATAGAGAATTTTACGTGCACTTTTCATTGTTTTGTCCTCCGAAAAATGTGGTTATTTTTAGTGTGTGCACTTCGTGCACCTTTTTAGAGTTAATTATATTTGGGAGCAGCTTCGTCGAAAGAAAGGGCTTTTTTGCCTTTCTTTGGCCTTCTTCTGCCCCCAAAATCTCCGGTGCCTGTAATTTGGCAGTTTACGCCTTTTTGGCCGTAGTTCAAGAGAAAAAAACTTGCAGGGAGATTTTACCGCTGGTCGTCTTATATGGTTAGATTTCTGCTGTTGACAAAAAAACCTCCGCATGCCTGCAAAAGATTAAGAAAACAGACCGATGAAAACCGCTGTAATTACTTTTTTGCAGACGCCAGAGGTTACTTTGCCCAGCCGAATGGTTATAGATTTCCCCTGCCCCAAAGCTTTAACCTACGTTACGGACGGGGACGGGAAACAAGTACGGCTTTATGCAGCAGCTTTTCTGTAGAACAGCCAGAGAATAATGCTCAAAGCAATCAGGCCGACGAGTCCGTTCTGGCCGAGGGTGCTTATTAGCGCCGTCAGATTGGCAACAACCGTGCCTCCGAAGAACGCAACCCCCTTGCCAAAGAGGATTTCGAAGGCGATGCCCAGTGCAATCAGCAGAAGCGCTATCTCAGTAATCTCCCCCAGCCATTTTTTCAGTTCTTGCAGAAAATGCATCTTTGTTCTCCTAAAATGAGTATTAAATTAGAAAAACCAGTAACTTACAAACGTCTTCGCATTTTATTCGGCTTATCTTTTTCGATTACTTTAATATTTATGCTTAAAAGACACCGGGACATACTTTTCGCAGAAAAATTCTATGCACTTAAAGCCATTGGCAAAAATACAGCAAAAATCGCTTTATCAGTACTAAAATGGCGGTTAATCGGCCCTGCTATGGGCGTAAAAATACCTGTGGAGGGCCTCTTGCACAGGTTCAATTGGCTTTGTACCGACTCTGGCCTGTCACGCTGAGGTTGTGAGAGTTAAGGAGGCCGCTTGTCTTTCCTGAACCGTCAAAAAGCGAATATACAGGAATACACCGGTGGTGAATTACCCGCCGTATTGCGAATCTCGGTATCTTTATTCCGCCATTTTGTTAAAATAGGTAATTTTTACTTGACCTTTCCTGTCAAAATAGGCATAATAAGTCTATGGTCGAGGGTGTTGTATCCTTTATTTTGCGTGTATCGCTTATTGCGGTCTTCTGGGCCTTTATATGGCGGTTTGTGGAGCCCAGAACGCAATTGATGCGAATATTGAGGGCCGCATTGCTGCTGCTCGGGCTCTTGTGCATCTTGAGTGTTTTGAGAATCGCAGGGCGGTGATTACAGCCGCTGTCTTTATACCAAACCCGACAGTTCCGGCGATTTCACATCTTTAGTTCATCAATCGTTCTTTAGGGGTATCAATCCTTTTTGTGCCGGTTAACGCCTGCCAGCCCATCGCTTTCTGATTAGCCGCCATTCTGTTCTCAAGACGTGATTTTAAGTGCAGTTTTTAGGCCCCAAGAGCAGGCTACAAAGAAAAAATATGACGGATGCGGAAGCTCAAACACTTAATATGAACGTAGCTGATTAAAACTTACTATCTTCTGATTTTTTCGATTGTTCCGTTGGCCTCCCCAAACTTCTTTATCTGAATCTTTCACGCTTGGTTTTTCCAAAGCAGCAGGAGCTATCTCTCTCTTTCAGGAGCTATCTCCCTCTTTCAGGAGCTATCTCCCTCTTTGCTTTACCAAACAATCTTTCAGTCTCTTTCAACTTCTTCAAGAATCTTTCTTTAACCTTCTTAATCGCCTTTTCAGCCTCTTTGCGAACCTCTTCATCTGAATCCTCTGCTTTTGCCCTTTTCAAGGCAGGAAGGGCTTTCCAATTATTTACCTTACCGAGGGATTTTGCGGCCTCTTTTCGCACTTCGGGTTCGGGCTCTGAAAACAGAACCTTTTCCAACACCGCTCTAACCAATGCATCGGAGGAAAATCCTGCCAAATTCTCAATCGCTTCCCTGCGCTCCTCTTTGTTTCCCTCTTTAATTTCCTTGAACCATTCGTTTTTCTTCCCCCGTATCCGTTTCAGTAGTTCGCACTTCTCTCCATCGTATTTTCTCGGCTCTACAATAACGACCCTTCTTTTAATTACCACGGGACGCTGCTTAATGACAACACGGGGATATGGTCCAAACCAGAAGGGCTGGCATTGCACTTTCGGCTTCACTGTTAATGGACGGCAGTAATTCCAGTTGTACTGGCATTTATCCAGCCATACGTATCGTCCCCTATCCAGCCATCTGTAGTAGTCTCTCTCACACCTATGCGGCCAGCGGCAGATATGTGCAGAAGCTTTATTCGGCAGCAAAATTAAAAAACATGCCAGCCCTGCTCCGACCAGTCCTAATTTTACCACTTTCATCTTTGTTACAGCAAAAATTGACTTTTCCCCTTCGAATCCCTTTTTCTTGGCAAATACTTAAACGACATTACCCATTTAACGTTCTTAACAACAGCACTAAATCTCCAAATCTTTAGATTTGTTTTTTATCCATTTTTTAGCCCTCCAAAAAATGTGCCTACTTTTGCGATTTGTGCATTGTAAAGCCTCCTTAGTGTATGGCAATTCACGGGAAAACGTTAAAAAATACATCTTACCTATCCTCCGTCTGGACAACCAGAAAGCACACCAAACCAGTCTAACAGATTTTTGCTATATTTCAAGAAAAAACTGCTTTCACGAAAAGGCCTTGCGCACCGGCCATACCACATCATTGCCCCACCAATCGTTTAAAAACCTGGCTTACTCTGGCTCCGAACATGTCGAGGTATCCTACTAAATCAGCACGGATATCCATCCCTTTTGTGCTGGTTGACACCTGCCACTCAGGCCGAATCATACCCTTGCAAAACGGCTCGAAGCAGCATATAAATAAGCTGTTATGGCTAAGAGTGCGAAAGAGCAAATCGAACGGCTGCGAGCTGAGATACGAAGGCACGATTACCTCTATTACGTGCTCAATCAGCCGGAAATAACCGACCGGCAATACGATAAGCTCTTCGCCGAGCTTAAAGAGTTAGAGCGGGCGAATCCACAATTTATAACGAGCGATTCGCCGACCCGGCGCGTCTCCGAACGGCCTATCGAGGGCTTTGTCGCCGTCAGGCACGCTGTGCCTATGCTCAGTATGGACAATACCTACAACGCCGAGGAGCTAAGGGCGTTTGATGAAAGAGTGGCAAAAGCACTTGGCAACAAAAACTACGACTACGTTGTTGAATTGAAAATAGACGGGCTTGCGATAAGTCTACGTTTCGAAGGCGGCAAGCTTGCGGTAGCTGCCACCCGCGGCGACGGCGAGGTGGGCGACGATGTTACCGCCAATGTCCGCACAATAAAGGCCGTCCCGCTGGTGCTCTTGGGCAATGGCAATATCCCTGACGTACTTGAGGTTCGCGGCGAGGTCTATATGCCGACGGGCTCATTTGTTGAGTTGAACCGGCTTCGTACAGAAGCGGGCGAGCCGGCCTTTGCCAATCCGCGAAATGCAGCAGCCGGCTCCTTGAAGCTGCTCGATGCGAGAATAACCGCCACGAGGAACCTGGCGTTCTTTGCCTATTCAATAGGCGAGGTTTCACAGCCATTGGCTGAAAATCACTTCCAGACGCTGCAGAAATTCAAAGAGCTGGGACTGCCCGTTAATCCCAACATAAAAAGAGCCAGAGATATAGATAAGGTAATAAATATCTGTCTCAACCGGGAAAACAAGCAGCGGAAGCTGGGCTATCAGATTGACGGAATGGTGATAAAGGTCAACCGCTTCGACCAGCGGGAGATTTTAGGCGCAACGGGCAGGGCACCGCGGTGGTGTATCTCTTACAAATTCCCGGCCCAGCAGGCGGAAACAATCGTGGAATCAATCGACGTGCAGGTCGGTAAAAGCGGGATTCTAACACCGGTGGCGAATTTGGCCGCCGTTCAGCTGTCAGGGACAACGGTCAAAAGGGCATCGCTGCACAACTTTGATGAACTGAAACGACTCGATGTGCGCTGCGGAGATACGGTGGTAATCGAAAAGGCGGGCGAGATAATACCGCAGGTAGTGGAAGTAAAAAAGCAGTTAAGGCCCGCCGGTGCGGCACCCTTCAAACCGCCCAGGAAATGCCCGAACTGTGGCGGCGATGCTAAAAAGGATGAAGACGGCGTTTATATAAGGTGCCTTAATCCGGGCTGCTTAGGGCAATTGAAGGAACGGCTGAAGTATTTCGCCGGTCGAGGCCAGATGGACATCGAAGGTCTTGGCCCTGCAATCATTGACCAACTAGTAGAACGAAAGTTAGTTGTCGAACCAGCAGACTTGTACAAACTTACAAAGCAAAACTTGCTAAGTCTTGATCGTATGGGACCAAAAAGTGCCGACAATTTACTCGAAGCAATTGAAAAGAGCAAAACGAGAAACTTGGCTAAAGTGATTGCGGCACTTGGTATACAGCATGTAGGAGTCCAAATTGCTGAGATACTTGCAAATAGATTCAAACATCTTGGTCTATTAATGCAAGCGAGCGAAGAAGAATTTGCCGGAATCGACCAGATAGGGCCGGTAATTGCAAAAAGTATACATGATTATTTTGAGAAGTGGATTAATCGAACCAAAGAATTACTAGAATATTTGAATCCACAGAAAGAAAAAACAAAATTATCGGATAAGCTTGCTGGCAAAACGATTGTTGTTACAGGCACTCTGGAGAATTTCACCCGCCAGCAGGCCGAGCAGGCAATCAGGCAGGCGGGCGGAAAACCATCTTCCAGCTTGAGCAAAAAAACCGATTTTGTACTGGCCGGCAAAGAGCCGGGAAGCAAACTCGATAAGGCACGGAAATTAGGCGTTAAAGTGATAAACGAAAAGCAATTCCTGGAGATAATAAAAGATTAGTCGGATGCGAGATACGAGATACGATTCACAAGATACGAAATATATGCAAATGGCGTTGAAGCTGGCGCAGCGTGGCATCGGCTCGGTTGAGCCGAACCCTGCGGTCGGCTGCGCCATCGTAAAGGCAAATCAGGTCATCGGCAGGGGCTCACACAAGCAGTTCGGCGGCCCCCACGCAGAGATAAACGCCCTTGAAGACTGCAAGGGCTTAGGGGTTAATCCGCAGGGGGCGGTGATGTACGTTACGCTTGAGCCGTGCTGCCATCAGGGCAAGACAGCACCGTGCACGGATGCGATTATCGCCGCCAGGGTGGCAAAGGTTATCATCGCGACGATAGACCCGTCAGAGCACGCCGCTGGCAGGGGCATCGAGCAGTTGCGCAAAGCGGGAATCGAGGTGCAAATCGGCGTCTGTGAAACACAGGCACGTCTGCTAAATGCACCTTTTATCAAATTCGCCGCTACCGGCAGGTGCTGGATAGTATTGAAATGGGCGCAGAGTATTGACGGCAAATTGGCATACGCCGGCGATAACAACAAACAATGGATTTCAAACCAGCAGAGCAGAAAAGATGCACATATACTGCGCCGCCGGGCGGGGGCGATATTGGTGGGTATAAATACGGTCCTCGCCGACGACCCGCTGCTGACTGCCCGCCCCGTTAGAAGTTTGCACCGAAGTTCCACCAGTCTCCCAGAAGGTCTTACTTCTAACGGGGCCCGGCCAAGCAAGGCCACGAAAGCTATCAGAATCGTATTGGACAGCCGTTTAAGAATTCCACCGGACTGCCAATTATTGACTACCGCAAAAGAGACACCCGTACTGATTTTAACAAGCCCTGAAACACTACAGGCAAATCCTCAAACGGCGGAAAAAATCATACAGATGGGTGCGGAAGTGCTCGCATACCCGGATATGCAGGGAAGCTCCAATCTGCATTTCCTGCTGGATGAACTAAATAGACGCGGAATCACTCAACTGCTCGTCGAAGGTGGACCAGCGGCAATCACCTCCTTTTTGAAGGAGCAGCTCGCCGACGAAATCTGTGTTTATATAGCGCCGAAAATACTGGGGGCACAGGGGGCCGCTGATATAACCAAGCCGATGGCTGACTTAACACAGACCGTCGGCCTGCGTTACGTCGATACGAAATGTTTCGGTGATGACGTCCGGCTGACCGGCCTGACGGAAAAGGCCGTCAGCGAGATTGGGATTGCCGGGGGATAAGTTATGAAAAAGATTGAAGTTCTGGGCTTGCAGACCGTGCCGGAAATCAAACAGGGGGATAACTTAGCCGAGATTATCGTCAAATGCGCCGAGGATGAAATCGGCGGGCTTCGAGAGAAAGATATTATCGTTTTGACCAGTAAGATTGTCTCCAAGGCAATGGGGCGAATCAGAAAGCTCAGCGATGTCAGCCCCGGTAAAAAGGCACTGAAGCTGTCCAGACGAACCGGCAAGGATGCAAAATGGCTTCAGATGATTTTCGACGAAGGCCATCAGATTCTCGCCATTATGCCAATCAAAGGCATTGTTGAAAGCCGCATTATGAATGCCTCTGAAGATATAGAATGCAGCAAAATAGCTTGTGACCACGAGCAGGCCATCTGTATAACAAGGGGCAGGGACGGCCGAATCCATACCTGCGATGCCGGCATCGACGGCTCGAACCATCCAGCCGATATAGTAAGTCTCTTACCAGAGGATACTGACCAGGCGGCAAAAGAAATACGACAGCAAATTCAGGAACTAACCGGCAGGCAGGTCGCTGTCATTCTGGCTGATACGGAGATGCTCCCGTTCGGCACGATGGATTTTGCGGTCGGTTCATCCGGCATTGAGCCGGTATCGAAGCAATTCGGTAAGCTGGATTTATTCGGCAAGCCGAAGTTCGGCGGAATCGACCTGACCGCTTATGAGCTGACCAGCGCCTCGGCCCTCCTATTCGGCCAGGTAGCCGCCGGCATCCCAGCGGTTGTGCTCAGGGGTTATGAATACGAGATTAACGAAACAGCCACCATCTCGAATACATTAGTGCCAAAGCCAGGCGATACCGACATTGCCAAAGCAATAAAGGCCACGATGCGAGCTACGTCTTACGCCCACGGCCTAAAAAACCGCCTGCTTTTGCGAATTGCCTCCTGGTTCGTTTAGTTTGCATCCGGTGAAGTGTGAAGCGAATACAGCGGTCTTTCCTTTGTGCCCCTGTGGTTCTGCCTTTGCCTTAATTTTCCTTTATGGCTGCTGCGGCTATTTTTTATCTAACATTTTTTTGGTCCGCAGGATGTGAAAGTAGTGCTGGGCAAAGTGGTGTGGGGAATTATGGCCTGTATATTTCACGTCTGTGGCCGATTTTGATTATGTCAACTATCGAATCTTCATCATCGACGGAATAAATTATTCTGTAATCGCCCTGGCGGATGCGGTATTGTTCCTGACCTGAGAGCTTTTGTGAGCCGGTTGGCCTGGGATTTTCTACAAGCGATTGAATGCGCTTGACAATCTTTCGCAGGTCTTTCTTTGGGATGTCTTCCAGCTCTTTGGCAGCAGATTTTTTGACGGCTACTTTATATTTTGCCATTTTTCTGCAGGTTCTTTAGAACATCCTCAAATGCCACGTTTTAAGCTTCATTTATCACGGATTAAACTTAATCTAACTCATATTAAAACTCAAAAACCTCAGTTTAAGTCTCTAATCCGAGCAGGTTGAGTTTTTCTGAATGGCTCTTGTGTGCTGATGTGGTGTTTGTATAATAAGTTCTGAAGTGCCTAAAGTGCTCTAAAGTGAACTAAAGTTACAATTTTAGTGGAGAGGTTGTAAAAATGGCGAATGCGGTGGTTGGGCAGTCGGGCGGGCCGACGGCTGTGATAAATGCATCCTTAGTTGGCGTTATCGAAGAGGCAGGCAAACACCCTGAAATAGAAAATCTCTACGGGGCGGTCCACGCAGTAGCGGGGATTGTCAAAGAGGACTTCATCGATTTGAAGAAGCTGTCAGCCGATACGCTGAAAGATGTGGCGGATTCGCCGTGTTCGGCCCTCGGCTCAAGCAGGGATAAGCCGGATGACGAGTATTGTGCGAAGATTTTTGAGGTCTTCAAAAAGCGCAATATCCGGTATTTTTTCTATATCGGCGGCAACGACTCGGCAAGTACCGCTCATATCATTAACAAGCGGGCAGGCGAGGCCGGCTACGAGCTGCGGGCGTTTCATATCCCCAAGACGATAGACAACGACCTGCTGGTTACCGACCATTGTCCGGGCTACGGGACGGCTGCGAAATTCGAGGCCTGTGCCTTGATGGGCGATGATTTGGATAACCGTGCGCTGCCGGGGATAAAGATTGATTGTGTAATGGGCAGGCACGCCGGGTTTCTTACCGCTGCTACTGTGTTAGGTAAGCAAAGAGACGACGACGGCCCGCATCTGGTATATGTTCCGGAAAGGGCCGTTTCGCTCGACAAGTTCCTCGGCGATGTCGAGGGTGTTTATAAGAAATTAGGCCGATGTGTCGTTACGGTCAGCGAGGGGATATGCGATACGGATGGCATTCCCTGGGGCAAAAAGCTGGCCAAGTGGGAGGAGACCGACGCACACGGCAATGTGCAGTTGTCCGGCTCGGGTTCTCTGGCAGATTTTCTTGCTGCGCAGGTGAGGGGCAAGCTCGGTGTGAAGCGCGTTCGGGCCGATACGTTCGGCTATCTTCAGAGGAGCTTTGCGGGCCTGCGTTCTGAGGTTGACGCCAGAGAGGCGAGATGGTGCGGCCGGCACGCGGTTCAATACGCTATGGAAGAGCAAAACGGCTCGGTGGCGATAAAGCGGCTGGCCAGCGGAAAAGATTATAAGGTTGAATTGTTCCGCACGGAGCTTAGCAGCGTGGCTGAGAAGACGAAGCCGATGCCGGACGAATTCATTAACGCCGAAGGTAACGGCATAACAGAGGCCTTTATCGAATACGCAATGCCGCTGACAGGAGGATTGCCGAAGACGCACTATTTAGGTGATTACCCGAGGGCCTGAGGTAATTTACGATTGGCTATTGCTCTACTTGCGGACAGGACATAATATAGTCAATACAATCGCTTAAACGTGCCGTTGCAACGGCGATAACGCAGTCAGCGGCACCGTAGTAGAGATTAAGCTGGTTGGTCTCTTTCTGGATGGTAGCTCCGCTGGGAAATACCACGCCGCTGACATCGCCGACGCGTTCGTAATATGCCCTCGGCCCAAGAATCCATTCATCGCTTCGCCGCAGGACTTTCCACGGCTCTTCGAGGTCCAGCAGTGCCAGGCCAACACGGTATATTGCTCCTGCGGTGGTGATGCGGACGCCGTGATAGAATATCATCCAGCCCTGTGGTGTTTCTATCGGCTGACAGGCCAGCCCGACTCTATGACAGTCCCAGTATGCGGTCCTTGTTCTAATCAGTAACCTGTGGTCTCCCCAATGCTTTAAGTCCGGTGAGAAGCTCAGCCACATATGTGCCTCGCCCCGGACAATGGGGCGGTGAATCAGTGCGAATCGCCCTCTGAATCTGCGAGGGAAGAGGCAGGCGTCTTTATCCTCCGGCGGAAGGAGGGCGCCGAGGCGGGCAAAGGTCCTGAAGTTTTTGGTAATGGCCAGTGAGACGACGGGGCCTCCTTCGCTGAAAGATGTATAGGTAATGCCAAACTGCTTTTGCTCTTCGAGCCAGATGATTCGGGGGTCTTCCAGCCCCCATCTTTCTTCGTGGGAGTCCTGATTGGCCTCCATAGTCGGTGCGGGGTCAATCTGCCAGTTCGTAAATCCGTCGGCGCTGCGGGCGACGGTCAGGTGCGAAAATCCGCGCATATCCTCCACTCGAATCAGCAGCAGCGTTTCGTTATTTAATTTAATCGACGCCGGGTTCATAACCGCATTTGCCGGATAAGGCCAGTTTTCGGGCGTTATTATCGGGTTGCCTTCGTACCTCTTGAACAGCTCGTTGGCCTTTTTTTGACGTAAAAAGTCGTTCATATTTCAGCCCTGAAGCGTTAACGTATCCTGCTCGCCTCTGCGAAGCGTTCCGGCGAAGCAGGAAAAGGTATTGCGACATTACTTTTCGTATCGCCTAATTTTATCGGCAAGATAAGCAGTTTTCTGCAAATCAAAGTACTAATTTCTGCCGTATTGACTGCGTATTTCGTATTGCCCAGCGTTTAGTGCGTCCTGCGCATCGTGAGTTTATGCCTTTACCAGTTGTGTTTCGTACAAGCTTTGATACAACTGGCAGGTCTGCATCAACTCATCGTGCTGGCCGGCAGCGATAATCCGGCCGTCGTCCATAACAACTATCACGTCTGCGGTGATGACGGTGCTGAATCGGTGGGCGATTATAAAGCTGGTCCTGTCCTGCATAATTTCCTCGATGGCCTTGTGAATCTTGTGCTCGCTGTCGGCATCGACCTGGCTGGTGGCCTCGTCAAAGATAAGGATTGCGGGGTTTTTTAAGATAGCTCTTGCTATGACAATCCTCTGGAGCTGGCCGCCGCTAAGGCCTGTACCTTGCTCGCCGATTATTGCGTCGTAGCCGTCGGGCAGCAACGCAATAAATTCGTGGGCGAAGGAACGCCTGGCTGCGGTGGTTATCTCTTCTGTGGTTGCACCCGGCTTACCGTAAGCGATATTTGCCGCTATGGTATCGTTAAATGTTACCATATTTTGTGTAACCATTCCAATCTGGCAGCGCAAACTGGATAGTGTCCCGTTGCGAATATCTTTGCCGTCTATAAAAATACAGCCGGTGTCGGGGTCATAGAACCTCGGTATGAGGTTTGCCAGTGTTGTTTTGCCGGAGCCGTTAGGGCCGACGATGGCGACATTATGGCCGGCTGTTACTGTCAGATTAAGCCCTTTTAACGTAGCGATGTCGCTGCCGGGATAGGTAAACACAACATTTTCAAATTCGATTTTCTCCTTCAGGGGCGCAAGCTCAAAGGCGTTGGGTATTTGCTTTTCTATCGGCTCATCTATGATGCCGAATACCCTTTCAGCGGCGGCGTTTGCCTCCTGTATCTTGTTCCAGATACCGCTTGTTTTGCGGACCGCATCCGCAGCGGTGCCTAAAAGGGCAATTAGAATCAAAAACTCACTCGGGTCAATCTGCTTTTCCGCTACCCAGTGTGCCCCGAACACTATCGCCACCCCACCGGCCGCCATACCAAGAATTTCCATCACGGGACTTGTCGCTGCGTCGACTCTCGATATTTTAAGAAGCTGCTTGAGAAGTCTTTGATTTATTACTGCGAAGCTTCTTCGTTCGTGTTCCTGCTGATTATATACCTTGACAACTTTCAGTCCCGAGACAGCTCCGCGAAGCTTTGCCAACATCTGTGCGCTGGCAACCAGTGATTTTAGGGTAGCGCGTTTCATTTTTTTGCCGAAGACCGCCACCAGCCACAGTACCAGTGGTGCGCCGCAGAGGAAAATAAGTGTAAGCTGCCAGCTTAATACCATCGCCCAGCCCAAAAGAAAGACCACGTTCAGTGGTTCGCGGAGCGCTTTTCCCAGCATTATCTTAATGGCACCACCCATTACGCCGGTATCTCTGACGATGCGACTGACGATGTCGCTTGGTTTTTCGCCTGTAAAGTAGTTGACCGGCATATTCATAACATGTCCGAAGGAGTCTTCACGGAGCCGATTTAGCGCTACCTGCACCACCTTTTGGGCAAGATAAGCCTGGTAGTACTTTGCTGAGCAGCGGATTATCGTAATCACACCTACTGCCACGATGATGATGATGACGGTCCTGGTTTTATCCGCCGCCGTTTGACCGGCAGGTAGCTCATCACTTTCTCGATGCCGTCAAGGAAGATTGGTCTGTTACCTGAATCGAATGTCAGGATTTGCGTCTGCGGCTCTTCGTCGATGTACCTGCGGACCTGCAGAATAATTTTGCTCTCTCCCGGTGCTGAAGCCAGCCGTTCCAGCAGTTCTGCCGATGTGAACCTTTGGGCATAGCTGTTTGTCTGAAGCTCGTTAACCCTTATTATTTGGTCGAGTTTTGCAAGCCCGGTCTTCCGGGCCGGACTTTCATCTTCAACGTCTGTTACAAGAAGATAAAAGGCAATGTCGCTTTGAGCAAAGTCTGTTTTGTCGGGAACATAAAATCTTATCCCGTACCTGTGCTCACTTCATTACCTTCAAGAGCGGTATAAGCGTCATAAAGCTCAGCGATAAAAGCGCCGCAATAACAACGGCACTGACGACGACCACGATGATGCGTGGCCACTGCGGCCAGACATATTTGAATATCCGCCTGAATGCCTTCATTTCTCGTATCCTTGTGCCTGCGAAAGCAGGTATCGCATTTCGTATCTCGTTTTTTTACTTACGGCCAATGTTGCCCGAGCACGATAACAAACTTACCCCTGCCCGTCAAGCCCAAAGCCGATGTTGACTGCCGGCGCTGTTTCTGTTATCCTGCCGGGTTTGAGGGAATGGCCAAATGAAGATAGACCTCTTTGTTTTAGGTGCGTATCAGACCAATTGCTACATTCTGCGCAATAGCGCCGCCGCCGGAGACTGCCTTATCGTTGATACGGGTCTTGAGCCAGGCGAGCTTGTCGATTTTCTCCAAAAACATAAGCTGAATCCCGTTTCTGTGGTTCTGACTCACGGCCACGTTGACCACATCAGCGGCCTGGTCGAGCTGCGGGAAAAGTATCCCGATATAAAGGCATATATCCATAAGCTCGATGCCGAGATGCTGACCGGCGCTGCGAGCAATATATCGGCTTTGATGGGACAGCCGTTCAGCACCGCCCCGGCTGATTTTGTTTGCGGAGAAGGCGATGTAATCGAGTCAGCCGGTATAAAATTAGAGGTCATTCACACGCCCGGTCATACGCCGGGCGGCGTCTGTCTGTATTCGAGCGATGAGGGGATTGTCTTTGTCGGCGACACGCTGTTTGCCGACTCAATCGGCAGGACGGACTTTCCGGGCGGCAGTATGGGCCGGTTGGTAAAGAGTATAAAAGAGAAGCTGTTGACACTGCCTGATGATACTGTCGTTTACCCCGGCCACGGCCCGGTGACAACCATTGCACAGGAAAAACAACACAACCCATTCCTGCGATAATGGCCTTGCCGTTTTGAGTTCGTAGTTTGTAGTTTTTTGGTCACCGAGGGCACATAGACCGTCAAATTATGGGTATCTACCTTGTCGTGTCGGCAATTCGATAGTCTGCTTCCTAAAAGTATGAAAGCTGCCGAGCAAACTTGTCGATATAAGAGTAGACAAAGTTGATATTTTTATTTAAGCAAATAAGTGAATTACAATAACCTTTTTGAAAGAAAGAGATAATTATGAAAGCGAAAAAGTATTGTATTTTAGCGGTGGCTATAATACTAATTTGTGTAGGTGGCTGCAAAGGCAAAAAAATGGACAAAGTTGAATCGACAGATGTAACGCTTGAACAACTGAACGAGCTATTTGGCAAAGGTAGCCAAGCAACAAGTCTGCAACGCCAAGAGGCGTTTAAGAAATATAAAGGAAAGCGAGTGCAATGGAAAGGGGTTCTTAAAAGGGCATATTATTATGGCGATGAACTTCGTGCATTATTTGACCACCGATTAGAACCAACAGGGCAAGGGGGTAGCACGCAGATTGAAGTAGGCGCGCAGTTCCCTGCCTCGCAGAAAGACAAGTTGTTAGGCATACAGAAAGGCTCCTTAGTTACATATCAAGGTCAGTTAAATGAGCACACGGGTTTTTATGCAAGGCCTTGGGAATTAACGGATGGGCGAATTGTTTCTATAGAACCTTAACAACTAAAATCGTTTAATGGGATTTGATAGAATGTTAAGAGAAATAGTTCCTGTCTTTGTAGGTGGCTTTTGTACAGTCCTTGGTGGTTTTTTAAGTATGTGGTATGCGGTAACGAAAGCCCGGAAGATACGAATGGAAGAAGCTATAGGTGAAAAAAAGTAGAGGTATACAGAGAAGCACTGCCGTTAATTTCCCACTTATGTTACTCCTTAATAGAAGATATTCCCTTCGATTCACTTAAATTTATTACGTCGCAAGAAGAATGGTTCTGGAATAGCCGGGCTTTTTTACCAAATGAGTTTTCAGACAAATGGGAATCAGTCAGGATAAATTTACTTAAAGCCATAGATTTGGACAGAAGTATACAACGGTCAGAAAAGCCGGATGATAACAAAGTGAATGAGCTACGCAGTCTGGAGTTGTATATTCGCCAACTGGCTAAAGAAGCAGAAAGGCGAATCGAGCGTGAATTGGATTTACCACCTATTAAGGTACACCGCCTGCCAAAGACTAAAAATCCTTGCTGAGAGAAGACTCAAAGGAATACAGCATTTGGTGCTGACATTGCAGATCCCTTTCAAGGATATCCGGCGACGGCTACAGTCGGCGATTATTAGAAATTGTTGCTGAGGTATTCCGGTTTGCCGTCGTCGCTGTCGTAACGGGTCGTATCTTCCTGCTCTGCGCTGATGCTGATTCGCTCGATGCGTTCGGCGTTTTTTGTGCTGCTGTCAATGGTAACCAGTATGCCGTTGATTTTCACATCGCCGGTTGCAATCTCAAACGGCACCGGCATCCGTGTTCTGAACGACTTCAAGACACTTTCAATGCCCCGGCCGATTACGGAATCGTGTGCACCTGTCATACCGATATCGGTGATATAAGCTGTGCCGCCGCGTAAGATTTTTTCGTCGGCGGTCACGACGTGGGTATGTGTGCCGAAACAGCAGCTTACCCTGCCGTCGAGATGGTAGCCCATTGCGATTTTTTCACTGGTGGCTTCTGCGTGGAAGTCAACGATTATAATATCGGCCTGTTGCCGAAGTCGCGGCAGGATTTTGTCGGCGGCGTTGTAGGGGCAGTCAGCCGGCTTCATAAAGAGCCGGCCTATCAGCGAAACCACCGCTACAATCGGCCCTTTACCGGTTTTATAAATGGCAAAACCCCTGCCGGCGGCGAACTCGGACATATTTGCCGGCCGGGCGATGTTTTCTTCTGTCTCGAGAGTCTGGATTATATCTCTTTTACGGTAGGCATGGTCGCCTAATGTAACCAGGTTCACGCCGTAGCGCAGCAGCTTATTGTAGATTTGCGGCGTCAGGCCGGAGCCGCCGGCGGCGTTCTCGGCGTTGGCTATCACGCAATCGACGTCCAGCTGCCTGACCAACGGCTTTAGCTTATCAGCCAAAATCCGCCTGCCCGGCCGACCCACTATGTCACCGATACAAAGAACATTTATCTTCATAATCGTTCGGTCCGTTTAGGTTAACAATAAAAGATAATAAATTAAGCAAAGTTGCACAAAAGTCAATACACAAGAAAAATAAAATGTGGAAAACGTGCAATGAAAGTTCCCGATTTTATACTGAGGCTGTTCAAAATTTTGACGTTGTTCACGGAGCTTTCAGAGCTAAACTGAAGTCATAACCGGCGTCAATATCTTCTATGAAAACCACATCAGGTGGAACTGGTCTAGAGAAATAGTCAAATGGAAAATCCCCAAGTGGCCAATCCCAGTCGAATACCTTACCATCAAAAGTAAGTGCCATAATATGATCAGTACCAGCAGCTATAGCTACAAAATCATTACTATCAGGTTGGCGGTAGTGATAACGGGGAATACCGGGCTCAAACCAGTCGCCTCCACCCCAGCTTATAAGCATATCATCGTCTCTGAGCAAAAAACTGTAATTACCAGCTGCAGCTACAGCCTCATGTACTTTACCTGCAGCAGCCTCATAAATCCTGGTCTGACCCTGGTTGTTATTTCCCCAGGCTTTGACCACACCATCAGATTGCAAGGCCAAACTGTGATATGTACCAGCAGCAATATCAATATAAACGGTCCCTGGGTCAGGCTATGGAGCGTTACACTCTCCATAGGTATTCCAACCGCCCCAGCCAATGATTGTACCATTGGTTTTAATAGCCAAACTATGCCAGTCACCTGCGGCGATAGCTACAAAATCATTACCATCCGGTTTGTCTGTGATTTGATTTAAGTTGTCGCTGCCCCAGACAACTACCGAGCCATCAGACTTCAGGGCAATACTATGCCAGGCCCCCGCTGAAATATCTACATAGTCATTGCCGGCTGGAACGTTACATTCACCGTGGTTATCATATCCCCAGCCGACCAGTGAA
>Ga0315533_1001424_pt1 | contig 18209 bp, 17 predicted proteins | sample SalMarSW160130MG_FD_203081 | JGI IMG/M metagenome (GOLD analysis project Ga0315533, IMG submission 203081) | Salt marsh sediment microbial communities from the Plum Island Ecosystem LTER, Massachusetts, United States - Salt Marsh Sediment SW1601-30 ... | reverse complement strand
CATGGCCATCACAGGCCCTGATATAACCTCTGCCTTGGAAATTTCCCTGTCTATTATCACCCCTACGGACATCTTCGCCTCAACGTCCCTGAACCATTCCCTGCTGCCATAGATCATGAAAGACCCATGCGGCAGGCTCGTCCCGCTTGGCGGGCTTTTGCTTACCTGATTGGGTTTTACAGCATAAACGTCCACGTTTCCCAGCCCCTTGCTCCAGGCCCTTGAGCATGCCGCCGCTATCTCGCTTGCCTCTTTTTTGACTTCCGTTGGCATGGCCTGGCCCTCGCCCAGACTGGCGAATTTGGTGCCCCTGGGCGTCTTTGCCTTTATCACAACGAAGGCCGCTCCCTCCATGTCCGTGTGAAAGACCAGGTCGTTCTCGTCCGTATGCTTCTTTATCAGGTTCTCGTTCGTAGCGGCGTCCTTGCCTGCGACTATCAGGAACCTCTTTGACGAGACAAACCACCTGAATCTTTCATACCACCTTTTTCTGGGCCGCCTTTTCTTCTTGATCATAACCGGCTTTTCGGGCGTGGCTGGCGTTTCCCCTATCTGCCTGATTTCTTCTTGCTTCTCTTCCAGTGCAGCCTCAGCGCCGACGGCCTTCTTCCTGGCTGACTTGCTACCTTCATAATAGTCCGCGGCATTTTCCTCGACGGACTTGCGGAAATCGAGCTCAATCTCCTGTCCGCCGAGATTGACAACAACAATTCCTTCATGCTCCCGGATCTCGACTATCGCCTCGGCCTCCGGGGTTGGTTCGCTCTCTATCCTTTCTTTTATCTCCGACCAGCCCAGCCCGCTGGCCTTGGCCTTTTTGATCCCGGTGAGTACGTCCTCCACCAGGCCATAGAAGGAGTATATCGCATCGGCCTTTTCATGCTTCTCGGTCGTTTTTTCATGCATTTGCTCGCTGGTCTGCGTCTGCATGTCCACTATCCTCTCCAGTTTTTCCCTCTTCTCTTCAGCTTCCATTGCCTGCTCTTCCTTCGCTTCTTCCACCACCTTTTCCGAATGGGACTCATCGAGCGGGGCTGACAGACTCGACCATTTCCCCAAGATCGGCACTTTTTTGGTTTGCAGGGGGAAAGGGGAAACAGTCCCGTCCTCGTAGCTCACTGGTGCCGCTTTCCTTCTGCCGAGCTTCCTCACCGTATCGAAGAGGGCGGAATACTCTCCCTGGGAAAGCTCGTTCGCCGGCTTGTCTGGGCTCAGTTCCGACAAGGAGCATATCTCATTTGCATAAACAGGGCCGAAGCCCATCCTGGCGAGAACCGAGACCGTCTTTTCAGGCTGCTTGCTCATGGCATTCTGCCAAGTCTCCAGGGATATGTTGTAGGGATTTACGGGACCGTGTGGGTAACGGTACGGCTTCTTTGGTAATATGGACCTGTCACGCCAGCGCTGCATCTGCAGGGGCATTATCACGTTGTAGAACCTGTCGCACAGTATCACGTTCCCTGGAGGCACGAACTCCAGGATGAGTATGCTGCTGTCCGTCATTATCTCCACTATCCTGTCGAAGCCGATCTGCCTGATGTTCTTTATGGTTTTGCCAATCAGGTGCTTCCTCAGGAACATGCAGAAGTTAGGGGGTGTCATCGGGGCTTCGGGCTTGTGCTGCGCCAGGAAAAGCTTCTCAGAGTCGACGTACACCCAGAAACCCCCCTTGGTGCTAACGTATATCTCGAACAAGAACTGCTTTTGTCCAGGCCCGTACTGGTATATACGCCTGAATTTCCCCCCGAGCAACGAATCTCTCAGTTCTTGCACGATAAACCTGAAATCCAGAGACCTCAATTCGCCTGGCATATTGATTAAAATTATGGCTTTGCTTGAATAAAAAACAGTTAAGTCTAACAAAGAGTTAAGTCTAACAGCATGAATTATGTTATGTAGGATTATGTTATGTAGGCGCATGCCGGACACGACATCCTTAGCAATCTTTTTCGCTTGAAGAAAATAATTTATCTCGCCGAATGTTTCACAATCTTGGTAATTGCTGCCGCCGTATTCACATGGGAGACACTTAGTTATGCCTGTTCTGTCCACGAACTCTCTTCCGCCTTTCCTCTGTAGGGGCATTCGGGAGATATGTCAGGCATGAATCTCATCCTCATTATTTAATCGTTTTATCAAGCTAAACAACTCTCAAGCCATTCAAGCCATATGCTTGAAGAAAATGTAAACGGAGCCTGTCTTGGTCTCTTTGGCGCTGCCTGATATTCTTGCCTTTTTGGCGGGTATCCTTTCACAACTCGTCATTATGCCTTTCCCGGTTTTGTCCGCGATGCTGTACCAGTAGAGGCTCGTGCCCTTTTTCTCGATTTTTTTGAGTTCGGACAGGCTGCATTGCACGGTCACGTCCTTGCCGACAAAGTCAGGGAGATCAGCGATGTCCACCGTGCCCTTTTTCCTGGGGACTGGCCTTGGTGCAGCCTTTTCACCCCTGCCCGGACCTTCCACGGCAGGGCGCATGACAATTTTTTCAATGTCCTCTTTTTTCATGTAGCCGGACAATTCGGACCTGATTTCTTCTATGCCCTTCTTCAGTTCGTTCATATAGCCTTCAGTTTCCGACTCCCCTATCGCCGACACCTGGTCGATCCTGCCCTTCAATGCGTCAAACATCTCTTCCAGCTTCCTGGAGATGGAATCCACCTTCCTGCTCAGGCTCTTGACAGTGCTGTCAACCGACTGTTTGATTTCTTCGACCGGTATTTCCTTCTCCTTCGTTCGCTGCGTGACTTCTAGCCCTAAGGCGGACAGCGATCTCTGGATGCTGGACACCTCCTCCGCCAGCGACTTTTCATGCGACTTTACCCTGCCCATGACGCCCTGGTATTCGTCGAGCTCGTTTTTCAGCCTGGTGAGCTGGGATTTGAGGTACGGAATCTTCCTGAGCGCGGATTCCATTATTTCCATTTTTTTACCCAGTTCTTCCATCTTCCCGCCCATCTGCAGACCACGCATCTTTTTTTCCACCAGCCTGCCCATGGCTGACATTATTTTTTGGGTGCTCACCTTTCCGCTTACGGGGACACTCGGCTGCATCTTCTTTATCTCCATGTCCATCCTCCTCAGCTCAGCCTCGCTCTTTTTCTTGAGGCCTTGGTATGTATAGACCGGGAACTTGGACTGGGCGTGCGCCTCCTCAAGCGAGGCCAGAAAAAGCTCCGCTTCCTGCCTTTTTTTCAGCAGGTCGCCCAGGGTTTCGTGTTTCTTTGGTTTTTCCACGGGGGCTACTTTCTCGGTAACGGGCTTTTTTCCAGCATCTTCATGCTCTGGTTCCTTCTCCCTTGGCCTCTTCGTGCCCAGGATTACCGCAAAACCTGCGCTGTCTTTTTCGGTCTTGCTGGCTGGCTTTTCTTTACGCTTTTCCTCGGACTTCCTTGCGGACATAATTCTATTTTTGACCTTGAATACTAAATAAATTTTCCATTCTGCTCATGCATCATGTTGCATGAATGCTTTTAAGCCCCGGAGGCCATCACGTTCTTTTTCTTGGGTAGCAGCTTCTCCACAATCTCCTGCAAAATGCTCATGAATCCGTAGCCGCTCTGGTACTCTTCCTCTCCTATCCTGACCAAGAACCTGTCGGATGTCTGCATCGCCTGGTAATTTATTATTATCTCCTCTCCCGGGTTAAGCGCCGCGAACCATGTAATATGGTCCTCGTTGCCGTATGTCTCTATCCTTGGCGTCACGTTGCATCCCACGAACGCCCCAGTGGGGACCGCGTCTATTATCAAAACGTTCTCCATCGGTTCACCGCTCCTGTTTTTCACTTTCAAGGTGACATTCTGGCCGCTGACTGCCTTCATCAGTCCAACGAGAGGCAACTGCTGCCAGTAGAAAAACCCGCCTCCTGCAGCGGCTAAGAAAAGCAGGATGACGATTACCAGCCACCAGTTAAATCCGGCGGCCACTAGTGTTGAAACAGTCTTGGCATCGTAGCCTGCCATCGTGGCTGTTATCTGCATGGTTCCCGACTCCTGGGCCAGAACCGAGACCACGCCCTCATTATCAGTAGTCAGGGTTTTTTTGTCGCCGCTGGCGTATTCGATCGTTAACGTTGCCCCTTCTATCGGGTCCCCCTCTTGGGTTATCACCGTAACTTTAAATGTCTCGCCCGCCACAGCGGATGGTGGAGCCATGATAAGCATGGTTCTGCCAACGCATTTGTGCGTGGACAGGTCGCATAACTGATTGGCACCGCAGTCGAAATTAGAACAGCATTCGTATTTGACACACGAATGGTCCTGAATCACGCCGCATTCGCATTCAACATCAACGCAGCTGTGTTCACTGCATTCCTGCTCTTGCAGGCAGTCTTGGTTTGAGCAGCACTCGTAGGCATGGCACGTGTGGTTGGCTGCGTACCTGCATCCGCTGCAAACCATATCCACGCATCTTCCATCCACGCATTGCTGTGCGCCGGTGCATATCCCTGTTTCGTTGGTGTCGCACTCGGCTGACTTTATAGTGAATGCCACGGAAGTGGAATTGGAAAATCCCAAAGAATCGTTACAGGTGACTTCTAGTTTAAAAGAGCCGGCATAAATTCGGGTGAAGTTGTAGTACCATCTATTTGGACTGATATCATACATCAGCATGGGACCTTCCGAATCAAGATAGAATTCACACATGCTTGCATTTCTGGCAAGGGTTATGAGAACATCCATGGCCGTTGTGTTCCAGTAGGTTTTGTTGGCAGGGGTTTGCAAGTCGATGTTGAACCCCGACAGCATTACCGTGAAAGTCCTGCTGTTCATCGTCCATGAACCATAAGAATCATTGCACCATGCTGCTATTTCATGATTGCCATCGGACAGGTCTGTAAGATTGTAGAACCATGACCTGGCAGATTCCCTGGTCATCGAAATGTTAGAACCACCATCAAGGGAAAAGCCGCACCATACTACGTCCTTGTCTATCGTTATATTCACATCCACCCTGTCTTTGTCATAGATACTTTCAAGAGGGGACAAGAAGCTAATCTCATGAGACAAGCTTACGGTAAAATATGCAAAATCGTATCCCAGGTCGCCCAACGAGTCGTTCGCGTAAACCTCTATGACGTGCTGACATTCGGTTTCCACATCAAAGGTGGTGTTATCGCTCACTGTCACATTAGCAGCCCCGTCCAGGCTGTAACCCATCCATTCCGGCGTCCCCGATACCATGAAAATTAGGGGCAGGTTGTCCTTGTAACCATAGGTCTTATTCTCTGGTGAAATTATGCTCACTGCAAATAGTGACAAAACGTCCAGGAAAAAAGTTCCAGAATTGCCCATATTTCCGGCTTTGTCATTGCAGGCAACATCCCAGTTGTAATTGCCTTTGCTCAGCGAAACATCCCAGGAAACTTCAGTGTTTTTCAAAACGTTGTCTGTCCCTTTGGCGGTTTCATTTACAAATAAGGTGCAGTAGGCATATGATGAAAGGCTGTCCGTATACTTGAAGGTGAATTCTACAGGGGACTGTGCCGAGCTTTGATTAGACGGGGAAATTAAATCCACTTCTGGGGGATTCCTGTCCGAGAAAAAGGTCCTCGTAGCCGATGTTATACTTGACCCATTGGTACACGTAATCCACCAGCTGTTGGCTCCGGTGTTGAAATCTTCGCTGGAATACATCCCCTCTTGGGTACCGTTGTCCGCCAAAACCGATTCCTTTGCAAAGGCCGCTGAGTTGATGAACAGGTCGCACACGGCCGTGGCATTGTCAGGATCGGTGTACTCGAAAATGAAGGGCAGCGTGTCATTGGTCTGGTTGGTCCATGATTCGTTTGCTGGGTAAAAAAGTTCTATGTCTCCGGTAAGAGCAGGGACAGGAATGGCAGACGCCAGTAAAAATCCCATCAAGGCAGACAGGACTAGCCATTTTTCAGGTTCCATAAACTATATTTCATTTTCTTTCCTATTAATTTTTGCAGTCAGGCGCTCCTTTATGGCTTCTTTGTTCTCCCCGAAGTATCGCTCGAACTCCTGGGTCAGGCCAAGCGACTTGGTTCTTCCGTACTTTTCGGTCTTTATGAGGCCTTTTTTGACCAGATGCTTGATATATGTATAGGCCTTGTTTCCCTGTACCTTGATGACAGCCGACTGCAGGACAGGCTCCTTGTATGCCACGAGGGCGAGGCACCTCTTTTCCCCCTCCGGCAGATCGGAATATGGCGTGAGACTCGCGACCTTTGGTAGGAACATGTTGTCAACCTGAAACATCCACCCCTCCTTATCTCCGACGAGGTGAAATCCCCTGTGCAGATAATCTTTTTCTATTTCAAGCAATAGCTGCTTGATGTAACCGAGAGAGTGGATGCCCACGATTTTGGACAGGCGTTCCAGGCCCAAGGGCTCGGACGCCATGAAAAGCGCAGCCTCAAGCAACCTTTTCTGGTCCATAGATGCCGTATCTGTCATCTCTTCTCAATCCCTCTATATGTTTAATTTCCTTGCCGAGTCTTAAAAAACCCAATGCACAGTAGTCCAGCGAGACTATTATGGCCGTCTTGAAAAAAATCATCTCTGTTGCCCTGTTCGTCAGTATCTTTACCAGAGCCTCTGTGGACAGGAAACCTACTGAGAAAATCAACAACAAACCCAGCAATACGTCAATCTTTAAAGATTCATGGTACTTCGACCCGATTACGAGTACTAAACCCATTGTGGCGTAGGCAACCGTAAAAAAGGCGGAGCAGAAAAGGTTCCGGCCTTCCACAAAAACGGAGGCTACCAAGGACGCCAAAACCAGCAGTAAAAACCCATAGTATCTCATGTTGTATCCCAGGCCCTTGAAATATCAGCTTGCTTTGGGCTTTTTCCTGTCTTCTCTTTTTCGGATGAATATTTCCTTGAAGATTTTCTCCTGCCTGCAAGAAACCTTTTTATCATGGTCGAGGTGGACGAGCGGCAGGAACGTGTCCACGACCCTCCCCCTTTTCCACCTGCCAACAAGCTTGGTGAATTTTATTTCGTTTTCCTTTATCTTGATGAGCATATCGCCTATCTTTTTGTACAGGTTGTCTATCCTTACTGTTATGTCATCGCTTGATATTTTTATCCTGTTCCTCCTTTGCTGCAGCCTGACCTCCCTTCTTTCTTCTGCCCGCACTACCTTTTTCAGGGAATTCACGAGCTCTGTTATGGTTACCCTTCTCACAGGTATCCGGCGCGGGGCAGCCTCTATGGGTTCCAGATCTATCTTCGATTCATCCTCCTCCAGCTCAGCCATTTCCGCCAGTTCTTCCAGGTCCCTGAATTCATCATCGGGCTCCTCTTCCGTACGCATGATTTTGATGTAATCCGACTTCATCCTGAGCAGAATGCTGGCTATTATTACCCACTTGGCAGGTATCCTGAAATCAAGTTCACTGATTCCTGCGACATAATCGGAAAATCCTTTGCAAAGAACATTGATATCCAGGTTCCACGGATCCATGTCTTCAAGAGCGACGACCTGGTAAAGGACCTGCTCCCATGAATTTTCCTGTTTTATCAGGTCCAGAATGTCTTTCTCATTTCTAACCGGACTGACCGGGACAGGCCCATCCCCGTCCTGCATACCAAAGCTGTGCATGTCAGTATCCTGGCTGTCAGAAATCTTAGGCTCTTTCTCCGCTTTCTCCGTTTTCATATATTTATGTTATTATTGTAGTGTAGATTTATTAATCCTATTCCTGCAAAGCATATCCAGCAAAGCATATTCCTACAAAGGCACTATGCTCTTCACGGTCACACGGTCAATGCCTCTCTTTTTCATATCCCCTATCTGTATTTCATTGCCTTGGCGATGCATGCTTATAGTTTCAACGGGATATCGTCCGCTTCTGAAAGCATCCCCAAGCTTGTCTTCTGAGTATCTCCTCAGATCAGCTCTGGTCATTTCCATGCCACTGCAAAGCCCTATGGTCCCGACTAATTCAAATACGAGCAGGTGTATACTGCCGTTGCCTTCAACAAACACGCCATAGCTGTCCATGATAATCTAGTTAAGCGTGGGACAGTGAGATTTAAATTTGTTTCGTTTCAGTAAAGAATTTTTTAGATATATTTTTAAATGTTTTGTGATAAAATAGTGTTATGGAGTTCAAAAAGGAAGATATGAGGGAAGAGAACCCCGTGGATGCGGCTATCGAACTGCTCAAATCGGGAAACTATAAGAAAGCGAAGATAAAGCTGGGCGAACTCAGGGGCAAACCCGCCGAGTTCATGCGTTTGTACAAATATCTCACCAAAGGCACGAAACTGGAAGACGTGGAATTGAAGATAAAATGGATTCCTGCAAAGGTGGAGTGCACGTCATGCGACTGGAGGGGGGATCCGGACATCCAGCAAAACAACGTGAGATGCCCCAGATGCCTGAGTGAAGTAAAAATCTTGCGTGGGAATGAGTTTCAGGTTGTCGTTTAGATGATGCTTTTTTCTTAGTTGCAAAATTCATACCGCCTGAGCGCTTTGAACATTTCCAAAGGCATGCAGTATTCGGGTGCGGAGGGGTCTTTTGTCATGCGAATAGAACAGGTGGCTCTCGCACCTGCAGTCGGAGCACCCGAAACCGGGGACCGCCGTCAGTTTTTTCGACAGCTGGCCCGCGATTTTGCATTCAAGCCTGAGCGGGCTCTCTACCTGGAGAACCTCTACTATTTCGGCCTCCCGCAAAAGATAGTCTATGTGCCAGAAGATTTTCTTTTTCGAGCCCAGATGCCGGCCGACCCTTTTCTCCAGGCTGTTCATCGCAGAACCGACATAGGCGTAGAATCCCGGCCTGAATTCAACTATACCCAGGCTCCCGATTCTTATCTTCTTCGCTGATTTGACTCTTATAAGCAGGACGTAGCTGCCTTTCATTTAAGCCCCACTGCGGATTTCAAGTCATGTCTCCAGTTCTTTTTGCCGGTATCGATAATCGCGTGCTTTCCGAGCCCCGGCTCCCATTCGAGCTTGATTTTTTTGTAAATGGCGTAATCAGCGTCGCTGAGGCCGCCCCTTCTCTTACGCAGCCGGGCGAAGACTGTTTTTTCGTCGCACCTCGCCTCGATTATGATTAATTTCCCCCCTGTTTTTTGCGCGATTTTCCGGACCGCGTCCCTTTGATCATTTTTGTAAAACGTGGCGTCAAGTATTACGTCCATCCCTGTCCTGAGCATGGACTCCGCTGTCCTGAACATGGCGTCATAAACCCTTTGCTTTTCGGCTGGCGTGTATTTCGGATCGGCTAGAATCCGCTTGCGGATCTCGTCCGTCCTCAAAACAAGCCCCCCCGTTAATGATGCCAGCTCTTTCGCTACGGACGTCTTCCCTGTCCCGGGCAAACCGCAAACCATGTAAAGCATGACAACGCCTATAACCCCTATAACACCTATAACAATAACTTTCACAATACCTTTCACATTTATTTCAATAATATAAATTGGATAGTGGTGGGTAGTTGGTGGGTAGTGGTTTTATGACACGCGATACGTGCATAATATGCGGGAAGACGCCTGTAATTGAACTGCAGCAGGGCCATTTATGCAGGGACTGCTTCATCAGGTATTTACAGAGAAAGGTATACAAGACCATCCGAAAGCATCGTCTTTTCAGCCGGGATGACGTGCTGTGCGTGGCCTGTTCGGGAGGCAAGGATTCGCTGACGGTCCTTCATCTGGTCGACAAGCTTGCAAAAAAACGCAAGCAAAAACTGTTTGCCCTGGGTGTAGACGAGGGCGTCAAAGGCTACAGGGAAAAGCAGCTTGAGCACATGCGGTATTTCTGCGAAAAACACGGAATCGATTGCGTCATAGTTTCGTTCAAGCATGAATTCGGGCACACGATAGAAGAGATGATGAAAATCGTGCGTAAAAAGAGGGTTGGGATAAGCCAGTGCGCCTTGTGCGGCATCCTGAGGAGAAGGCTGCTTAACAAATATGCCAAAAAACTCGGGGCGACCAGGATCGTCGTTGGCCACAACCTTGACGACGAGGCCCAGACGGGGCTGATGAACATGTTCAAGGGGGGCATAGAGCTTGCGGCAAGGATGGGACCGACCACAGGGGCCGTTAAGCATCCTGGCTTTGTGCCGAGGGTCAAGCCCCTGTATTTCTGCAGCGAAAAAGAGACCACGCTCTACACAAAGCTGCTCAAATTCAGGGTGCTGTATCAGAGATGCCCGTACAGGAAATACTCATACAGGGCCTACATCGCCAAGCACCTCGACGAAATCGACCGGGATTACAAGGGGACCAAGACCAGCATAATCCAGAATCTGCTTAGCATCCTCCCGCTGCTGAAAAAGCAGTACTCAGGCGGGAAAATCCCGGAATGCAGGCACTGCGGCGAGCCCAGCAAGCACGGGGTCTGCGTGGTCTGCGATACCCTGTCAAAGGTGGGGATAAACTATGTGTAGCTGGAGAGGTTGGTCCTTTACCCATTTTAAATTTTAATCCAAAATTTCCGCTTGAATAAAATTGCCCTTTCTTGATTATAATTTTATACGGATATTTAAATTCATTATGGTCCATGTTGCCGTTTTTCTCAAGTTTATTAAATCAATTTACCGATACTTTCGGGCAAGAGTTCGATTAATTTTAGGTAATTGATTGGTTTTGGAACCAGATAATCAAGCATAAAAAATTTACGAATATTTTATTTGCATGGATACTTCAAAAGATACTGCAGATTTTACGGCAATCTGGTATGGTTCACTATTAAGCAAGGGTAATGGGTGTCTTGCATGAAAAATGGGTTAAAGGCTGCATTTGCTTTTGCTATTGGCGACTCGAATTTATGGCATGAGTTGCCTCCGAACGAACAAATAAAGGACGAAATAGAGGTCTGTAGGAAAAGGGAAATGCCATATTTTCTCATGCCGCTTCCCTTATTAGACAATTCGACTTTTGATGGAATAAAAATAGTTAAAGAGGTGCACGTACAAGAATTTGGAGGAGCGATGGATTATTATGAGAAAGAACCAGTCCAATCCTTGAAAGGATACCATGTCTTGCCAAGGTCATTTTTACGGCGGGTGCCTCTCATCATCAAGGCAATTTCCAATCTGGGCGGAGAAAATGCACTTACTGAAGCAGATATCGAAATCTCTGAAAAATGGCCCTTGTACGTTAAAAGCGATGCTATAAAGAGAAGGGTGGAAATTGTAAAAGCGTCTGAATTGCATTCTGCTGCTGAAGACTTGTGTGTTGATGGTAAAGTTTTCGCAAAAACTGTGCATCTGGAGAATAAGCCCTACGGTGGGCATGGTACCGTGGCTGAAATCGGCGATGTGCTGCGTACATTAGATAAGGGACTGCCATATCGGCTTGGTGATAAGCTTAGTGATGAAATAGGATATATGGATGTTGGGCCTGACACCGAGCTCATTTTATCTCAGCCGATCTCCCTGGAAAATGATAGCTTGGGCACTAAAGAATACAGAGTCTGGGTCGTGGGTGATGAAGCCACCGCCATCGTAAGGTATAGTCGCCCCGATGTATCGGAAGTTCCTGAAACCGTATATTCATTCGCAAAACAGTTCACCCGGGAACATTCCGGGAAATTGCCTAGACATTACGTGGCTGATATCGGATTGGCCTGTGATATGGGACCCCTGCTAATTGAGCTGAATCATACCATTTCCACAGGAAATACAACGAAGGTAATATTTACGCGAATAATGCAGGCATATAAAAATTTTGTTGAGTAAAAAATGACCTCGTTAGATTATCGGGGCTGAATTTCAAGTGGAAGAAAAAAGACCGTCGTTTAAGTCGGGTTCTTACATTGGAATGAAATGTTAAATTTTAATCCCGGCTACATCTTCTTGTTATGAACTGCATCGTCGTCCATTATTCCGAGATAGGACTGAAAGGCAGGAACAGGGACTTTTTCGAGCGCAAGCTAATGTCGAACCTGAGACGGGCCCTGTCGGGGCGTGGGTGTGAAAAGGTATCAAGGTTTCACGGCCGGGTCGTGATAGAGATGTCGAAAAAGCCTGACATGGAGAAAATGCGGGAAAGGCTGCAGAAAATCCCGGGCGTGTCCCATTTCTCCTTTGCCTTGAGCTCTGACCGGGAGATAGCCCGGATAAAGCACGCCCTTGACGAGGTTGCGAAGAAGCAGAAGATAAAGCAGAAAATGAAGACATCAAAGACATTCGCTGTTTGTGCGACAAGGTCGGATAAGAGTTTCAGGTACACGAGCAGGCAGCTGAACGAGATCCTGGGGGATTTCCTGAGGAAAAAATACAAATGGAAAGTGAACCTTTCTGAGCCTGACACAAAGTTTTTTGTTGAGGTAACCGAAAAAATGGCTTTCATTTACACCGAGAAGATAAGGGGGCTGGGAGGCCTGCCCGTCACCTCGGGCGGCACCCTCGTCAGTCTTATATCCGGAGGGATAGACAGCCCTGTCGCGGCGTTCGAGATGTTCAAGAGGGGATGTTGCGTCGTGTTCGTGCATTTCCATAACTGGACCGGGCAGCGGGAAGTAGTGAAAGACAAGGTCGAGAAAATCGTCAAGGTGCTGGCGGAGTACCAGCCCAGGACGAAGCTTTACTTGATACCGTTCGAGGATTTGCAGCGTAGCATCATCATGAAAATCCAGGCGAAATACAGGATGATAGTGTACAGGAGGGTCATGTTCGCCATTGCGAACAAGATAGCGGAATCGGAGAAAGCCCTGGGCTTCGTTACCGGGGATTCTGTCGGTCAGGTGGCATCGCAGACCCTGGAGAACCTGCTTGTCATATACGGCAAGGCAAAATTCCCGGTATTCGCGCCTAATGTGAGCAGGAACAAGCAGGAAATAGTCGACGTGGCAAAAAAAATCGGGACCTACGAACTGTCCATATTGCCTTACAGCGACTGCTGCTCCTTTCTGGTTGCGGAACACCCTGAAACGAGGGGGAAGATTGATGTTATAGAAAAAATGGAATCCAACATTGAGCTTGACGAGCTCGTGAATTCCGCGCTGAGAAAATCCGAGATAAAGAAATTCTAGCCGTTTCCGTTTAGCCGAATCCTATGGCATAATAGGTCACAACGGAGCCGTAATCGCCGGTCTCGTCCCCTGATGACGACTTGTGGATCAATTCGGGATGCATTCCAAGCTCGCGGGCAGCCGCCATCGCCACGGCTATGGGGCCGAAACCGCAGACGCTCGCATCCTCCTCTTCCAAGGTCTGGAAGAATCCCGGCAGGTCCAGCTTTAATATCTGCTCCAATGCCGCCCCGTCCTTCTTGTTGGCGATTTCCAGGGGGAGGTAATGGGAAAAGTCGCTGCTTGCTATGACGCCCGCATCCCCTGTCTTCACGATCCCGGCCACCGTCTTCCCCAGCGTGACGCATTTTTCCAGGAAATCATCCGAATATCCCAGATTCGCTATGCAAACCGGGACAAAGCCGAAGCTTTTGAATTTATATTGCAGGAAAGGCAACTGGACTTCTATGCTGTGCTCCTGGGAATGGGCGAGGGAGTCTTCCGTCAGGCACCCGCACCCCTTTAATTTGTCCGCAAGCCCGTTATCTATCCTGCAATCCCCAAGGGGCGTTCTCCATGACCCTGAACCCATCACCGAAAACCGGGGGCCAAGGCCCGTGTGGTTCGGGCCGAGTATGATGTAGTTCCCGGTTCGCTGCATGGCCGCTACGGCATGGGCGGCCGTTTTACCCGAATATGGATATCCCGCGTGAGGAGAGACCACCATTTTGAAGGTCTTTCCCGGTTTGACACCGGAGAAAAGCTCCCCGACCTGCATGGCCAGCTGACGCGGCTCCATGTTATAGAACATTCCCGCAACGACGGGTTCCCTTTCCGATTGCATACTATTTATAACGAACCATAACTTAAATTTCATAAGGTGAGAGGTCAGTATGTCCAATATGTCCTACGCTGTCGGCGTCGACATTGGCGGAACCCACATAGAAGGGGTATGCATCAATCCTGACATGCGGATAATAAAGGAAAAAAGGATACGGATGCCCGCCAGACTGAACAAAAAGCTCGTCATTTCAAAGGTGTTACAGTGCCTGGACGAACTTTGCGGGGATGAAGGTAAAGGCCTGCTCGGCATCGGTGCCGGAGTGCCGGGGGTGATAAAAAGCGGGATTGTCAAAAAGTCTCCAAATCTGCCTTTTCTGGATTCAACGGATTTCAAATCGCTAATCTCCGGGAAATTCAAAACCAAGGTCATAGTCGATAACGAAGTCAACTGCATGGCATATGGTGAGTCTGTCAAGCGGCACGAGAAAAACCTGGTTGTTTTGACCCTGGGAACAGGCATCGGTGGCGGGCTGGTTATCAACGGCAAGGTTCATCACGGCCGCTCCTTCGCCGGAGAAATAGGCCACATGGTCGTAAAATTCGACGGCTCCAAGTGCGTCTGTGGGAACACAGGCTGCTTCGAGGAATACGCCTCAGCCCGCTCCGTCAGGCGCCTCTCCACTAAGTTGCTTGGAAAAGGTATGGAACCACACGAAGTATATAAACTAGCAGAAAAAGGAAACAAACACGCCAGGCTTGTCTGGAGAGAATACGGTAAAATGCTCGGAGTCGGCCTGACCAACCTTTGCTTCATCCTCGACCCGGCCATCATCGTCATGGGTGGGGGCATATCCAAGGCCTGCAAGTATTTCGAAGACTCTATGCTTGCCGAGATGAAAAAAAGGATGTTCATACCATTGCCAAAAATAGTGGTCGGGAAATCCAACGCAAACGCATATGGTGCCGCATGCATGGCTTTGAAAAATAAATCTAGCCGAGATGACAATCTTTAGAATCAGAACCCAGCCGGCTTTAGCCGACGTATCCCAGATCCTCTTTATTTTCTCCCTTCGTCGCCTTGGCTTTCATCCTGTCCATCATCTTCTCGTAGTACTCTATCATTATATCGTCTATGCTGGGCCTGATCTTCTTCAATGCCTCGCTGAAGTGTTTCTTGCTGACGGATTTCGCTGCCATATCCTGTCTGAGTGAATTGAGCCCGGCTTCCCTCACCAGGGCCTCTATGTCGGCCCCGCAATAGCCCTCGGTCTCCCCTGCAAGCTTTTTGAGATTCACGTCCTTTCCAAGTGGCATCTTCTTCGTATGGACCTTGAAAATCTCAAGCCTTGCGGGCTCGTCAGGGGACGGGACAAGCACCTGCCTGTCAAACCTGCCCGGCCTGAGCATCGCAGAATCGAGTATGTCCGGCCTGTTCGTGGCGGCAACCACGACGACGTTATGCATGTCTTCGAGCCCTGACATCTCCGTGAGTATCTGTGATACTATGTTTTCAGTCACCCTGCTTCCCAATTCAAGCCCCCTTCTATGGGCAAGCGAATCTATCTCGTCGAAGAATATTATGCTGGGAGCTACCTGCTTCGCCCTCCTGAATATCTCCCTGACTTTCCTCTCGCTCTCCCCCACCCACATTGTGAGCACTTCGGGGCCCTTGACTGAAATGAAGTTCGCCCCAGCCTCCGTCGCCACGGCCTTGGCGAGCAGGGTCTTGCCGCATCCCGGGGGTCCGTACAACAGTATCCCAGCCGGCGGCCTTATGCCAACCCTCTCGAACGATTTGGCATGCTTCAGCGGCCACTCTATCATCTCTTTCAACGTCTCCTTGACCTCCTCGAGCCCGCCTACATCATCCCATCTGATGTTCGGGACCTCGATCATCACCTCTCTCATTGCGCTCGGTTCCACCATCTTCAGGGCGTTCTCGAAGTCTTTTTTCGTAACTTGCAGCTTTTCCAGAAGCTTGGGATCGAGCTCTTCGGATTTTTTCCACGAGATGCCCGGCAGGTTTCTCCTGAGGGCGGACATGGCGGCCTCCTTCGCCAGGGCTTCCAGGTCGGCACCGACAAAACCGTAGGTTACGTTCGCCAGTTCTTTGGGGCTTACGTCCGCGGCGAGGGGCATGTTCTTTGTATGTATCTGCAGAATTTCCTTCCTGCCCTTCGTGTCGGGGACGCCTATCTCGATCTCCCTGTCAAACCGGCCTCCCCTTCTCAAGGCCGTGTCCAGGGCGTTGGGCCGGTTGGTCGCTGCTATCACTATGACCTTGCCCCTTGATTTCAGGCCATCCATCAGGGACAAGAGCTGTGATACTACCCTTCTTTCAACTTCTCCGGTTACCTGCTCCCTCTTCGGCGCTATGGCGTCAATCTCGTCGATGAAGATTATGCTCGGGGCGCTCTTTTCCGCGTTCTCGAACAGCTTTCTCAGGTTCTCTTCCGATCCGCCGTACCATTTACTCATGAGCTCCGGGCCTGCTATGTTGAAGAAGCTGGCTCCAGATTCGTTTGCCACGGCCCCGGCGAGCAGGGTCTTTCCCGTGCCAGGGGGACCGTAAAGCAGGACCCCACGAGGAGGGTCGATGCCGATTCTCCTGAAAAGCTCGGGATGCCTGAGCGGCAGCTCCACCATCTCCCTGATCTTTTCTATCGCGGGATGCAGGCCGCCTATGTCTTCGTACGTTATAGTGGGTATGGCCTTCTCCTCTATTTCCATGGCCTCCGGATTTATCTCCAGGTCGGTCTCGTCCGTTATCTTCACGACCCCTTCCGGATTGGTCGAAACGACGGCCAGTTTTGTCCCACCCGGCATCGGCGTGAAAGAAAAATCCTCAAAGTTTTCTATGTCGATGCCGAAGGAGCTGAATATGTCGTCGAAGGGGCTCGAGGACCTCCTTTCCCTGCGCCTCACGACCGGGAACGGCGTCAGTATGTCGCCCTTCATCACGGGCCTCAGCAGCAGGTTTTTCCTCATGAGATCGGGGCTTACGAGCAATCTCATGCCCTTCTGGGCCGGGGCCAGGACAACCTTCTTGGCTCCTTTCAGTTCCGCCTTTTCTATCTTGATCGTTTCGCCGACCCCTATGCCGGCGTTCCTTCTCGTGATGCCGTCCATCCGTATCAGGCTCAGCCCGGCATCGGCCGGATATGCCCGGACGGCTATGGCGGCCGTCTTCCTTTGGCCTTCCAGCTTAACGACATCGCCCTCCCTGATGCCCAGCTCGCTCATGCTTTTGGAGTCTATCCTGACGATGCCCCTGCCCGATTCCGTCCTGTCGGTCAGCTCACCGACCTTCAAGCTTATTTCCTTTTGCTCCATCCGCATCACCTTGTCTGCATTACCTTCAAATATTACCTTGAAATATTAACTATTAACTGATATTTTAACATATTCTTATTCTTTAACTAATATTTTTTCGCCTTTATTTTTCACCTTCTCCTTTGTTTCCCGTATCCTTATTCCCTGATTTCCCTGATCCTTAATATTATCGAGTGCCTGGTCTTGATTACCTCCACCACTGGCTCACGCCGGACGGTTTCTATTATCCTGATGTACTTCCTGATAGTCACGTTATGGATGCCCGTCTCCTCCGACAGCTCGTTGATGGAGAAAGGCCTGCCTTTTTCAAGAGCGCTGAATATCTCCTCGATTATCTCCAGGGGGTCCTTCCTCATAGCAATCACTAGTATTAGTTAAGGTATAGCTGCTGTTCAAGGAACTGCATTGCAATTCTGGTCTTCATGTAGGCGCCCGGCCCGCTCCTTTTATCCCTCTTGTCGAGCTTCTCCTCATAGTACCTCTCTATCCATTTCGTTATGGGTCCGATGTCTACGCCTTTTTCCATTTTGATACCTCGACTGTATCCATGTTTTAGTGTATATGTCTATACATTTTGTATTATACTTCTATATATTATAGTATGTAGACCTTTATAAATGTTACGGTCCTGGGTTCTGTTGCGGTTCGGGACTTTTTGCATTTCATCTACTCTCCTCTTACCTTTAAGGGGATTTGACGGAAGAATTAAGTCCGCTCATAGGGGAATTACCGCAACTTACGAAAGAACCATTTCCCAACTCTTTCGATAATAAGCATAAATGCAACCATATATATGACAGTTATGATTTCTGTTGAAATGAGATTATATATCGTTGAAAATTCAAGTAATTTTTCAACATCAGATAAAACAGTATATGGTGTTTCTGAAATAAAACTGCTAATAGCAAGTGCGATTGTGCCTAAAATCAAACCTTGTAAAGCTTTGTCATATGGACTTAGTTTTTCATAAAAATATTCCAAATTTCTATCTGTTCTGTATTTTAACCACAATATAACATAGCCTACTCCTAAAACGAGAATACCATAAACGACGGTAGTTATGCCACTTATTTCACCATTAATATTATCACTCCTGCAATAAAGATAAAACTATTACTGGAATTCCAAGAATTATCA
>Ga0315533_1001423_pt1 | contig 18217 bp, 18 predicted proteins | sample SalMarSW160130MG_FD_203081 | JGI IMG/M metagenome (GOLD analysis project Ga0315533, IMG submission 203081) | Salt marsh sediment microbial communities from the Plum Island Ecosystem LTER, Massachusetts, United States - Salt Marsh Sediment SW1601-30 ... | reverse complement strand
CCCATAACCCCTTCAGCAGCCACAGACTGTATCGGAACATCCTGAGGCACCTTAAAAGGAGAATGAACAACACCAATCGGCTTGTAAACAACGTCCTTCATCCAATTCAACCCAAAACACTATCCGCTAGAAAATCAACGCACCAACTCTTTTCAGTTTTGGTGTCCAAGAACTAAACTTTAGCCTCAAAACCCAACGTTTGCTAACTTGGCTCGCTTTTATCGCTTACTTATTTGTGACAAACATTATATCTTCAACGCGTAATAGAGAATCGAGATTCTGATGAGTCCTAGAAGATCTATCTCAACCGGTGATAATGTAGGCATCCGATACGAACAACACATAAATCAATTGCTCAAAAACAAAGGGTTTCAACCCAAAACGATTATATCTGCTGGTGCTACAGACAGCCCCAACGGATTTGTTAACCATCAATCTATCCAGTTTCCTATCGAAATAAAGAAAGATTTGTCTGCAGATTTCGCTCAAATTGAATTGAATTGGGACATAAATAAAAGATTTTATTATTCTAAACGAAGCAAGAACAACGAATTCATATCGATTCTTAGCAAAGAAAAATTCTTGGATGAAATTAATACCAGATGGAAAGGAGTGCCTCGGAAATTTGCCAAAAACGTTCTTACAACAAATGATAGACATCGAGATTTAGATGAATTCCCAGACATAAAGCGAGAGATTGCTGCAAATTTAATAGAGCAATTCTACAATTTGAAGAGCCCGCCAATCTACTATATTCAAATTGGCGGTTATGGATTCTTTTATATGGGAAAGGATATTGCAGGATTGGGTGCTCCTAGATTAATTGGAAAAGGAATTTTGCGTGCAAGAGTAAAGACTAGAAACTCGAGAAAAAATCAGTATGGATTTTTAGTAGCAATAAAACTCAGAAGTTTGAAACCGTCTACACATGACATAGAAGAAAAAAATGGCAGAGCATTTCCTTTTAAATGAGAAGCGTGTTATAGATGCAACTAGACTAGCAACTTATTCTGCTTTTTTATGTTGATTCCCAAAATCTTATCTAAGTCAGGCGTATGTTGGTAGTCTTGATAATATTTTGAAATGTCATCAGCAGGTTTGAGTTTTTCTAGTCGCTTCTTGATTAAATTTATATAATTAGGATCTATTTCAATGCCAACTGATTTCCTTCTTAACTGGTATGCCGTTACTAAGGTTGTACCCGTTCCTGCCATTGGATCAAAAACTGTATCGCCTGGGAGAGAAGATGACAGAATTATTCGCATCAATAGCGCTACAGGTGATTGCTGTTTATGTATTCTTTCCCCTGTCTTGTCTCTAAAAGGTTCTTCGCCTGCAAAATAGCCACTAGTTAATTCTCTGATATCAGCCCATATGTCAGTAGCGTACATTCCGTTTTTTCTTTCGTATGTATAATGAGGAGGAAGAGGAGGATCTATTCGCAGCCGGTTGAATACTCTTGGTTTTCTACCTTTTGTCGCAAACACTATTACTTGATAGCTCTTACCGAATCTATATCTGCCAGGTACTGCAGAGGTTAGTTTCTTCCAGATTATGGTATTCTGATATGTCCAGTTTGTTTCTCGTAAGGAACGTAGAACAAACTCCGCATTTTTTTCTCTTTGCATGAAATATATTGCTCCCCCTTCTACTGTCGCGTTATATGTCCCTTCAAGAACTTGTTTGATCAAATCCCAATATTCGTCAGGGTTCTGGTTATCATTAAAATTAGCGTAATCTTTACCTTGGTTATAGGGGGGATCAAAAAAAGTAAGATCTATACCCTTTATTGTGCCGGTTTTAAAATACTGTAAGCAATCACCCTGCAAGATCACGGGGTTACTAGTTGTGACCGAATTATCGTTCATAGCGCTATTACCCATTAAATATCCTATGTTCTACCAATTAAATATAAGGTACCCAAGGATTAGTTCGTTGTAAGTCTAGCTTCCCAAGGCTTATGTTCATTTTTAGATGCGTAGCACGTGGCAAAAAGCATCTTTCGCTAATTAGAGGTTCAATTGTTTATTGTTTATCCGCCATTATTCTTGAAACTTTAACCTGTAGATTCAACACAATTTGTTAACTCTATAAAATGTTTAGAGATGGGGACTAACAGTTAGCACCACCAATTATTTGTGTATTCTTTGTTAGCAGATTCTTGGTATTGGGTCTCCGATGGGGGGCGCCATGATTCTTTTTCCGCCCACCACCGTTTCTAGAACGACCTCGCTGAAGTCGCTGGTTGCTTCGCCTATTATTTGGGCGTCTTTGCCTTCCTTGGATTCTCTTAGGGCAGCCAAGATTTCTTCAGCCTTCTGGGGCACAACTCCTATGAGCACTTTGCCTTCGTTTCCAATCTCCATGGGGTCTATTCCAAGCATTTCACAGGCAGCTTTCACGTCTCCCCGTATAGGCACCTTCGACTCCTGCACCATTATGCCGACCTTAGACTTTTGGCTCCATTCATTCAGCGAGTTTGATAAGCCTCCTCTAGTGGGGTCCTTCATGGCGACGATTCCGCCAACGTTCAGCAACTTCATTACCACTTTGTTCAGTGGAGTCACGTCAGATTTGATTTGGCTTCCAAAATTGTAGCCTTCCTGAGCTGACAAGATGGTTACTCCATGGTCTCCCACTGTGCCCGAAACTATGAGTTTATCGCCCTTTCTCAAGTTAGAGTCTAGAACCCAACGCGAATCAAAAGAACGGTGCTTCTTAACTTCAGCTATGTTGTTTTCCAGAGCCTCGCTTCGTTTGCCTATCCCAGAGGTGTTGATGATGCATCCTCCAAAACCGCTCTTCTCAACAACCTTTGTGTCCCCAGTGACTACGTAAACACCAGCTTCTCTACAGGTTTTCTCCATACTCTCCAAGATTCGGTCCAAATCTGCTAACGGAAGCCCTTCCTCCAACACCATACCACATGTAAGAGCCAACGGCTCGGCGCCGATCATCGCAATATCGTTAACTGTGCCAGCAACAGCCAGCCTTCCTATGTCTCCGCCTGGAAAGAAGAGGGGTTTCACAGCATGCGAATCCGACTTTAACACTATGTTATCGATTACCGCAGAATCGTCTAAGGCTTCCAGCGGAACCTCAGCGTTGCTTCCGCCAAGATGCTTCAAAACATAGTTTTTGATCAGATCAGCCATAATGGTTCCGCCGGCTCCATGAGCCAATGTTATACGTTTCATTGAAGATTCTCCTCAGGAAAGATTTGAGAACCGACATTCTTAAACACTACCAAAAAAGGCAGGGTTTGATTTCCCAAAAGACGGGGTTATTGCCGTTTGTCTTTTGAGTGTCCAGAGTAGCAATCAATAAGGTTTATAATAGTTTATGTAGCCTAATTCACAACCAAACCGCAATATCTCCAAAAAGAGCAAAAAAGAAAACATTGTTTGGGTAGGGGAACTGAAAACGCCAGTAAAACTGCTCAAAAACGAAAACGGAAACGAACTTGTCATAGAGATGGTTTTGCATAGCAAACGCTATTCACTCACCTTAAACAAGAACAAGTGCACTGGCTGCGGATTATGCATGGAAATCTGTCCCCGAGAAGCTATTGAAGTTACAAGGACTCCGAAAGCAGAGGGAGAAGAAGCGAAGCCGCCCACAGTAGCAATCAGCAAAGAAAAATGTAACTACTGTGGCATGTGCGAAGCTGTTTGTCCCTTCGGAGCCTTAAGCATTAGGATTAATGGAGAACATGTGATTCCCGTAGTTGACAGCGAAAGCTTCCCCCAGCTTATACGGGAGATTACGCTTGACGAAACCAAGTGCGGTTTGGAGTGTCTAGAAATTGAGGAAGCTTGCCCCTTAGACCTCATTAAGGTAAGCGTGCACACCAAAGACGGAAAAGAAGTTACAGACGCAGCCTCCCGATCAAACAAAAAAAATCTGAAAGTCACCGTTGAGATAGACAAGGAATCCTGTCCGTGCTGTCGCGTGTGCGAAACAAAATTTCCTGACGGCGCGATTCAGGTAAAAAAAATCTTTAATGGAAGCCTCAGAGTTAATAGCGAAAAATGCCCAGAAGGCTGTCATGACTGTCTTGATGTCTGTCCTATCTCAGGTGTCTTGTATCTGTCGGAAGACGGAAAAGTGCAGGTTAACGAGTTGAATTGCGTCTACTGTGGCGTTTGCAGCATCGTTTGCCCAGAGGAGGGAGCCCTTGAGCTAACTAGAATGAGTGTACGTCACACTCAGGTTCACTCCGGGGCGTGGAACAAAGCCCTCGAAAAACTTGCTTCTACAAAAGCTATAGCTAAGGAACTGAAAACCAAGAGCGGAAAGAAACTTCAAGAATCCGTTAAAAATAGATTTCCCCCAGAAGAGGTGGAATACGATGTCTGAGGAACCGCGAGTAGGAGTTTTTGTCTGCCACTGCGGTCTTAACATTGCTGGCGTGATTGATGTAAAAGAGTTAACCGAGTACGCACGGACGCTGCCCAATGTGGTGGTAGCCATGGATAATCGTTACACCTGTGCTGATCCGGGGCAAGAGGAGATCAGGAAAGCCATAAAAGAACACAATCTTAACAGAGTTGTTGTTGCGGCGTGTTCGCCCCGAATGCATGAGCCGACCTTCCGAAGATGCGTTGCCGACGCGGGGTTGAACCCGTATCTTTTCGAGATGGCGAACATACGGGAGTTTGCTTCGTGGTGCCATCCCAGCATGCCCAAGGAGGCGACTGAAAAGGCTAAAGACATCGTGAAGATGGCTGTTGCGAAGGCAAAGTTGCTTCGAAGTCTCGAGACGATGGAGGTTCCTGTGACAAACAAGGCGCTTATAATAGGCGGGGGAATCGCTGGAATAAGCTCTGCCCTAGACTTGGCTGGAATGGGCTTCAAAGTGTACCTCCTTGAGAAAGGCGAAAGTATAGGCGGTCACATGGCTCAGCTGGACAAAACATTTCCAACCTTGGATTGCTCCATTTGTATCGAAGGACCAAAGATGGTGGACGTTTCCCGCCACCCTAATATCGAAATAATATCGTACGCCGACCTTGTCAGCGTTGAAGGTTTTGTGGGAAACTTCAAAGTTAAGATCAGAAAGAACCCCAGATACGTTATTGACGAGAACTGTACAGGCTGCGGCGAATGCAGGGATGCCTGCCCCATAGAGTTTCCTAACGAGTGGGACGAGAACTTAGGTGTCAGGAAGGCAATTTCGGTTCCCTTCGATCAAGCTGTTCCCCTTGTTTACACTATCAACAGGGACTACTGTATCGAATGCTTCAAGTGTGTGGACGCTTGTGGTGCACGTCAAGCAATCAATTTTGATCAACAGCCGGAAGAGATCAAGCTTGAGGTGGGAACAATCATTGTTTCAACTGGGTTTGATGTTTACAAGCCCTACGATGATAGTCGCTACGGCTACAGCAGATTCGATAACGTTATCACAGCCATGGAATTCGAGAGGCTGATATTGGCTGCGGGACCAACTGGAGGCAAGGTTGTGCGCGCCTCTGATGGAGAGAAGCCTCATTCTGTGGCTTTCATTCAGTGTGTCGGCTCAAGGGATGTGAACAAATATGAATACTGTTCAGGATTCTGTTGTATGTATGCGTTGAAGAACGCTGTTTTGCTCAAAGAGAAATACCGTGATGATGTTGAGGTCTACATCTTTTACATCGACATGCGCACCAACTTCAAGGGCTACGAAGAATTCTACAGAAGAGCCCGTGAACTGGGAGTAAACTTTATTCGAGGAAGAATATCCCAAGTCAACGAAGACCCCAAGACGAAGAATCTGCTCATCCGCTCAGAGGACATGATGCTAGGAGAACCCATTGAACTAGAGGCAGAGCTCGTGGTTTTGAGCACCGCAGCGATTCCAAGCAAAGGAGCAGATGAAGTTTCCAGAATCTTGAGCATAACCAGAGGATCTGACGGCTTCTTCATGGAGAGCCACCCGAAACTTAAACCATTAGACACAGCCGTTGACGGAATCTTCTTAGCTGGAGCCTGCCAAGGACCAAAAGACATTCCATACAGCGTGTCTCAGGGAAGCGGAGCCGCGGCACGAGCCGCTACAATCCTCTCTCAGCCCACATGGAAGATAGAACCCATCATAGCCGATATTGACCCAAGCAAATGCAAAAACGTGACAGCAAAGTGTGGCATCTGTGTGGAAAAGTGTCCCTATGGCGCCATAAAAGCGGATGAAAACCAAGCTGCCACGGTCACAGCTGCCATGTGTCACGGATGTGGAACCTGCGTAGCCGAGTGTCCGTCTGATGCCATAACTCAGATGCACTTCACGGACGCTCAAATTTTAGCTCAGATTCGAGCTGCTTTGGAGGAGAATGCTGAGGGTAAGATACTGGGGTTCCTCTGCAACTGGTGCTGTTACGCGGGTGCTGATCTTGCTGGGACAAGCCGCTTTGAGTATCCTCCTACCATGCGGGCGATACGGGTTATGTGCTCTGGCAGGGTGGATCGGGATTTTGTTTTGGATGCTTTCCGGCAAGGCGCAGGTATGGTTTTGGTTGGTGCGTGTCACCTGCCTTACGATTGTCACTACATTTCAGGGAACCGGAAGATGAAGAATAGGATGGAAGTCCTAGGAAGGATTTTGGAGAAGTTGGGGCTCAGCAAAGAACGTTTCAGGGTTGACTATGTGTCAGCGGCGGAAGGGGTCAAGTTTGCGGCTATCATGAAGGAAATGACTGAGCAGCTGGGAGCTTTGGGACCAGAGAAGATCAAAGCAGAAAACGAGAAACTACGACCCAAGCTAGATAGGATGCTTTCAAGAAAGAAGAAGTAGTTTTGTTGCTTGGTTTTTCAGAAAAAGTACTGTTTTCAACAATCTTCTGTTATTAGTCTCCTAATATGATGCCTCTGTCAAGTTTTTTTGATGCTCTCCGCTTTGCTCCCAGTCCATATGTGCACAAAAATAGAACTATCTTCTAGAGCAGAGTTTCTTTGCTCTTTATTAGTAAGTTTCTCGTTGTTCAACAAAGCTTATATGGAGTTGTATTTTGGTTGATTTGTCCCTCTCTCGCAGTTGTTGTTGCCGCTTATAATGAAGAAGAGGGGATAGTGCCGACCCTTTGTGAGTTGAAAGAAGTGTTGAATCAACCAAGCCTGTTTGTTGTTGATGGAAATAGTTCAGATAAAACACTTAAACTAGCTAAAGACCTCGGGGCAGAAATAGTAATTCAGAGAGGAAAAGGTAAAGGAAGTGCAATTTCTCAGGGGTTAGATCGGCTTAATGGTGATACGTTATATGTTGTATTTACTGATGCTGACTTCACTTATCCTGCTAAGCACATTAAGGAGATGATATGCGTTCTTGATTCGAATCCTGAGGTTGGAATGGTTTTAGGTGATCGGTTTAGCAAGACGTATGAAAAGGAGTCTGATCGGAATCAGTTTTACGTCGGAAATCGGATTTTAGGTTTTGCTCAAAGGATGTTTAATGGCGTAAAATTGAATGACCCTTACACTGGGCTTAGGCTCATTAGATTTGAATTATTGAAGGGCTGGAAACCAAGATCTTCTGGGTTTGATATTGAAGCGGAGTTAAATCACCGTATTGATCGATTGGGTTACAAGATTGTGGAATTACCAATCAAATATCGAAAAAGATTGGGAAAAAAGAAACTGAGCTTCAGACACGGTCTAAAAATACTTAGAAGAATAGTCATTGAAAGCCTGTCTTCACAAAGACACCCATAAAAAACCTGCATTCACGTGCACATTTAGCTTTTAGGTAGCACAATAATGCTATTGCTTGGTTTTTCATGAAAAAGCTAGTTTTCAACAATGCTCTGTTATTAGTCCCCTAATATGATGTGTTTCTGTTACGTTATCTGATGCTCCCCGTTTTGCTCCTGACTCATATGCACCATGACCACTGGATAGGGTTAAATTTTATCCTCCAAACCCAAAATAACCGCTTTAGGGGTTGCTGTTTAGGTATTCGGTTATTGGAGTTACTGATTTGACGGTGACCAGTGAATTCTGTTTGAGGACGAACTCGCTTAAGCCGATGTGCGAGTTGCTATTTCCCCAGTCGTATGTGTAGCCTAGTCTTGTCCACGGGTACTTTTCAGGGAAGTAAGAGTAGATAATATTGTTGTTGAACCAGATTTTGTATTCGGGGGTTGTGGAAGAAGGGAAAGTTAGCTGCGCGGTGGTGTCGGTGATTTCGTTGTCGGGTGTTGGTCGGAAGAGCGATTGCGGGTTCACCCACAACTCCACTAAGTATTCACCAGTGTTATTCGCTGGCAATCCTAAAAGCTGCTTTGCTCTGAGCGTCAGGTTTGAATTTTGGTCTACGTGTTCTTGGAAGAAGGTTTTGATTTCAGGAACTACAGTGACCCATGTTGTGCCCCAGGTGGTGTTCACGGTTTCGTCTACAGGATAGCTTGAAGCGTACTTTGTGAATGTGACTACTAGTACGCTCTTGTTGCCTGAGTCACCTTGCCAAAATAAGTTTGTGTTGGTTTCCACAATGGGCACCAGACCCGAATAGATTTCGTTTGGCTCTGCAATCATGGCGTCTTCTACGGCGCTTTGGTACATCTGGTCAAGGCTTAAAGTCGGCGCTACGTTCTGTTGAGTCACGATTAAGTAGAGTTGAGAAAAACCGACGCCGACAATTATTCCTATTGCAAAAACCACGATTATTATGGCACGATAGTTTCGTTGAGTCATGCCCCGTGTCTCCAAACCTAGATTTGCTTGTACGTCACTGCGTATTTAAATCGTAGGACTTTTTGAGTTCATCAAGGATTTTTATTCCAAATCGCAAAAAATACAAGCACCTGTAACTGGGAGATGCAACAATTTTTTTAAGAGAGAGTTAAAATTTAACCCCAAACCCAAACGTATTCCTGTTCACACATGCACGTATTTTTTCTCCCTTGTTCTTGCTCCTGTTCACTTCTTCTTTCTCTTACCTACTGCCCCTCACGTAGAAAACCCGCACACACACGTACATACAAAAAAATTAAGCTAAGTGGCAAATTAGAAAAATTGAAAATTAAAAAAAGGAAACATTGGGAATGAAAAGGTGAATTGTTAAACTCAATAAATTCTAAACGTGAGTGTGCATTAGAATATAAATAATAAACTTTAATACAACATACATGAATATTAAATAATGATGAAGTAATGAGTTCCCAAGAGCAAAACTCTATAGACTCCAAGTACAAAAAAATTCCCATAATTCTTTCGATTATAATAATTGGATTAACGTGCTTCAATATTATGCTAAATTATCCAACTCCTAGACTTGAAGTTGGCGAGTTCCCGTATGATTCGTATTTAGCGGTAGCCTCGAAAGGCGTAATTGTATCTGATCAGTCTAATGGAACTATCCAGACGGCAAATGTGACCAATGAAGAATTTCAATCATATTATATGTATAATTTAACGTATCAAGTTTACAACTCTGGAAAGGGTTCAGCATATAATGTAGATATAAACTTAAAGGGAGAACCAACTGAATCGCATAAGGTGATTTCGACTCTTGTATTTGTCGGGGAACCAATTATATCTAATCTTTTGGATACTACGATTAATAATTATCGAATAGGTTTGTTAGGCGCAGGGAAAAGTTATACTTTCCTTTTTTCGTTAAAAATACTCACAAGTAAATTCGAAGAAGGAAAATTTATTTTGACTGTTTCATCTGAAAATGCGGGAACAATAATTAAAGAGATACATTGTGAAAGTTAAAAAAAATAGCTCGGATTCGCGCCCGTGTTCTTTCGGTATGTGTAAAAGATTGAATTTTCAATCTAAAAACACAAACTTGTAATCTACGTTTATTCTTCCTACAATATCCTCACGTAGAAAACCCGCACGCACACGTGCGCACGTGTAGTATGCATTACTGATAGGTGTGTGTTTCTTCTACAACCATCCTAATTTGTTCGCGTCAACCTCAAAATTAAGGGCTTGCAGTTCCCGTATTAGCTTGAAATACCAGCCGCTTTTATATTCGATCCAGAGAACTCCGTTGTAATCGTTTGGGATTTCGAAGTCTTTCTTTTTGCGGTAAATTGCAATCACGTTTTGTTTTCCAAGTCTTCCTAGAAAATAGCCTAATTCAAAAATGACGTTTTGTCCTGCTCTATGTTTGTCTTCGTCTGGAGTTTTTTCTTCGGGGTAAGCTAGATCGTCTGGGGATACAAGGACTACCGCAAAGGAAACGTGTGCGTAATCAGATATTTTCTCGATTATGCTTCGTCCATTATTTGGTTTTTCATGTAAAATGATGGGGTCAAGGTCTAGCTTTTGTAGTGTTTGGGTCACATCTGTTTTCATTTCGTTGTCTTGTCCATGAACTACAAAAATCTTGTTTGATCGGACCTGATTGTTCACTCTATTATCTGACTTGGGTGGAGACAACAATAACTTTACTTTTCGTAACAAAATATTGGATGCGTTAGTGACTTCTCTTAATTTTGCTTGTTCCTGTTTACTAAATCCTGAGTCGAATGATTGGTCGCTGAGAGGAACCTGTTCAAGGAACTTCAGTTCTTTATAAAATCCTAGAGACTGTATGTCCTTCAGTAACCGGTTATACTCTTTTACGTAATTTTCGTAACTACTCCAAAATTCGTTAGAAAAATCTTCCTTTGAACTAGAAGCAAGTGTTTCTAAATCCACTATTAAAGCACCAAAATCTATCCCCATCTAATCCAACCACTTTTAAAAACTAATTCCCTACCCAGTATATTACAGATTCTTTCAGGGAACCAATTTTGCTTAGATAACACAATAATGCTATTGCTTGGTTTTTCAGAAAAAAGATAGTTTTCAACAATGAAGTAATATTAGGATCCTAATATGTGAGATTTTTTGCGCCAGTTTTGGTGTTCTTGCTAGACGCTTCAGAAAGGTGTTGTGGTCGGGAGGGCGGGATTTGAACCTGCGACAGTCCGGTTTCTGTACGCTTGATAGGCTAAATGATGCCCACCATGCTGGTAGACGTCTACAGCGTCTCCGTCAGCCCAGACAATTGTTAGGCTGGCTCGGAAGCTCTACCAAGCTGAGCTACCTCCCGACAGACCATATCAACGTGAAAATCACAATTTATGCGTTTCGTTATGCTTCAACTAATTGTTACGTTTATTTGTGTTTTTGGACGATGCTTTCATTTTGGTTGTTTTTTGTGGGCGCTGAGTTTCATGTAACAAACAAGATTAAATGCCTTTTAGAATCTTGTCAATAGCTTTTCGTGTGCTCTCTATTTGTTTCTTCACGTCAACGGTCAGGGTGAAGACCCCTTTTAGAGAATCTACCAGATTTTTATCCTCAAGTGCCGCAGTTATCTTTTTAATCTGACCCCTTAATGCTTCGATATTACCTCTACCCAAGTGACTCAAGACCTTTTCCAAGTCCGCGTTCTCCCTTAACATAACTATGTCTCTCACATCTGCCCTTCTGCCAGAATGTATCTTGAAGGCAATCAGCAGTTCTTTCTGTGGAATTCTGCAACTCACAGACGCTTCCAAACCAGACACGTTCGCCTCGACAGAGTGTTTGTTGATATAGTCGAAACTCCATGATGCTCCAGTTGCTCTGCAGACCAAGCTGCCGACAAATATGTCAAACGTTACAGGAAACCCAGCAGCATCTTTCTTGTAACTCAAGAATTCTCCGCCGTATGTTTCATCGAACCCAGACCTCTGCACATGTTTCTCGAATCCTTCTTGCTTTAAAACATCCTGAATGTTTCCAAGCCTTTCTTTGGAAATCACTATGTCACAGTCTACAGAGAACCTGTGTCTTGCGAGAGCGCTGGCAGCGTATCCTCCGACTACAACAAATTCTAGTCCCGCTTCTACCAAATTCCTGACTGTTTTGATTATTTCATTCTCTCTTTCTATGAATCCCATGTTCACCACTAGAAGTTGGTCTTCTCTTCTCTATACTCGGCATTCAAGCCTAGATCGTACATCTCATTTAACATCTCCAAGGCTGGCTCGTAAGAATAGATTTTTCCTTGACAGAATTCGGCAGTATCCTTTAATGGGTCAACGTGAAATCCATTAACATCTTCTATCTTGAAGTCTGCCTCAGGATACAACACATAAAACAAACCGAATAAGGTCTCTCTTACGGGCTGACCGTTAACGTGAAATTTTTTCCTCTTTGAATCGAAGAACTTCCTCCATCTTTCCAAATCATCCTTCTTGACCCTCAAGTGAATGGGATAGAAACCGAAGAACCTGCCGACCTGATAGCCTCCTTTTGTCCAGAAAAACACAGCATCAGGTCCTGTCAAAGAGTATTCTATGTCAGCCTCCTTCAACAAGTCGTAGGCTTTTGATACGTTTGTTCTTCTAGCCAAGTATTCCTCGGGAGAATTGACCCTGTACTTTCCCCAGCCTATCCTCTCTAACAAACCCTTTTCTTTCATGTCATGCAAGACTTTGTTGGAGTCTGGACTGGCAAAGACCGAGGAGAATTCCTTCGTGGTGAACTCTCTCTTCCAGCTCCACAACACATTCCATAACTCATGATAGGACATAATTATTACCACTGCGGTAATAATTTAAATATTTAACGGTTCGACGGATTTCTGGAGAATGGACGGCTATGCAAGGATAAAAAAAGAGACCGAAGAAACTCAAAAACGATTTCACAGAATAGTATCTTAAGTTTGTTCTATCGTCTTTTAAATCTGGAGAGTTCTTCCTCTATTTCTTCTCTGTAACATGTTCTGTTTTATCTCCATTTCGATGCGATAGAACTTTGTTCAAAAGTAAAATACTTGAACTGTGAAGGTTATAGTAGCATTCGCTGTCCTTAATGAAGTGGTTTAGGTGAACAGAAATGGAACGTGAAAGAATTCATGAAATAGTAGCGGGCTATGACCCCAAAGAAGTTAAGATCGGAGTGCTTGGGTCCCACTCTGCCTTGGAGATGGGTCATGGCGCCAAGCAGGAAGGATTCGAGGTAGTTGTTGTTTGCCAAAAGGGAAGAGAAAAAACCTACACAAAACACTACAGAAACCTCTTCGACCATGTATTGCTGCTGGACAAATTCGTTGACATAATCAAAGAAGAAAACCAACAAAAACTGCGCGAGTGGAATACCATTTTTGTGCCAAACAGATCCTTCTCAGTTTACACAGGCTACGATAACATCGAACAGAAGTTCAAGGTTCCACTATTAGGAAACAGATTCATGCTTAGAAGTGAAGAAAGAAACGTACCCAACAACCAATACGACCTGATCATACGCGCAGGATTAAACCTGCCAAAAATATTCAAGTCACCAGAAGAAATAGACAGGCTGGCGATAGTGAAGGTTCCTGAGAAAACAAGGAGCATAGAACGTGCCTTCTTTTACGCTTCGTCTCCAGAGGAATTCAAAAGAAGAGCAGAAGAGCGAATAAGGAAGGGGATAATCGACAGGAAAGACTTGGAAGAAGCAACCATCGAAGAGTACATCGTCGGAGCAAAATTCAACGCTAACTATTTCTGGTCTCCAATAACCGATGAAATAGACCTGTTAGGGTTCGACAGAAGAATACAAACAAACTTGGATGGGGTCCTAGATTTACCCGCCGATGAACAATTAGAAGCAAAACTGCCAACACAGAACGTGGAAATCGGGCACATGGGCGCCACTATGCGAGAATCCCAACTGGAAAAAATTCTGGATGCTGGAGAAAAATTCGTTGAAGCATGCAAAAAAGAGTATCCGCCAGGAATAATAGGGTTGTTTGCGCTGCAAGGAGCCATGAACAAGAATTTAGAGTTCTACATTTTCGATGTAAGCCCAAGAATACCCGGTTGCCCCTGCGTGGAACCCACTTCCCCATACATGAAGTACAAGTATGGAAAAGAGGTTGGTCCGGGAAGAAGAGTTGCAATGGAGATTAAGAAAGCGGTTGCTGAAAATAAGCTTGGGATGATAGTCACGTGATATCAAAAACGGAAATAAACAATGTTCTGGGAGAGTACGACAGCAAACACATTACAGTAGGCACCCTCGGCTCCCACTCTGCGCTAAACATATTCAAGGGAGCAAAAGAGGAGGGCTTCAACACAGTTTGTGTCTGCAAAAAAGAAAGCGAAATCGTTTACAAACGGTTCCCTCTGGCAGACCAAATTATTCTGGTTGAAGACTTCAGTGAACTTTTGGATGATACGGTCCAGCAGAAACTGAAACAGGAAAACACGATTTTGGTTCCACACGGCTCCTTCAATGCCTACGTTGGAACAGACCAAATGATCGATCGATTACAGGTGCCCTTGTTTGGCAACAGAGAGCTTCTGCACTGGGAAACGGACAGGGAAAAGCAGAGAGAGTGGCTACGAAGAGCAGGTTTAAGGTTGCCCAGAACCTTTGATGATCCAAACAATATTGAGGGGCTGGTTATCGCAAAGTTTCCCGGGGCAATGGGCGGAAAAGGATATTTTCTTGTGGAATCTCCGGAATCCTTTCATAAAAAAGCAGAAGACATGATCAAAAGGGGACATTTAAGCAAGAAAGACTTGGAGAACATCCATTTCCAAGAATACATCATAGGCGTGAACGTTTATCCCCTGTATTTCTATTCCCCCCTCACAGGCGAAGTTGAGCTTCTGGGAATGGACAGACGCTACGAATCTACTGTAGACAGCATAGGAAAGATACCTGCAAGTGAACAACTGGAAATCAATGTGAATCCCACATACACTGTTGTCGGCAATTTTCCGATAGTTGCAAGGGAGTCGCTTCTGCCGGAACTTCTAAGGATGGGCGAGAACGTAGTGAAAGTGTCCAAGGAGATTGCTCCTCCCGGCATTATAGGACCTTTTTGTCTAGAAACGGTTATCACGGATGACCTGAAAATCTTCACGTTTGAGATTTCTGCGCGAATAGTTGCAGGAAGCAACGTGGGTATCGGCACTTCTCCGTATGCCTATCTGAAGTATGGTGAAGGAATGTATATGGGCAGAAGAATCGCCCGAGAAATAAAAAACGCAATAGCCAATAATGAACTAGAGAAAGTTGTGTATTGACCAGTTATGTGAATTATCTCTAGGATGTTGTTCTTTTTTTGATTTCGTGTTCAAGTATTCCTTGGTAGAGTATGAGGGGCGCAATCTTTTCGTTGGGTGCAGTATCCATGATCATTTTTTGTATTCTTTCGTCCAAACGCTTCTTGTAGGCTTGAAGTTCGCCTAGGCTCATGGCTTTCAGTTTGGTTTCAAAATATTTTATTGGGTCACTCATGCCAATCCACTTCTTGACTCATAGATTTGCTGTATATTATGTGAAACAAATGTTATATGCTTATGTGACGAAGAAAATGGTGCAAATAGTTAAATTTGTTTAAACCAAAAATTGGAATCAATAATTCTTTGGGGAAGATGGTGGGTTGGGAACCGCAGATTCTATAAACAAAATAATTGATGTAAACGAAGAAGATGACCCGACGCTTTCAGAAAAATTAACCGAAATCAGCAAAAAACATGACGCAGTTTTAATGGCTTGCATTGCTCCTTATGTGGGGCTAAAGATTTCGCCCACAAAAACAGTAAATGCTCAGATGGGTCTCTCTGAAGAGTTTGCCGTAGAGACCGCAATTAATCAGATACAAGCAAAAACTGATGTCCGAAAACTGTTGCTTTTGGTTAACAGTCCTGGCGGGTTGGTTCAATCTTCGTATAAGGTAGCCCGAGCGTTAAGAAAAACATTCAAGGAAATCATTGTTTTTGTTCCGCACATCGCAGCAAGTGGAGGAACTTTACTTGCCCTCACTGGAAACAGGATAGTGATGGGTATGATGAGCCAACTGTCACCGCTTGATCCGCAAGCAAAAAGTGGAGATGGGGCTGTCTCGGCAAACTCTGTTGTAGATGCACATCAGTTTGTCACAAGGCTCTTTGATGATATTGCAGTGGAAGATGCGCCTTACAGTTACAAGGCTCTTGCGGACAAATGTGATGGCGTTGATATTCGGGATGCTTTGGCTTCGTTGAGTTTGATGGAAGAGTATATTCGCGAAATTCTGGAGGACTGCGGATACAGCAAAGAAAAATGTAAGAAAATAAGCAACAGAATAGTACGAGGATTCAAAACACATGATGAAGTAATAAACATTGACAAAGCCAAAAAACTTGGACTGAACGTTATTCCTCACAGCGATTTTCCCACCGAGTGGAAGCTATTCCGAGAATGGTTAGCGAAATATATGCTGCAAAGCGCAGACAAGCATGTTATCAGGTTTGTGATTTCAGAAAACTTAACAAAACAAAGTGAACTGAACAAAAAGTGAAGAACAGAAAGATGCAAAAGTGATGCCTATGGAAAAGCTGTGACAAAGAAATGGTTTCTTCATCCTAATTCACTAGGAAAGTGGTCTGTTTTTCTTTTTAGGTTTTTCAGTAGCACCTTCTACGCATTAACAAACACCCGCGAAGAGTCCCAATTGGGTTAAAGGCTACACGTCTGTTTCTTGTGTGCCCGTTATTCCTTGGACGATTCGTGCTATTCCATTGAACATGAACGTGAATGAAAGCATTAGAACCAGTGCTAGGAAGCCAAATTCTGAAGATACAAAGACTACAATAGACAATACGATAGTAAGTATGCCCACAACAGCAAAGAATCCTCTGAGCCATTTCGGGAAGGCTCTGCCGAATCCACCGATTACCAGTCTTGCGACTCCGTTGAGCAGCAGGACGAAGGAGAGTATGTAAATCAGCACTTGAGTGGTAAGGTTCGGATATGCCAGTGCTACGAGTCCCAATGCGACAGCTACTATGCCTATTCCAAAATTAATTGCACGAATTCCGTCTGAAAGATATTTAGCGAATATCCCCGTGAAAATCCTTGCGATTCCAGTGACCAGCAAGACGATTGAAAGCACAAAGATCATGGTTAAGATGGCAAGTTCCTGATACGCCAAGACTACAACTGACAAAATTACTGCAATCAACCCAAAGACAATGTCAAAAGCGCGCAACCAACCTGGTGATTTAGTTTCACTCATGGTTAAGTCCACAAAACATAATATATCTTGTAAAAATGTTAAAAGGTTTGCCGTAGCTGGCTACTGCCTGTCGTATTCTTCAACCTTGTTGTTCATGACGTCTAATTTGACGCCTGCCAGCTTGAACAGCTTTATCGTGTCCTTGTCTGCATGATAATGCTTCTCGCAGACAACACGTTTGATGCCCGAATTTATTATAATCATGGCGCACCTTCTGCACGGCGTCATCTTACAATAGAGTGTTGAACCGTCAAGAGGTATCCCAAATCTCGCAGCCTGAATGATCGCATTCTGCTCTGCATGCAAGGTGCGTACACAATGTTGCGAAACAGTTCCATTCTCGTTCAAAACTTTTCTCATGTCATGTCCCACTTCATTGCAGTGCGGTAACCCTGCAGGCGATCCAACATAGCCTGTTGTCATGATTCGTTTATCTTTAACAATTACACATCCCGCCTTCCCCCTGTCACAGGTGGCACGTTTGGAAACGGCTTCGCACAAATCTAGAAAATATCTGTCCCAGTTAGGTCGCGGCTTACAATCCATCCTTGACGTCTCCAACATTCGAATATACACCTAAGCTAAGCATGGAATAAAACTGTTTTTTCTGTTCTACGTGTAGAAAATTGTTTGGGGAACACGCTCCTTTTATGTCACAAGAACTCTTTTATAGAGTATTAAGATATGATATTTACTGGGGATATAGATGATGGGTCCAATCCTGTGTCCTGAATGCGAAGCGAACCATCTAGCATGGAGTAGAGACCGATTTTTTGTATGCGAGAATTGCGGATTCAGGGTGGAGATAAAAGGTGACCCCTTCGAATACATGAGACAGAAAGCCAAAGAAATAGAAGAATGGGAACAAAACAGCCCCTGCCACAACTGCGCCTTCATCAACCACTGCAAGCAAGGCAAACAACAAAACAAAAACAAAACATGGAAAAGAAGAAAACAGCAGTTCTGCATGCCCCGCCCAATAGTCTAGAGCACCAACAAAAAATAGGCTTTTTTCATTCACGAGGCATGCCCTCTTCAATAATGTTAAATATTGTCTTTGATTCAAACGATACGGGGGCCGGTAGTTCAGTTTGGTATGAACGCCGCCTTCGCATGCCCAGTGCAGAAACAGGCGGAAGCCGCGGGTTCAAATCCCGCCCGGTCCACCATCATTATGTTTTGATTGAAGCGGGATCAAGAGGTTTTGTTTCTTGGACGCGTAATCGCCACCAATCACCTAGTCTGGAGTAGACTATT
>Ga0315533_1001422_pt1 | contig 18221 bp, 15 predicted proteins | sample SalMarSW160130MG_FD_203081 | JGI IMG/M metagenome (GOLD analysis project Ga0315533, IMG submission 203081) | Salt marsh sediment microbial communities from the Plum Island Ecosystem LTER, Massachusetts, United States - Salt Marsh Sediment SW1601-30 ... | reverse complement strand
CCTGCTCCAGGGTTCCTGTTGAAGTTGTCCATTTGGCCTAGCTTAGGGCAAACTCAGGCAAACAGCCTCGACTGGTGAAATATGTGTGGTGAAGCAACCTGTGGTAAACTGATTCTCTATGACTGTGAGGATCTAGGAAACATAGCCCATGCCTGTAGAACGATATTTTCTCGGTTGGGATGAGACGGTGACGGCGAAGGTGCGGGAGTTTCTGCTGCCACAGCAGCTCTCGGGGCCCGTTGATTTGGGCAAGGACCTGATAGTCGTGCCCACGCGTCAGGCGGGGCGGCGGCTGCGGGAGGCGCTGGCGCTGCACTGCGCAGAGCAGAAAACAGCGCTGCTCTCGCCGCAGGTAGTAACACCACCTTTCTTACTGCATTCCAGCAATGAGCCAGCGAACGTGGCAAACCCCACGGAAGTAGCGGCGGTGTGGGCCGATGTGCTGATAAAAGCCGACCTCGCTGAATATGACGGGCTTTTCCCTGCGAAGGCGACGGAGCAGAATTTCGCCTGGGCGATGCACACCGGTGAAATGATTCAAAGACTGCGCGATACCTTGATGGAGGGGGGATACCTGATTGCGGATGTGCTAGACAAATTCGGCGATGTTCTGGAGGAGACGGAGCGCTGGCGAGACCTCGTCAGACTGGAGAAAGCCTACCTGAAACAGCTCGAGGAACTGGGAAAATGCGACCCGTCCGACCTCATGATAAAGCAATCTCAAAACCCGAAGTTGACTGAGGGCGTTGAGCGCATAGTGATAGCGGCGGCGCCCGACCCCACACCACTCGTGATACAGGCGCTGGAGCACCTCGAAGAGCAGATTTCCATTGTTATATTGATACATGCCCCTCAGTCGCTGGCGGACTATTTCGATGAATGGGGGCGTCCCCTGGCGGAGAGCTGGCGTGATTCGCGTATCGACATACCACACGCCGAGGCGAACATCGTTCTGGCGGGCACCCCCGTTTCCCAGAGCAAAAAGACGCTGGAAGCCATAGCGGGAGAAGCTGACCGTTTTGGCCCCAATGACATCGCCATCGGCGTGCCCGACGGCAGGGTAACGCCGTTTTTAGCCGCCGACCTTGGAGATAAAGGGCTGCTGGCGTTTGACCCTGCGGGAAAAGCGTTGAGCAAGCATTCGCTGTACTATCTTCTCGAGGCGTTCCGCTCCCTGGTCAACGAGGGCGACTACGCAGCCTTCAGCTCGTTTCTGAGGCACGCCGACGTGCTTAACTTTCTTCAGAGGAAATACCACCTGTCGCCTCGCTGGCTGCTGAAAGAACTGGACGACTTCCAAAACTCCTATCTGCCACAGGCACTGGAGGATATAACCGCCTGCCTTTCCCGCCAGGGTGAGGAAGGGCAATGGAAATTCAGGAGCATGGAGAGGGCGGTGGCGTTCATACGAGAGCAGGTGAATAACTTCCGCAAAGGCGACCTCGATGATGTAGTGCGGTCACTGCTGCAGACCATATACCAGGGTCGCACGCTCAACCCCAATAACCCTGAAGATGCGGAATTCATAGGGGTGGCGGAGCTTATAGATGCTGCGCTGCGTGAGTTTTCTGGTGGAGTTCTAGAAGCCCTGGGGGTGGAGAAAAGGTATGCCCTGGAGCTTCTGCTGCGCCGACTGGAGGGGCAGCGTTACTCCACCGAGCGCGAAGGCGCTGTAATTGACCTCGAGGGCTGGCTTGAGCTGCCATGGAACAGTGCTTCACTCCTGATTGTCACCGGAATGAACGATGGCGTGGTGCCCGATAGCCAGTTAAGCGATGTATTTCTGCCCGACTCACTCCGAAGCCAGTTGAATCTCAGGCACGACGCAGACAGGTTTGCCAGGGATATGTATTTGATGCGCGGGCTCATCGAGTCCCGCCGTCAGGATAGGGGAAGGGTCTGTTTCATTGCGGGAAAAACGAGCAGCGAGGGCGAGCCTCTAAAACCGTCGCGATTACTGTTTTGCTGCGACGATGGGGAGTTGCCCCACCGCGTTGAGCGGCTTTTCGGAGACCCCGACGAGAGACGGGATAACCATCCCGCCACCATAAGCTTTACGCTGGAGGTGAAGCCTCCTGCGGACATTAAAGCCGCTCGTCTGGACCTGTCGAGATTGCCGGTTACCTGGTTTAAGGACTATCTTGCCTGTCCCTTCCGTTTTTATCTGAAGCATGTTCTGGGCATGGAGGAACTGGATGATGAAAAGAGAGAGTTGGACGCCATGGACTTTGGCAAGATGGTGCATTATGCCCTGCAGAAAATGGCTGGAGATAATGGGATGCGCCAGTGTGAAAAGGAACATGAACTGAGCGACTTCCTCTGCGCTCGTGCGGAGGACTGGATAAAGGAGCGCTTCGGCTCATCCCCACCACTGCAACTGGGCATACAGCTTGATGCGGCGCGGCAGCGACTCAACGCAGCGGCGCGTGAGCAGGTGAGGCTGGTTCGGCAAGGCTGGGAGATTATGCGTTCCGAGATGATGGCTGAGAGAGAACTATCCGGCATGCTCATACGGGGAAGGATTGACCGCATTGACCGCCACCGCAATAGCGGTCTGATACGGGTTCTGGATTACAAAACTTCCGACAATGCGGAAAGTCCTGAGAAAGCCCATATCGGCTCCTTATCACGGAATATATGGGAATATGCCATGGTCGATGTCAATGGCACGGAGAAGTGCTGGATTGATTTGCAACTGCCGCTTTACCGTCTGCTGCTTTGTGAGAAAGAGGAATTTCAAGGACGGATGGAATTGGGATATTTCAATTTGCCCAAGGCTGTAAGCGAGACGGGCGCGGCGATATGGGAAGGTTTGTCCGATGCCCTGCTGGAATCTGCCGGGGTTTGTGCTGATGGCATCATCGAGAATATCCAGAGGCGGAGGTTCTGGCCACCGTCGGCAAAGGTGAGGTATGACGATTTTGAAAGCCTGTTCCATGCCGATATTGCCGACTGTATAAACATAGAAACGTTCGAGGCCTTCATGGAGGGAGGCTAATGTGTACCTATTTTGTCATTGCGAGGAGCAGTCCCCTGCCAAGTAAGAGGTGGGGGCAAGCGGGATGCCTTTTCTGCGACGAAGCAATGACAGTGTAAGCGGAGAAACACGATGACCATAGAAATAATCGGCCATAAAGCCATAGCGGCATCCGCTGGCTCGGGCAAGACGTTTCAACTCGCCCATCGCTATATACAACTCCTGGCAAATGGCGTTAGTCCGGACCAGATAGTGGCGCTGACATTTTCGCGAAAGGCAGCAGGAGAAATCTTCGATTCAATCGTCAGATACCTGTGCCAGGCCGCCAGTTCGCCCCAGCAAGCGGGAGAAACCGCAGAGCGGATTGACAAAAGGGGCTTCGTCCAGGGGGATTTCTTAAAGTTGCTTCGCAACCTGATGGATAGCCTGCACCATCTGCACGTGGGTACGCTGGACAGCTTCACGGTGGGCATTATCCGAACCTTTCCCATGGAGCTGGGAATCCCCACGAATTTTCAGATGCTGGACAACGAGGGTGCGGAGGCCAGGAACGCCCGGCAGGAGGTGCTTGATAGAATCTTTGCCGTTCGCCAGGCAGATGATGGGACACAGCGAGAGTTCCTGGAAGCCTTCAAGCAGGCTACCTTCGGCCAGGAGGAGAAGAGCCTGGAGCGCAGCCTGGATACCTTCATCGGTGATTATCGAAAGCATTATCAAATATTGCCCTCAGCGGATTTCTGGGGAAAAGAGAGCGTAATCTGGACTGAGGGGTCACCCTGGCTTAAACCGACTGCTGATGTTGCATCCGCCGCTGCCGCACTCCGAAGCTCGTTTGGGATGAGCAACCTCCCAAAGAAATTGTCGGATGGTCTGGCGAGGTTTGCCGATTTTGCCGGCAGCTACAGCGAATCGGCCCTGTGGGATGACAGCTTAAGCAAAGGAGTTGTCTTTCAAGCGCTGCTGGAGAGTGGAGAAAGGCTGAGGCAGGGTGAAATCATGTTGCAATATGGCAAGAGCGAATCCACTCTCAGTGCTGAGCAAGGGGAGTCGATTTTCACGCTCCTGAGCCATGTGGTTAGCATAGAACTGCGCAATGCGATGAAGAAGACACGCGGTATTTACCAGGTTCTGGAGCAATATGAGCAGTTCTACGATTATATCGTCAGACGGCAGGGCAGGCTCACCTTCACCGACGCCCAGTACCTGCTGACGGCAGCCAACAGCTATAGCGGTGGCTCCCTGCTCAGCCGTATGCCTGATGAAAATACACGACTGTACATAGATTACCGCCTCGACTGCAAGCTCGACCACTGGCTGCTGGACGAGTTCCAGGATACCAGTGATTTGCAATGGGAGGTGCTGCGCAATCTCGCCGATGAGATATTGCAGGACACCAGCGGACGGCGCAGCTTTTTCTACGTTGGCGACGTTAAGCAGGCTATCTACGGCTGGCGCGGCGGCAATTCCAGGCTATTCGGCAGCATACTGGAGCAATATGGGTCACGCATCCAGCAGACCCAGATCAGCACCACTTTTCGCTCCTGCAAGCCCGTCGTTGACACAGTCAACCGCGTGTTTAGCAGCCTGCCAGAGGACGAGCTGCCGATAGGAGCCGTAGCAGAATGGGAAAAAGTCTGGCAGGTTCATCAGTGCCAGGAAGACGTTGTTCCCACGCATGGTTATGTTAGCTTGCTGGAGCCGCCATGCGAGAATGGCGGAGTCAAGCCTGAGGATGATGACAGGTATAACGTCGTAGCTCGTCTTCTTCGGAAAATTGACCCGCTGAGCCGGGGTCTGTCGGTAGCAATTCTGGTGCGCACCAATAAGTGTGGCAAGGAAATCGTCGACTTTCTCCGCCGCTCATGCCAGGATATGAACACTATCCATGAAGGCAGGGCTGCTATAAAGGACAACCCCGTCGTTTCCCTGCTCCTGTCCCTGGTGAAATTCGCCGCACATCCGGGAGACACCCTTGCCTGGAGACACCTGGAGATGAGTCCGCTCAGGGATTATTTTGACAGGAAGCAGCTTAACTGCAACAACCTGCCGCTGGCTTTGCTGCGGGAGATACAGAATTATGGCTTTCGGGCGCTAATTCGCAACTGGGGAGCGAGGTTAGACGAGGCGCATCCGCTGGATGCTTTTGGCAGGAAGAGGTTGAACGACCTTATCAACGCTGCCGGAGAGTTCGATGAAAGTGGCAGTCGTAATTGCAGTGATTTCCTTCATTTCATAGACAGCTACGAATTGCATGAGCTGGCTTCCGAGGATGCCATAAGAGTTATGACCATACACCAGTCCAAGGGTCTGGGATTCGATATCGTCATCCTGCCCGATTTGCAGAATGGCACCATGACGGGTGGAGGGCAGATAGATTTTGTGACAGCGCGTGACCCCTTGACCAGCCATCCTCTGTGGGCGTTGAAAATGCCGCGTAGGCTCATAGCCCAGAGCGACCCTGTGCTGGCAGCACGGGTTAAAGCGAGCGATGAAACCGCGTGTTTCGACGCGTTGTGCCTGCTGTATGTGGCATTGACCCGCGCCAGGCAGGGCCTCTACATGGTGACCAGTTTTCCTGGTAAGAGTGCCACTGTCTTGAGACCTGCCAGCCTGTTGAAACTGCAACTGGCAGGCGAGGCGAAGCCAGTTGACGGAAAACGAATTGAGATTGACGGCTGCGAGTTTACCTGCCTCTATGAAGAAGGAGAGCGCGACTGGTATACCGGAGTTCCCCAAAGGGAAAAGGTTGCTGAGTTATACGAACTGCATGAGCTGTCGGAGGACTTTGGCGGGCAGTCTTCGCACAATCGGCGACTTGCTCGCATATCGCCTTCGACGTGGATGGAGAGGGAACGTAAGGCCGATTTGCTGTTTGCCGCTGCCGCACGTGACAGTCTGGAGTTCGGCACAGCGATACACGAATTGTTCGAGAAAATTTCCTGGATTGGCGAAGTGGATGTTGAGACGTTGATTTGGGAATGGCAGGAGGCAGCTTCATTCACAGAGGATGTGAAACGGAGGGTAATCGAGCAATTCCGTCAGGCGCTCACGTCCGTAGAGGTACAAAAGGCGTTGTCATGGCCCGAAGGCAATGCTGACCTGTGGCGTGAGAAACACTTCGAGATTGTTTTGGGGGATGATTGGGTGACGGGTGTCTTTGATCGCGTTACTATCATGCGTGATTCGGAGGATAGACCGCTGAAAGCCACAGTCCTGGATTTCAAGAGCGACGAGATTGTAGAAGACGTTGGACTTGCTGATATTGCGGAGCGGTATCGCTCACAGATGTCGCTCTACGGAAAGGCGCTGTCACGGATGCTCCAGCTTAATCCTTCGCAAATCACCCTTCGGCTTCTGTTCACGCAGTCGAGCAAAGTGTACGACCTGGAGTAATCGGCATGGAATATCAGGATTGCTCTCACCCCTTGAACTCACTAGGTTCACCCTCGCATAGAGATTAAACTTCCCTGTAATTATGTAGAAAAAATTCTTGACATTTGGGGGAAATCAACCTGGCTTCCTGGAATTTTGCCCTATGCTATTTGGGGGGTGTCATCGTTCTTGGGGTGGTTGTCTTTTATCTCTCCCGCCTCCTCACCAAGGAAAAGGTTGTCCTGTCAAGCAAAGAAGGATAAATTTGGTTTATCATGAGCAACCGCCAGAATATGGCCTGGGATACCGGCTTTTCCTCTCAATCGTATTCTATTCATAAATATCTTGCCTGTTTCAACTCCAGATATTATATCTGGATAAAGAGACGAAGTATGACGAAGAACGCTGTAATCGCTCCCCAAGAGCCCGCACTATTTGTTGAAAGTTTGAAGCAAGCCTCAAAATGAAGAGTGCTCCCTCTGTTAGCTACGAGCCGAAGGCGAAGCAATCCCAAAAATAAACGCCCAACAAACGAAACTAGCTTCGCTCAAGCAATGATATAATAGACATAGTTATATCCTTTGGCACGAAGATTCATTGTGAAAGAATGAAACTCTGTGACTATACCATAGAAACAAGTTGACAAGTAGCGCATACGGGATATACAACATATGTAGGCTAGCTAGCACATCAGGAAAACAAGAAAGGAGGTGTAAAATGGAACAAAGGAACGAATGGAGGCGACAGCTAACCATACTCATACTGTGCTTCTTAGCTGGCTATTTCGGTGTAGACCGCTTTTACAAAGGGGAAGTCGGATGGGGAGTTGTAAAGCTGATAACACTTGGTGGTGCTGGGATTTGGTATCTGGTCGATTTAGCTATTGCTGCTTATGAATTTGGGAAAACTGACCGGCAAATGAGGGAATCATCGGCAACTACGAACTAGCCCATTGACATCTTATACCTTGCTATGCCCAAATCTACTCGCTCCCATGGGATGATCGCATAAAACTTGATACAAGGAGGTGCAGGCATGGCGGCAAGAGTCATCATTGTCTATGAGTCAAAGTATGGCAATGCTAGACTCGTAGCAGAAACAATCGCAGAAGGTATGAGAGAAGTCGAAGGAATAGAAGCAGTAGTCAGCGAAGTCAAAGAGGTTGACCTTAGCCAGATAACTGATTATGACGCGATTCTGGTGGGTTCGCCGACCCACATAGATAGGCCAACCGGGGGCATTAAGAAGTTCATAAACAAACTTGGCAAGCTTCCGCTAGAGGGAAAATCCTTTGCTGCTTTTGCCACATACCTCGTCGATAAAAGCTTTGAACAAGTCACGAAAAAACTGGAGAAGAGAATAACGGATAAGGTTGCCGGAGCAAAGCTGGCAGCTCCCAGCTTATCGATAAGAGTCGATGGGATGAAGGGGCCGATTTCAGAGGGAGAGTTGCCTAAATGCAAGGAGTTCGGAAACAAAATAGCAGCCCAACTGAAAGCCTGACCTGTCTCAATCTCCACCATTGCGAACCAAGTTTCCTCCCCCTCGGGGGAGCGGGATTAAGGCATGTCCTGAGTCGAAGCCGCCAGCGCAGGGAAGGCACAGCGAAGAAAGAGGTGATGAACTGAGGTGAGACAATCTCAGTACTGAAACCCGCCTAACGTAAAACTGGCTTCGCTCCAACGGTGATATAATAGATATATCAAAGATATGGCGTGAGACAGAGCAGGCTAGGCCAAGCAGGCGCAGAGTCCTCATATTCCGTGGTTGTAGGCAAGCCGAGCCGAAGAGTATTAATATAAATGTCCGACATCCGTGTCCGATAAGAGGATTATCATATGAGCACGGAAATCTATTATTTTTCAGGAACAGGAAATTCACTATCCGTAGCAAGAGACATCGCCAAGATAACAAATGGCAAACTGATACCTGTGGCTTCCGTAATAAAGCAGGAAAATGTTAATACCAATGCAGACGTTATCGGAATTGTCTTTCCAATTTATGACTTCAAACCACCTCATATTATTCTGCAATTTATCAAGAAACTTTCAGAAATTGATTCAAAATATCTTTTTGCTGTCGGCACCTATGGTGTTATGCCATTGAATGCGATGAAAATTCTTGATAAGGAAATAGAAACTTGCGGTGGAGAACTCTCATTAGGGTTTGTAGCAAAAATGCCTCATAACTGTATTGGGTATAGAACAATCACTATCGATGAACAGAATGAAATGTTCAAAAACTGGAACAAGAAACTTGAAGTAATTTCTGAATACGTTCATACCCGAAAAGAAGGCATACTAGAAACAAGAAATATTTTGTTTCACTTCATTTTTTCCGGACTAATATTCAAAGTATTACCTTCACTCCTTCCCTTGATCTGCCATATAACAATGAAGGGGTGGAAATCACTAGCGTTCATTTCAGACGAAAAATGCGATGGCTGCGGCATATGTATGAGGATTTGCCCAGTCGATAATATTGAAATGATTGATAATAGGCCTTCATGGTCGAATCATTGCGCTACGTGCTTTGCATGCCTTCAATGGTGTCCAAAAGAATCAATACAGGCGGGCAGCATAACAGTAAACATGAGAAGGTACCACCATCCCCGTGTGAAGGTTTCAGACATAATGAAGCAGAAAGAAACTGTTGATTACTAGATGTTTGACAATATCAAACGCCATCCGTGGCTTGATTCTTTCAATAATTCGGCTCGGCCAGCGTACAACGGCCAGTATATCTCCGCTCCCGTTGGTCGCTACGCCCCTCGGGGACGTTTTTCCTCCGCGACTACACTACGGAAAAACGTCATATACCGGCGAACCGTTATACGCAATCGGCTGGGAATGCCCTTGCGAGTCTCGAAAACAAGAGGCCGTTTAAGCACTCAAATAATAAGTGAATGGAGGTAATAAGAAATGTCATTTACTTGGGATCCCATGTACGTAGTGAATTTGGTGCTTTGCATCATAATACTGGCTTTAGGCTGTTGGGGTTATAGGAAAACTGAAGATAGGGTGCCAATGTATGTTGGCATAGCCTTTGGGCTTTTCGGCGTCTCACATCTTGTGACACTTCTTGGCCTTAAAGAAGCTTTAGAGACTGTTTTAATCGTAATTAGAACGCTTGCCTATTTGATAGTTGTGTTTGCCTTGTATAAGGTAATAGTTAGGCGATAGACAGAAGCGTTCGTGTGCGAAAGCACTTTGGCGAAAATATCCTGGGAGCCGACAGCGTATGACATGGGCCTTGCGGTCCACTTCGTTCGCCGAAATACTTTGCGCTTCGCAAAGCCCAAAACATCAAGTAAAATGGGTATCACCCTACCATAGGGGTGATAAAACATGGGGCAGAAGTCAATAATTGTCATTGGGACTGGCATTGTGCCCCCACCGCCATTGCGGGCCGAAGGCGAAGCAATCCCGGAACTGAAACCCGCCTAACATAAGACTGGCTTCGCTCCAATCATGGCATATTGAAGAACAGCGGGAAACAAAGTAGGATAGAGCAAGCAGGCGGAGAGCTCACATATTCAGTTGCTATACGCAATTCCCAACCCCGGCAAAATAGTAGAAGATATAGAAATGAATAATTTATCTTTGAATAGTATACGAGGACGCAGAATATGATAACTCTAAAAGACTCAATAGAGATAAGAACGGCACCAGAAAGAGTATTTAGCGGCTTGATCAAAGTGTTCTCTTCTGAAGAATACTTTAAGAGATGGCACAAAGACCATGTGAAATGCCAATGGCGTAAAGGGAAGCCATTCGAGATAGGCTCAGTTCTTTATGTTGAGGAGCATTTGCATGGAAAAGTGCACAGAATGAAGTTTCTCGGCACTCGGGTAGAGCCAAACAGAAAAATTGAGTATAGACTGTTGTTTCCAACGTCTATTATTTGTCCTCGGGGCTCATTTGTTATGGAGCCAAAAGGAGAGAGCTGTATTTTCACTGCTACGCTTTCTTTTCGACTCGGTTGGGTATTCTCAATATTCGCCAGGGGTAGAGTTGTAGCAATCAGAAAACACATGAAAGAAGAAGGAGAAAACCTGAAAAAACTATTGGAAGAAGGGCAGATTTAGTTCAGGGGCAGGGTACGGAACTCAGCGATTCCTTGGCAACCTTGCCCTGCGGGCCGTATTACGGCAGACGGAAGGCTCCGCGGCGCTTCGACCAAACTGCCTTGGGCAACTTATTTTGTCTACAAAACCCCGTAAGCAATTCCGAACCCCGCTCTGCAAAGAACTCATATTGGTTATCTATTAGGAGAACGTATGAAATTCATGGAAATCAAAGTCATGAAATCAGTACTGTCCGAAGAGCTAGGTTGGTCTTGGCCCTTATTTCTGGCCAAATGCATGTTCAAGAAGAGATCAATATACAAGAATACATCCTGGGCAAATAGGAACGATGTAGAGGCGCAATTTGCCAGACGCTTGTCTATTAGTGTGGCGATTTACCTTGAACTGAGCAAACAAATGGGCAAGAATCTGGCTTTTGAAGTAACCAGAAGAATAGTCGTGCCCATAGGAGTAAATGAGCAAGTCAGAAATGTGGAATCTCTGGGTGCTACAGATAAGGAAGCCATCGAGCAGCTACTAGCTTTTTATGGGTTCATGGGTATTAAGGGAGTTGGCAACTTTGTCAACAGAAGACTACTCAAAGCGGATAGTAATGTGTTGCATTATGAAGTAAGGAATTGCTTTTTTGCCCGGTTTTACCAAGAAACTGAAACTCCAGAATTAACAAGACTGTTTTGCGAAGTGGATACAGAATTCTTTCCTAAGGCTTTTCCGGAATTCGAGTTTCATCGCGGCGCTTCCTATGAAAACACTATCGCTTATGGAAGAGACCACTGTACATTTATTTTTGAAAGAAAAGGGAGATAGCTTGTTGGGAAAACAAACTTGAAAGACTCTTTGCACGAATTACTGCCAGCCTTTCGTTCACAGATTCTGGCCAGAGTCGCTTATCCATGCTTATGCAGATAAGTCGAAGCCTTTATGTGCCAAAGCACTTCGGCGAAAATATCCTGGGAGTCGACAGCGTATGACATGGGCTTTGCGAAGCGCAAAGCCCACAACATCGAGCAAAATGGGCATCACCCTACTACAGGGGTGAGAAAAAACGGGGGCAGAAGTCAATAATTATCATTGGGGCTGGCATTGTGCCCCCACCGCCATTGCGGGCCGAAGGCGAAGCAATCCCGGAACTGAAACCCGCCTAACATAAGACTGGCTTCGCTGTAACGATGATATAATAGACATATCAAAGATACGGCGTGAGACGAGGCAGGCTGGGCCAAGCAGGCGCAGAGTTTGTATATTTCAATGTTTATGGAAATGCTTGACGCATTTGAGCCGAAATAATGTACGAGTCCATTCAAAGAATTCGCGACTTTATAGATAAACCCAGAACGCGATATGTCCTCTCGAAGGATCGGGCTCTGTCGTCCCAATGTTGCAGTTGTCTGGATGTTATTGAAGACTCGGAACTTGCTATCTCTGCCTTTTCTGCTGCAGAGTTTGGAACAAGTGTCGGAGCACATTATTTGGCTGTGTATGGCTTACTACAAGCGCTGTTCCTACAGCAGGATGCTGTAATCAACCTTTGCGAGTCTTTGAAAATCCCAGAAACGATAGACAACTATCCAAGGCTCAAAGAGATTAGGGAAATCAGAAGTGACAGCATTGGACACCCGACTAAGAGAAATAGGAAGAAGGGTCAGCCAACTTCTTATCACTTTATTTCAAGACCCACGCTAAGCCTTAAGGGATTTGAGCTTTTATCAGATTATAGTGACGGAAAATCTGAATTCAAAAACATCTCAATCCCTGACCTAATCGCCGACCAAAGAAAATACATTTCTGATATTCTCAACATGGTCATCGGCAAAGTGGAAAGTGAAGAAGCTGCTCATAAGGAGAAGTTCCGAATGGAGAAATTGGTATCCGTCTTTCCTGATACTTTGGATTATCACTTACAAAAAGTCTTGGAAGCTACAGGGATGGAGGAGGAGTCTGCATTTGGGGAGGCAGACCTTCAACAAATCAAGCAGACAGTCCAATCCTTTAGAGATGCACTTGAAAAGAGAGGTATTGAGCTAGAGACTTACGATTGTATCAAGTATGTGTATGAGTTACTGGAATACCCTCTTGATGAATTGGAGAAATTCTTTCAAAGTGTCAAAAGTGGGAAGGAATCCGACATCACCGAAAAGGCTGCTTATATATTTGCCTTCTTTGTGAAAAAGCAAGTTGCTGAGTTAAGACGGATGGCAAAGGAGATTGACGAGGATTATTCCAGTTGACTGTCCATTAAAGAATGCACTTCCGCTAACACGCCATTGGCGGCCCGACTTCGCCAACGGCGGGAACGTTTAAAATTAAATGGCGACTTCGTTTCAATTGCCATGTACTAGAATAGGGTGGGACAAAGTAAGCTAGACCAAGTAAGCGCCGAGTTCGTATATTCCACATTATATAGCATGCCGTCCCAAAGAATAGAAGGGTCTTCTCATGAAAAGAGAAGGTAAAAGGCAAAAATGGGTTTAGAGGTTCAAGAGTCGCCTCTCCAAGTAGCTGACAAACTTGTTGGTTTTGCAGACGAGTTAATGCGGACATCGAAGACCGAAGAAGACTTGCGAATTGGCTTCGAAAAAGTTTTAGAGCCACTGCTGAAGAGCATCGGTGTTGAATCTAAGCCGATATATGAGCGTCTGGGGGCCGAAGCAAAAACGGTTTATCCAGGCCGCCCAGATGCAATACACGGGCAAGTTATTATCGAATATGAACCGCCTGGGGCATTCCATAGGGGGTAAGAAAAAATGGAGCAGAAGTCAATAATCATAATTGGGGCGGGCATTGCTGGTCTATCAGCCGGGTGCTATGGCCAGATGAACAGCTACCGCACCCAGATCTTTGACATGCAAAACGAGCCTGGCGGGTCGTGCACTGCTTGGAAAAGAAAGGGCTATACCTTTGATGGATGCATCCATTCAGTGGGTGGTCTCAATCCAGCCTTTAAGCTATATCATTATTGGAATGAATTAATTGATATGGAAAAACTAGAATTCTTTTATTATGATGAACTTGGTAGATTTGAAGATGACAATGGAAACGTGGTCAGATTCTTTACAGACCCGGATAAATTGGAGAAGGAATTAAAATCTATAGCTCCTGAAGATACAAAATTCATAAATAGTTTTATCAAAGCTATAAAAAAACTGTCTAAGTATGATATGCAGCCTTCTAAAGCTCTGGAATTATGGACCCCCCTTGATTATTACTTAAGGCAATTTATAGTTGCTCCCATAATGAAATATTTAATTAAATGGCGAAAATCAGTGGAAGACATGACTAAAAAATGCAAAAGTCCCTTATTAAAACAGGTTTTAAATCAGGATTTTTTCTCTCATTTTCCTGCTTATTTCCTTATCTTCAGTCTGGGACATCTTCATAATAAAAATGCCGGTTATCCAATTGGGGGTTCACTTCCTTTCGCTCGTTTGTTAGAAAAGAAATATTTAGATTTAGGTGGTAGGATTCACTACGATTCCAAAGTAACCAGGGTTAATACAAAAAATAATAAAGCTATTGGGATAACCTTAGAGAATGGTGAAATCCATGATGAAGCCGATATCGTAATATCAGCTGCAGATGGCCATTATACTATCTTTAAAATGCTCGAAGGGAAATATATTAACGAAAAAATTAGGAAATTGTATAGTGAACATCCTATGTGGCCTTCAGCTGTACTTATTTACCTGGGTGTCTCACGGAACTTTGGGAATGAACCCTCTCAAATAGATTTATCTCTTAAGAAAGCACTAGTAGTGGATGAACAATCAAAGCTTGACAGGATTCCTATAACCATTTATAACTTCGACCCCACATTAGCTGCTAAAGGGAAAACATGTATAAGAGTTATATTGACAACAGGTAATTATCAATACTGGAATGACTTAAGAAAAAACAATATCAAAAAGTATAAACAAGAAAAAACTCGCATTTCCAAAGAGATAATTGAAATACTTGACCAACGTCTTGGGAATATAAAAAATAACATAGACGTAATTGATGTAGCAACACCAGCCACATTTAAGAGATATACTAATAATTGGAAGGGAAGTACCCAAGGCTGGGAATGGACTCCGGGGCTGATTCCAGAATTTATAAAAAAAGAATTACCTGGACTTAAAAATTTTTACCTAATCGGGCAGTGGGTTGAGCCAGGCGGTGGTGTGCCCACGGCAGCTATTTCAGGCCGCAATGTGATTCAAATTATCTGCAAACGAGATAAGAAGCCATTTGTGGCAACGGTTCCGTGAACCCGATTTGTGGAATCAGAGCGGAAAGTGATTCCCCTCTCTTCTGCTCAACTCGGGTGTAGTGACTATAATGGATTTTGTCTTCGCAGATGACGCCCAACAAAAGCAGCCGGCCCGTCCCGGCATGGGGCCCCTGGTTGCCGTCGGAGGTATTTGCATACCCGGTGAAGCAGTCAGCAAGCTTGAGGGCAGAATCGAGGCTCTGTGTGCCGATTATGGTTTCCCGGCTGGCGCGGAGTTCAACTGGTCTCCAGGACGGCATCTCTGGATGAACGGCAACCTTGGCGAGGAGAAGAGACAGCGATTCTTCATGCAGGTGCTCAAGTTGACTCAGGATAGCGGGGCCAGGGCAGTTGTCGTCATCGAAGATGCCAGTTGTCCGCTGGCTACCGACGCAACAAGCCCGGAAATAGATGTTACTCGATTGTTCCTTGACCGTGTGCAGAAGCTGCTCGGCAGAAGGAAGTCGGATGGAATAGTCATTGTCCCTTGGCCTGGCAGAGATGGAGCAGCGGAGGACAAATTCCTGGCTGGCTGTCTTGAAACCCCACAGAGTGGAACGGACTACGTGAAGCCTGACCACATCATGCTCAATGTGCTGTTCTCCCCGTCCAGGTTTATCCGGCTCCTTCAGGTTGCTAGCGTAATAACTTCTTGCAGTATCGCGGCTGTAAGCGGTGAGAACCAGTTCTCACCACCAGTCTTCGCCTCAGTCAAAAGGCTGCTGGCCAGACAGGGAGAGAGAATCGGCGGGGTTGGATTGAAGCTACACCCCTATTTCATGTATGCCAATCTCTATCACTGGCTGGTCGGGGACTCCGACTTCTGGAAGAGTGGCACCAGTTTCCCTCTTCCGCTTGCCTGCTACCCCTATAGCTCACATTCCAACACATTTAGCTCCTGGCTCTAGAAAGCTATGATATTATGTATGTAGGATACAAGGAGGTCTAGAATGAAAGCCAAGAGAAACATAGGCATCGGGGACAAGGTGATGCTGAGGGTGCGAGTCAGTGAGAAGGATGTTCACTATGCCGGCGGTCTGGTAAACGGGGCCTGGGTGCTCGGCATTTTCGGCGACGTGGCCACCGAGATAACCATCAGATACGACGGTGATGAGGGCCTGCTCCGCGCCTATACTAGCGTGGACTTGCTGGCACCAATCCACGCCGGCGATTTCATCGAAGCAACGGGCAAGATCACAGGAGTAGGCAATACTTCCCGGACGATAGAGCTGGAGGCAAAAAAGGTTATCGCCTCTGCCAATATTCCCGAGCAACCTTCAGCCGCAGATACACTGGACGACCCAGTTGTGGTGGCCAAGGCTACCATGATAGACGTCGTTCCCAAGGACTTACAGAGATGCAAATAGAGTTCGAGATAGCGCGCGGCTAGATGCGCTTATGCAAGTGAATCCGCTGAGCCCATCGCCTTCGCCCTGATATGACACGAATCAGCAGAAGCAAAAGGGCGTCATTCTCTAAGTTTCTGCTTTAAGCGGTACCCCCGTTTCCTTGCTCCATCCCCTTGCCTGGTAGCATTCCTCCAGCATCCGACTGAGATTTTTTATCTCGCATTCCTTGACCGAAGCGTAATCTCCAAACTCTGGGAGCTTAAGGCATCTCTCTGGAAGCATATCATCTGTTTTCCTTATACCTTCTCGGGTATTGAACATTCTTTGAAGGTCATAAACGCGTTCTCCCACACGCAGAAGCTCCCAGCCATCTACATCCCAGCCGGTTAATGCAGAAAGCATACCGGCCAGCTCGTCGAGCCCCAGGCTAACGTATACGTAGAATTTGCAAAAACCCAGAATATCGGGCACTACCCCAAAATCCTGCAACTTCTTTACGATTTCACCTTTGCCTTCCTCAGCAAAGCGGTCCACAGTCTGAGGGTCCGGAATGCCATAAGGAATCAGTCCAAAATTGTTCTTGAAGCTGTCATAGTCCCCAGTCTCGAGTGGATGAATATGGCACATGCCTCTGTTACTCAGACCGTAGGCTATGGCCTGGCTTTTCCCAGACCTCGCATCATGTGCCGGACCTTCAAGGCCCTTTACGTGTATTGCCAGCATATCCGAGCCTTTGCCGATCTGCTGAGAAGCACGCCTGACTCCTTCTCCCAAGACTCGCCCCAGACCATCCCTGCTGCTTATTCTCTTGACCAATTCAATCACAGTTTCAGCGTTTCCCCAGGTAAGGTCTAACCCGCCGGCCTCTTCCCTGCCGATGATGCCATTGTCATAGCAGTCCATAGCAAAGGCAATAACTGCACCCGTAGATATACTATCTAACCCATATTCATTACACAGATAGCCTGCATGGACTGCAGCATCCACATCCTCGTTCAACACAAAAAAAGTAAAAACAGCCATGGTCTCATATTCTCCTCCTTCATGCTGAGGAGTCTCCCACCTACCAGAGTCCACTTTGACAATTCTCTTGCATCTCAGCACGCATCCTCTGTAGCACGCCTCGGCCTTCACCAAATTCTTTCTCCTGAAGTGGTCATAAAGCGCCTCACCCTTGCCCCACGAGTTAGACCTCCAGTTCTTCGTCGGTATATCCCCTTGAGCGTCACACCCAGCCAGGCTCTTGGTGGTACCGTGTATGGTCCAGTCTTCTGCCCCAGCGTCGGCTACAACTTTCTCCCTGGTCTGTTTACACGCTAGTGAGAACTCACCTGGATTGGCAACAGGAATTTTGCCGCTACCTTTCACCGCAACGGCCAGCAAATTTTTGGAGCCCATCACTGCGCCTCCTCCACCTCTGCCAAATGCACGTTCCCCGGCCATGATAGTAGCGAACCTCACCAGATTCTCACCCGCAGGACCTATAGCTACAGTTTCAAACTTCTCGTCCTTTAACTCTTCTTTTTTGATGATTTTCTCTTTTTGAGACGTTGTTTTCCCTTTCAGTCTCTCTGCCGGTCTTATCTCCACCTTATCATCATCAACCATGACGTATTTTCGCTCCTTAGCTTTGCCTTCCACCACCAGGAAATCATAGCCTGCCCTTCTCAAAGCACCGCCCCATTCCCCACCAGCCCTTGACTCGCACCAGATTCCAGTGAGTGGAGATTTAAAGCAAATTTCGATAGACCCCGACCCGGGAGCTATCGTGCCGGTCAAAGGTCCGGTGGCAAACACCACTTTGTTTTCCGAGCCCAACGGATCGATGCCCACCGGGATTTCGTCATACAGCAATTTAGCCGCATACCCAACCCCACCCATAAAATCTCTTAGTATCTCAAGGTTGATTTCTTCCACAGCAACCCGCCCCTCACTTAGATTTATTCTTAGCACCTTACCGGCATACCCGTACTGCCGAATATGACCTGTATTACTCATCTGCAACCTCCTCTATGGAAATGTGGGCGATTCTAGCATGAGCCCAGACACTGGTCAATACCATGTGCTGGCTGACCACATAGGTAACACTAAGCCATGAATTTTGGCAAGTGCCCTTTCAATATACTCTATGGGAGCAAGATAGCCAAGTGATTGATGTGGACGATTGAAATTATATTCTATAAGCCA
>Ga0315533_1001420_pt1 | contig 18226 bp, 20 predicted proteins | sample SalMarSW160130MG_FD_203081 | JGI IMG/M metagenome (GOLD analysis project Ga0315533, IMG submission 203081) | Salt marsh sediment microbial communities from the Plum Island Ecosystem LTER, Massachusetts, United States - Salt Marsh Sediment SW1601-30 ... | reverse complement strand
CGCATTCCGATCGCCCTTGGGTTCGAATACTATGGGCACTGGCTCATGGAAATAGGCAGACATAGCTCATGTTAGCTGTTCGGGATTCTTACCTACCAACTCTTGACAGTAACAAAAAACATAGTTGATGGATTCTTTCTAGCCAATGGAGTAAATTAGTAGCTGAAGAAGTGATACTAAAGAAGGCTTCCACAACAAGGAGCCAACTTGACCAAGATCAAATTTGTTGTATGGATTGAGTTTCTAGCCCTATTGGTTGGTCTGCGCATCGAGGCTTTCCCCGAGATGCGCCACCTGATAGGAAGAGAGTATTCAACGTGGCTCATCCTCATCGGCGGCTTTGTACTCTTCATTGGTCTAATTATCGCCTTCAGGTCCGCAAGCATCTTCCGAAAAGAGCAAGTAGCAGATGACTGGTCAGTCTTGATCGAAGGCGCCCAGGTAAAAACCGAGGATGTCTTCAAGGATACTGAGCAACTTATCAGGGAATCCAAGGCTCCCAATGTTAGGATGAAGAGGGCGCGGGTAGCTCCAGGGGTGATAAGGAGCATTTTAGGCAAGATCAGGCATTCCCTGGTGACCACCGAGACAGGAAATCCCAGATTGAAACCTCATCAGCTTTTCCTTCATGCCAGGGACTGCAGCAACAACCTCGATGTCTCCCGGTATCTAATTATATCTGGCCGGACCTTTGAGCACGCTTGCTTCCTCTCCCTTGAAGGGAGAAGCTAGCTGAGAAATTCTGCCACGCCGCTCAGAATAAATAGAGGCATTGTTAAAAGATCTCTTTTCTCTGACCCGATTTTAATTATAAAATAAGTCCCGGAACAGGAGGTGATGATGGAGGCTTACTGTCTCAAGTGTCGGCGCGAAACAGAGATCAAGAACCCAAGCCAGACTACATTGAAGAGCGGCAGGCCAGCTACCAGAGGCGTCTGCTCGCTTTGTGGCACCAAAGTCTTTAAGATTGGCAAGTGACTCTACTTTTATTTTCCAGGTAATCCAAAGTATGATTTGGGCTAAAAATGGGGGGACAACATGTCCAGAGTACTAATCCGGGTATTGCTGATTCTTGGTTTCATACTGCTGCTATTCGGCATTGCTTTTGACGCCGCTTCGACTATTGTTATCGGCATCCTGATGCTGGTAGGCGGTTTCGCTCTGGCAAATTCAAACGTGCTGAGAAAGGAAGAGGTGGTGGAAAGCTGGTCAACTCTAATCGAAAACGGCCAGGGCAAGGCAAACAATATCTTTCAGGAGACGAAAAGGTTCATTGAAGAGAGCAAAGCGCCTTCAATCAAAATGGAGAAAACTCAAGTCTCTCCAGGCATAGTAAGGGGAATGCTAGGAACAAGAAGAGACTTCCTGATTGTTACCGATGAGGAGAACTACAGATTGAGGCCTTACCGAATTCTCCTCAATGCCAGAGACTACGTGAATAAATTTGATATTTCCCGGTATCTCACCTACAGGCCAACATTCTGGCAAACTTTCTTTTCCCTCATTCCTTTTGTTAGTCTACTGCCCAAGGGTTTACTTTCTCTGGATCTTTTTGACCAGCACGATTTAAGGGCTTATGCCACCAATGCCCATCACTGCCTGCTCAAAGCGGTGGAGAAGCTGATGATGAGCTTAAATCAAGACCCGTTCTAAAATAGACATGAAGTCGAGGGGATTCTTGGGGATTTCATAGAGAAAAAGCACATTAGGCGAACCCACGATTCGTTTATCTGGATGCCATGCGAAGTTATCAACCTACTTATGGAAAGAGTCCGAAAGACTATTGTAAAATATAGTGAGGGGCAACAAGAAATGCCCAAGGAAAAAGGGCGCTCATCGTACAAGGATGCTCGCATTATAGCGGCCATGATACTAGCGATAGGCGGGGTAGTTGCCGCAATTATAACCGTATGGCCTCCTAGCCCAGATGATTCTCCTCCCGAAATCAGCATCCTAGATCCTGAAGAAGAACAGAAATTGCCTCTCGACACGATGTACCTAGTCAAGGGTGCTGCATCCAGTGTGCCGCATGACCTATCTCTTTGGCTCATTACCACCGCACCAGGTGAAAGGTGGTATCCACAGACAGCAGTTCAAATTGTTGAAGATACTTGGAGCGGGGAGATGTACACTGGGATAGTGGAGAATGTCGATGGTGAGTTCTACATCTATGCTGTTTTGGCAAACGACGAAGCACACAGACAGCTTAATGACTATTTGAAACTAAGTGAAGAAAAGTGGTCTTGGGAGGGGATCCAATCGCTACCAATGGGTGCCAAGATTTATGCTCAGGTCAAGGTAACAGGGAAGCTCCCAGAAGCAAAAGAGGTCAAATAGAATTGGCGAGGTTCAGAACTTTGCCACGGAATCCTTTATGGTGGTTCTATCGGAAGCCCGCAAATATGGGCTTTCTTTGATTATGGCTCACCAGACCCTGGCTCAAATTCCAGAAGAACTGAGAAGCCTGATTCTAGGCAATACCGGCATTCAGGTCTATTTCAGGGTTAACCGCCACGATGCCCAGCTTCTGGCCAAAGAAGCCTTCAAGTATTCAGGGTATGATGTTAAGACGTTCTATGGTCTCCACCCTGTATTCTGGACATTGGGCGAGGAATGGGAGAACAAGACCGAGGAAATTCAAAACCTCCCGCCCAGATGCTGCTACGCCAAGCACAAGATCGAGGGCGGGCTTATTCCCCTCTTTACCGCTGAGATTGAGCCAGCCTGGGAAGTTCTGGGAATGGAAGAGAATGAATATCAGGAATACCTGAAAGGTCTGCCCCTGGGAAAGAAGTATCTGGTGCCCAGGGAAGGTCTGATCACTCCCATAGCTCAAAGATACGCACCGCCTGTCAAAGAGAAGGTGGAGGCGAAAACGGTAAAAGAGGAGAAACCGGTAGAAGTTCCTCTGGTACGTCCTATGGAGAGGGAAATAAAGGAGCTATTAAGAAAAGAACCCGTGCCCTTTACGGAAGCCAAGGCGACAGCCGAAGCACTGCCATCCCAAAGAAAGGGCGGGCGTCAGCATCGCTATCTTCAGAGCCTTATCAAGCGCATAGCGGAAGAGAAAGGTTACCGGGCGGTGATTGAGGAGCCTACCCCCGATGGCGGCAGGGTTGATGTGGGGCTTGAGCAGGACGGAAGGAGAATTGCCTGTGAGGTTTCGGTAACCTCTACCGATGAGCAGGAGCTATCCAATATCGAGAAGTGCCTCAGGTCTGGCTATGACAGGGTAATCCTCTGCTCTCCTGAGAGAAGAATCCTGGAGAAGATTAAATTGCTGGCTTTTCAAAGGGTTGATGAATCTGACCGGGGAAAGCTTCTATTCTTCCAGCCGGAGGAGCTTTTCTCTTACCTTGAGACAGAGGCGGCAACCATGGGGGGTAAAGAAGAAAGGGTAAAAGGCTATAAAGTGAAGGTCCAGTATCAGCCGCTGGAGGAAGAAGAGAAGAAAGCGAAGCGAGAGGCAATTGCCCAAGTTATTCTCCAGAGTCTGCGGCGGCAGAAGGAAAAAGAATCCACAAAGTGATACGAGTCATCGTAGGAGATGAAAATTATGAAGGTACAGCCAACTGTGATAGTGAATGTTGATATTATATTACCTATACACCTGTTTAGCTTTTTGGTGATACAGGGGGCGTTGCATGGCGATAAATGTTCGAACCCTTGACATTCAAATTACAGCGAGGGAACTTGGCTTAACCAGGGATAGATTTACCAGAAGTCTGCTGCGACAAAACCTTGAGAACAAGCTGAACTCATCGATATGGAATACTAATACAGTAAGCGATCCCCTTTATCTTCAATCCGAAATAGACAATTTCGCGGAACGGCTAGCCGCTGGGTGTTTAACTAATGTACAGAACTACTTCAGTAAGCTCGGTATGGCAGGATACACAGCGGGCGGAAGACGCGCTTCATCGCAACCAATGCTATATGACAAAAAACAGCTGCTTCCCTCCTCTGAAGATATCGGAGCGATAGGAGAAGGCGTTGCGGGATGGTATCTAGAAACCCATGAGGGATTGGCCTTCGAGGTGAGACCATTCGGAGTTTCACCAGACTTCGTTTTTCGTAAACCGAGGAGTGGCGACCGTGTGCTGGTAGAGGTGAAAACCAGTCTTCACTCAGGACGCAGCTTTCTCAGCGTAGCCGTTGGTTTACTCGATATACTCGCGAAAACTAAGTTCATCAGGAAGGGCAAGTACTTTGCCTATGTAGTACAGGTAAGTATTATCAGCCCAGATCAATTCAACCTTGAGAGGGTTGGGATGGAGGAAATATGAATGGCAGATAGGGAGTTAAGCCCCAAGAGGTTACAAAAGTCGAGGGAATTTGGCCAAGCCTTGGAGAGCTACAAGCGCCGGTATTATGATGCGCTCGAAGAGGGTGACCAGTTTCTCTCAAGTCTATATATGGATGAAATTGTCCAGACTCTGCTTCTCCAGAAAGGCGAAAAGATTCAGGAGTCAACTTTGAGGCAGTTGCTGGCGGATGTGGTAAAAGAATTCGGTTCCTTCAAAGAACAGGATACTGCACAAGATATTGAAGTAGCAGTGCGAAAACGCTTTCCGGAGAGGTTTCAGATAGAAGCTACAGGTTGACCGTTTATATGTCCGACAAGATATTAGAGGTATTTGGTAGGTTCGTAGACTCTGCAAAAGCGCTTGCGGAACCGGATTTGGAGAGTTCTGTACCTAAGTCTGCTGCCGAAGCAGTATTGCCCCGACGCGTTGAAGAACTGGAAAAACGAAACGAGTTTCGTAACCTGGTAGCGGAAGCCAGGGGCACATTTGCAGGTGAATACCATAATAAGAGCAATGAACATGTCTGGCACTATCATATCCACAACTTTTTCTGTCAATCAGGGTATTACCTGGACGTTATGCATGGAAAGATGCTGAATAAAGAAGCTGGGTTGTCAGCATTCTCTGCTGCTTTTCAAGGGCACGAATCCAGAATAACCTACTTCATTCCTCTTGAATTAGTATCCTTTGCTCAGGACTTGATGGACTTCGGCACATTCAAGGTGCGCCGTTTCTCTGCTGAAGAGTGGGGCAATCTACTGAGAAATCGCATAAACCGAGTCTTTTATCCTTACGCAGCCATGGATGACGATGCATTGGAATTACTCTCGCATTATTGGTTCATTTGTGTCGAGGTAACCTCACCTGTAGAACATATAGGATTAATACATATACCGTCCGGTCCCACTACCACTCTACTTTTCAGGGGCCTGGCACAGCGATATTACACGGCGTATCCGGAATCAGTTGAATCCACATTACGCCTTTTATGCTTGTTTGATTGGTCAGGTCTCGAAAAGAAGGTTAAGGGAGACCTTAGTAGCAAGGAAGACTGGCAAAGCCTGCGTCTTTTCAATGTCCCTTTCGTCCTTGAGATCAAGGATAATTTGCTATCTGCGCCTGCGTCCGCTCCCCCCGACCTTTCAAAATTGAACACAGAACCAGTATTTGACGAAAGGGGGGAGGAAATCGGGCAATTGCCTGAGCACTGGATACTCCTCGATAACAGCGAAACCGAGGCGTTCAAGCGTTTCATCCAAGACATTAAAGATATGGTAGGAGGATTGAGAACCAGCGAGTACGGATGGCAATTCATAGAGGTCGCATTGGGCTATTTCACCAAAGCATTTTTCACCGACAATCGGTTGGAACAGATGCTGTGGTATATCACTTCCATGGAGGCTTTGCTTGGGGAAAGTGGTGCGGGTGTGACTGATAGGTTAGCCCGGAGAATTGGCTCAATCTTGGGCACCAACAGTAAGGAGCGAGATAAGTATTCAGAAAGGTTCAGGCAACTTTATAAGTTAAGAAATTCCCTCGTCCATGGTGGTCAGTTTGCTGAAGCGTCTGTCGCTGACCTCCTTGATACCTACCTTATTGCTCGACGTGCGATGCTGTGGTTTCTACATGCTCTCCATATGGTTCAGTCAAAGATTGGCGAGGTGCAGATGAATAAGCAGGATACACCGGACCGTGAAGAACTATTGATGTTTCTGGACCTCAAAATAGGTAGTAGAGACCGTTTGCAATGGCTGAAAAAGGAGTTCCCTACCGGATTTCCTGACGTTAGTCATTGGCTCAAATGAGGGGCTTCGGAAGGAATACATACCTTTTACTACGTTGGTGCTGCCAAGGAGGATTGAAGAATGAGCAGGGTACAAGTTAAAAAAGATATGGGACGAGCTTTTACTATGCCAAGAGGGGTGACTATTACATTCAGAACGTCATCACTCACAAACGCGTTTGCAGCGGCGATACTTCCGAACATAGAGCCAAAGACCAACGAGGTGGCTGAGGTTCTCGACATACTGGAAATTGACTACGACAATTTGACTTGTGCATATTGCGGAGATAAAGCCACTGAATGGGAGCATCTACATCCAATCGTTAAAGGGAGGTTTCCTACTGGCTACCCTTCTTCAATCAGGAATCTTGTTCCTTCCTGTGGTAAATGCAATCAATCGAAGGGTGGAAAGGAGTGGCGTCATTGGATTGTGAGCACAGCCCCGCTTTCTCCCAGGTCACGCGGCGTTAGAGACTTGGACAAGAGAATAGCTCGAATAGAAGCATATGAGAAGTGGGCCAATTGTCATCCAATACCAATCCGTGAAATCATCGGCGAAAGTGCGTATAGTGAGTATTTTGGCAAACTTGACCACATAGTGAACGAAATGCAACAAGCTCAGAGAATAGCAAACGTTCTTAAGACCAGGATTAGTGAGGCTTTAAGTCAGTGATTGGAGCACGGATATGAGACCAACAACTGCTGCAGCGCCGGAATTAATCCCTTCTTCTCAAACAGTAGCTCGGGAACTGTCCCCCAAGGCTCCTACCTAAGAGAATTGAGCGTTGCGTTGTCCTTTCTTACCTCTGCCAGCATAGTGTTTGCGGCTGGTGTGACGGGGATTCAGTAAGCAGTTCACGTCATCTTGGGACTAAATTACGGCACAGAAAGTTGAATATGTGTCCCAAGTGGCCAGCCGGGTTGGACCTTTAGATGTTTTCAGTAATATGGTCATAACACAGAACGCTTATCATTACATCAGGCCATCATATTTCAGAGCCATTCGCCAGATGATTGAACACAGACTCTTAACTCTGAGTGGCATTACTATCACAGTGGCAGGAATCATAATACGGATAGCAAGCTTGCATAGTGAAAGACCTATCTGCGGGAAAATGGAAGCGAGCTTCTAATCTTTCGAACAATTCTTTTCGAGGTGTACTCTTGTTTCTTTCCCACCGACCAAGCGTGCTGGGGTCAACGCCCAGAGATTTTGCCAACTCCTTTTGGGTTATGCCAAAAAGGCAACGATAGTTGACTATCTTCTGCCCAAAGGTCTCTGGTTCTTTGAAAGGCATATAGCCAAGAAATCTGATGATCTCTGGTATATAACGTAATTTCGGAGATGAGTAGTTGTTCTCCCAGTTCCAGACCGTGGCTTCCTCAACCCCAAGCTTCTCAGCGACCTCTTTCTGGAGAAGTTTAAGATCAAGGCGTCTTTTCCTCAGATGGTCGCCCAGTGTCTTCAATGCCTGGGGATAGGCTTTTGGAAGGGGTTTTTGACCCCTAAGAGTCACTTGGCAAAATGGCAACGCAGGTATGCCCCTCTGGCTACTATGGCGACCCCTTCAAGGAATGCAAGTGTTCACCAGGAGAAATCTCCCGCTACCATAAGAGGATAAGCGGGCCACTGCTTGACCGCATCGATATCTTCATCGATGTTCCTCACATCGACTATGAGAAACTCACCGAGGACAAGCCGGTGGAGAGTTCAGAAGAGGTCAGGGAAAGGGTCAAGACGGCCCATGAGCTGCAGGTTAACCGTTTTCAGGGCACCAAGTTAACATCCAACGCCGATATGACCCCCAAGGAAGTGAAAGAATTCTGCGCCGTGGAATCAACGGCGCAAAGCTTACTTCGTACTGCCATGAAGCAGCTTCACCTTACAGCCCGCGCTTTTCATCGCATCCTCAAGGTTTCTCGCACCATCGCTGACTTAGAAAACAGCGACATTATCAAAGTGTACCATATAGCTGAAGCCTTGCAATATCGGCATAAAGAAGCAGTGTAACTATCTGTACAGGACCAGCCACAGGACGCCGCCACCAATTGTCAGCATAACCCCAATGATGAGGAAAATCCTGCTGCCTATTCGCCAAGCATCTAACCAGGGGCGCTCCGGTTCCTGACTTATGAACTCTTTCACATCTCTTTGAGCTGCCATGGAGTTATAGTATCCTTTTCTTTCCTTTCTGCTCCAAAGTACAGAAGCAACGCCCAGAAAGATGAAACAAACTCCTATCCCCAGGATAGCCTGCCAGCTAGTAAGCGACATATCACCTAACACATCCCCAAATGTTTCGAATCCTCAGGGAACTCTACTTAATCTCTACAACTGCTCCAGCCGCTTCCAGCTTCTGCTTTATCGCGGTTGTCTCCTCCTTGGAAATAGCTTCCTTTATTAACTGCGGAGCAGCTTCTACGAAATCCTTAGCTTGCTTCAGCCCCAAATCGGTCACCTCACGTATTGCCTTGATGACCTCAATCTTCCTTTCGCCAATACTTCTGAGAGTAACACTGAACTCCGTCTTCTCCTCTTCCGCAGGTGCCTCAGCCGGCTGGCTAGGAGCCGCTGCTGGTGCTGCTGCCACGGCAACAGGAGTAGCGCTAACTCCAAACTCACTTTCTAAGGCCTTAACTAAATCAGCCAGGTCAACTACCGTCATGCTCTTGATAGCAGCAATGATTTGCTCCTTGGTCGTCAATTTGGTCTCTTTCTTTGCTTTCGCTTCGGTAGGCTTCTTCTCCTCTTTCTCCACCTTCGTTTCTGCTGGTGACATATTTACCTCCTTCTCTACTCAGTAACTTCCTTCGCCTTGCTCAGGACTATGGCTTGTAATATGTTCCCCAACCCCTGCAAAGGAGCGTTGAGAACATTATGTAAACCCCTTATGGGAGCCTCCATTTGGCCTACTAGCTGTGAAATGAGAGCCGACTTAGATGGCAAAGCGGCTAAAGCTATAACCTCGCTACCACTGAGCACCCGCTCCTCTAGCAAGCCTCCTTTGATTTCCACAGAAGACTCTTTGGATTTGATATACTGGTTGAGTACCTTTACTGTCTCGATTCCATCATCATAGCCAAAAGCCAGAGCCGTAGGGCCATCAACAATGCTCGTCAGCTGCTCCCTGCTAGCACTTCGGGCAGCAAAACTAACCAGGGTATTCTTAACCACACGGTAATCAACACCTGCGCCAGCTAAGGCCCGGCGCAACTCAGCCATGTCTTTGGCCACCAAACCTTGATAGCTAGTAGCGACAACAATAGTACTTCGAGACAGTTTGTCCGCCAGTTGAGCAATAATCTGTGCTTTCTTTCCTCTTAACATATCCCTCCCATCAAATAAATAACCCTGCGCCAATGACACAGGGTTGACTTACACCTCAGCAGGCGAATGCTTTAAACCCCCCTTACCCGGAAACGGGGATACCTGCCGTCATTGGCATAATTCTATTACAACAATAACAAAAGGAGCTAGGCAGCCAAATCCAGTGCTGACTTGAGATCCAGCTTGAATCCTGGCCCCATGGAAGTGGACAACGATATGCTTCTAATGTACTGTCCTTTAGCCCCACTAGGCTTCGCTTTAACCATAGCTTCAATCACTGCCCTCAAGTTCTCCACAAGCTTATCCGTATCAAAGCTAACTTTGCCTATAGGCAAATGAACAATAGCAGTTCTATCCAGGCGAAACTCTACCCGACCTTGACGTGCTTCACTTATAGCCCGAGCCAAGTCCTGAGGCGACACTACGGTACCGGACTTCGGATTGGGCATCAAGCCCCGCCGCCCCAAGATGCGTCCCAGCTTGGCTACCTTCGGCATCATATCAGGAGTAGCCATAGATACATCAAATTCAAGCCAACCACTCTCGATTTGCTTAATAAGCTCCTCTCCTCCAGCATAATCAGCTCCAGCTTCCTCAGCCAACCTCACTGCCTCCCCCTGAACAAAGACAAGCACACGTATCTTTCTCCCCAATCCACTGGGCAGCAAGGCCACGCCACGCACCTGCTGATCCGCGCTGCGTGGATTAACCCCCATCCGCAAATGAACCTCAACCGTCTCATCAAATCTGGCGTAGGAAGCCTTCCTTGCCAATTCAATTGCTTCCTCAGGCGAGTAAGCCTTAGACTTGTCTACAAGCTTGCTAGCTTCCTGGTATTTCTTACCGTGTATTGCCATCTACTTACATTCCGCAAATCATTCAAATTCCCACCAACTGTCAGATTACTCTACCTCCACTCCCATACTTCGAGCTGTACCCTCAATTGTTCTTACCGCCTTATCAATATCAGTAGTGTTGAGATCTTTCATCTTAGCTTGCGCAATTTGATGAATCGTATCTCTAGATAGTCTGCCTATTTTTTCGCCCTTCGGATTGCCACTGCCCCTCCCCACACCTAAAGCACGTCGCAATGAATCAGAAACTGGCGGCATTTTAGTGCTAAAACTAAAGGAACGATCAGTATAGACAGTTATTTCCGCGGGAATGATGAAACCCTCCTGGGAGGCAGTTCGCTCATTGTACTCCTTACAAAAAGCCATAATATTGACTCCGTGCTGCCCCAAAGCTGGCCCTACAGGTGGCGCTGGGGTAGCCTTGCCAGCTGGTATTTGCAGCTTAATCATCGCCTTGACTTTTTTTGCCATACTACCACACCTTAAGAATTCTGTGAGCTCGGCAGGAACTAAGCTATATCTTCTCCACCATCATGAAGTCCAACTCTACAGGTGTTTCCCTGCCAAAAAGAGATAGCGCCACTATCGCTTTGCCCTTGTCTGTATTAACTTCCTCCACCTTACCGATAAAATCGATGAAAGGGCCGCTGGTCACACGCACACTATCACTCCTCTTAAAAGTCACCTTAACCTCAGCCGGGGCCTCATCCATTCGGCTAAGGATACCATTTGCCTCCTCTTCAGCTAGAGGCACCGGTTTGACGCCAGTGCTAACAAAGCCAGCAACACCGGGGGTATTTCGCACTATATCCCAGCTATGCTCATCCAAGTCCATGTGAACCATAATGTAACCCGGAAAGGCTTTCCTGCTCACAGTGCGCCGCTTCCCACTCTTGATTTCAATTTCCCTATTCGTGGGTACCACCACATCAAATATCTTATCCCCGGCATCCATATATTTGCTACGCTGCTCCAAATTCCTCTTAGCCCGATCCTCGCGCCCGGAAGATACATACAACAAATACCACCGACCATTAGACATTTGTGCATCAACCTCCCGGAAGCAAACCAGCAATCAACCTGGTAAAGCCATAGTCTAAAGCACCCAAGATAGCCCCCACAACAACACAGACAATGAGAACTAACATGCTCAACCTTGCAGTCTCCTGCCTTGTTGGCCAGTGTGCTTTCTTAAGCTCCTCTACAGCCTCAGGAAAGAAACTCAATCGCGATTTCTTCTTGGCTGGCGTGAGTACAGGCTTGGCAACCTTAGCCTTCTGACCACGAGTTGTCATAGACTATTTCGTCTCTCGATGAAGAGTGTGAACACGGCAATGGGGGCAATACTTCTTCAACTCTAAGCGCTGTGAATCATTCTTCCGATTCTTGGTACTGGTATACGTCCTCTGCTGACATTGACTGCAAGCTAGATGGATAATCGTGCGCAGTCCCCCCTTTTTCTTAGCCATTTCTATTTCTTCACTTTACTAATAACACCAGCCCCCACTGTCCTGCCGCCCTCCCTGATAGCGAAGCGCAATCCTTCCTCCATAGCTACAGGAGAGATGGTCTTAATGTTCAGGTGAGTTAGACTATCACCAGGCATAGCCATTTCCACACCCTCAGGAAGAGCTATCTCCCCGGTGATATCCATGGTCCTGATATAGAACTGAGGCTTGTAGCCATTGAAGAAGGGAGTATGTCTACCACCTTCCTCCTTAGTCAGAATGTATACTTCGGCTTCAGCTTCAGTATGAGGCTTAACTGTACCTGGTGCTGCCAGAACCTGCCCTCTCTCTATCTCATCACGGTCTATGCCGCGCAGCAGTACCCCAACTGCATCGCCAGCCTCCGCCTTGGTCAACGTCTTGTGGAACATCTCCACGCTAATAGCCACCGTTTTTCTGGTTTCCTTCAACCCTATTATTTCCACCTCGTCTCCAGAGTTAATCACGCCGCGTTCTATTCTTCCCGTGGGCACAGTTCCCCGACCTTTAATGCTAAATACGTCCTCTATCGGCATCAAGAAAGCCTTATCCTTGTCCCTCACTGGCATAGGAACATATTCATCCATGGTATCAATCAATTTCCATATCTTTCCACACCACTGACATTCCCTTTTGCCACAGCCACATTCGAGAGCCTTAAGGGCGCTTAACCTGACTACAGGCACATCATCACCAGGAAAACTGTATTTTTTCAGCAGATCTCTAACCTCTACCTCCACCAAGTCTAACAACTCAGGATCCTCCATCAAATCTACCTTATTGAGAGCTACCATTATGCAGGGAACTTCCACCTGATGAGCCAGAAGAATATGTTCCCTGGTCTGCGGCATAGGACCATCGTCAGCAGCCACTACCAGAACCGCTCCATCCATCTGAGCTGCCCCGGTTATCATGTTCTTAATGTAATCCGCATGCCCCGGGCAGTCAACATGGCAATAATGACGCTTCTCAGTTTCATATTCGAGATGGGAGATGGCAATAGTTAGTCCGCGGGCCTTCTCCTCAGGAGCGTTGTCTATAGTTTCAAAAGCGCGGTACTCGTTATAGCCCTTTCCTGTTTTAGCCAAAACCATGGTCATGGCTGAGACGAGAGTAGTCTTGCCGTGATCAACATGACCTATGGTGCCCACATTGACATGCTCCTTAGCACGCTCAAAAACCTTCTTTGCCATTTCTACTAACCTCCTTATCTCAGAGCCCACAACCAGATTCGAACTGGTGACCCCGTTCTTACCAAGAACGTGCTCTACCTACTGAGCTATGTGGGCCTATTTTTGCCTCTTATGGTGGAGGGGGTAGGATTCGAACCTACGTAGCCCTAACGGGCGACAATTTTACAGACTGTTCCGATTAACCACTCCGGCACCCCTCCCCATCCTAAGTTTACCACACGATATTCAAAAAATCCAACCCAGCCCGAGAGGGGATTCGAACCCACTAACCTACCGATTACAAGTCGGTTGCGCTACCATTGCGCTACTCGGGCAGTTTTTGGCTCGATAGTATAGATTAAGGCAGGTTGGAATGTCAAACTAAGTGCAGGCTCGCTGAGCTTGACAGTTACTTCCTGGAGAGGCTATATTTTAGCTGGCGAGGGCCATTAGCTCAGTTGGTTAGAGCACGGTCCTGATAAGACCGGGGTCTGTGGTTCGAGTCCACAATGGCCCACCATGGTGGATACAACAAAGAACTCCCACCCTCTCTTCGGATGTCCCCTGTGGCAGGAGTGGCATAGTATACGTTAGCAAGTGTTCGTCCAGAACCTAGAGCCTGCTACTTCTGGCTTCATTGCGGCTTGCTGGGCTAGCTGCGGTTGAGCTTCTCATCGGTTAGTGGTGTCATAAATGGGGTGATCAGACCTATGTGGTATTGAGCTCGTGTACGGCACCTCTCTTACAATTTGCCATATTCTCCCCCACTCAAAATTCTTCAGGTCTTATTCTAGGGTTGTCCCGATATTGTAGCCATAAAACTTCTTACGCTGTACTAAGTTTACGTTCTCGAAGAGAAGGTCGGCTAGCGGTATCAGCTATTCTGTGTGAAAACGTCTATGGTTTTCACCGGTTTTGTGGCGCTATACTCAGAGGGGACAGAAGAACATGGACAGAATAGTTGACAGATTGTGTCCACTGTTCTGTCTTCTGCACCACTACAGTAGACACAGACAGACACAGGGAAACAGAGCGAACAGAGGGTTTGGGTTCTCTGCCATTGATACAGTTGCTGGGAACCGTCATCCACCCCATAATCTGGTTATGCGAGTTCTCGGTTCCATGTTCTGCTAAACTTATCAGTTCGGAAACCAGAACTCAAATTGCTAGGCCTTGGCTCACTTAACAGGAGTAATAACCCTGACTACGCTTTGACGCTTCATGCAATGGGATGGAGCACTGCCCCGATATGAATCATCAATCCAGCGTAGTTGAACAAAACTGACGTATGTTAAGCTGCGGACGTCCTTTTTGCGTTGCTACGTGGAAGTTGGTCCAGCTTTTCAGCTTAATTTTGCCGGTATTATTGTGTCGTGGTAAGTTAGCACCACCATCTGTCTAAGATATAATTGGTCAGTTCACCAGTTCTGCTCTTGATGTCTTGCTTGGTGAAGTTCTTATTAGCACTGATTGAAGTTGCCAGAATTTGCGTCATCTTATACTTGCTCGTGTCGTAATAAGGTACTTTTTCGAGAGGCATCTTATTTTGAACGGCACTATTAATTGCCTTTTCAACCACTGATAAATTGCCCAAGGTATGCACATATGCCTCAAAATCCTCACTACTCTTGAACCCTACCGATTTGAAAGTAAATTTCGGCTCACGAGATAGGACATGTTCTATTGTTGGTGACATCTTCTCAAGTATCTTTAATTCATTCAGAGCCAATGACCTATTCTGTAGTTTTTCGCAGTATCTGATGAAAATGTGCACGAGTGCTTGATTACCATAAATCCAATCTTGTAAGAATGCTTCAAATGTTCCTCTAGGCATCCATGATCTATTGTAGTCCAAAAGCCAATCTCTTAGTTTTTCGTCTGTCCAATTCCCATTGAGTTGGTAAGCAAATCTCGAGATATCTGCGCGGGGATCAGTCCCTTTGGTCTTATAGATACGGACATCAATAAGCTCTACCAGATCCAGAAACGTATATCGGGCATATTCTCTTCCGGGGAGTTTTTGGCTTAGCTTGCCAAGCATTTCCAGCTTGACCATTAATGGGTATAAGTACGTTGAAGGACCGAGGGTTACGAAAAGCCTATGATACTTGGAATTTCTTGAGACTCTAACCAAAATATTCTTTAGAGACACGAAATACTGGAGCAGGCTTTCTACATAGCTACTTACAAAATCCTCCATTCTTTTGCGTCTATCGCCTTCGTTTCTCAAAAGCATCAGATTCTTTTTCAGATACTCCAAGACATACCCAGCCGTGGCATCATAGTATTCATCACTAAAAGTGACAAAGTGCTGTCTCATAATACTGTCTTCATTGAAATCTCTGCTGCTGATTAAATCGACACCTTCTTTCTCCCCAATATGTTTTATATCATCGTAATTCTCGAAGATATCACCAAAAATCTCGTTTATCCGGTCGTCAAGTCTCCTATCCAGATATCTATTAGAGAAATATATCAACAAGCTCTTAGCTTTCTCCATATTCGATAAGGGTTTTCCTCTATCGTTTACTGTTTGAAAAATCCTGATCGCATCGCCTTCGCTTTGCTCAATAAATTCCATTACCTTTAGTCTTTCAATGTAATTCAAGAAGGTCCTTTTGTCATTGAGGTTATTTACGATATTCTTGATTTCTGCATAAGCTTCCTTTAGAAGCCTTTGGCTCTTGTTCTGCGGTATATTCACTTTGCCCTTCAGCAAATCGTAGAGATACTGTCTATCCTTACCTAAGGTTTTCAGCCTATATAGATCGCCTTGTTCTGCAATATAGAACCGTCGGTAAAATACCTTGTCGTGCCTAGAGAGGTGCTTAATAACCTCGTTGACAAACAAGGTAATAGTAATGATTCTTTGCTGTCCGTCGACAATATAGTAATGGTCTTCTTCATCAGGGTTCTGAGATAAGACCAAGGTGCCCAAATAGTGTTCCGACTTGGTTTCAACTGATTCAACAATATCCTCATATAGTTCTCTCACATGCGTTCTTTCCCAGGCAAAACCTCTCTGGTATTTTGGGATATCAAAAAACCGTCTATTGAAGGTATCTTGGATTCTACGCTCTGCCATTATGACCCTCCTAATGACTACATTAGAATGTCCATCCTTCTTCAGCGATGACATCTAGTATTGTGAAATGCCTAATGCCAAAGTAAACACATACGTCAGGAATCTTATATTTCTGTGGACTGCCTCTTTTTTCTGCACTAACTACAATACATTCGTCTCCTAATAATGTCGACCTCTTCTGTCGGACTATCGCTAGTGATATAACAAAGGGATCAGCGTCAGGCGTTTGCTTTAGTGGGTTCACTAAAGTGGGATAATCTGCTACAATTTGCAATCCCACGGCCACCTGTTCACTATCCAATTTCAAGAATGACTCCTTATGTAGCTTCGCCCATTTTAGGAGTTCATCGTCTTGCTTTTCGAGCTCAGCGTAGACCTCGTGTGGGGAAATCAAGCGATTATTCTTAGCTAAGTAGTCAACATTCCGCCATAGACTGGGAAAGTTATTGGCTGGGTAACCTCTCTTAAGCGAAGTCCATCCGCTAGTGTCGATTGAATAGATCAGCATTACCACTCTTCACAGAAGCGCTTCAACTTTGTCCAAGTATTTCAGGTCTATAGCTAGATAGTCAGCGAGATCACTATATGTTATGCTATCCCTCTCTTTTGCCGCGAGGGCGATTGCAGCGAACAATCGACCATTTTCAGTTATGCAACGTTTTGGTGTAGACATGCCAAAACCTTTCTTACGTGTTGGAGGTCTTTTCTGAAGTTCAAGTTCGTCTAATTTAACCTGATACTGTGACCTGTTAATGAATTCGCAGATCAGCAGTCGCCGAAGGATGACTTGTGCACTTACCCTGAAACGGTTAGCAGTTTCGTACAAAAGTGAATTATCAATTGTGCCACGTATACTGGTTTCTCTTGCATTTATGTCCTGATCTAAAGCAGCCTTCGGAACAAGAAAGGCACCAGCAAAGTGGTTACAGAATCTTTCCACTAGTTGAGTATGTGTATCGTAAGGCGAGATATCTTCGGGAGTGCATATGCCTGATATCTCCAACAGAATATGCGCGTACTCGTGGAATAACGTAAAGATTCTTGCACTCATAGAATCAGAAATATTCACTGATATTACTGGAATTAGACTGTCGATGAGAGAAAATCCTCTTGCCTCTCTAACCGACATTCGCGATTGCAAGACCAATATATGCTGATTCTCTAGTACCTCACGCCATCTACTGAAAGCCTCATAGACACTTCTAAAGCTTTGGTGGTAAGCCGGACTGATACCCAACTTTGTGCGCTGTCTTTCAGCAACGAACTCTGGATCATCGTTAAGAGATATCCTTTCAAGCGAAGGCCGGATATCTCTAGTAGACTCTTCCTTCAAAAGCTCAGTGGCCACTGACTGCAAATACCTAGCCCTCCGTATGGCCAGAAGTGCTTGTTTCGTAAGTGGACGGCGTTTCTCTTCAGGAAGCACTCTATAGTCTGTTGGCAGCGGAGGTTCAAGTGGCGGTATAGGAAGAAAAAATACAGCTAGGGGTCTTTTGTAAAGCGATGCTAGCTTCCTGAGTGTATTTAGCGTAGGTTTTCTATCACCCGTCTCCCATTCTGTAACAGTGCTTTCTCTGATATTTAGCCTTCTGCTGACTTCGGGAATGGTCAAGCCAATACTTTCTCTCGCCCACTTCATCACACTTGGCTTTACACCAACCCAAACTGGTCTTTCAGTAGGCATCTGCTCCTCCTAAACGCTCAGCTTAACATATGATAGCATCCATTTGGATAGTATTCGAGGTCTTGTCAAAAAGTGTGTAAATATCAGGCAACGGCGAGCACCTCTTCCTGCTTAGCTTCGCCTTCTCCATTCCTGTCCCTGAAGCCAAACTCCAGGTAGACCTGCATCAGTTTTCCCGGAGCATCCAACCGGTGGAACCTTTGTTCAGCCAGCTGTAGCATTTTCCAGATTACGGCCGTGGCATTCTCGATCTTCTTATAACGTTTGGCTGCGTCCGTCCGCAGTCGCAGGCCTGCAAATGGTGATTCTACCACGTTGGTCGTCCGCAGATGTCTCCAGTGCTCCTGAGGAAAACGATAGAAGGTCACCATGCGGTCCCAGTCGCGGAGCAGTGTTTCTCCCGCACCCCGGTAACCTTCCACTCGGCACCAGCGGACAAAGTCGTCTCGCTTGACCTCAGCTGCCTCACGAGTCTCTGCGTAGACAATGTCCTGCAGATGCCCCTTGGCTTGATCTCGGAGCTTCT
>Ga0315533_1001415_pt1 | contig 18291 bp, 12 predicted proteins | sample SalMarSW160130MG_FD_203081 | JGI IMG/M metagenome (GOLD analysis project Ga0315533, IMG submission 203081) | Salt marsh sediment microbial communities from the Plum Island Ecosystem LTER, Massachusetts, United States - Salt Marsh Sediment SW1601-30 ... | reverse complement strand
AACTAAAGGTGGTAAATTGATTCCTGCCTCAAAATTTAAGCAGTACATTTCAACGAGTTGCTCATCAATTCTAGCCCTTGGATAGTTTTTCTTTTCCAAGTTAATCTTTGAAATATCGACTGTTAATATGTTTGGTTTTTTCTGGATTTGATCATTCATTGAGTTTTCCTCGTAATTACTAAACAGAACACATTTATGTAGACTAAATAATAGCCTAGACCAGTGTTGTGAAAATGACCAATATTTTTGGAAGATTTGAAGATGACATCGATGATCGCGATGAAGAAATCCTTAGGCAAATTTTTCAATACCAACAAGAATCTGGAAAAGGCATAAGCTTCAATAAACTTGATAAATTAATCAATAAACCCCTCAACGTTTCCATGGCTCGCCAAACTTTATCCAAACACATTCAGAAGCTTATCAAGATGGGATTGCTAAATAAACAGTTGGACAAAAGGAGCAAATTAAAAATAACCCCAACAATTTTGACAATGTCGGAAAGAAGCTGGATGAGCATGAAATTAATTTCCCTCAGCAGACTTCCTGATCTTCTTCAAGAACTTCCAAAACTTGAGTGATATATTTTGTCCTTTGAAAACGAATTTGAAAATTATCTGCAAGCAACCGAAGTAGCAAACACTCATGCAGGAAAACTAATAGCATTCTCTGAATTTCTTAATTCAATTTTTGGGGTTTCGAGCTACGATATCGTCCCCAATGTTGAACAATATATCAAGAGTGGGGGAATACTTGCATTGAAAGGACGAATGGATTTTCGTCTTGGAAAAACGATAATTGAGTTTAAAATAAACTTGTCTAAGGAGTTGAAGGTTGGACTTGAAGAAATCACTCGATATACTACAATATTGAGAAAAAAAGGTGAAAAAATAGGTCACTGTATAATCACTGATGGAAAGACTTTCAAAGTTTTCAGTATGAAAGAAGATCCTCGAGAAATTCGAGAAATTGATTTTACAACAGTTCATTATGATAAAGCTATTGGATTTTTAGATACATACCTGTTTTCTGAAAAAAAGATACCTACCGCAATTGATCTCAATATGAAATTTGGACCAGGCTCCATAGTTTTTGAGAAAGTAACCGAGGGGCTTTACAAGCTTTTTAAAGGACTAAAAGAACCTTTGAAACTCAAACTTTGGTCAAGAAACATGCAGCTAGTTTATGGAGCTGCTCCAGCAGAGACTGCATTTGTCTCACAGACTTATCTTATGATGCTAGTGAGATTATTACTCGCAAAATACTTAGTTAAGGGAAATCCTCCAGTTTTAGAGAGCCTAAATGGGAAGCTTTTCGAGTCTCAAGGAATTAAGATAATTGAAGAAGATTTTTTCTCATGGATATTAACTCCTCTCTTTTGGGCACAATTCCGACCATATATTGAGATCTTAACAGATGCTCTTGATAGTTATGATCTTCAAGAAATTGATGAAGATATTTTCAAAGAAATTTACCAAGACATTGTCAAGGAAGCAGATCGGCACAGAATTGGGGAATATTACACTCCCGAATGGTTAGCGAGGTTAACTCTAGACGAAGCACTTGCCATTATTGATCCACCAAGCAAAAAAACTTGTCTCTCAATATTAGATCCCGCTTGTGGTTCAGGGACGTTCATTACTAATGCAATATCAATTCTAAAAGAACGAAAATGTAACCTGGATGAAATTCTTGATAATGTCTTTGGTGTTGACCTAAATCCGATAGCGGTTGTCATAGCGAGAGCAAACTATCTGCTAGCGTTAGGAAAGCTAGTAGAAAAACGGAAGGGACCTATTTCTATTCCAATTTATATGGCTGACTCAGTTAAACTTCCTAGGGTACGGAAAGAACTCGTTTCAGGAATATCCATTTTAGCTATCGATGTGGATGAAAAAACTCAAATTAATTTACCACTGGATATTGCTCTAGACGATAACAAACTCGGAAAATTGTTGGTAATTGTAGGAAATCTGCTTTCAGAATATCGTGGTAAAAAGATATCCAAATTACAAGCCAAAAAAATTTTTGCTAAAAAAAGACTTGTTAAGAATTTTGCTCCAATTCTCACTCAAACATTGGATACGTTGATTGATTTAATTGATACTAATCGAGACTCGATCTGGATTTTCATGATGCGAAACATATATGCTCCATTAAGATTGAAAAAAATGCAATTTGATTTAGTTGTTGGTAATCCTCCTTGGGTTTCCTTACGATATATTGAAAATCCGATTTACAAACATTATATAAAGACGATTTCCTTCAAATATCAACTGCTTAATAGCAAACAAACTGATCTTTTCACTCAATTAGACACTTCCACTGTCTTTTATGTGAAAAGCGCTGACATGTATTTGAAAGAAAATGGAGTACTTGCCTTTGTAATGCCAAGGAGCGTGCTAACGGGAGCAAAACAACATCAGGGATTCAAAAAACAGATTAAACCACAAATGAAAATAATGAAGATACTCGATTTTGGGAAAGGCAACATAAGAGTTGAACCTTTATTTGGAGTAGATTCATGCACAATAATTGCTAAGAAAGGAGAAAAGACAAAATATCCAGTAAACGCATTATTACTTTCTGGATCCCTTCCTGAAAAGAATCTTAGGTTTCTTCCTGCTAAATCCTTCCTTACATTTAAAAAGGATTCATACAATCCCCCTGAAATTCTACAAAAAACAAGTTCCTATCACAGCAACATTCTTGAAGGTGCCTGTATTGTTCCTCGAACATTATGGTTTATCGATTTCGTTGAAGGTAGATTTGGTCCAAATCCAGAAAATCCCTTGGCAAAAAGTCTAGTACTTCCTTTAGCAAAAGAACCGTGGAAAAATGTATTAATAAAGGGACCAATTGAAAGCGAGTTTGTTTTTGCTACTATGACGGGTCGGACAATATTACCCTTCAAACCGAATTTCTTGCCTGTAGTTTTGCCATTAACGAGAAAAGGATTTTCATGGCAAATAATGAACGAAGTAGATCTTAGGGATGATGGCAAATTTAACATGGCAAAATGGTTAGATGCAGCCCAAAACGCTTGGAAGGAAAATGCTACTGGAACATCACTGAAAAATTTTCCAAATGCTTTAGACTATGTAAATTACCATGGTAAACTAATTCTTCAGAAAAGCCGTAATCCGTATTATGTTATTTACACTGGGTCGGGGTCACATATTGCTGCAGCAGTAGTTGATATTTCAAAAAAGCTAAAGTTTAAGGTTGGAAAAAACAAAATTAAAGCTAATGGTTTCATAGCTGATTATACAACATTTTGGTATGCAACAAATGATTTAGATGAAGCAAATTATCTTGTGACAATTCTGAATTCAAATGTTATGAATAAACTAATAAAAGATCACCAACCAAAAGGGAAATTTGGACCGCGTCACATTTGTCGTTTACCTTTTGAGTTTAATATTCCAAAATTCAATGATCAAAATGACCTTCACCTAAAAATTGCCAAATTAGGTCAAAAGGCAGCAATCGAGGCAGATAAGTTACCCATTATGTCTCGTACTAAAATAAAAAAAGCCATTCCAATTATGTCCGAAATTGACGATGCAGTTTCAAAACTGATGCTCTAAAACTTTTCACACTCAACCTATCCAAACACAAACGTATTGCAACTTTGATATTAAGATAGATCACGTAGTAAAAGGCATTCGTGGATTCCACTCTTTTTTCATTCCTCAGAAACTTAGCTAACAAAAGAGCTTCTTCGTTGATCAAAGTCTCAAAAGTTTGTCTCTTTCTAACTTTTATTCTTGAAATTTCAACTTCTCGATTGCACAATTCTCTGAAAATTCATTAAAGTTGTAGGTTTTTTTACGAGTGCAGAGGTTGCCGAGCGAATATGCAAGGCTGTTTAGGCTGAGCGAACCATGTTCCAGCGTGACTTGATACCTGTTTCACCGTTTGAGTTGCTACTTTCCAACGTTGAGGTGGCGGATAAACGCGCTAAACTTTTTTTGAACGAAATCTGTCGGCTTTTTTTACTAAAAACTCCCTACACAAACAGGGGTTAAAATAGCTTCATTTTTTTGGTAAATTGAATGAATGTTCCAAAATTTTATAACTAATTTATTATAAACAAAATACATATTGACGCTAAAAAAGGTGAAAAAAATTGATATTTAGAGCAAGAGTTGAACTCTACAGTGTCGACGGAGAGATGTGGACTGTTGACATAAGGGAATACGTAACATTCGAGGACGACTTGGTTGATGGTGTACTGAAAGAAGGGGATGTGCTGATAAAACGTCCTGGAAAACCCAGAAGGTGAGAGTGTCAACATTTTTTACTAAAAAAACCAACACAAAGGCTCGTTTGGATAGGGAAGATGAACTAGTGACTAAATCCAAAGAATTAGGTTTTAATCTTTCAAAAACATTTGAAAATCATTAATCCTTTTATAATCCTTCTACGCGCCCGATGCGCGCTCTAATTTAAATGTGAAAAACTTAACGCCTAACTTAATTAGATTTTCAAACAGATTATGCTTGGGGAACAATTATGAGTCGTGATTTAGCAATTCAAAGGACATTTGAAACTGCAGACGATTCATTGCACGGGATTATTGGATACCATTTGTATACAATTGCAATGCAAAAAGCTGTTGATGAAAAAGAGATACTGCAATATCTTCCAGAGAAAAGCTTTCAAACAACATTTAGTTGGATTAGATATTACAATAAAGAGCAACTAATCAAAGCCTTTGAACCACCATATCTCGAATTGTATCAATGCAAAATTCAACTTGTTGCTTTGACCAGCATTTTTGAGGCTGTCCTCAGCGATTTTATTAAGCACCTTCAAAAAAAGGGATTCATTAAAACCTCAATCAGTGATAATTATAAATCGTTTATAGATTGGGCTTATAGACAATCTCTTAAAGCTAACATTGGAGAAAAAGCGGCGCTTGAGAGATTACCAATCAGCTTCGGCATAATTGACAATGCAAGAAGGCTTAGAAATCTTTTCACACACAACAATGGTTTGTTCAATAAAAAATACGAGCAGTCTGCAATAAGGAAAAACGGCATAGTTATCGATATTCATCCATTCTATAAAGAGTATGAAAAAAATCCAAAAAAGAATGTTCCAGTAGTAGTGGATTGGAAATATTTCAATAGATTTATTCTAGCGCATATTGAAGCTTTACATATCCTGCATAATCAGATTCAAAGCGAGTTTTTCGGAGTATCTGAAGGATACAGTTACGCGGAAGAAAGAAAGCCAATAGATTTTAGAAGGGTGCTTTGGGGAAATGTGAATGTTCGCTTAAAGATTTAGGTTTTTCGAGCACTGATGCTTCATGCGCGCGCACATTTCACCATAGTTACCTTTCCATTTCCACTTCATTCTTGATTCCTTAATGATTTCCCTTTTGAATTTTTAACCATCCATGAATATCTTGAAAATTATTATATGTGAAGCTCATACTTTCACTCCCGTTTATTCATGGAAATTTTTTAACACTTTTTTTAAAGATTAATTTGTGTTACAGAATGCGCATACAGAAAACTTATCTTAAACATTACGATATAAAATTTTCGGCTAGAATGTAAGCGCACAATGGTTTCGATATTTAATGGTCTTCCAAAAATTAAAGAACTTATTGTTGGGTTCTGAATCAAAAGTTTATAAAAAACCTTCTTACTCAATGAGTATTATTAGTGCCTCAACTTGTTCAAAAGGAGAGTTGATATATGGGATTGTTAGTATAACAAAAGATATTGATGCAGCAGTTGTTGAATTACTTCCTCAAGGAACTATCAATAAAGGTTTTGAAAAGAAATCTGTGACTCTAAAAGAGAGGACAGTAGCAATTGTTGAAATTTCTACTAAAGTAAAATACGATTATAAAGAGATTGGAGCTTTTTCGAAGTGGCATCAAAGAAAGCTTCATTTTTTAAAATATTATTATCCAAAACTTAAAAATGAAGTTAATCAATTTAGAAATGTTTCTTCAGAAGTTCCATGTCAAGTTATAGTTATGTTTCCTCCAGCAGGAACGAAAATAGATGTTGAAAATAAACAAATTTATGATTTTCTTAAAAACAAATTTCAAAATAAATTAGTTAGCCCAGATGAAGAGAAAAATAAATATTGGAAAAAACTTGGAGTTCAAGAACCACATGAGTGGTCTAATATTGACTTACAATTTTCTGGACTTGAACTATCATTTAATGTTGTATATGCATATCCTAATATAACTACAAAAATTGATGAAAATACCCATATTTCATACATAATTCCAGAAGACCTTCCAAGTGATTATAAACTAAAAATGTTCAAATTTTTACCTAAAGAATTTAGAAAAGAATTTTTAGAAAAAATTCCACTTACGCATGCTGAAACTTTGAGAATTAGTGAAGACAAAAGTCATGATAAATTTATTGAACACATAAAAGTTATTGAACAAATACGTAAAGAGTTTCAGAATAATCTTGCCAATCACCGAACCACGTTACCGAGAGACGATGAGTTGAATAAGCAAGACAACAATAGAAAAGGAGATTGAGATGCGCGCTAGGCTGTTTAGAAATTGAGCAATAATGTTTTTTAATTGCTAATATTTTACAATATTGTGGCGATTGTATGATTCCTTGGTGGCAGTTAGAGTTTGCTGCGCTGGTTCTGGAGAGAGGTAAAGTTGGCTCCATGGCCATTCATGAGTTGGTTTCTGCAAGTGGGTTGAGCCGTCAAACGGTTCAAAGATACCTGAAAAGCTTTGAGGAGGCGGGGTTGGTGGTTAGAAGCCGGGTTGTTAAGGGAAGGGGCAGACCACAGCACCGCTACAAACCCACATTGAAGCTGGTTAGAGCGGTTTCCAAAGGCTTGGGAGAGGAGATGGACAAGTTTTTGATCAGCTTCAAAGTCTTACGGAGGGCATGCAAATGGTTTAAAGGAGGATTCTGCAAGAAAAAAGTAAAAAAATGCACCCCCACCATCTGCCCAATAATCAAAGCTTCAAAGGAAATAATGTAAAATATTGTAAAATAAAAAATAATAAAGCCCAATAACTAAACACCCTAGCGCGCATCATGACAATTCTAGTTATCATTACAATTAAATTACAGTTTTTTCCAAAAAAAAGATATAGTATTGTTGCAGGTGAGACTGTCAGACTTTTTTACTAAAAAAACCAACACAAAGGCTTAATGGAAAAAAGCTCACCGACTTGATAAAGACTAAGCATAACTCAAACCATAAAACAAAACAAATCACTCTGGAAAGAGAAATCATCCAAGAATACACTTACTATTTGCTGGGATTTGTTCCAGCTGAAGTTGCTCTTCTGAAAGTAGATGTTTGGTTTAGCAAATTGAGCAATGAACAGATACGATTGGTTGAGAAATATATTGCAGAATCTAATTGGTAGGAGTGCAATCAAATTAAAATTGAGAATGCGGGCTGAATAGAGATTTCCTCAAATAATTCTGAGTTGTAATGAAATACTTAGACACCATATCACTCAAGATCCGTTTGTTTTTAATAGGTTATCAAGAAAATCTGATAAGAGGTCTATTTGAATGAACTCTACATTTAGGTTTTCTGGGGGAAACCTAGTCCACCAATATGTTTCGTGTGTAAGAAAAATTGGAACAATCTTTGGAGAATTCGAATTATTAATTGGCCATTTAAGTAATCTCAAAATTTCTTTGTAATTATCTAGTAGATATTTTTGTCTACGAATGAATTTTGGCATATAATTATCAAAAATTGTTCGCCGTAATCTCTGTGCATCTTTTTGACAAAATGGTGGAGTTGTATGCTTGCATTCAATGTTCAGAATGATGTTTTGAGTAGGGTGGTAAAGCAAAACATCATAATCGCCTAAGTCTATTGGATGTTTTCCATTTTTATCAATTTCAGCAAGATCAACATTTTGTCGCGTATATACTGAATATCTTTGTGAGATTTCAAATGTTTTATTTTCTAACTCTTTTTCTAAAAGTCTTCTTTCAGAATCAACAAATTGATGAATATTATCCCCTTGAATATCAAAAGGCATTATTGCATGGACTAAATTATTGGACCAAAGTGAACCTGCCTTATATGTCGAAAAAGGTCCCCAGTAGAATTCACCATCGATAACAATAATTGGTTTCAAAGTGTATCTACAATATCTTTTATAATGTTCCCAGATTGGAATGTCGTCACAATCTTCATCTTGACCAAGAACACGAATAACATCTTCGGATTTTAATGTAAGAAAATCTAAAATATGTTCGATGCTATTTTCGTCAAAATCAATTATGTTTTTTTTGCATACTTCAGCAATTTCTTTAGATCCAGCATTGTAATACGTGTTAAGTTTCGCTCCACTAAAAGCTGGCCACAAGGATAGTGTTTGAAGCGTATTTATCATATCCTGAAATCCAAAATTCATGTCCATTTTGAAAGCTTGGTCTAATTGGGAAAAAAAGTCTTCAAATGATCTAGGAGATTCCAGCTGATCTGATAAACTGCCAGAATAACCTAATTGTAACTCAGCTCTTTCAGTTAATAATTGGTTTTCCTTTCCCTCAATATTTTCAGAATAATTTACTTCAAATAGAAAATCATCTGTAACTGTTACTCCCAAGGGAAATATTCCATAATGTAAACTATCACTCGCTTGATACAAAACATGTAGCCAATCAATTAGTGCAATCAAATAATGATAATCGTCTATTTCCAATATTTTGTTGCCTTTAGGAGATAATTGAACAAACTTCTCTATTAAGTATCGGTTATTTCTATGTAAATTAATATATTTGGCGTGTTTCTCTGCATATCTTTCAGACCTAATGTAATCAACTTGGTGGCTTTTTGAAAGCCGTATTTCTGCTTGGTCCATCTCAAAAGTATTAATCAATGAATCAATTTGAGTAATAAGTAAAGTTATTTCTTTGTTTAAATCATATTGAGATACAATAGAATCTATTTCGTTTACGATTCTTTTTCTTAAGCCATCGATTTTTTCTTTTGCATCTTCAACTTCGTAATATCCAGGCTTTAATTTCATATCGTGTGCATATTCTGCAATTTTTTTCCTAGCTAGTTTAAAATGTCCAACTTTTGGCTCTTGATACCTGCATTCAACAGGGAAAAGGGCATATCTATTAATCCAATACATTTGGAATCTGGGTTTTTCATTGGCGGTTTTTAGAACATTATCCTTTATAGTGGGAAATTTTTGGTCTGTAGCAATTTGATTCAAATTAGATAATATTTCAACAAGTAACTCAACTTCTTCTGAACTATCCTTTGATTGCTTAAACGCATCAAAGACTTTGTCTTCATTATAAACTATGGTAATTCTTGGTATTTTTTGTTTGAAAAAATCGTTAATTGAAACCCATTTCTTGTTTGTTAGGTCCAAATCTCTGAGGTAATTGAAGTCTTCATTATTTTTAACAAGATAATCAGGTATGAAAATAACTAAGATTTCGTTGGACTGTTGAAAAAATTCATGTTTTTCGATCAAAGTCTTTCTGGTTTCTAATGAATCTTCAAGGCATTCCATTAAGAAGTTGCTAATTTCGATTTGTTTTCTATTTTGATAACCTAATGGAGATGTAATAAAAAAGGACGTGAATCCTACTGATCCTACAATTATTGATTCAAATGCGCATCTTTTTACGAGTCTTGTCCTACTAGGTGTTTCTTTATTCACTAACCAACTACGAGGGTTTTCAATTAAAGTGGAGTCAGGGAAAAGTTTCCAAAAAGCAGATAATGACGCAAACCTTTCGTTTGAACCCATATGCGGATCAATTAATATTATGTGTGGTGTTATTGCCCCCTCGATAAGAACACCATGTGAAAGCTTGAAAGAAATGAACATATCTAATAAATCAGACAGTCCACCCAAAGGATTTGATTCGATATAATCGAAGAACGACGATAGAGAATCTACGTTCTCTAGCTCATCAATAATTCCAAGGAATTGATCTAATGATATAAGCCTTGCAGGAAATTCTTTTGGAATCCTAAAGACACCTGTACCCGGAGAAAGAAACGGAGTAATTACTAGAATAAAAGGCTCTAAATTTGTTCCATCTTCTCTTGTTCTAAAAACTGCATTCATGCGCTTTGAATGCACTCCAATCGTGACTGGAACAGAGGAAATTGAATCTCTGGCTGATTTTAGCTTAGAACAAAGGGTCTTTAATTCGTTCTCAAAATTTGTATTAGTTCGTATTGGTTTCATTAAATAAAGTAAAACTAATTTGTTCCTTGAGACAAAAGCAGAAGAGAAGATTGTCTCATCTGGAATCCCCTCTTTATTAACTGCACTAACAAATCGGAATAATTCTATGTTACGAACCCGATCCTCGATATACAAATTCAATCGGCCACCAAGATTTTTTATACAAGTTGAATCATTTTCAAAAATTTCGTTATATTTTTCTAGTTTCTTTTCCCATACAACAAGCAAAACATCGATAAAACGCCTTGGAAGAATGGGAAAATAGTTCAATTCATCTTTTAAAAAGAGTCCGTTTAGTATTTTCCCTGAAAAGACTAAATTTTCAAAATCAGTTTTCAGTGTATCTCTTGTTAAATCTCCTAGATTAATGCTGTAATCATTTAAGAAATCGTCTTTGAAGTAATCATCAATTTTATATTCATTAAAGAAATCTCTGGCGTTTTGCCAGAAATCTTTGGTAGGAATCTCCAAATACCCTGGGCTAATTCGTTCTTGAACCGCTTTAGAATTGGCCTGTTTTCTTAATCCTTCTATTATATCATTTTGCATCTGCAAAACATTGGTCAAATCTTTCAAAGGATTTTTACCCAGTTTAGTTTGAATTATTTCATTAAACGCGCAATAAAATAGTTTGAAGAATTCCAAAAAATCGAAAGGGTGTTCAAGATTGCTTCCATACATAATTTTGTAATTGCGCTGATTGTGATTGAATTTTACTTCTCCCCAATCAAGTTCAGGAACATAATCCTCTAATTGACTGAAAGACGGAATTGTCGAAAAGATTTCTTTATGAACCTTGCTAAAATCAGAATATGTCCTTATCGAATGTCTTTTGGAAAAATCATCCGAATCCAAAGTCACTATTATTGAGCTAGCTAACAAATGTTTAACGTGACTGGCAATATTTGGAAGCCAAAGACTTGAAATTAGAATGGTTTCAACTATGTCTTTGAGACTATATTTTTTGTAGAGGTTAGAAATTTTATCGATATAGTCTTGTGAAGACGACATAACTTTGTCTCCGTGAAATCATATATGGCTAGTAGCTTGTTATTTCCTGTTTGGGTTTATATTTTGATTTGTTAGCAATCATTTTCTAGAATTGCCTGTAGGCACGCGCCGAACCTAACTCAACATAACCGCAAACCCCTAGCCTAGCTGTTTTCCCTCGCTGAGTTCTCGGCTGCGGTAAGCAAAGCCGAGACGAAGCGAAAAAAGGCGCGCGCTCCACCCCCTCGTGTTTGAAGGCGGCGCAGTCGCCGCCGAACACAATCCTGAGCGAGCTTCGAGGCTGCTGTCGTCGTCAATTCGAGTAAGGGTTAAATTTTAACCCCAAACCCAAACGTCTTTACGTTTACTTTCACTTTTTCTCTTACTCACACACGTGAAAACACTACGCGCACGCACACGCATCGTGGAAACTAGGCAAAAGTATACTTTAGCTTAGTATTATCTTAATTTTTTACTCTAATTTCAAGATTATTAAGTCCAAATTGACTTGCGAATATGCGAACCGTTAACATCAATATCAAACCAATTTAACGCTAAAGAAATTTTTTGAGCTTCTTTAAAGTATCTTTCACTCCCTTTAATTAGGCTCTTATATCCGGCAATCCTTTGATATACCATTTTAAATAATTCTGGTAAAAATGGGAGAGCCAATGATGGTAAAGGAGTATTCAATAACCATAAACCAATACTCCAACCGAGTTTGGTGAAAAATGAATACTTAGATGTTTGTAAGTCTATGCGATAAGCTTCTTTTATTGAACGTTCAAACTCATAGAATGTTTTTCCTCTTTGGGCAAGATATTCTGAAAGTTCATTACAGATTAGTTTATACTCCAACAACAATTGATGAAACTTGTTTATTTTTTCATAAGAACAACGGTCACAAATGGAGTTCTGAAGACTCACTAAATCTTCTAATTTGTCAACATGCCTAATTATCAGATCTTTGTTATTGATAATATCTAAATCTAATTTTTTCAATACTCGATAATAATTTTCTTTTGAAGGATCATTAGTTTTATATTGGTTGTTCTGATATCTTTCACTACAATCTTCAAAGACAATTTGCAGATTTTTTCTCAACCTTTCAAATACTTTTTCTGCAAAAATTACGTTTTTTACTACTGGATGAAAGTATATGGTATACCATATGTGAAAATCACGAGCAATCCTTAAGCTGAGTTTTTTAGCGTTAAGGGGATCCTCGTTTTCATCTAATACTAAAAATCCAGTTGGTTTGAAATTTAATGGAGATCTTGAAGGTTCTGCATAAACAATAACAATGAACGTTTTTTTCTGATAATCATAGGGCCAGAATTTTACTTGTTCATTTGGTTTAATTGCACTGTCAACTTTCACCCAAATTGTCCGATCTCTTGAATATTTATGATCTACAAACGGTATTTGCAACCAAACTACCCCCTTGGTTCTAACATTCGTAAAATTTTTCCTTATTTTATTTTAAAGTCTATAAAATATTTTTGGGTCTGTAAAGTTGCCGTCAGATGGAACGGTTTGTAAAAATTCTTCGATATTGTCCAATTGTAGGTTTTTTTGCGAGTGCCGAGGTTGCCGAGCGAATATGCAAGGCTGTTTAGGCTGAGCAAACCATGTTCCAGCGTGACCAAATACATGTTTCACCGTTTCAAATTAGCACCTTCCAACGTCAACAAGTGGCGGGTAAACGTGCTAAACCTTTTTGAACTAAAATGTGTCGGCTTTTTTTACTAAAAACTCCCTACACAAACAGGGGTTAAAATAGTTTAGTTTTTTTGGTATGCGCGCGCGCAAGCTAATGCAAAGACTGAATCAGCTTTTCGAGTCTGAGGTAGAGATTCCAAGAATAAGGCATGGTAAAAGACAAACACTTGACACTTTGATTAACGAAGAGGCTCTTCTGTTGGCAAAATTTCTCAGAAATGAAAGAAAAGAGTGGATTCCCAGATTAATGGACTTCCTCTAATGCACGCGTTCGGGCAAGTTTTACTTCCATTTTGAAATCTTTGAGCGCCTGCAACCACTCGTTTTCCTTTTCGATATAGTGTTCTATGAATTGAATTACAAAGTCCCTCATCCAACTTGTGTGAACAATCTTTCTCAAGTACCTCAGAATTTCAGAACGAGAAAGTGGATCATATAGAGAAATGCGATAGTCACTATCAATGCGCCCGCGGTGAAAATGGTTGGCAGATGAATCGTGGAACAGTGCATTTACAATGTTTTCCCTAATCCATTCTAACTCGATGTTTCTAACATGCTCATCAAGTTCGGAAGGAATAACAGATTCCACCTTTTTAGTATTTTTAAGATTTAAGATTACCAATTCCATCATCATTGATTCGTAATCATAGTTAATGCGCGAGCGCACAAATGAGTGAACTCGAATACATTCACGAAAACTTTTGGAACTCTCAGCTACTATTCTTACTGCACCGCTCATTCCTTTTTTGGCAAGTGCAACAACTAATTGCCCTAATATAGTGCAAGCATATTTTTTTTCACGACGTCCCGAATTTCCTTGCGATACTACCTTAACAAGCCTCTTCTTTTCTAATCGCCTGAGTGCTCTTAAAACCGTGGAATAATGCACATCAATATCGCATTTTGTTTTTCGGTTTAATTTATATACATTTGTGCTACCTTGTGAAAGTTTCTTCAGAATCTCAAGCTCGGTTTTTCCACGAGCACTTAGACCAAATCTATACAAAATTCTTTGTGCTGGTTTATGTAAATCTAACCAGTAAGAGCGCATATATGCATCTCCTTGGCGGCTAAGATAAAGCTCCTAACACCTATATGCCTTTTGATTGCTTCTTTTGGTGAAATAACATGTTCGAAACTTGTGGTCTACAAACGCGTGTCAATATATGCGTTTTCTTAGCGCGCGCTAAAATGAGGCTCATAATGCATATATGCACTTTTGAGTGCCTCGTAAGTGAAGCACTATGAGCGGAATTAGAGTTGTTTCTTCCCTTGATTCTCCACTTGCGATTGCTGAGACTTTACGACTAGAATTAAGAGATGCTCATGAACTCTGGATTGCATCTCCATGGTTACAAAACTGTGCTCTGCATCTAATGAAGGCTACAGTTTCAAAGGGCGCCAAAATAAATCTGTTAATTGCGAAGCCAAAAATATATGACAGTACATATAGAGCGCTCGAAGCATTAGACTCATTGAGTACTGAAATGCAATGGACATTCAACTGCGTTTTGATGCCTACCCTTCATGCAAAGTTCCTTACAATAGATAATAAAGACGTAATTGTAGGTTCAGCAAATGTCACCAATGGTGGATTATATGAAAACAACGAGGTTCTGGTTTGCTTTCATGATATGCCAAACATCGTTGAAAGATTTACTAAGATATTTGAAATCTTAAAAGAGCACCCTGCCAATATCCGTTGGGAGCTTTTTAGAGATTACCACGGTTCCAGTGTCGATAAAAAACTGGTTGAAATAACAATGGCGTATCTACAAAGGAATAGATACAGGGAGGCTAAGATACCATTTCTTATCCAAGAATACAGAAGACAAGGATATAGCTTCGGTAGGGCAAAAGAGGGTTTTCAACTTATGGAGAAAAACGGATTTGTTTATACAACCTCTGATGGATTTGTAAAATTGAACCCTAAATACGAGTTTTAGAATGCTGATTAACGAAGATTTGGGTTTGGGGTTAAAATTTAATGCGCACGCATTTCAAAACGCGCGCGCATGGAACAAAGTTTCTTGACTATCTGAAACCTGATTTTCCTATGAGCTAGTCAGGTTTAATTATTATGAATTAGATATACATCCGTATCAACAATGAAAAAACCTGAAATTAAAAAAATAAATCGATTATTGTTAGCGTATCTTTCCATTTCCGTAGTTTTTTCTATTGCAATGGTTTTGAGACTTTTATCCACCAATTTTTATGATGAAGGCGATTTTTTTAAAATCACTGGACTAGTCAATATTGTTTTTTACGATTTGTATTACTATGTCTTTCCGATTACACATGTTATCGTTTTAGCAAAATTTGTTAAATGTGACTTGACTGATAACCCGAAAATTAAAACAATATCAAATTTAATCTGGGTTTTATTCTTTTCTCAATTCATCTTTTTCTGGTTAGATATTATTTTATCATCAGTTTTTCTTTACTCTATACCATTAATTGTTCTTCTATTGTCAACATATTTTACAATACTTAGTTGTTCGTCACTAAAAACTCAGTTTTCAAGAAAAAAAATTGTTGCAATTTTATTAACAATAATATTACTACCAAATTTAAGCGCACTTTTGGGATTTAGTATTATTAACAACTACGCGAGCGAATTAGAAACCGATTCTGAAAAAGTAAATTACATTTCTGAGACTGTTTTAAATTCACACACTCCTTTTTGGGGTTCAGGAAGTTTTTATTATAGCCCTCATAGAGCCTATGACGACATTTTCACATTTCTTATTATAGGAGTAGGGAGTTGCAGAGAATTAGGGTATTCTTCAATGGCTTTTTTGAATTCCTTGGGATATGAAACTCGACCAGTTAGTTTTCCCGGAGAAGACCATATGTTTGCTGAAGTTAATCTAGATGGTGATTGGTTTGTGGTCGACCCTGGGTATGCAAATATGACTATGGTGACACAAGAAGAACGGGGAAATGCTAGAATAAAAGAAATGGGTGGATTGTCATATGCAGTTGCAAACATTGATACTAATCCAGAAATCATCACTAATTCATACACGACTACCGATGAAATTTTACTAAAAATCGTAAAAGGCGATGTTCCTCAACCTGAAGTTGAAGTTGTCTTGAAACATAAATTCCGAGGAATGACACTAAGCCTTCCAGAATTATCAACTGACAGCAACGGAGAAGTCATATTTGAATTGGGTATTATGAACTACAATCGAACAAGTATTGAACCCGCTGAAAAATTTTATTGGGTTTATGTTGATGGAAAAAATACCACCAATACAGTTCACAGCACTGGTTCTGGAAAATCACACCAGATTGTAATTGAAGTTGAATAATGAACTTATGAGTGACTAAAGCCCTTTCCTAATCAGAAGAATTGGTCTAGACTTGATTTCTTCATTTTTGGATTGAAACTCTCATCTACTTTTTTCTTGGCTCCTTTTTGCTATTGTTAAAAAAAGTTAAAACAAGAAAGGATTGATTAGAATATTATTGGCTGATTTAAATGACGTCAACAAAGCTCACTGAAGAAGAAACAGAAAAAATTAATGTTGATGAATATAAATTGGGAAAAATTCTAGTTTTTATCAGTTATTCTACTGATGACAAAAACCTCGCTGGGCGAATTAAGCGAATATTAGAGGGATATGGTTTGTCAGTTTTTCTGGCTCATGATGATATACCGCCCCTTTGTGAATGGCAAGAGGAAATAAGTAAAAACTTGGACAATTGTGATGTTTTTATACCAATATTGACAGGCAGTTTTCGTATGTCAGAATGGACTGACCAAGAAGTTGGAATTGCTTACGGTTTAGAGAAACTGATTATTCCCTTGAAGGTTGATACCGCACCATATGGATTCATTAGCAAAATCCAAGCATGCAAATTGTATGTAGAGAATCCTGTTCGAACATGTCAGAAAATAATCAATGTGTTAAAGGATAACGAATTTTCGGAACGTGTATTTGATTGTTTACTCCGAGATTTAGAATCTGCCCCTACTTTTGATTATGCTAATGAAACTGTAAAAGAATTGACTGAATATGAAAATCTCAATAAAGAACAGATTAACCAGATTATTCGGATAGCAATAAGGAATAATCAATTTCGTCTGTCTCGCAAAGGAAGCAAATTTCTTGATTCATTAACAAAGAAACATGCTTCAATTATTGACCCATTTCTACTAAAGACTTACAACAAAGTTAAAGACCACTTCTAGTTCTTTAGAATTCAGTGTCCGCAACTAACTCTTTTTTATTTACAAAAAGATAGGTAATCACTTAAGGTTAGTCTCCTAATATGAATGGGTTAATTGTTTTTCTTCTATTCCGCTGATTAGTTCATCGAGGTCTCTGCCCACGTACTCGCCTACGTAACCGCCTTCTAGCACCCCGAAAACTGGCTTCCCCAAAGCTCCCACCTTTCTTCCAATCTCTCTGTAGCCTTCATAAGTCAAACCCAGCGAAGCCAAGTCTCCTTGGTGAGCATCAAAACCCGCTGAAATACCCACCACCTCAACGTTTGCCATGTCCACCTGACTCAAAGCCTGCTCCAAAGTCTTCAGATATAACGAATCCCCAGCCGAATAGGGTAAAGGAAAATTGAGGCAGTTGCCCTGCGACGTGAGACCTGTTCCGGGATAGGTGGGATGCCTATGCAAGGAGATGAAGGAGACTTTTGGGTCTCCTTGAAAAATTTCTTGAGTCCCATTTCCATGGTGCCCGTCAATGTCCAGAATCAAAGTTGGCGAATCCAGTTTTTTGATGGCTATAGCGATGTTGTTGAAGTAGCAGAAGCCCAAGGTTGCTACTCCCAAAGCTCTACCGTTTCTGCCAGCGTGATGACCTGGAGGTCTCATGAGAGAAAAACCGTTTTCTTGGGCAGCCAGTAACGCTGCGCCAGCAGAGAGCAGGGCATATTCGTAGATGTTTGGAGGTGCGGGTGTGTCCCCGTCCAGATAGCTTCCAGCCTTTGCATTCTTGATCAAGTCAACGTATTCTCTGCTGTGAACACTCAACAGGTCTTGCTGTGAAGCTGGTTTTGGCTCCAGAAACTCATATTGCCTTAGGAGTCCAAGGGCTTTTCTGATTCGCTCAGGCCTTTCTATGTGACCCGGCCAACTATACTCAAGACATTTCTCCGAAAAAATAATCTTCATTTTCTGTCTCCTCTCTTCGAAAACCGGTCTTCAGAGAACATAAGTAAAAATGTAATTTATAGAAGTTATCTTTCCTAATTTGAGTTTTAGTTTTTTATTTCAGTTAGACAGGAACTAAAGCGCGCACGATAGACGCTCCAGTAAATTTCTTTAATCTATATTTTTTCTTTTTCAGATCGCAATTGGCTATTTTATTCTTTTACAATTCGCATATTACATAATCAGCGAT
>Ga0315533_1001414_pt1 | contig 18293 bp, 12 predicted proteins | sample SalMarSW160130MG_FD_203081 | JGI IMG/M metagenome (GOLD analysis project Ga0315533, IMG submission 203081) | Salt marsh sediment microbial communities from the Plum Island Ecosystem LTER, Massachusetts, United States - Salt Marsh Sediment SW1601-30 ... | reverse complement strand
TTCATCCACATAACCAATCTCCTTCGAAAAGATTAAGAAAAGAATTATTGATATATTTCGATATATGATGTCGTACAGAAATGATCTCCAGCCTTCTCGACAGACATCATGATCAAGGGTACCCCAATGCCTATAAAACCTGTATTATTTTTTTATAATACCATATCTTTGCCAAAATAGCTACTCTTTTTTTATTATACCGCTCAGGGGATTAAGGGGTCAGGTTGAACGAACTCCGGTTTGCCAGCCACTCGGGGAGGCGGCTGCCGACGGTAAGCCCGATGACTGGCACTAAGTTGTAACAAGGTAGCCGTAGGGGAACCTGCGGCTGGATCACCTCCTTTCTAAGGATTACTAGAACCCCCATGCTTTCTTGCGAAAGCAAGAGTGGGGGAAAATCAGGCCTTTCGCTGTGTTGGTTTGACTGTTCTTGATATAAAAGCCCTGTGTGACCCACGGGGCTTTTTTGTTTAATTTCCGTAGCTAATTCTGTATAATGAATGTTATGATTCAACGAACAGTACATAAGTATCGCCTGGACACCGATTTCGAAATAAAGCAGAACCTTCAGTACTGGTTGGGCAGGGCGCCCGAAGATCGGCTGGCTGCTGTAGATTTGTTGAGACGGCAGATTTATGGAGATACAGAAAGACTTCAAAGAACTGCTCGAGTTATTCAACGCTCACAAAGTTGAATACTTAATCGTGGGCGGTTACGCACTGGCGTTCCATGGTGCGCCGCGTTTCACCGGCGACATCGACTTGCTGGTCAAAGCTGATCCTGAAAACGCAAAACGTATTCTCGGTGCATTAGAGGAATTCGGCTTTGGCTCGCTAAAGTTGTCTGAAGTCGATTTCACCTCGCCGAATAATGTAATCCAGCTTGGAGTGCCGCCGGTGCGTGTGGATATAATGACTTCGCTTACTGCCGTCGGCTGGGAAAAGGCCCAAGCAGACAAGGTGCAGGGTAATTATGGCGACACACCTGCTTACTTCATAAGCAAGGCCGACTTCATTGCCAACAAAAGATCGCTGGGAAGAAAAAAGGATTTGGCAGACCTTGAAGCCCTTGACGAAGAATAGGTGGCCGCTGTCAGACCTTTCGCTGCCTGCCCTGAGTGAAATCGAAGGGTAAAGGCTTAATTGTTTCTTGATATTGAAAGCCCTGTGTGACCCACGGGTTTTTTTTATCTTAACCAGCCTTGTGTACCATTGCTGAATGCCCATCAAATCATCCGGCCTTGTGCGAGGGCCGGGAGCTTTTACGTGTGAACAAATCGTACAATATCGGCATGACGATAAGTGTCAGAATACCGGATATCAAAATCCCGCCTACTGAGGCGATTCCAACGCCGTTACGTATTTCAGCGCCTATTCCTCTGCCAAGCGCCAGCGGAAGCATCCCTAACACAGCCGCCAATGTAATCATTACTATAGGCCTGAAACGCTCACATGCCGCAGTAATCATTGCCTTATGAATCGGAACACCTTCTGCGACATGAACATTGAACTGGTCCATAATCAAGATGGCATTGTTGACCACGATACCAATCATCATGACAACCCCCAACAACACGAACATAGATATACTCTCACCTGTGAGAGCCAGGGACCACATAACACCAATCAGGGCCAGGGGCAAAGTAGCAAGAATTAACCAAGGCTGTTTGGGTGATTCGAGTATGGCAGCAAGCGTCAAAATCACAAGAATCACGGCTATCAGGCCGGCTTCGGCAAATGCGGCATTGGCTTCGGCCATTCTCTCATACATACCCGTAAACTCATAGCTGTAACCGGATGGAAATTGTCCACCGGCTTCAATTTCATTGCTGATGAGGTTAACCGCTTTTCCCATAGGCAGGCCTGGTGCTAAATTGGCAAAAACTTTTGAGATCCTCATTTTATCTTTGCGTGTTATCTGGATTTGGGCGATACGTTGTTCTGTTCCGGCAAGGCTGGACAGAAGCACCGGCTTGCCGGGCTTACCGGGGAACATAAACTGTTCAACCTGTTGTTTTCCCTGTTCGTCGGCAAATTCTACAACAATATCGTAGTTACGGTCACCCTGTTTGAAAGTCCCAGCCTCTAATCCTTCAAGATTGGCACGAAGTGTCATTCCCAGTCCAACCGCGGGTATGCCCAAATCCGACAGAACCGCACGGTTCGGCAAAATCGCCAGTTCAGGTTTGCCGGCTCTTACGGTTGTGTCAATATCCTGCAGACCCTGAATTTCGTTACAAAGCTGTTGTGTTTTAATTGCCAGATTGTCAAGAGTTGTAAGCGACTGGCCTGCAATCTCTAATTCAATATCCTGGCTCTGCCCGCCAATGACCGAAGGTTTTGTTACAGCAACGATACATTCCGGGTAGTTTTCAAGTCTGGAACGTACTTCGTTCTGTAATTCATCGAGGGTTAATTTTCTCTGGTCACGATCCGAGAACGTCAATAACAACTGGGCAAGGTAAACACCTTCGGTTGACTGGCCGATTATTCCTTCTACTTTGCCGGCGGAACTCAATATATTTTTTAATTCAGGTATATCTTTGAGTCTTTTTTCAACCTGCTTTACGCGCTCGATGGTTCTGGCCAAATCGTAGGAAGTGGGGTATTCCAGTTTTACAAGTAACTGACCTTGATCTATATCCGGCATAAAACCGAATCCAACTTTGCCTGCAAGTGTCAAAGCATGAATAAAGAGAAGAAATATAACAACAAGTGTAACTACTGCAGCGGCCCGATGACTCTCGTTGAAAGATAATATTCTTCGATACCCGCCGACTGTTTTTCCCAGCATGCGATTGAATCCAGCCTCCATGCGATTCAGCAAACCATCGCGTTTGCGGGCAGGCTTGAGCAGGACCGAGCATAGTATAGGGGTAAGTGTAAAGGATACGAACAGAGATACCGCCGTCATTATCAGCATGCTCAAGGCCAGGGGTTTCATGAATAATGCAACCATGCCGCCCATCATGGCAATCGGGAAAAGCACGACGATATTGGTTGCGGCACTGGCCAGAACGGCAACAAATGCTTCGCTGGTTCCAATCCGGGAGGCTTCTTTGACATTACCTGTTTTATCAAGTCTTTTGACAATCGCTTCAATGACCACGATGGAATTTGTTACGAGGATACCAACCGACATGCCGATGGCGATTAATGTGGAGCTATTCAAAGAAAAGCCAACCATCTGCATAAAGAACAGGCCTATGACAATGGTCAGCGGCATCGTGATAGCTACAACCAGAGTTGAGCGGAAATTATATAGGAAGAAGAATAAAATTAATGCGGTCAATACAATTCCCTGTCCGACATTTATCCAGGCGCTTTGAACAGTAGCTTCGATAAAACGTCCGTTGTCGTTAATCCATACCAGTTCCATACCGCCGGGAAGATTCTGCTTAAGGTTGTTCACGGCCGACTTGGCACGATTTACGACTCGCACGGCGTTGGCTTCGGCTTTCTTTTTAATCTTAATATATATGCAGGGTTTGCCGTCGATATTAGCTTTCTGTCGCAACTCTTCGGTGGTCATTACAACCCGGCCAATATCACGTATGTAACAGCGTTGGCCGTTTTCGTTAGCCGCTTCAAGTCCGCCGATATCCGCAACATCTTTATATTCAGCGTCAAACTTTACAGAATACTCACGTCCGGCCTCCTGAATTCGGCCGGAGGGTATTGTACGCACGCCGTTTTGAACAGCCCGGACAACATCCGAGCTGGACAGTCCCCTGGCTGCAAGTTTGTCACGGTCAATCAATACATGGACCTCTCGTGGTGCTCCGCCGACTAACTCAACGTCGGCAACGCCGGAAATGACCGTAATCTTATCTCGGAGCGTATTGTCGGCAAAGTCGTACAGCTCGTCTAAAGAGACATCGCCCGTCAAAGCAAGATTAGCGATGGCTTGTGCGTTGATATCAAATTTCAGAATCTTGGGATCTTCCACATCCTGGGGAAAATCAGCCTTGATTAAGTCGAGCTTTTCTCTAACATCGGTGGCGGCAATATCCACGTCCACATCCAGATTAAACTCTAAAAGGGTTTGGCAAACATTCTCCATGCAGGCTGAGCTAACGTGCTTAAGCCCATCTATAGTCACAACCTGATCTTCGATTCGCTTGGCTACGTCTGTTTCAATCTGTTCCGGGGAAGCGCCGGGATATACTGTAGTTATAGTAACATAGGGCACATCCGTTTTAGGTATTAACTCAAGCCCCATTTTACGATAGGAGTTTAGCCCGAGCAAAGTCAGCCCAATGATAATACAGCTCATCGCAATCGGCCTTTTTATCGAGGCGTCAGAAAGAAACATCAGATATCCCCCTTCTGCACGGTAACCCTGTCACCTTCGTCAAGCATATCCTGGCCCATTGTCACGACCATATCCTGCTCGTTTAACAGATCACTTACAATTTCGGTCCAGCCGTCGTTTTCAATTCCCGTTTGAACTTCCACTTTTTGAGCGTTGTCATCGCTTACAGTGAAGATGACGGACTTGCCGGCGCGTTGCTGAATCGATGTTGAGGGGACCGCTAAGCCCTGCCTTTTTTCCAGAATAATTCTGATTTGGGCCATAGCACCGGCTGCAACGGTTTCAGAAGGATTGTCCAGAAGGCATTTGACTTCAAAAGTTCGAAGCTTCGGATTTATTGTAGGGCTCTTGTAAGAGACTGGAAATTGGCCCAGAGTTACACCCGAAACAGTAACGTCGATTTTGGTTTCACCAGGTATAATCTCTGCATAGTATTGAGCAGGAAGAAATACGCTAACTTCTATTAAAGACGTATCGTCGATACGAACAACCGGCTCGCCAGGCTGGCCCATCTCTCCAGGCTCCTTGAAGCGATGACTTATTTTCCCGTTTATCGGTGCGTATACAATTGTGTCAGCCAAATCTTTCTGGGATATTGCCAAATCCGCTTCAGCCCTTTTCACATTTGCAGTTGCCAGGTCAACATTCGCCTTAGCCAATTTTATTGCAGCCGTGAGTTGCTTGTATCTTGACTGTTGTTGCTCGAATGCGTCTGCGGTAACAGCCTTTTTCTCGAACAATCTTTCAAAACGATGATAGTCCAGCTCGGCTTTATGAAAATCCGCTTCGGTTTTTTCAAGATTGGCAATGGCCTGCTGCCGGGCGGATTCTCCCACATCTAACAGGCGTTGCTGTATTTCTACCGCTTGCTTTAGCTTTATTGAGTCTGTCTTAAAGAGCTTGCTTTGACCCTCGATAACTTCATCGCCCTCATCAAGATAAATCTGTTCGATAGTCCCGGCAATTCTCGGCGACACAACGGCAAAATTCTTCGACTCAAGATTTCCCTGCACGGCAACGAATCTTTCAAATGTTCTTTTTGTTACTTTGGTAGCGACTACAAGCACGCTGCTTTGGGTTTCTTGCAGCTTTTCGATCTTAGCCTTAGTGCCTCTTTTTAGAAAAAGGAAAATACCAATTACCAATACCACAAGTATTGCGATACCGGCTTTTTTCTGTGTAGATGTTAGTTTCTTACACTGTTTAGTTATTTTTTGCGACACTCTTGTCATACCTGCTTTCCTCATATTCTTTATCTGTTATACCCATCACATTGTAGAGCGTGGCGATGCTGACCTGTAATTGGAAACGGTTGTTCGTCAACTCCATTTGTGCGTTATCTTTTTCAGCCAGAACATCAAGCATATCTGAGCTTTGAATCAGCCCCTCTCTCCACTTCTCTTCAGCCTCAGCGAGATGTCTTGAAGAGGCAGCGAACGCCTTCTGTGCCAATAAAGATTGTCCTTTTGCATCCTCTAAGTTTAGATATGCTTTTACCACTTCGAGCATTAATACAAGTGTTTGCTGTTCCCTTTCGATAAAAGCGTCCTTTTGCCGTTCTTTGGCTGTTTTGTATTCGTTGATATTGGCAAAGCCGTTGAATACGGACATCGTCCCCGACAGTCCGAAGGTCCAGAAATTGTCGTATAACAAAAACGAATCCGAAGAACGAGTTCGGTTCGCAAATCCCACCAGCCTTGGCAAAAAACCGGCCAATGCGACTTTGACTTTTTCCTTTTCAATAGCGATATTCCTGTCGGCGATATGAAGCTGGGGATTTGAAATGAGGGCCTCGGCCACAAGTTCTTCCAAAGATTCGGTTGGGTCTTTCAAAGGCTGTTGCGCCTCAAGAGAAATTTCGGCTAACGGCGACAGGCCCATAGAAACAAGCAGGTCGGCTTCCGCCTGCCTGATTGCATATCGCACACCATCAAGCGTAGTTTTTTTGCTTAAAACCAGGACCTGGGCCTGCTCAGCCTGCCATTGGGTTACCAGACCTTCTTCATAAAAAGCGCTAATCTCTTTTTCTAAAGCAACAGCAGCGTTAAGCTGGCTTTGCAGAGCGTGTTCAATTTGTTTCAACGATAAGCAGTGATAGTAATTAATGGTTGCTTCCAGGACGGTCATTTGCCTGGTGTATTTTGTTACTATTTCAGTGATTTCCTCTCCTCTTTGGTGCATCGCGTACAAGAACCACGTTGAGGGGTTGAAAATATTCATCTGAATCTTCCAGGTTATCTCTCTAACCCGCTGATCATGCATAGCTGCGGCAGTTGAACCAAATTTGACCTTTGGCTGTTTGTCCCATCTTGTGTACTGGTAATCGAGATTCACAGTAGGCAGGAAATTGGAAAATGAAACTTTCCTTTCGAGCTTTGCGATTCTTTGCCGGATTTCGGAACTTCTTATATTAAGATTGTTCGCCAGCGCAATTTCAACGCAATCGTTAAGCCCAAAAGCTCCCTTTGTTGACAATACCTCATTTGTCCTTTCATCCAGTTGCTTCTGGTATTTTTCGATATGACTCTGTCGTTCTAAAAGGCCGTTATATTTGCCGCATCCGGCTATAATAAGCAGAAACAAAATGCCGCCCTCAAACAGGATTTTCTGGATGGTCTCGTTCATTGCTTCTTACTCCGGCTTTAATAGACCTTCAAGGAATAATTGCTCAACTTTCTTGAATCTTTCCACGACTTGCGGCTGTTCAGTACTTTCGGCAATGTCAAATATTATAGTCTCTATGGTAGAGTTGATTGCTTTGGAGGTAATTTCAGGGTCAACCGCGCGAAACAGGCCTTTGTCTATTCCTTCTTTTATAAGCTTCGCAACACTTGAATTAAGTTTTTCATGAATTTTACTGCGATCTCTGAACTTGGATATCCTTGAGCCTTGAACACCGAACGCAGAAACATAAAGTTTTATGACTTCTTCGTGTTGCTGTCGAAATTGTGCTATGCTCCTGAAAAAAATAGTTAGGCGTTCGGCCTCGCTTCCCGGACCATCCAGAATCCCCATAAATTCATTTAAGACCTGCTGTCCCGTGTTGTCTATCAATTCCTCGAACAGATCCTCTTTGCTCTCGAAGAATTTATACAGTGTACCTACGCCGAACTCGGACCTGTTGGCAATATCCTGCATTGAGACATTATGAAAACCTTTATCCGAGAAAAGCTTCAGGGCCGCCGATAATATCTCCTTTTTATGCTTGGCCTTTTCTCTTTCTCTCCGGGATAATATTGTCTTGCCCATTTCAGGCCTCCTAATCTGCATTTTCAATGACTGGCCATTCATTATATGAACCTATATTCATTATACGATTACTTGTTCATATTGCAAACAAGTTTAAAAAAAATTTGATAGAATCGACTACTAACCGTTTTTTAGATAGACAGTCCCATCCTATCACGATAAACCCTTTGCAGTAAGGTAGATACGATTTTTTTGCCCCAAAGAAATTTATGTATGCAAATAAACAAAAAACCACAACTATCGCAAAAAGGTCGCCCCAGTTCAGATTGTAGGCTGCAATTCGCCTGCATGAAGGCGGGATTGTCGGAAAAGGCAAGAAAAATCCCGTCGTTCGTGGCTCGTGACCCGAGCGGGAAAGCACGAATATCGAAATGCGAAGCAAACCTGTCCCGAGCAAGGTCGAGGGAAGTGACGAGATATGTGGCCTCTGGCTACTATCTGGCCTTTCATTGTTTGCCCTGAGTGAAATCGAAGGGCAATGGTTTAATTGTTCTTGATAATTAGCCCTCGGACCTATGCCGGGGGCTTTGTTCTTGCGCGGTAACATAAAACAATTGTTGCCCTACCCACGGCCAATCGGCTTCGCTCAGGGCAGGCCTTGTCGAGGCATCTGGCTTACGAATTGCAAAACGCAGAGTTCAAAAAAAAGAAAAAGTACCGGACACTTTTAAATTCATTGATATTTTATGAAAGTTTTAGGATTAAATGGATTGAGATAATTCTGATAAAGCTCAAATTTTCACGGCGTTCCCTTGTTGATTTGAACGTCCACGCTTTTAGGATCCATCACGCGGATATTATCAAAATAAAAATGTATTTCCTTCAAGTCGCCGTATTCCGATACGATCTCGAAACGTTCGATGGCAGACCAATCAAAATCACCAACCGGATTGAACCAGCCATTATCCCACGACCCGTGTTCAGAGAATGCATCAAGTGGAATTTGCAGATGATCCCATTCGCCATCCCACTCGGCAATTCTTTGATCAATTGTATATCGCATGCGCCAAGGATGGTCATTGGGATCGTCTGTTTTGGTATCTATAAACCGGATGTCAATTTTAGCATTTGGATTATTACATCGAATCCAAAAATCAATTGCAAAGCCATTACCTACCAACACGGAAAGGTCTTTGATAGGGGAAAAACGAAATGAGATATTGCTATATTGATTTATCCCCGTCCAGTGAATGCAGAAAACGCCGGAGGCTGGATTGTCTTTAGAGTAATAATCCAGGGTTCCTTCATTCCAACTGGATTCAACGATTTTTGGTGCAATATAATCCATGTAAAGATCAAATCCGGTTGTATCCGGTTCGAGGATAAATTCTTTCTGCGGCGGAGCCTTAAATCCCAACGCTTCAACGAGAGGGATATTTAAATCGTAGTCGAATAACTCGTTGGTTCCCTGCTCAAAAAGCCCAAAACCGCCGGTATAGTCCCAAATTGTCCAGGAGATACCTTTTTCTTCAAGATAGCTTCGCACAACATTATACCAATAGACGCGGTTCTCGTTATTGCTATTGGGTATGTAAACGCCAAATTCTCCGCAGAATAAAGGAACATTACGTTTAGTTTGAAAATCCACGGCAATATCAATTAACTCTTTAACGCGTTCCACCGTTCCTTCATTTTTATAGTTTGCAAGATTGCCCCTTACCCAGGTGTTTTCCAACTCCGATGGGCAGCCAGGCATGCAGGCGGCATCGTATGGAAACGGCACCCCGGCGAGCGATACGAGTGACGGATTAGTCCAACTGGCACCTTGATGAGTGAATAAGAACGGATCATAAAAGTGAAAAGTGTAGATCAATTTATTATCTTCGTACGCGGGCATAAACTTGAGGTTGTTGTAGCTGTTCCATCCAGCCGGACCAATAATGATAGTGTGTTTTTGATCGACCGCGCGAATTGCATCGATGACTTTTTGCTGGATCTCGTTCCACTTTGTATCCGATATGCCATGTGGTTCGTTGAGTACTTCGTAATAAAGATAAGTTGAGCGATCTTTGTAATGCTCAGCCATTTGCGTCCACACAGGTACCAGAACATCGCCAATGTTTGGATCGGTATTGGCCGCCGGATCAAATGTGTGATTGTCGAGAATCAAGTGCATTTCCAGCTCTTCAGCCCAGTCGATGATTTGATCTAAAAAGTAATAGAATAAAGGGTCAATCTTATAATCCGGCGCGCCGTTGGTCATAAAGTGTAAGTTAATGGGTAATCGAATGACATCGCAACCTAAACTTTTGATGTTGATAAGATCCTGCTTGGTGAATTTAGTGAACTGAATATTTCTGGCGCTTGAGGCTTGCAGCCAACCGGTAAGATTAACACCACGTTTGAAAGGGATTTCGGCGCTGCAAGCTACATTGACCATTAGTAAAAAAATAAGAATAGTACGTTTCATAAGTTTTACCTTATTCAAAGTGACCGATTCGTACTGTCATACCCGCGAAGGCGGGTATCCATTTACCGTATCGTAGCAGTGGATTCCCGCTTGCGCGGGAATGACAAACTGCGATATGTTACTGTTAAATATCCACTTATGGCAGAACATCGTTGAAAAACGGTCAGTTTGAGTACCTTATTCAAGTTATGGTCAATCATCTACCTCAGAATTCCTCTGAATGATTCGAGCTATTCGGGCAATATCAGGGATATCAGGGAACACTATGCACATTTCGGTATTGTCTTTTCTTGTCGTTGTACCCATCGAATGGTCGCTCGCTCCAAATAATCACTTGGAAATCATCGATAGTAAATTTCCGGCTCCCTCTTCGGTTGGTTGTATTGTGGTCGGAGTTTTGCTAAAAGGCAAGGGAAAACTGGAAAAATTGATGATTGGTAATTGGTGAATAGTCATTGGATGTCCGAGTGGAGTGTGCTTAGATACTAGATGGTTTCCGCCAATGGCGGACTTAGGATTGTTGACCCATTCGACCGCGCTCCCCTCGGCCTTGCTCAGGGCAGGCTTAACTGTTCTTGATATTAATCCGCCTCTGGCGGATAAAAGCCCTGTGTGACCCACAGGGCTTTTTTTATTGCCGTGAAGCTTTTTTTCGCAACCACAGGTGATTTGGGAAATTAAGGACGGCAAAATCTTTGTGGTACTTTTTAGCAGCCAAATCGTACGCTTTGGCGGCTTCGCACTTGTCATTGAAATATCCAAGGTGGATTCTCCTGCCGTTACAAACGGTTGCCGCACGCCATAAATTTTTATCGCGGGCGAAACTGTTACACCTGTTACAGGCACATCTATAATTTAATCACTGGTCTTACATTTACACGGAAAGTATATTGGTCGGTGGCATTTACTGTATTGTCGGTAAAGGATGAAACATTTTTACCCACTTCGGCCAGTAATTTGAATTCGCCACTATTTACCGAACGCTCAATAGTAAAGCCTTCTTCGGCCAAATATTTATCGGCCCAGCGGATTTCAATAACGCTGTCTGATTTGCGCGTAATTCGAATATTTTTTACCGGAGTGTTGAATTCAATACTGTTTAGATATTTTTCCAGCATGGTGTAACCATCGGCCGCAACATTGTTCCTATCAGCAGCATTCTTGGGGTCAAGGCCCTTCCTAATTTCCCATTCGTCGGGCATACCGTCATGGTCGGTGTCGGTGGGGGCTGTTGCGCTTTTCAGTTCCGGCCAGCCGCCAACGTCTGTCTGTGAATCAATAATACCGCATTTTTTTGATTTATCAGGCACGGGATTTTTTTGTTTGTATGTCAACCCTTCATAAGTCGCATAGCCATTATGGGTTTCGTCAACAATGCGTGCATCTACCGCATCGCGTTTGGGCAATGTGGCGCCTGCATTTTCAAGAACAGATTTATAGGCTTCTTCCGCAGTTTGCTGGTTAATAGCCATAGATGGCCACGGTTCATCTAGTTTGAATGCGAATTGGGGGGGTTGTACACCACCATTCCAGTTATCGGCTGTAACCGTGGCATTGCCCTCAACAACATTATCGGCAATATACCATTTGCCAGAGTCAGGGGCTCCATCGCGCGTTGAAGGATTAGCAATGCGGTGCGATACCTCGCCTGGTCTGGTTGCAGGTCCTGGCTTGTAATAATTGGCCACCATATTGATATTGGAGAAATTAAATTTCGCATTACCTTTTTGCTGTTTTTCACCCCCGTAGCAGCTTTGATAACCCCAGTTGTATAGCACGTTATTTCTGTAATCGGTATTTCCGCAACCCGAAGCGAAACGGGGATTACGGCTGGTGTGGTGTGCCAACAGGTTATGATGGTAGGTACTATAGTTTGATCCCCAAATACCTCCAAATCCATGGGTGCTTTTAACGTGGTTCGAATTAAACATGCTTTCCGAAATCAGACACCATTGAACTGTTACGTTTTCACAATGGTAAATAGACACTGTCTCATCAACACTCCAACTTGCCGACACATGGTCTAGAATAATGTTCTTAGTGTACCTGCTTGATATGGCATCTGAATCTTGACCCGATTCATCTCCAAATCTCACCCTTATGTAGCGGATGATAACCTCGTCGGCGCTAATCATTAATGGGTATCTTTTGAGAGCAATACCATCTCCCGGTGCTGTTTGCCCGGCTATAGTGATATTTGGGTTCTTAATCCTTAGATCACTTTTCAGGTCTATCGTCCCCGAGACCTTGAACACCACAGTCCTTGGTCCTTTTGCTTGGACCGCAGCACGCAGGCTGCCTTCACCGGAATCATTGAGGTTCGTGACTTCGTAGACCTTACCTCCGCGTCCCCCAACCGTGTATTTTCCGTATCCTTCGGCTGTTGGGAATGCAAGCTGATTCTGGGCGAAGCTGGTTGCTGGGCAGAATAATAAGGCAATGGCCAGGCATACTGTTTTGCATATATGTCTATACATAAGAAGACCTTCCAATAGAGTGGTCACATTTGCTTTTGATCTGATTCAAAGCAATCAAGATTCTTTCGGATGCTCTGCCTCATTTAGTTCGTTGGTTCAAAGATTATCCTGCGATAACCGGTAAGGTTATGCGTCCCGTCATCCGTAACCTCGCATATCACATGAAAGCTCTTTCCCGCTGAATTGGACGGTACATCTACCGTGGCACGACTCGAGTTGCTGTTTGAGATATTGGCATTCTGAGTATAGGTGCCCGCTTCGGATAAAATCCACCACTTGAACGTCAGTTTATCACCATCCGGATCAGACGTTTTCGATGCGTCGAGCGTGATCTCCGTGCCTTGCAGAGGTCTATGCGTAATTACGTCAATGCCTTTGTCACCATTAATGACAACAATCGGATTTCGGTTTCCGCTACCGTCCTTTGCCCAGTCCATTCGGGCTGCAAAATTGTTAAAGGTTGCCGGGTAGAAATATGTTGAGTACTTGTAGGAAGTACTTCTTGCCGAACCTTTATGGTTTTGATACGCATTGGTTGCGTTGTCCTCGCATTGACCCCATTCAGAATATCCACCCCAGCCAACTTGGTTTGGAATGTTCGGATTATTGAGTCCGGTAGGCATGAGATGAAGAAATGCGGGAGTGTCACCTTCAACTCCATATTTCCATTTAGGATACCTGCCACCCAGGTTGCCATGGTTCTGGATATGGGCTTGATACTCATTCCATTTGCTTCTCCCTGCACCATTCTGATATTTCCAGGCACATTCATCCCAGATAAACAGAAGATCCTTTTCAAACTCTCTACGCATCCATTGATGAGAGCTCCCACTATGATTGGATCTTTGGGCTCTGTCCTGATCCGTTATCGTATAGATGCGGATTTTGTGCAGAAAGGCTTTCAGGTCCTGTTCGCTTCGCTCTTGCTGTACCTGCCAGATTGCCTGGGCGAGCGTGTTGCCCCCTCCCCAGACGGTTACCCAAATGGGACGGTCGTCATCTTCATCGGCCAGTTCAATAATCAGGTTGCTTCCGTCGGAATTGTTGTCTTCACCAATGTACTGTTCACCCCTTTTTGTGCTGCCATACATGGTACGGTCTCTCAAATATTTCGGACTTGGCCAGTATCCGATTTCCTGATGAGAACCATCGTGTAAATGTCCCTCCTGGTTGGAGCGTCTTAGCAGATTGGGTAAATCCTTTTCGAATAAATCAATCGCTTCGTGAATCAAGCCAATAAAAGGCTCACGACTGCCGTCCAAACTCCAGCCTGTTGTGGCAACCAAACCCTCAATTTCGAACATGTCAGCATGGACAAAGAGTCGAATCATGGATTCCATGTCATCGGGTTCCCAGTTGTCGGGTGAAATGTCTGTCAGGACAACGATACGCGGTTTAAGCGGAGCTGCGTGGGAAGCCATTGAAATAGCAATGACAAGAGACGACATAAACGTCAGTGACAAACATGTTTTACGCATAGTGCCTCCAGACAATTCTAAAGTTCACTCTTAATAAGATTCAGATTATTGAACTTCAACAACCACCCGCTGATACCTCGTTAATTGCGGTGTGCCGGTATCCGTCACCTCGCAGATAATATGGATGGTTTTCCCTTTGCCGGCATCGCCGGGCACCGTGAACGAGGCATCCTGTCTCCCGACATCCTGGATTTCAATGGTTCCGTCGTAAGATCCCGCTTCCAAGTATTGCCACCAACGATACTCCAGTTTATCTCCGTCCGGATCGCTCGTCCCCCGCGCACTCAGTTTCACCGTCGCCCCTGGCCGAACCTCCAGGTCCGCCGCATGCCCCAGCACAACCACCGGCGGATGGTTGGCTTGCGCAAAGGATTTTACGCACCAGTCGGCCCGCGACGCAAAATCGTTTTGCAGCGCATCCGTCCAGCGCCACATCGGCTTGAAATATTCCCGGCGCTGCTCCTCGGTTGTCGTCGTCCCCTTCCGCAAGCTATTTCGCCCCCACGCCGAATTCGTATACCATCGTCCCTCCGGATACGCATACCCTGAGACCGGCACCGGATCGAGCCACGTGTTCTCACGCACCCACACATAACGGCCGCCCCATCCGCCCCAGTCCGGCGACTCCATGTTGCGCAACCCCGTCACGATCGTATGCAGAAACGCCGGCGAATCCCCCTCCGACCGGAAATCTCCATTCTCCAATGCCTTGTAGAGCGAACACAACGGCCCATGGTTCTCCAATATATTGGCCTTCATCCACGCCCCCTCGAAATACTTCTGCATTTCCTTGGGCTGAGCCTGTTTCCAGCGATACGCAATCGCCTCGAACTGATCCGAAATGATCGTCGGAATCTCATACTTCCCCCAGTGCGGCCGGATGTATTCCTGATAGGTCCTATCCTGCTCCCAGATAAAAAAGAAACGCATCTTCTTTGCGACTTCGGCCATCCTCTCCGGGTGTTCTTCCTCGATCGTCTTTAGCGCACGGGCAATCGTGTTCATCCCGCCCCACGCTTGCAGCCACACCGGCCGATCGTCCGTGTCGTCCAGCAGCACCTTCGCGATTAGCTGTGATCCCGCCGTCACCTCCTCCATCTCCCCCTCCGCCTTCACGTTCCCCAGGTGCGTCCGCTCCCGCAGGTATTCCGGCGCCGGATACCCCGCATCATGTTTCACCAGGTTTGGATAAACCTGCGCATACGCATCCAGATATGGCTCAATCCAGTCATCCCCCGCCCACGAGTGCCCCTGCCAGTGATACTGCGAACTCGACGTCACGATCCCTTCGACGTCCCACTCATTCGTATCCAGCAGAAACCGAACCATCGAACACTGGTCATCAATCTCTCCGTCGCTCGTAACGATAATACGCGGTTTCTGAAACGAGCTAGCCGCCGGTGTGACAGTAGGCGCGGCGGGGGAAGCTTGAACCGCCAGCGACGCAATATCGGCGATCTGCTGCTCGGTCAGCGCGAGCCGGAAGATCCGGATATCATCCAGGGCAAAACAAACAGGGACAATGAATGTTATAACAACCGGAAGTAAAAATCTTGATTTCATGATCTACACTCCTTATTTGCATTTGACTCTCATTTGCGTTCGCTGCAGGGCTATGTTTGAGTATGGCATTTTATGTTTAGCCCCTGAACAAGTGCCGGGTGAGTGCAGTATGGTTATTCAGTAATCCTGTAAACACAGTCACCTGCACGGACGCGGTCGGAAACTTTCACGCCAATCGAATCGCCTGCTTTGGCCTCCGTAACATTCGCATTTTTTATCTGTATTGAGTCAACTACCAGCTCAAGGTCGGTGGTGTGGCCTTTGATCCGGATTTTATCGCCGACTCTTAAAGGAGCAGTTAGCTCAATACCTGCAACAACGGGTTGTGCAAAGAAATCTGAAACATTTCCAATAATTTCCTCAGTCATTTTGTGCTCCTTTCAACTTAACTGAGTTGTGAGGTGAACCAATGTTATTTTAACGCGGACAATCCTTTATGCAAGAGGCAATGTTTAAGAGTTCTTTGTTGAATAAAGGTGTTAAAGCCCTGTCGGAAGACAGGGCTTTTTTATGCCCCGCCCACAGGTGGCGGGGCTAATCGCTGCGATCAACGAAAATTGAACTAATCAAAACTTGCTTGTATCGATTTATTTTTCTTACTGAGCGTTACTTTTTTGGTCTTTCCATTTGAGGTGATTATGTAATCGCCGTAAAATGCACGTGCTTTATATACTCCGTCATCATCGGCTTTGCCGGAAGTTTGCGTCCACCACTTGTTAAAAACAAGGTCGCGATAAGCTAACGCCTGGGGAGTGGGCGTCCAGTCTTTTTTCCACATGGCTGTGTGTGGCTGCCAGTGACCCACCTCCCAAAAGCCCCACATTAAAATGGCTTCAACGTTGGGGTGCGCAAAGCAAATCGGAAAGAACCTTCGAAGCTCCTCGGCCATGCCTTGTTTATCATCGGCGACGAAAAGACATTCGGTGATTTTAATCGGCAGATTGAACTTTGCGAGCTTGTCGAGGGTCTTCTGAACATGCTCGGACGTAGTAGCAGCTCTGCCGGAAGAGTCATTTTTGTGGGAGGCAACAAAATGTCCCTGGCATCCGATGCCGTCGATAGGGACACCATTTGCGAGAAGATTTTCAATTTGAGTTATATAGGAGTTGGCATTGAAACCATTCTCAACGATAACACCATAATCATTTACATACAAGGTGATATCCGGGTTGCCAGCTTTGGCCATATAAGCCATTTCATTGACGATGCCGTAGCCAAGTCGGCGACGGAAAAAATCGCCGTTTATCATTTCGTTGTTCAGGTCGAACTCTTCAACGCGACCCTTAAAATGTTTTGTAACGTCAATCGCACGACGATTGACTGCCGCGCGAAGCTCATCGTTATTTAGCTGTTTTAACCAGGGCATAATGTATTTGTCTTTCGCCCAGAATATGCAGTGGCCGCGCATCGGTATATTCAAGTCGTGACAGATTTCCCATATCCTGTCCGCGGTGGAATAATCGACGACGTTAAGCTGTTTTTCGCAGTCATACCATTTCAAGGCGTTTTCATGCACTGCGTAGTTAAAATTCTCGGCAAGGATTTTCAGAAACATCTTTCGGTCTTCCGGCGACATGGAGTTCGCATCTTTTTCCGCAAGATGATTTGTAATCGCGGTGCCGAACAAAAATTCGTGACGTACCTGTTGAATCTTAACATCAGCACCAGGACTTGTTTTTACTATCATATCGCCCATCCGGATTTCTGCTATCCGGGCTTCTATTGCAGATGGTGTCACCTTCGCTGCAATATCGTCCTGTGCAAAACAGACGGGGGCAATAAGTGTAATTATAATCAGAATTAAAAAGAATCTCGACAGTGACTTCATAATCCACGCTCCTTATTTACATTTGACTATCATTTCAATGCGCCGATTGGCAGATTACACTAACTTACATATCTGAAAAAGTAAAGTCAAATCAAGATATTTGTCCTGTTCTCGAATGCTTAGTCCAGAGACCTGTGCCGTGGGTGCTATTATGCCCTGCCCACAGATGGCAAGGCTACACTAAGGCGGGCCAATTTCTTGACTTTTACCCCCTTACAGGTTATGATAATAGTCGTTGGATCATTACTGGGTGTTGAAACTATGGCAGGAGTCGGCTTAGTGAAGATGCGGATATTTTTCCTCGGATGTGTGCTGCTGTTTGGGGGAATCCATAGTGCGCAAGCAGTTAAGGTGGCCTGTATAGGAGACAGCATTACCGATGGGTCCAATATACCGGGTCGGCAGAACAATTCTTATCCGGCACAACTGGTAAGTCTGCTCCGGAAAATCGATGATACCCGCGAGTGGGAGGCGCAAAACTTCGGTGTCGGTGGCGCCACGCTTCTCCAGAAGGGTGACAAACCTTACATAGAGCAACCTGCATACCGACAGGCCCTGGCGTGGCAGCCGGATATGGTTGTGATTATGCTGGGTACCAACGATTCCAAGCCTCAGAACTGGGCCTACGGTACAGAGTTTGTCTCCGATTACTGTGCCTTGATCGACAGCTTTGCCGGCCTGGCCAGTCACCCCCGAATATGGATATGCAAACCGGTTCCAGCTTTCACAGATATATATGCCATCAGTAATAGAGTCATTCGATTTGAGATTATCCCCTTGATTGATGAAATCGCACGCCAGAAGCACGTCGAGGTGATTGACCTATACACACCCTTGCTGGGTGCGGATGCTTTATTTCCGGACGGCATCCATCCGAATGCCGCCGGTGCGGGTCGTATGGCACAGGTCGTTGCACCAATACTGCTAGGCGTACGATACATGCCTGATTTTAATGGGGACGGCTTTATCAATTT
>Ga0315533_1001411_pt1 | contig 18317 bp, 24 predicted proteins | sample SalMarSW160130MG_FD_203081 | JGI IMG/M metagenome (GOLD analysis project Ga0315533, IMG submission 203081) | Salt marsh sediment microbial communities from the Plum Island Ecosystem LTER, Massachusetts, United States - Salt Marsh Sediment SW1601-30 ... | reverse complement strand
TTCTTCCATGTTGTACGCACGTTCTGCTCGGGATAACACATGCTGCCCATAAAGACACACGCCATTAAAACGTCCTCATCAAACTCGTCCTGCTCACACCTGTATCTGGCATAAATAACAAACCTCTTACTCTCCCATTCTTCTGGATTATCTGACATATCTACCGATGGATCGAAATTCCATAACATACCTATACCACCATCTGACTGCCTCCTTTGCGCTTCTCTTAATTGGGCGTCACGCTTACTAGAAAACTCAAATGGGTCAACACCACATACTAATCTTGTCTTATTAACAGGCTCCCACACCTTTTCGTGCATTCCTGTCTCTATATTAAAGAAGAAATTACTTTGTTTCTTATTTGTCTGTCCCTGCTCTACCATCCTCATAAGGAAATTATAGTCTACCTGAAACTTACCGTCAGGGTCTATGTTAAAAACAACTTCAGTGTCTTTCTTGCCGTTTAGCCATTCAAAATTACCTCTTACAACGCCAAGGTCTCCCCGTGAATCCAGCTTCCTTGCTTCAGCAGCCCTCTTGTCAACAGCCTCTAAGTCCCATCCTATGTTACCTGCTGTACCATACCAGCACTCAGATGAACGCCATGGGAACTTCTTAACATACTGCCTGTATTCCTGCATAGCCGCTGGTGTTCCTTGTTTTAGGTAACTATCCCGTTCCTCCTGTTGCCATTGCTTCGCCCCTTTCCTTATCCTTGCAAAATCAGCAGTAGGTCTTAGCCCCACCTGTCTCTCTGTGGGATTATTAATAACAGACATACCAAACTTGTCTATAAACCCTTCCTGTCCGTCAAAAGCAGGGAAGAACATCATAGCAAGTCCACTCATAGTCTGTCCATGGTCGTCCCTTTGATAGAAATTAGATAATTCCATCATATGAAGAAAAGCCGATGCTCCTTCCCCCATCTCCTCTACCGTTGATATGTGTGACGAATACCCTAGTATGGTCGGCCCTACTGCCATTGCCCTTCGGTAAACACTCCACCTCTTAAGCACATCTATCCCTTTTTCCGTCTTTCCCTCCTCATCAGCCACTAACATGCCATTTATCTTATCGCCGTCTTTCTTAACCTCTCCCGCACTATCCACATAATCTATAACACTATCAAGGCTAATCTCTCCAAATACATTCCTTGGTGTCTTATATTTTATTATTGCTGGTCGGCTACCACCATCCCATGTGGGTCTGATAAATAACGGTCTATTCATCCAGAAAGGCATTAGCCTCTTTTCCCAATGATCCTCTGTCGACTGACCATCCTTAGAAACAATAGTGCTGTAAATACCCCTCCCCCTTTCTGCGTCCTCCGTCATGTCGCTTATTGCCTCTATGCTTGATCCGTTCCTTCTGTTCTTAGGGTGTATATCGCCCCAGAATAGCCTTATTCCTATCTTTTCTATCTCAAAAACACCATCTTCATCGGGAATACCAAAACCATACTTATCCCTCTTTTTAAATGTCTCTGTTGTTGTTCTTAGATATTCCCTAAAAAGGTACTCTCGTCTGTGCCTGTCCCTATATTCAGGATAACTATCGTTAATCTTTATGTCGGGGGAATAATAAAAGTTAAGAAACATAAAATGCCTACCCGATATATAGGTAGGCTTACCGTCATTGAAAAACCAATAGCCATAAATCCTATGATACCATACCTTTCTTATAAAAGCTATTTCCTCCTTATAGTCATCAATATTGTTCTCTATCTCTCCCCAGTAAGCAGTCATCAGTTTATACCCTGTGATGGCTTTCTGCTTGTTATTCCTCTGTCCCTCCTTTAACTTATCAAGAACAATCCTTTGAAGAACATTTAATTTGTTGGGTATATCGAGCCTGTGAAAACATTGTTCGTCTGGATGCAAACCATAACCATCTATCTCCCTTATATCAGGTGGTTCGGGTAAAGAGATGGGTATATCATCACTATCCTCATCAAGGTTGTTAATGACAAAATATTTGTCTGCTGGTTTATATAATGGCTCAAGGCTGCTTTTCTTCATCCTTCTTTACTGTTGTATCCTCTTTCTCTTTTTGCTTGCGTTCTTCTCTTTCCTCTTTAGTTTCATTATAATAATGAAGGTCTGGCTTTTTATCTTTACCTTTCAGGGAGGGATATTGATCGAAATTGGATGGTAGTTCCCCGTCATTTTCTAATATTTCAACTATCTCTTCGGGCCTTATTTTTATTTTGTCCCTTACTGCCCGTGCATACAGGGCGCTCCTCGCTTCCGCAATCTCATCTTTCTTCCCTGATTGATACAGCATCCTGTCAACCTCCTTTAGGTTACTTGTTAGCTTATCTATATTAGAATAGGTTTCCTTAGTGTTCTTCTGGCTTAGTGCCTGTATGGTCTCATGACGAAGCATCTCCGTATAGGCTATCTTCCTGATATATTCAGATGAACCAAACTGTGCTATAAAGGCTGCTATAAGCTCATTAACCTCCTTGTTCTGCCCTAAGAGCATATCTTCAACATATTCTTCCCATTCACCATCTTCCTTACGGTCAAAATCAAACATGTCGGCCACCTCACTCTTTTTCTCATAGTAGTCTAATACTTCATATCCCATAGGTGAGTTTATATCGTACAATACGGCTATAAAACCACACACCTTGTCTTTAGGTAGCTTCTTTCTCCCGTGCCCACTATAAGCAGCAAACTCAGGAATATCATCACATAATTGTTTGATAAAGTTCTTTGATTTGGGGTTGTAGCGCAGCTTCTTTGTATCAATGTCATCTAACTTCATGGTTTTTCTTTTGATGCAAAGATACGAATAAATAAAAAGCCTATCCTGAGCGCCCTGATCTTACGGGAAGGGGGATAGGCATGTCAATACAAAGATACGAATAAAAAGCGGCTGGCTTCCCGGTTGCTACTCACATCCAGCTATCCAACCGCTTTGTTGCCGCATTTAAGGTGCTGCGGCCAACCAGTTCCACCACTGTATGGGCGGTGATAATTAAAGGAGTTTACGGTGCGCACCCGTGCGGCCTACTAACTCCCTGTTTCAAAAGCTACAGTTCTCGTGACCTGAATAAGCCGCCTTTCATTGCCAATAAGAATGGCCTCTGTGCTTTCGTTTTTTAAAACTCTTGTTTTTAAAGAACTCTTGTTTTTGAAACCCCAGCCCCGTGTCGCCCATTATTGCACCTTTTGCGGGTCATTAAAACTGGGGCCGTCAAGTGATTGATAATTATGGGTTCTCGCCATTTTTAGGGGGTTTGACTCCCTTCGGCCCCACCTTTTATAATTATATTGGTGTCTGTCTAACATCGAGACCACAAAGATATGTAAAATAAATTAATTATCCAAATATTTCTTCATAAAAAGTAAAAGCCCCCAAGACGGGGGCTAACTAAAAACCTAAACTATGAAAACAAAAAAACTACTAGTGGCTTGTAGTTGTAGTTGTGGTTGTAGTACCAGTATCAGCTACATCTACAATCTCCTCAAGAGTGTAATCACATAAAACCCTCACAGTCCACTCTCCCTCACAATACCATACCCAGCTCCTTGTCGAATCTCTGTTGTCTGCTGTTGCCTGACTGAAATCTTCTGCGGGAATATCACGGGCTACCGTTGATAAGGTAATGTCATCAGAGGGATAAACATTCAAAGTTAGATACTCATGTGCAAAGGTCGCATCGAAAGCGGTGCGTACCGCTGCCCTTGTTTCCAATAACTTCATCTTGTTACCATGAGAGCGCCTGCCATATTTATTATCTACATAACGTAATTTGCAATAAGAGCCATCTACCTCTAATTTAAAAACTTTGTTAGTATTAAGCACCCACTCCTGGGTATTGGAAGAAGTTAATTTCTTCTTGTGCGTGTATTGAGGATCACTCCCACTCCACTCACTTACTGTTGCTTGAAATAACATAAATTTTAATCTTTAATTAATACTTTTGCAAAGATAGTTATTTTTTATTTAAAGCAATTTATGTTAGTTCCTATCCTGTCCTTTAAGACATGATAACTCTCTTGTTTGATAGATTCGTTATATCTTCTTTCTACCTCTATGGCTTTCCAGTTTCTGGTTATAAGCATTCGTGCCCTGTTCTCGTTCCTCGTCTTTAAAAGATGCTGGTCAAGAACCCCTGCCTCCTTTGCCCCAAACAGGGTGTGGGCAATAAATAGCTTATTGAAATAATACATGTCCATCCTCTTGCTTCTCGACCTTGCTACGTGGCTATCCCTACCGAAAAAGTGCCCTGTCTCCCATTGGGGGTCTACACGACAACTACCACCCGCAAACCATGTCTTTAAGCCTATCATGGGCTCAAGGCCACCCCACATCTGATGATGACTCCACTTGGACTCCTCTTTATTTAATCCATATAGTTTCTTTAATGATCCCCATCCCCCTATGTGGGTATACCATGCTTTTGTTGTAACATAACACGCCCCGAGGACACAGGGTATCTCATACGATTCGTCCTCCTTCTTCTTCCTTATCCACTTACACTGCAATATGTCCGCAAACCCATTATTCCCCTGTCTCTCTCCCTTATTGGGTAAATCTTCCTTCCTGACAACAAATAACATATTGGCACCATATCTCCTAGTCTTTCCACTCCAATCATAAATATCTTCTTCTTCGTTCAAACCCACACAAACAGAGCAAGTAATTGAAGTGGGATATTCTTCTGTGTTCACGTAGACGTGTTCAAACCACGTATTATCTTTCATAATCACATCACTGCCCATGAGGAGTATCCTGTCTCCTTTTGCTCTCTTCACCCCATAATCAAAAGCATAACCAACACCACGCTGTATCTTGAGGTCATGGATAATCACATTCTTTACTCCCTGAAACATGCCCTGAGATACTGGCTCCTGTGACCCATCTTCAATGATAATAATCTCTATATCCTTCGGGTTGATGCCATTGTTTAGCCTATCTACAGCCCGTGGCAACAAGTGCCCGTCGTCCTTGCTTGGTATTATAACGCTTATCTTTGGCTGTCCCATTTGTGCTTCCTTATAAACTCATTCGATGCATTGTCACTATGATTTTTTTGTCTACAGGTTATATTATCCCCATGTATGATCCATTTAACATATCCCGCGGGTAATGTCACCACATGGTTGGCTATCTGCCACATCTGCCCGTGATTCTCTGTCCATATATGATCCTTTATCTCTTTTTGACAAAGGGATAAACACATTGACGTTCTTTTGTCTGTATATGCGGCCATCTTCTCTTCTACCCCTGTTTTAAAATCAACCCTAATTGGCTGTGCTTGTATAAGAAACCTATCGTATGAGATAATGGTTTCTTCGTATGCCTTTTGTATAGCCCCTATGTAATCAGGGGACATCCAATCATCAATATCATGGCGTGTCTGAATATTAAACCCTTTCTTAATAACATATTCAAAATATTCCGGTATACTAAAAATAGGTGTGAAGGGCATAGTAAAAATATCCTTAAGTATCCCTACGTGCTCCTCCCTCATCAATAACACTAATTCAAAGTTCTCTGTGCCCTGCCCCTCTATTTGAGGAATAAACATTTCTTTTGATACCTCTAAATATTTCATCATCAACTCTTCATCCTGAAAAGCCACCCTCGTGCAAACAACATGTCTTATTGGTTCACTCATAATTCCTTATATTTAGCTTTAACCATCTCTATCTTTATATCTTCATCAATACCATAAACACGTGTCATAGACCTGTAATCAAGCCTCACCTCACTTTTAAGTGATGTCTCCTTGGCTCTCGTTAGATTATTGCCATGCACCCGCCTGTAAAATAAGCGTGCTCCTAACTTGCAAATATCAGCGTGTCTCTTAACCCTAAACAAAAACTCGCTGTCGGCAGCACATGACCACGGTCTAAAACCACCTGCTCTCTCAAATAATTCTTTCTTTACAAATATAACCCCATCTGCACACCTAAAATTCTCTAGTCTGGCACCCCCTATACTTTCATTAAAAACCTCATAGCCAAACCTGACAATATCGTGATGCATAGAGTGAAAAATACCCCTCTTGACAAGGTTGGGCTTCATCACATCATCAGCATCGAATCTTAATATGATATCATGCTTGGCTGCACTCATTAAGGCATTAACCGTAACATATGCCCCGTAATTCTCATCGTTAACCAGAACTCTCAGGTTGCGGTATTTGTGCTTAATCTCCTGTATCTTATCATACGTCTGCTGACAACCATCTATGCCCACTAAAACCTCAAAATCATCATTCCCCTTGAAATAAAGTTGGCCCTCTATTGAATCAAGACATTCCTCTATAAACCCCTGTGCTTTATGGGCGGCCACCACAATGCTTATGGGTACTATTTCTACTTCAATATCATCAAGAGCACTAGAACAATTATTAAGCACGGGAGAAACACAAAAAGACCCATCTTCCCCAACCCCCACCTTCTTGCGTATATTCGCTGAATATTTGCTATTAAGACCATACTTGCTATCATTAGAAATGCTCTTATCGTGTATTCTTCTATAAAAAAGAGGCTCCTTGATATGTTCTACTTTCACCACACTCTTTGCCCTCTCTATAAAATCCTTGTCGCCTAGAGATCTCCACGGCTTATAGCCGCCAAGCTGCTTTATAATCTTCTTCTTAAACAGTACGGCCCCGTGGGGGAAATATGTATCTGTGGATATTATATTTACTTTCTTATTGAAAAAATTATGGTGGGAGAAACACACCATGTCGCAATGAGACAGCACCTCCATGCCTCTCTCTATCAAATAAGAGTTCATTATGTCATCGGCGTCAAACCTTAATATATTGTCGTACTTGGCATTGGCGATAAGGGTGTTGAGTGTAATGTATGTTCCCTCATTAGACTCCATAAATAATACCCTGAGATTAAAGCGCTCTGATGCAACATCCCATAGCGTATCGGCAGTATCTGCACAACCGTCCACCCCTACCAGAATCTCGTACTTGTCATTATCCATGAAATATCTCTGTACCTCTATGGAATCTATACAATAACCAATAAGACCACTTGCCCTATATGCGGGTATTATTATGCTTATTGGCTTCTTCATTTAGGCAGAGTGTTGGGGTCGGTGGCATACCTGTTAAAATATTCTTTGTCTGTGTACTCCCTGTATGACCTAATCCGCTCCACTTCATCTTCGTCCATAAAGCTACTTAATAGTTTTTGAGGTTCTATCAAATCAATATCAAAACCACCAATACCATTTATATTACCCGCCGTCTTTATGTCAACACAGTAAGTTCCGCTACTCTTTAGGGATATCTTGGCTGTCATGTCTCCATTGTTAAGGGTATTGGTGTTCGTTTTAAAGCTCTTGTCGAGACCACTCTTGATGTCGTCATCCCATGGACGCCATCCTGTGGCGCTAAAGAGACTGTCGCTGCATGTTCTTGCTGGCCCAAGTATTGTCTTTACTTTATGCCCACCCCCAATAGCCACAATGACCATACTTATTGCGCCTTGGGTTTATGCTATAAAAATACAGATCGGTAAGACCTATGAGCGTGTAGCCTTGATTGATTTTGTGATCGAGAAGCTCTAATAATGATGAAGAAATAAGGTCGTCATCATCGAGTTTAATCCAGTAATCAGGATCATAGCTCTTGTGTACATGCTCACTAAGACTATTCCATTTTCTTCCCAATGGCTTATTGTTGTGTACAAGCACATCATCAAAATTAAACTCGCTACGCTCACTTACAACACAGAATGTTTTATATTCGTTTATGACGTTGGCTTGTCTTATCGCCCTGCGTAATCTCTCCTCGAATACCTCTGTCATGGGATTCTTCTTTCTAACAGCACTAATTATGGCTACTTTTTTCATATTTTATATGCATCATGTTTACTTAAATCAGGATATGGCAATGTTAAATCAGTATTTCCCTTTGGGCTCCCATCAGGAGTATAAAACTGTCTCATCAATAAAATACCCCGTATCGCTATTTCTGGCACCATATAGAAATTCCATCCCGTCATAGTAAAGTTATCTTTATGATAATCTATTTCCCCGCGCCCCGAAAACCTTGCTTTCTTAAACCACTCATATGCCTTTTTATCATCGGTCAATATAGCCCCTCCCTTACTTAATTTTAGGTGTTTGTAGGGGCCTGTAAAAGACAAGCACATAAAGGTACCCATAATATACATATCATGCGTAAACCTTAGTGCACTATCAATAACCCTCGTTGGTCTAAGGAAATAGGCTCCCGTTAAAACAGACGGGCTATCATAAAACTCCACTTTGCAGCCAGCATGTATAATCTCGCATGGCACACTTGGATAAGTATGAGATGGAATGGAAATCACAAGTCCGGGTTGGGCAGAATACTTTAATGACAAAAATAAGGCATTGCTACCATTGTCAAGCACAATAGCATATGGAGCCCCTGTGTATCTACATAACTCCTTCTCAAATTCTTCTGTTGCCTTATAAACCCCTTGTGCCATTTCGCTTATTATAAATCCAACTTAAATCCCGTACCCCTATATTCCCCTTGCCGAAAAACTCGTCAACGGCTTTTACAACACCCGGCCACAATTCTTTAGAATAATCATCTCCCGCAATAACGCCCCCCACCTTAACCTTGGGGAACCAACTCTTCAAATCATTTCTTACATCATCAAATTCATGAGATGCATCAATAAAAACAAAATGTAATGAATCATCGTCATACAATGCTGCCGCATCAACAGAATCCATTCTATGGTATTTTATTATTGACGATAATGGCTTTATATTCTCTTTAAATGTATCAAAGGCTTTTAGGGAGTATTCTTTAAAAGCAGGATTGACCCATTTATAATTTTTGTCTTCATATGCCCAATTATCTATGCACTCAAACTTAATGTCCTTGCCTGAATTTAAAATTTCAACTCCCATGAAAACAGCACTCTTCCCCATCCACGAACCCACCTCGATAAAATGAGCACCATCAGGAAATCTTTTTACCATATCAGAATATATTTCCTTAAAACTAAACCATCCCGGTATTTCTAAATAATAATGTTCCATAATCTTTTTTTTATTTTACAATTTCTGGTTGTAAGATAGGATATTGCCCCCCTGTCTTACGGCATGTCTTTTTATTAACAAATATTCCACATTCGTTATTGTCTCTCATTCTTTTATTTATCTGATTCCATACATCAGCATCACCAGCCAATATATGGCCGTATATTTTTTTTCTCTCTTCGGGAGCTTTGGCCATAATAGGGTAATAATCAAAATCATAACAAGCACTAACATGGTATAGTTTACTTGAGGCTGGTAAATAATCAGTGTATAATTTATCTGTGTCAACGTCGGGCAACCCTCCGCATTTTGTGGTAACAAAATGTGTCCCGGTGTCAACGATACACCTCGCTATCGTTTCAAGATGATTACTAAAAAAAATATCGTCATGATCTAAATGGCACATATAATAATACCCCTCCTTAATGGCACGCATCATCCCAACATTCGACGCATTATAACCACCACATGCCCACAAGTCCCTGCCACTGTACTTTGTCCTTTCAATAGCTACTAGTAAATTTTCTACATATATCTTGTCTTTATCTATTACTTTAGATAAAGAATAAAGCTCATCCTCCTTCTGATAGTCATCCCCTATAAGATACAACTTATAGTCCCTATAAGTCTGCGCCGCCACCGACTTAAGCGTGTTTAAAAGATGCTGCCCCGTAGAACCGTCCAGCTTCCAATATGTCGGCGTTATTATCGCAAATTTTATATCACTCATGTTTATATTTTTTACATGCGTTTAAAAGCCCCCCTATATCACTAGAACACAAAAATGGACTTATCTCATTTACCACCTCGTCGGGAAAACTCCACCACCTCAATTCAAGAAGTTTATTTATTGTTTCTTTATTAAACCTGTAATATAATAATTACGCGGGATTACCCCCAACAACAGAATAGGGCTTTACGTTTCTTACTACGTGAGAGTTCCTTGCCACAACAGCACCATCACCTATCTTCACACCACCCATAATAGTCACACCACCAGCTATCCACACATCATTACCTATTATTACATCGAAGTTTCTTTTATTGTTCCACCTATTATCCTGTGGAAGAATCTTGTTAAAAACACCATTTCTTTTTGCCCAAAATGGAAACATTGATATCCACTCCATGGCATGATTACCAGCGGGGAAAACGGTTATGTTATCTGCCAAGGAACAAAATTTACCAATCCTCAACTCCCCATATTGTTTCCACAAAACCTTTATGTTCTCAACCCCATATGTATGTTTGCCTACTTCCATCTCCCTAAAAGATTATGCATATTTACTTACTTTTAATAAACCATCTATTGTTTTAATAATAATCTTATTATCATATTTAAGAACTATATTGTTGGGCTTATGATTTGAAAATATAGTGCTTAAATATTCATCCTCTAATTTCTCTGCTTCATAAATCAAATTAACCTGTTCTTCTCCACCCCCTAATCCCTTAACAATAGCCCCCTGCGTACTTATCCCAAATGCCTTTATCCTTTTTAATATTTCACCACTATTCATTTCTTTAAAATCGACTATTCTATCATTATCGTTTCTGTTATAATAAGTACCCTCCCCAACCTCCATCGCTGTACCCCTATATTCAAAATTACTAGATAATAGTTTCTGCCATCCTTTTTTAAACACCTGCCCTTCAAGGTGAAATGACATGAAGTATATTAAACCCAAATCTAGGGCAGGGCTTATTTCTTGTTTCTCTTGGTAAATAATGTTTCCACCATCAACCGTGGGAGACATTATATGCATCGTGGCACCAATAAAATTATAGCCATACAACAAAACTCCATTTAATGGGGTTTTGCCCCTCAAAAGCGGCAAATAGGTCGGATGTATATTATACATTCTTCCGTGAACCACTGGTAATATGAACGGACAACCATTCGATATTACCACATCATGATCTAACCCCATTACCTTGTTAACAATCATCTCCTTATCACTTAAATCAAAGAGGTGATATTCCACGTCCAGCTTTTTTAAATAGCGGTGAAGATAACTCCCCTTTAGAACAAAAATATCAATATTATTATGTAATAATTGAGTTAACACATTTATTCTATTCCCAATAAATAAAATTTTCATTATAACCGCATTAATATCTCATCCATTTTTAATATCATTAAAGAATACTGTTCGCCTTATTAGTAATATATTCCATATCGTTCAAATTAAAATTTTGCGATACTGGTATAGAAACAATATGATCCTCAAGCCATATGGTGTCGGAGTATCTCTTCTTCTGCTTTCTCACGGCTTCGTGTGTCGGCCAATAAATTGAAGTAAATATACCGCTTTCTGATAATTTACTTCGGAGAAAATCTCGTTTATCTCTAGTCTCCATTATTCGATTATGCACCAAAGGCGCTTCATCGCTTGTGAAATTAATCAGTGGTTCACCGACACTTAAGTTTTCATAAAGATATTTCTCGTTTTTTAACCTTTGGTTTTTTATGATATCCATATTTGTTGTTAAAAAAACCTCTAGGGATTGACTGGAAATGTCCCCCAAAAACCATTCTCTGTCAATCATGTTTTCGGCCTCTCTCATGTCCCTCCAATCAGAAGCCTTGTGTCGTAGCCACGAATCCAAATTATTACTCTTTTCATAAATAGGATTGAAGAATTTATTAAGAATCACTCCACCATCAGAAATTTTAAACAATTTCCTTAAACTCCCAAAAACATAATCTCCCTTGTAATTAATTTTAGATGCAATAGCATGGGATATATCCTCTAAAATATAACCCCCATTCTTTATGGGTAATGGTGTTTTGTTCTCATGCCCAAAATAATGTATAAAAACCAATAATTCTCCCTCGCCAACACTCGTCGGGTAATAACAAAACAAGTTTTTATCCACATTGTAAAACTCTAATTCAACATACGGAAACCTTTTTTGCATCGTTGATGTTAACGACCAACAACTAAAAGATGGCAAATAAACCTTTTGGGGCTTAATGATTTCCCCTACTAGAAACGCAAATGCTGAACGACCTAAATTAAAATAAGTTTTATTCACATTAGGTGGGGGTAATTTGTCTCCTATTAACATAATAGCTTTTTATATTTATTTAATATCTGGTGAGCTTTTGCCACTAAAACCCCTTCGTTAATTTCACGAAAATTACCTTTAAAACATTCTAATATTTCTTCCCCCTTCGTTATTTTATAATCAAAATCCCATTCCGAATAATAGCCCGGTGAGGGTTCAGATATAACACAAATACCCTCGGGTAAATTAAATTTTAAATAACAATAAAACTCATAATTATTCTCAATCTCAAAACTCATACTCATCTTAAATTAAAATTATCCAGCATGTCTCTAATTTCATCTGGCGAATTAAACATCATTACGTCAATAATTGACAAACCAGACTCAAAAGGATTATCAAACTGCTTATAAGGCTGAAGATTTAATTGCATAAATTTTAAATCAATTCCAACATCATCATATTTCTGTCTATCAAAAAAAGACATACCCCCCATAGGATTAATATATCTCTTAAATTCTAAGGCTTTTGAAATATTCAAAGCCCACTCATCCGCAGACCGAACTTCATCAATAGACAAACCCATTTCTGAAAAAACTAAAATAGGAATATCTATGTCGAGATAATAACATACAGCCTCAATAGACCTTCGATCAACATCTGTAATAGTACTACATTCATACAATATAACATCAGCCACTAAATCCCTAACCTCCTTATAAAACCTAGCCCTCTTTCTATAGTGCTTTATCTGTTCTAAAATTTTGTTTTGCCAAGATTCGTCATTGCGAATGCGAATGTCCCGAATGATTGCTTCTTGAGAATGTTTTACTAGGGGCACTTTAATGTATATCCAACCATTGCCCTCTTGTTTAAGAATCCTGTTCCTTTCAATCCATCCGTGCCTGATAAACTGAGGTGTGTCAAACAAAATAAACATGTCAGAATACTTTATTAAAGCAAAATATCCCAAATAAGGAAAAAAATATGGCTGCATGATAGCAACAGTACTCTTATAGTCCATCTTAACAAATATTATCTATTTCTGGCGTCCTTCCTCTACTATTTCGGGAACCTTGGGTTCCTGTAAAAATCCTATCTATCCATTTCATTTCAAGTCTTTCGGCAAAATACTTTATAACATAATAATCACCCGTTGACCGCGCTTCCCATGGGGCTGGTAGATGCTTGCTATGAAAAGCAAAACCTATCCCTGATATATGCCCTTTAACGACATCTATACCAAAGTGATAATTATTGGGAACTACGGCTTTACCTATGGTCACCCTCCATAATAATAATTGATCCTCATGGTCAATGGCATGTATTATTTGCTCTACGGCTGTATTCTCCTTAAACATATCATCGTCGTCGAGATACATTATCCACCCCTCCTTAACGGCCTCTGCTAAATCATGCATATAAAGATTATGCGACCTCACCCCTTCTTTGCGCGGCTTGAACAGCATGGCATCAGGATAGTATTCACACTTCTCTGGACACCCGACTATATGCCTGATAACAATAGGTGTCGTGTGGTGATTATAAACCTGATCTGTGATGCTCTTTCGGCAAACCGCAAAAGAGTTGGGTCGCCTATAAGTGCGTGTTAGAATATTAAATACTATTTTCTTACTCATGTCTTATTCCTATTTTGTCTTGTGCGCCTTCCTTCACCCATCAACTTTGTTCCTGCACTCTTTTTACTATATCATTAGGTATAATGTCTTCTAACTTCTTGTCTGTCTCATAGAATGGCTTCTTAAGCACATCTATCATATTGCCCCTATTCTTTGATATGTGACCAAACCCATGAGTGCATAATGTCTTTATCTCCCTCGTTATCAAAAGGGGCTTCTTGGGCTGTGTCTTCCTATAAACCCACGCATCAATTATTTTCTCCCTCTTCTCAAACGGAATCTTCTTGGCTAACTTCATGGATACTGCCATTTCAAGCCCTGTCACCCAGTCCCGATCATATAGAACGAGCTTTCGAGATGCAAAATTATAAAAAAATCCTTTATTAGTTGCAAGCCAGTCATGTCCTTTCCGATAAGCATTGGCAGCCATCTGTATCATGCCATCGTGATAATAATTATCAGTGCCACACAGAATAAACATCTTGCTGTTCTCAGATCCCGCCTGTGCAATATGCGCCCACTTCTCGCTAACAGTTATCTTCTGTTCGGGCATCAAATACTTGATCTCAAAACAATTCACTTCCTTTAGTCTGTCTGAATAAGAGGTAAAAAAATCTTTGCCCATCTGCCCCTCGTGCTCCTCCTCACAAACAATAAGTTCCCATGGCTCATAAGTCCTTTGCCTGCACAGACTCTCCATTACAAGCCATGCTATATCTTTTGAATCATAAACAGGTAATCCCACTGTCATAACTTTCGCTTTAAATTAAACATATTACTTTTTAAAAATCGGCTTGGCGGGATTGCCAACAACAACAGTATTACTTGAAACGTCCTTAACTACAACAGAACCACAACCCACGACAACATTATCACCAATAACAATATTATCCCTTATAGTGGCGTTACCCCCTATCCATGAGTTCTTACCTATCTTTACCCTCCCTAATATACACGAACGGGGGGCTATAAAAACGCCCTCCTCTAATACAGTCCCGTTCCCAACGAATGAATAACCCTTTATTGAAACATTGTCTTTAATGTTAACCAAGGCACCCAGAAAAACACACATCCCTATATACACATTATTCCCTAGCGTAACATAATTAAGACTAGCGGAGGGATCAATAACTGAATACATCTCACATCCCTTAAGCATACGTAACACATAATCCCTTTCTAAAAAGGTACGAAATACATTATTAACAAAATAATACTTACCCCTATATTCCTCTATTTTTTCACATCCACCGAAAATAGAATACCCCATAAACTCTTTATGCTTTCTATATTTCTCGTCATCTAAAAAACCAAGTATACGTACATCGTCCTGCCCCCATCTTTTTATGTTCTCAATGTTCACAACCATGTCTACATTAGACGCCCCATATACTATCAATTCTTTCATATAACATGCTTTTCTAACATCTCATAAAACTTACTCGCTAAATAATTTAAAGTTTTACCATTATTTCTCTCAAACACTGCCCGCATTGCTAAACCATATGCTGGCACATTATTATTATCCACAACATATAACCTCTCATCACTATCCCTTATGACATCAAGCTCTGTAAATTCAGTATCATATATCTCGCAAAAAAACTCAATCTTCCTTATTTCGTCATCACTAAAAACATCCTTGGGGTTATCACATATTTCCACATCAGATACCTCGGCCATCCCAAAGCGATTATCCATGGACTTGTCTTCTATGGCAATCAAAACCATGTTATTACCATAAACATAAATACGGTAATCCCTTACTATATCATCACTTATCTTATTGTCAATCACTTTGACATAAATATAACCATTCTTTTTCTCCTTAAAAGAATTTAGTATTTTCAGGTCGTGTGATCCTTGCTTTTCAGACTTTTCAGCCATCGCGCCTTTATAAGTGAATGGGTCTACTAGTGTGTTGTAACCAAAAGCCTCCTTCATAACCCTCTCGTTTTGCGTCTTCATGGTATTCCACCCTCCTGCATTTATTATATGCCTCTTAGTTCTCTCCCTTAAAAGGAAATCATCAAGCGGCCTTATTCCCTTATGATAACTCCAATAAAGAAGAACATCATAATCATCTTCTATACCATCGGCAAGTTCAATGCCTAATAATTCAATAAATAATTTTAGTTTGGTTATTTTATATCTCTTGTGATGGGTGTCGGGGTATAAAAGTATCTTCATCCTAAAAAAACTGTTCCCCCCTTCTTATTGCTTCAACCCTTATGCTGAATGATGAGGTGGCTGATGGAACAAAATAATCTGCCTGTGATAACATCCACATGTCTATCAGTGCCGTTAAAATAACCTCATCCTTATTTGGGTTCCCGTAATGAATATTCTTCCCCCCACTATCATATGGCTTGGTGAAAGAAATAATGTTGTAATCACGCCCAATAGCCTTGTTAAAATCATCCATGGCATGACAGTCATCGGTGGCAAGATAAACATCCTTTGCCTTGTCACCATATTCCTTTATCCCTTTAATAATATTATCAAAATCTGCTTTCTTGTCTGTGTTGCGGTAATGAACACCTATGTATGGTGACAGTATATCATATCTTTTAACATATCGTGACACATTCTTATTAAGTCGTATATACCACGGAATGTCGCCCCTGTTAAGTCCCGCCACCACCGTACAATATACCACCTTCTCATCACTGTTCAAAAGTTCTCTCGCCCTGACAACTATCTTCTTATCATTTAAAAAATATGTCTTTTTCTCTTTACTGTATGCTGCCCTTGCTTTGATGTATGGCTCTACCTCCTCCTTTAGGATGTCTTTATCCATTCTCAGGATCTCCATGAGGGTTGAATATTCAAAATCAGGTATATAGAAATATTTCCCGAAATCATTAGAGAAAGCACCATAAGAACAATCTATAATCATATACCTTCCTGTCTGTTTGCTTATCCAGATGGATTTGTTTATCTCTCTCAGCATATGACAAAGCCCACCTGATACTTTATAAACAAAATATTTCATATTGCTTTTATTTTCCCATATCCCGTTTTTGTCTCTTTGGTCATTGGCCTGATAGGAATATTTAGTTCTGTGGCCAAATTTATTTCGCTTTCCATTCCTTTGCTTATTCTATCACCATAAAGTCGCACTTCGTCAATTAAACCGCTCGTCAATATCGCTACATCATTCTTAATCCCCCGCTCTCTTTCTTCTAAAATAGAATCATCAAGACAATGACAATCAAAAAAGAATTGAGATAATGGCACTATGTCGGGTTCATTAAGATTGATTTCTCTACCAATTTGTGCAACCTTTTTTAAATTGCCTTTAATGTCTCCGCTTACGGGATGTGCTATATATATTATTTTCATCTTTTACAAATCTTTTACAGAAGGGGATGTATTGAGATAAATAGGCCACATATTCCTCTCCACAGCCTTTCTTCCCATATGGGTTTCTTTCTTGAGCCTCTTGATAAGCCACTCCCTCCATTCATCGTGCTGCTTTTGTGTGACGGGATATGTCTTGTAAAATTCCCTTGAATGTTCCTTCCCATCATCCCACTCAGGATGTTCCTTCAAGACTTTATCAAGATTGGTGTTGTGATATTCACCAAGCCACCAATTAACAACATCATCTTGCGTTAGTTTGTTTTTCTTTTCAATCATGTGACAAATATATGTCAAATATATGATATATCCAAATGTTTTAAGGTAATTTTATGCTATTTCCCACTTCGTTACCATATAAATCCCAGCCCTCATATTTGTTAAATCCCCAAAGATCCGTACTCCTATCTCCCCTTGCGAATAATTCTATTCTTGATAAATCGCCGACTAAATCAATAATCTTCTTGCGGGCAATATCTGGTTTTTGAGAATGCTTTTGTATTTTAGATTCTATTATTTGTGATACAGATTTGTTTATAATGTTTATTTTTCCCTTTATTCCAATAAGACATAACTCTGCATTGCCCCTTGTATAATGCCCCATACCATAATGGACTTTCCCATGTTTTGTCTTTTTAACCCACACAAAACCACATGTTTTATATTTAAACCCCCATGCTTTAATAACATCTAATCCTTCTTGCAATAAAGGCATTGTAACCCAAATAAACAAAATGCAATTATCGTCTGTAATATGCTTTATAGGCATTGACATTATTTCGCTTATAGGCATTGTCGGATAAAATGATTCAGCTCCTCTAATAGAACCATGTATCCCATCCATTTGCATTTTGTCATTGTACTGCCATGGGGGATCTGCATATATAACATTATATTTTTTCATCCCTCAAACATACAACAAAATATTATCTTTTCCAAATGTTTTAATAAAAAAAAGAGGAAGTTTTTAAACAACCTCTTTTGATCTTCCCGTCCGTAGCATTCTTCCTATAACCTTATTCTGCTTCTTTTAATTGCTTTTCAAGGGATTTTATGTCGTCATCCAGTTCCCCTATCATCTCCGCCATCCTTGTCGTCATGCGCTTTTTTAGGTCTTTTTTGCCTTCTATCTGCTGTTTTAGCCAATCTGCTTTCGGCTTAAGCTCGTGCGTCTCGGGATTGTAATAATGGTTCTTGCTTGTTGTTGATGCTATCCAATACATTTTTCTTCATTTTTAGTTAAACACTAACTATTATTGTCAACATCTGTGCCATTAT
>Ga0315533_1001410_pt1 | contig 18324 bp, 17 predicted proteins | sample SalMarSW160130MG_FD_203081 | JGI IMG/M metagenome (GOLD analysis project Ga0315533, IMG submission 203081) | Salt marsh sediment microbial communities from the Plum Island Ecosystem LTER, Massachusetts, United States - Salt Marsh Sediment SW1601-30 ... | reverse complement strand
CTCCCACTTTCTGGTTATATTCAAAGCAACGGTATCCGGAGTTAATATAAACCGGTCTTTCCAAAATATTCCTTAATTCTACTAATTTAGCCAAAAGCTTGGGATGTAACATCACCCGATTACAGCAGGGACAGGCAAATTCGGATAGTCTGAAATATTTAGCTACTTTTATATTGTTTATACTATTTAGCATTTGCATGGGAACTAACTCCTTTCAGTCGTTAGTTGATTGGCCAATTCACCAATTGATCAATTAAAATCTCCTCCCCCTTGAGGCAGACATTTGGACACACTTGACACGGGAGCAAAGATAGAATATCATAGGGGGTATGAAGATATGCGGTCAATACTTTAATAAAGATGTGGTAAACCGGGTCCAGGCGACGATTGAGCAAGATCCGGAGATTTCCCGTAGTGCTTTATCTCGCAGGGTGTGTAGATGGTTAAATTGGAGGTCCCCTAATGGTAATCTTTGTGAGGTGAGTTGTCGAAAAGCGCTATTAGAGTTAGATAGGCGAGGAATGATTCAACTGCCTGAGGTCTTGGTTCAATATTCCTTTCACCGACGAAGGGACAGTAAACCAGTGGAAGTCTCTGGAGTTGCAGAAGTTGATGGCAATTTCAGTAAATTGGGGGCAGTTAAAATAATTCAGGTGCCCAATCGTTATAGTGAGTTGTCCGGTATTTGGAACAACTTGATGAATAAATATCATTATTTAGGAAGCGGTCCTTTGTGTGGTGCCCAGATTCGCTATCTGGTATTAACTTCATCTGGGTGGGTTGGGGCTTTGAGTTTTAGTGCAGCTTCCTGGGCCTTAAAGGATCGAGATAACTGGATCGGCTGGCCTGAAGCAGCAAGGGTTAAGAATTTGCAGTATATTGTATGTAATAGTCGATTCCTCATAGTTCCGGGTGTTCATGTAGTAAATCTTGCCTCTCATGTTTTGAGTCAATGCATCAAACGTCTTGGTACGGATTGGCTAAAACGGTATAATTATAGACCAGTATTATTGGAGACCTTTGTAGACCCGGAAAAATTTAAAGGAACCTGTTATCGGGCGGCTAATTGGATAAAAGTAGGGAAGACCTCAGGCAGGAGGGCTAAAGGAAAAGGAGATCAAGTTGGCAAGGGGCAAAAGGATATATATGTTTATCCACTTCAATCAGATTGGCGATCAATCCTATGTAGTGAGCCGGAAAGAGGTTTGGGAGTAAGACCACGTCCTGACAATCCAATTGATTGGGCGGAAGAGGAGTTTGGGACAGTCGAGTTTTTTGATAATAGACTAAAAGATCGGCTGCATATAATAGCCAAGGATTTTTTTGCTCGACCAGGCGCTTTAGTACCCCAAGCATGTAATGGTTCTATAGCAAAGTCAAAAGCAGCTTATCGTTTTTTTGATAATAGGCGGGTGAATATGGGAGAGTTACTTAAGTCTCATATTGAGGCGACAGTACAACGTATCAAAGATCACGATATTGTATTAGCTGTACAGGACACCACAATCCTTAATTACACAACTCATCTTAAAACAGAAGGAATGGGTCCTATAAATACTACAAAAGATAAAGCCAGAGGACTTATCTTACATGATACTGTAGCCTTTAGTCCGGATGGTAGCCCTTTAGGATTACTTGATGTGCAATGCTGGGCTCGTGGTAAGCCAGGGAAGAGCAAAAACCGTAAAGTGCTGCCTATTTCCGAGAAAGAGAGCATGAAATGGCTCAAAAGCTATCGAGCTGTATCTGAGGTACAGAAACTATGTTCTGATACGATGTTTATAAGTGTAGGAGACCGTGAGGCTGACATATATGAATTATTTTATGAGGCCGCCTTAGACCATGATGGGCCGGAATTACTGGTTCGGGCAGACAAGGGTCGAAAGAGAAAGGTCGAAGAAAAATATCTCTGGGATAAGATGCGAAGTGAGCCTGTTTCTGGATTTTGTGATGTTTTTATTCCCCGTAAGGGTTCACGTCTTGCAAGGACTGCAAGGCTTAAGATACGTTTTTCCCAGATTACTCTTACTCCACCGAGGGGTAAAAAGCTGCCGCCGATTGAGTTACATGCAGTATATGCGCATGAGATTGATTATCCATCTGAACTTACAGAACCGTTGGAATGGATGCTTTTGACCACGGTAGAGGTTTCGAACTTCGATGATGCCAAGCAGAGATTGAAGTGGTATACCCGCCGCTGGGGAATAGAGGTCTATCACCGAACCCTAAAGAGTGGTTGTCGGATTGAAGATCGCCGTTTTGATAATGCAGAAGATATTGAAACCTGCCTGGCCATCGATATGGTGGTGGCCTGGCGTATTTTCTTTTTGACTATGCAGGGTAGAGAGACTCCTGATGTTCCTTGTGACAGATTTCTTAAGGAGGAGGAATGGAAGGTTTTATATGTATATGTAAATAATACCACTGAGCTTCCGAAAAAACCTCCCACTATTCGAGAAGCAGTGCGGATGATAGCCTCACTTGGTGGATTTTTAGGACGTAAGTCAGACAAGGAACCCGGAACAACGACTCTATGGCGTGGATTACAGCGTCTTGATGATATGGTGGCTTTCTATAGAATCACAAAACCGCTGCAAAGAGCGGGACCCTGAATTATACTCCCCGTGTCATGTATGGGTAAAAGTCAGCCCTTGAGGGGGGAGGATTAAGGTGGGGGTGAAATTGGTTAACTAAATAACTCGTAAATCGCATCTTGTTCTTAATGCTAACAATTAATTAGATTGGTAGACTAACGAGGAGTTATGAATGTCTATAAAAAACAAAATAAAAATCTTAACTATAATAATCAGTATTTTTTTACTTTCATCTTTATTGACTGGCTGTATCGATTCTTCTACCGATGAAACCCAAATTATACAGATTGCTGAAAGTATTGAAAAGGCTATCAAGGAAAAAGATGTAGATTTATTTATGGAAAATGTTTCCTATAATTATTCTGATACTGATGGTGGAACTTACGATAATCACATTAACAATCTACCAGAAGAAATATTTTCAAAAATAGAAGATGCTGAAGATTTAGTGGATATTTTCTCAATGTTTAAGATTGAACAAAAGGTTACTATACCTGAAAGCGATATAATAATTACTGATATATATGCCACCGGCAAAATGAAAATTAAAATATCTCTAGAGGGATGTATTTTTTGGGTTATTTGTACGGATTTATATAATGAAATTATAGAGTATAATGTTGATTTTATAAAAGAAGACGATGACTGGAAAATCATTTCCCTTGTAGAAATATAGAATTAGTATTTAGTGAATAGTATTTAGTAGGGGTCGGATTCATCCGACCCGGTATTTTCTAACGGCTAACGATTATTCAGCAACTACTATTAAAGTAGTTAGCTAGTCTTGTATCCCAACTAGCTAACTAACCAAAGGAGATTTTAACACCAATGCAACAGAAAGAAATAAATATACCTAATCATCCCAACTCAATCTGGACAAACGCCATTGAAGCATCAATCATTGCTTTAGCTATTTTAATCCCTTTAGCTTTTTACCCTTATCTGACCAGAATATTTAATCCAGCGAAAGAACTGATTTTTGAATTTTTAGTAATAATTGGTTTAATGTTCTGGGCACTTAGAATGGTTAGTCAGGAGAAAATTAAATTCATCCGCTCTCCATTGGATTTCCCAGTATTAGCCTTTATAGCGATTTGCACCTTTTCACTCCTGTGGTCTAATACCCTATTTGTGAGCTTAAAGGAATTACCCCTCTTCTTAACGGGACCCTTACTTTATTTTATAATTACCAATAATATAAATAATAATAAACAAATTAATCATATTCTTAGTGTTATGCTAATTATCGGTGGTTTATTTGGCATATATGGTATCTTCCAATATAATGGCATAGATTTCTCCTTCTGGAAGGCGAATGTAGGCAGAAATCAGGTCTTTGGCCTTTTTGGCAATGTAAATTACTTTGCGGAATATCTGATAGTACTACTTCCTCTGGCTATATCTCTTTTCTTTGTCACCCGAAACCGAACCCACAAAATTTTACTTCTTGTGGGAATATTGGCGATGGGAGGAAGCCTGATTTTAACCTTTACCCGGGGGTCTTATCTGGCAATAGGAATTTCTTCAATCTTTATGTTCTTCTTTTATCTGGCCAGCAGAGGAAAAAGCTTTATTAAAGAGCATAAAAAAATCTTTATTTCCATCCTGGCTCTTATCGTTTTAATTACTTTTTTCTTTGCCTTGCCCAATCCTTTAAATAAGCCGGGGACAGTTATCTCCAAAATAAAGGGCAGAATTTCTATTTCCCAATTTACTAAAAGTTCATCTCTTAAGAGACGGGAAGCTATATGGGGATTTACCGTTTTGATGATTAAAGACCATCCCTTACACGGCTCGGGATTAGGAACTTTTAAGTATAATTCCCTAAATTACCAAGCCAAGTTTTTTGGCCAAGGAGAGAATCGTTCCCTTTATCCTTACGGTGTTGCTGATAAAGCACACAACGAATATTTACAACTTGGAGCAGAGATAGGAATACTCGGTTTAGGAATATTTCTCTGGCTTATCATTGCTTATTTTAATTATGGAATGAAACTTTTAAAAAGAATAGAAAATAAATATAAGCAGGGGATAATAATCGGCTTAATGGGAGGGGTAATGGCAGTTTTGGTCGATGCTATTTTTGGTTTTCCATTACATCTTCCTGCTACTTTATCATTGTTTTGGTTAATCATAGGTCTTACAATAGTAACAATTAAAATAGAAGTGAACGCAGATAAAACCAATTTAAAACAGAAGGATTTTGATATAGCAGAAAAAAAAGTAGAAAACATTAGTTTTGATAAAAAACAGAAAAAAACAGAAGATAAAGATAATGATAATATCTATCGATTTAAACCTATTTTATATTTATCTATAATCCTGTTAGCTATAATTCTAAGCGTAACGATAGCACGCCCATTTATTGCTCAAACTTGTTGGTATAAAGGTTTTAAAGAAATTAAAAATGAAAATTGGGATAAGGCTATTAAAATTTATGAAGAAGCTTTAAGGTGGGATCCTTATTTAGGTCCGATATATTATGATATAGGAAAAATATTGCAAAATAAAGAATTATATGGTATCAGTAGAGAGTATTTAGAAAAAGCTGCAAAATATATTGACCATCCTGATTTACCTTTGGATTTAGCTATTATTTATTTAAAAAGCGGGATGCTTGATGAGGCAGCAATTAAACTTAAACAGGCAATTTCCTATCAACCTAATGAAAAATCGATGCTCCCTTTGTATGCCGAATTGGGAAATACATATTTACAGTTAGAAAGATATAAGCCTGCAGAAATTGTCCTGAAAGATGCCTTAAAAATAGACCCAAATTTTATTAATGCTCATTATGGGTTGGCGGGGGCTTATTTAAATCAAAACAAGATTGAAGAAACACTGGTTGAATTACAAAAAGTAATCGAACTTGCCCCGGACAGCTTAGAAGCTCAATACGCCCGAAATATTATACAAAAAATCACACAGGAAAAGCTAAAATCCCAACCGACGGAAACTGACAGTCCGTAATAGCACATCTCCTCCCCTTTGAAGGAGAAGATTAAATCAATATATCTCCTCCCCCTTGAGGGGGGAGGATTAAGGCGGGGGTGAGGTAGGGTTTGATAAATCAAACTTGTCTCTCCTATCCGTAGGACAGGCGTCTCGCCCGTCTCTGTAAATGTAGGGGCTCGATTCATCGAGCCCGCAAAACACGGGTCGGATAAATCCGCCCCCTACAACAAACGGACTTGTTTAGACAAAAAGTTTGAGTTTTGAATTATAGTTTTTATCTTTTTGCTTTATGTTTTTAATTTTCGTATTTAAAAACTAAAAACTATAAACTAAAAACCAGTCTTGTAATTTAATTGGTCAATTGGTCAATCGGTGAATTGGAAAATTTTAAAAATGGAGGTATTTTTTAAGTGCCAGAACTACATGAAGAAGAAATTGATTTGCGTGAGTATATTAATGTACTGTTAAAAAGAAAAGGCATCATTATTATAATCTTTCTGATCGCAATAATTACCGCCGCCCTGGTAAGTTATTTTACCCTATCTCCGGTCTATCAGGCATCTACGGTCTTTAGTGTGGCCAAAATAGATGGTCGGCCGGTTATCAATATTACTGAAGCCTTAGAAATTATGAGAAGTAATGTCGTATTGGATGAAGTGATTAACCGGATGGGTTTAGAAGAGACTGCCAAACAATTAAGTTCTCAAATAATTACTGAAAGTATTAAAGGCACCAATTTTGTAGAAGTATCAGTAGCCGCCGATTCACCGGAAAAAGCAAAAAGTTTGGTAGAAAATATAGTGGAGGTCTTCACCGAGCAGAATCAAAGAGAATACCAGGAAAAAGTAAAACTTGTCGAAGAACGACTAAAAATCTTAGAAGAGCAGATTGCTGAATTTGAGAAAAATATCCTGGAGATTGAAAAGACTAAGAAGAAAATTGCCGTAACCGAAGAATTATCAGAAGGGGAAAGACAATTTCAGACTACTCTATTATTAAGCTCTTCTGTTGCAGAGAGAAGTTTATATAACAATTTAACTAACCAGGCAAATAGTCTTAAGGCAAGTTTAAAGAGTTGTGAGAACTTTAAAATCGTAAATTATGCCCAGTTTCCCGCTGTTCCCATCAAACCAAATAAAAAATTAAATATCTTAATCGCCGGCGTGCTCGGCCTCTTTGTGGGCATCTTTGTCGCCTTCTTCCTCGAATTCTGGCAAAAGGGAAAAAGTTAGTATAGGACAGGTATCCCACCTGTCATTCCTGCTCCTTCTTTGTCATTCCCTCGAAAGAGGGAATCCATCTTGGTCATTGCGATGGAGTGAAACAACCGAAGCAATTTCATATAACATTTCCTCCATCTTGAGAGGGGGATTAAAGTGGGGGTGTGGTAGGGGTTCAATTCATCGAACCCGTCTTATTTATCTGTAAATTGAAAACCGAGTTTGAAAGGTTTTTATAAATATGAAAATAAACCAAAAAATATCAATTATTTTAATAATATTTTTATTGGGCCTGGCCGGTAAAGGCATATTCACTATTGGAACACTGAGGGTCTTTGCCCAAAATACAGATTCTATACCCAAAACTGTTCCCCCCACTGTCCTGGTAGAACTCTTTGTCCAGGAAGGCTGTCTTACCTGTCCTACTGCTGAATTCTGCCTGGAAGACTTAGCCTGGGAATATGGCACTTCTAAATTTATTCTGGTTCAGGAACACCTCTGGGGAGATGGTTATGATACTCCGGAGACCAATGCTCGCTATAAATGGTATGTAGGCGATGATAAAAAGGGAACTCCCGATGTATTCATCAATGGCTTAACCAAAAGACTTCAGGGACTGGCCTGTGATTGTGTTGAAGGAAATTATGAATGCTATAAAGGTGCTATAGATAAGGAACTTACCCGGCTATCCCTTCTTGAGATCTCAGCGAGTAAAACCCCTCACCCTAACCCTCTCTCTCAAGGGGAGAGGGAAGAAAATAAAGAATCTTCTCAAGAGGAGAAGGGAAAGGATGAAGAATCTCTTCAAGGGGTAGAAGAGGCGAAGAGAGAAGATAAAGAAGGAGAGTTAATAGAAGAAAATGTATTAAATATAATTATTGAAGGCACGGTAAAAAATATAAGCGACACTTCCTTAAAAGATTTAAAGGTCTGCGGAATGGTCGGCAAAGAAGGGGATGAATCCGGCTTATATAACTACATTCAAGACATATTTCCTTTCCAGAATATGCCCCTGCTCCTACCTGGAGAAACTTTTAGCTTTAAATATGTTCCCGAAATATCTCTTACACCGGAATCCGAGATTGACGATGAAAAAGAAACCCTCCATCTGGTAATATTTGTCCAAAACTTGGAAACCAAAGAAATCCTCCAAGCCTTATATATAGAATAAAAAAGGAGTTTTCTCAATGCAATATTTTGAAAAATATAATTTCTGGTTAGAAAATGAACATTTTAGTGACGAAGCCAAAGAGGAACTGCGTGCTCTTGAAGGCAACGAAGAAGAAATTAAAGACCGTTTCTATAAAGACCTCGAATTTGGCACCGGAGGCCTGCGCGGTAAAATCGGTATGGGTACCAATAGGATGAATATATACACAGTTTCCAAAGCCACACGGGGACTGGCTGATTATCTTCTCGAAAAAGCCCGTGAGCAAAAAGATTCCCAACAATATTTAAATTGCGGTGTGGTTATCGCTCACGACTGCCGTCACAAATCCCGCGAATTTGGCGAAACTATCGCCTTGGTTCTTAATGCTAACAATATCAAAACCTATCTCTTTGAAGATGTCCGCCCTACTCCTGAGCTATCCTTTGCCGTGAGCCATCTTCAAGCCGCAGCTGGCATAGTGGTTACCGCTAGCCATAATCCGCCCGAATACAATGGCTATAAAGTTTACGGACCCGATGGCGGGCAGATAATTCCGGAGATTGCCGATAGAGTAATTGCCCACATCAACCGGATAAAAGATTATTCTCTAATTAGAAAACTTGACCGTCCCGACGCCGTCCAAAAAGGTCTGTTTAATATAATCGGTTCGGAAATAGACCAAGTTTACCTGCGCAAAGTAAAAGAACTTGCCATTAGAGACAAAGACCAAACGGAAATAGATAAAACCATCAGGATAGTTTATACTCCGCTTCATGGTGCAGGGAATATACCTATAAGACGAATCCTAAAAGAAAGAGGATTTACCAATGTGTTTGTTGTAGAGGAACAGGTCCAGCCCGACCCGGATTTTTCTACTGTGGAATCACCCAATCCCGAATATCCTGCTGCCTTTGAGCTGGCTATTAAATTAGGCCAAAAGGTAAATGCCGAGATTTTAATCGCCACTGACCCGGACTCTGACCGCATCGGTATTGCTGTAAGAAACCCTTCTCCGTCTTCTCCTCTGTCATTCCCGCGAAAGCGGGAATCCAGTAATTCCTTTACCGTCCTAAACGGCAACCAGGTCGGCATCCTACTTCTCTATTATATTTTAAGCAGTAAAAAAGAGCTGAAGGATCTCCCTTCAAATGGCTTTATCGTAAAAACCGTAGTAACCAGCGATATGTCCCGAGTAATTGCCGACAACTTCGGGGTGGACACCTATGAGACCCTCACCGGTTTTAAATTTATCTGTAATATGGAAAAGAATGTACAGGAAAAAGAAGGCAAATCATTCCTCTTCGGTTACGAAGAGAGCATCGGTTATCTAACCGGAGATTTTGTGCGCGACAAAGATGCGGTGATTTCCGCCATGCTGATTGCCGAGATGGCCGCCTATTATCATATAAAGGGGCTCAACCTGCTCCAGGTGTTAGAAAATCTCTATAAAAAATACGGTTATTATGAAGAGGTCCAGCATTCCATCTATCTGGAAGGTCAGGAAGGGGAGAAGAAGATAGTCGAGATTATGGAGGTCTTTAGAAAAGAAGCCCTCCAAATAGAAGGTATGGAGATTATCCGAATAGATGATATTTTAATTGGTGAAAGTTACGATTCAAAATCTAAAAAAACCAGCTCGCTTACCTTGCCCCGTTCTAATGTCTTAAAGATTATATTTTCCGATGGCTCCTGGTATGTCCTGCGCCCCTCGGGGACCGAGCCCAAGATAAAATTATATCTATCTTTTCACGCACCTACCAGAAAAGAGGCTCAGCAAAAAGTCCATCTCGCAAAATCTACCATCTTACAAAAAATAGATTCTATTATTAAACATAAGTAAAATGTAGGGGTTCGATTCATCGAACCTGCATCTTTATCTACCAACTGGTTAACCGGCTAACTAATTTCCCCGGCCAACTAACCCTTGACGATTACCTTTATGTATGATAGTATTGTATTAAAAAGGAGGTGCTTCTAAATGCCCAGACATACTGTATATTTATCAGAACCTGATGATAGGTTTCTACAAGAACTAAAAGAAAAACATGGTTCCATCTCTAAAGTTATTCATATTTCTTTGAATAAATTAAGAGTCGAACAATTAAAAAAATATTATCTTCAGAAATCAGAGTCTTATCCTGAACTTCGTAAAGCGCAGGCAAAAGTTATAAGAAAACAGGAAGAGGAAGAACAATTATGAGTTTCCCTCGACGTGGTGAAGTCTTCTGGGGTCCTGGTAAAAAGAAAATTCGCCCTCTTCTTGTTGTATCAAATGATCAAGGAAACCGTTACAGCAATGATGTTGTGGTTATCCCGGGCACTACACAAAAAAAAGATATAGTTTACCCCGTAGAAATTCTGGTTACAGGAGGATTTTCTAAACATACAAAATTTCAAGCAGACTCTATTTTTACTGTTGGCAAAGAAGAGCTCGGTGAAAAAATTACTGAACTTTCTCCTGATATTATGGCTGATGTTAACACAGCCCTTCGAATTGAGCTTAATTTAGAATAATTTGATTAGTTCATCTTTCCCTGCATCTTTCCTGACCGGCAGACCAGGTTACTGGTAGACCGGTAGACCGGCAGACTGATTTCGCATTTCCTATATTTTTCCTTGCATTTCTTTTCTTTTCCTTTCTTCACTATATACTCGATACTATTTTTTCGCTTGACTTCCTTCCCCCACGTATACTATAATATACCTAAGTTCACATCCTGAACATTCTGTTATTGTGAGGGAGTGAAACGACCGAAGCAATCTCTACTTGCACCTTGCATCTTGCAACTTGGACGACTGAAAGGAGTCCCCATGCCCAAATCTAAACATCTCGATACACTCTTAGAACTAAAAGAAAATCCGTCCCTATCCCAGCGCTCTTTAGCTCACAAGCTAAACATCTCCCTGGGTCTGACTAACTCTATCCTGCAAAACTTGATTCATCGGGGACTAATTAAAGCTAAAAAGATGACCGGCCGTAAAATTCTCTATCTAATCACCCCTAAAGGGATGGTTCAGGCAACCAACTTTATCTATGACCGGGTTCGGGAAACTCAGCACTACTATCAATATACCAAAGACCTGCTTACTGCTTACTTTACCAATCTTTACAATAAAGGGGCAAGAAAAGCAGCCATCTATGGCACCGGTCAGCTGGCAGAGATAACCTATCTATCTCTCCTGGATAGTCCCTTAAAATTACATTCCATTCTAACCGATGACCCTGCATCTCCTAAAAAGAAATTCCTGGGACACGAAATCCTCACTTTATCCGAATTCGCTCAAAAAATATCTAAAACACCCGCTCTCGAATACTTAATCATACTTTCTATGGTCAGTCAGGAGAAAGACAAAAAGGGGAAAGATAAAAAACAATCTTTAGAAACCGAAATAATAAAATTAAAAAACCTACCCAAAAATATCCAAATAATCAATCTCGAATCTATCCTAAAAAACGTAAATGGATAAGGTGGGGGTGAGACTTTTTCTGTCATTGCGAGGGAGCTTTAGCGACCGAAGCAATCTCATCCTCCCATATGTCATTTTCACTCCCCTTTATGTCATTCCCATGAAAATGGGAATCCATCTTATACCTTATTTGGTTTTGTATTTATATTACCGAATAATCCTCCCACATCTTGAATTTTATCTTTTCCTTCCCCATATCTTTTTCTTCATTACTTATCACTCATTACTCCATTTGCAATCCACATCTTATCTTCCTAACTGTAGACTATATACTCAATACTGTTTTCCTATCCGCTGTACGCAAAACGCTAAAATGTATCTTGCCCCTCTTGTATATTTTCAAAAATTTGATATTATAAAACAAACGATACATATTTATTAATACAAATAATTCCTTATTATTATACATTTACAGATTAAAAGGAGGAAAAAAAATTGAGTGGACCATATAAGGTCAATGTAACCATTGAGAAGGATGAACATGGTTATTATGCTTGCTGCCCCGAATTAGAAGGTTGTCAAACACAAGGCGATTCTTTAGAGGAAGTTTTAAGCAATATAAAAGAGGCTATCGAACTATATTTAGAGACATTGTCAAAAGACGAAATAAAAACTTTTTTAAGTAAAGAAATATTAACTACATCTTTAGAGGTGCGAGTTGGCTAAACTACCAAGATTAAAAGCTCAGGAAGCAGAAAAAAGGTTGCTTAAAGCTGGATTTAAGATGGTTAGAAGTAAAGGTAGTCACAGGATTTACAGAAAAGGGGATAGAAGAATAATTGTACCCTTTCATGCAAGCAAAATATTACATCCGAAGATTGTTAAACAAGTTTTAAAAATTATAAATGATTAATAATTAAAAAAGATAAGTTTACCTTTTTTTTGTAAGATTGTAGGACAGGCGAATCCCTATCCCCAACCCCGTAGGACAGGCGTCCCGCCTGTCTATTATGTTATTGCGAGCCACCTTCTTTCTTTTCTTAAATTTAATAAAAACAACAACAGCATTTTCTTCTTCTTGTTTTTTTATTACTATTAGGGTGTCAAAATTGGACTTACCCAAGTCCTATTTTGACACCCTAACATCATTTTTGTTGTTTTTATTATATTGTTATTATTAGGGGTCAAGATTTGAACCACCTTCGACAAAATATTGCACTACCCCTAGTGCAAATTTGTCATAATTTCTTTTCTTTTGATGAGGGATTTATGCTTCTTCTTCACAATTCTGCTCCGGATATGGTAAATATTCAGATCTAACTATCTCATAAACGTTGGTTTGATAATTTCCATCTGGCAATCTTCTTTCATGCATATTCTTAATTAATCCAAATTTAATTAACACTTCACGGTATTTTCTAACACTATTTTTAGTAATTCCGAGATCTTCGGCCAATGTTCTCACAGATGGCCAAGCATGTGTTTTTTTGCCATAACAATAACTTAATAAATCCATATAGAGGACAGATGGTCCCGGACCTATAATACCCGACTAATAATCTAAAAAATTATTATTAATCATTACAAAACCGTTTTTTGAACCTTCTTCCTCACCATATCCAATTTCTTCTTCCATATTTTTTCCTTTCTATAATTGTATTTTATGGACACAATTTACCTCCAAAAACAAATACCTTAAAATATATTACAATATGCTTTGTCTAATTTCAATAATATATTATACAATTTTTCACCCTGCTTATTTTGATAATTGTCCTAAATTTAATGGAAATTTTAAAACAAGCAGGTATTAGCAAAGAAGAATTAAAATAAACATTATAATATAACATGCTACCCGCTAAACTGTCCCTTGCAGCTTGCACCTTGTATTTCTCATCTTTAATCGGTCAATTAATTTCCTAATCTTTATTCTTATCTTAATCAGTCAATCGGCTAATTGGTAAATTATTTTATTGGTCAATTATTTTATCTTGCATCTTGCCTCCATCTCTTTCTTTGTTTTTTTTCAATATATACTCAATACTGTTTTTTGCACCTTGCATCTTTTATTTTACCTGCAATTTTTCCCTTCAAACCCATACGCTAAACGCTCCACGCTCTACGCTAACATGCATTTTGTATTTTAAAAATTGCAACCCGCAACCTGTAACTCGTAACCCGAAACCTATCTTTTTATCTTGCCTCTTGTATTTTAACTGGTCAACCGGGTAACTGGCTAACAGGCTAACTAATATATTCGGTCAATTATTTCCTCTTTTATTTTAACTGAAAACTGTAAACTATCTTTTCTTGCTTTTCTCTCCCAAATATAATATAATCTACTTAAGTTCAAATTCTGAACATGCATCTCCTCCTACTTGAGGGGAGAATACTAAATATATATATTCCCTCCTCCTTGAGTAAGGAGGATAAGCTTACAAATTTCCTCCCCCTTGAGGGGGGAGGATTAAGGTGGGGGTGAAGTAGGGGTTCGATTCATCGAACCCGTCCCATCCGTAGGGCAGGCGTCTCGCCTGTCTATGTCATTGCGAGGAAGCGAAACGACCGAAGCAATCTCTAATTGCTTTTTGTATTTTTTATTAACTGAAAACCGACAACTGAAAACTGAAGAGCGCCAAGAAAGCTCTATATTTCTTGCAGGGTGAAAGTCCCTGTTGGGTAAGGTCTAGCCAACCACCCATACCAAGTGTTGCATCAAAATGGGTAACCATTAGATGAAGCGTACACAGGGAAGCAGGTAGGCCACAAGGAAGTCCGTACTTCCTGAAAGGATATCCAGCCTCGTAAAACAGATTAATGCAGATGGCAACGTTGTTTCAGTGACGGAAGCCTATACAAAAGAATCGCATATGGCAAGATTCTGGAGGGTCTGTCGGGGTATCAGCCTGTGGCATGTCTGTAGAGAAATATAGGGAACTTGGGAGACCCTATAAGCTCCTAAGGTAGGTAAGTCTACTCGATAGAAAGAGAGAGTGACTGACGGCTTGTAGGGATTCGGATCAGCTAATAGTACTCTATACAATAGAGGAAGGGGCTGACAGAATACGTAGCCTGCAAAGGAAACATTTGCCGGGCAAGTAGGACTGGAGGAACAAATGCAAACCTCCCTGCAGGGAATAGCAAAGAGGGCAAAACTGAATAAGAAGCATCGATTCCGTGACCTCTATCGGCTTTTAAACGAAGAGAATCTACAGGATTCTTGGAAATACCTGAATAGCAAGGCAGCCTCAGGAGTAGACAGAATATCAATGAAAGAATTTGAGGCAAATCTGCTTACCAATATCAAAGGATTAGTTAAAAGCCTAAAAGAGAAACGGTATCGGGCAAAACTGGTAAGAAGGGTTAACATCCCAAAAGAAAAGGGTAAGTACCGTTCTTTAGGCATACCTACTATAGGTGACAAACTGATACAAAAGACAGTAGCCAGAATACTTGAGGCGATATACGAACAAGACTTTCTTTCATGTAGCTACGGATATCGTCCCGTAATTGGAGCAAAAGACGCAGTAAGTGACATATCTACTACCTTAGTAAGGGGAAGATATGGTTACATACTTGATGCAGATTTACAAGGATTCTTTGACCATATCGACCACCGGTGGTTACTCAAGATGTTAGAAGAAAGGATTGATGATAAGCCGTTTATCCATCTAATAACCAAATGGTTAAAAGCAGGTATCCTTGCCACCGATGGTAAGATATTACATCCGGCGACCGGGACACCCCAAGGAGGAATAGTAAGTCCGATACTGGCTAATGTTTACTTACATTATGTACTTGACCTCTGGTTTTTAAAGAAGGTGGAACCTAACTGTAAAGGAGAAGCATATCTATGTAGATATGCTGATGACTTTATCTGTGCCTTTCGTTTTAAAGATGAGGTAGAGGAATTCTACATTGCGCTGGTTAAAAGGCTTAATAAGTTCGGTCTTTCTCTATCACCGGATAAGACTAGAATCATAAGATTCAGTCGGTTTGAGAAAGGGACTAATTACTTTGAATTCTTGGGTTTTGAATTCCGTTGGGGCACTAGCCGGAAGGGTAAGGACATGATTAAACGGAGAACCTCAAGGAAGAAATTACTGGCAAGTTTGATAAAGTTTAGCCTATGGTGTCGGAAGTGCAGAAACTTTCGCCTCAGGGCAATCTTTAAACTACTTAATGTTAAACTAAGGGGTTATTACAACTATTATGGAGTTAAGGGTAATTTTACTAGTTTACAGAAGTTTTTCTTCCAAGCGTTAAGAATCTTATACAAGTGGTTGAATCGTCGTAGCCAAAGGCGTAGCTTCTGCTATAATACATTTAACCAGATTACTAAATTTTATCATATTGAGAAGCCTAGAATTACAGAGTCTTATCAACCAGTTTAAATAACTTATTAGTTTTACTTTTACGGAAGCGAGTATCTCTGAAGAGCCCAGTGCGGTAGTTCCGCACGCTGGGATCTGTGCGGGGGCAGTTAGGTAACTGGCTGTCCTACCGTGACAACTATCTTTTCATCTCGCATTTTGTGTTTTTAATCGGTAAATTGGTCAATAGGCCAATTGGTCAATTATTTTATCTTGCATCTCACAATCTGTTATAATATAAAAAAATTAATAAGGCTAAAAACTAATGGACTCAAAAAAGATAATTTCTCAAGGCGAATCAGAAACTGTTGAATTTAAAAAATCACTAAGCGAATCGAAAGAAATAATCAAAACCATTTCTGCTTTTACCAATACAAAAGGAGGCAGAATTTTTGTTGGTGTTTCTAACTATGGGAAAGCGCTTAGTGTTGAAATTGGAAAAGACACTATTGAACGCCTTGTTAATCAAATTACCCAAAACACTGACCCCAAAGTTCATCCCCATATAACTGTTGAGAAAATAGATGAAAAGCAAATAATCATCATTAAGGTAAAAGAATCATCTGATCACTTAGTTTTGGCCTCCGGTAGACCCTATAGACGAGTAGGCAAATCAACACTCCAAATGTCCAAGGATGAATACGAGAGATCAATCTTAGAAAAACACAAAGATAAACTATATTTTGATTCTCAAATCTGCAAAGAAGCCACCTTGGCTGATATCGATAAAGAAAAAATTAGATGGTTTCTAAAAAAAGCCAAAGCAGAGAGGAATTTAGATATTGATTACACTGCTTCTCCCTCAGAAGCATTAAAAAGATTAAATTTACTTATTGATAATAAACCTACCAATACAGCAATTCTGATGTTTGGTAAAAATCCGCAAAGATTTTTTATTCAATCTGAAATAAGATGTGCCCGCTTTAAAGGAATAAAAGCAGTAAAGCCATCAACCCCCTTCTTTGGCTAATCTTCTATTTCTGATAAAATATATTGAAAGGTGGGGGACCGGAACGAATGGCATTATAAAATGGTGTGTAGAAAATGGATTGCCTGAGCCTATATACAGAGAAATCACTGGTGGTTTTGCGGTGGTTTTAAGGAAATTTCAGATACCTGAAAATCTTGAGTCATTAGAATTAAACGAGCGGCAAAAGAAGGCTGTAGAATATCTTAAAAAATATAGAAAAATTACAAATAGAGAGTATCAAAATCTTTGTCCTGATGTAAACAGAGAAACTCTCCGAAAGGATTTAAATGATCTAATTAACAAAAAAGCTATTATTAGAAAGGGCGAGAAAAAGGGTATATATTACGAATTTATATAATATGCCAACCTTATGCCAACCTTATCTACTTTGGCAAGGGATATTTAAAAGGTTTGGATTTAAATACACTGGTTAGAAAAAAGTTATTGAATGAAAGAGATGAATATCCCAAATTATCATAAATATTATTTAATTTAGTTTTTATTTGTATTTGATCGGCTGCTCGGCTGATTGGTAGATTATTTAATTGCTTTTGATCAGACTATTGTTTTTTGATTTTGTTTTTATTTTGCTTGTCCGATTGACTTTGTCTTATCTTTGACTGGCCGATTGGTAAATCGGGTGATTGGTTGATTAAAACAGATGATAGTGTAAAATTTTAGTAGGGGTTTTAAAGAAAAAGGTTTGCCAAGAGATAAACAAAAAAGGTAGACTTACCTCAAGAAGAAAGAAGAAAAAGAATAAATATTCTTTTTCAAAAGGAGGTAAATCTACCCTATGGAAAACTTAGAAGTAACCATAAATTTACCAAGTCTTAAGTTTAATATACCAGAAGAGAGAATAAATTTCCACTACCTAGAGAGAATAATTTTTGATTTAACCCGGAAGATCGGCCAAGAATTATTAGAAGAACTATTACAGATAATAGATGATAGGCTGATGGCAGAAAGAGAAAGAGGCATTCTATCCAATCAGGGTAAAAGACTCCGGTATATGACTACCCTTTTAGGAGATATCACCTTCTCCAAGAGGTTATATCGGGAAAGACCTGGTAAATGGAAGTATCTTTTGGATGAAAAATTAGGGATAAAAAAGAACCAAAGAGTAAGTGAGCTTTGCGAAAAGGCAGAGGGTTATCTGGCTTTTGTCTCCGGTAGTTATCGTAATTCGGAAGACCTAAGTCAGAGGTTTTATGGGGACAGCCGTAGTTTTGAGAGTATCAGAGGTGGAGTAATAAGACAAGGAAAAAAGATCCTAAAAGAAGAGAAAGACCAGATAGATAAAGAGCTCATAAAAGCCTTAAGGCAGACCGAAGATGAATTAACCCGAGAGGCAGATAGTAGAATAGTCTATATAGAGGTAGATGGCACCGATATCCACCTCCAGCACGAGAAAAAGAAAAGAGCTGAACTTAAATTAGGGATTATCAGTAAAGGGAAAGAAAGAAGGTACAGGGGAGGAAAGGGTGAGGCCAAAAGACTACAGGATAAATTTATCTATACCGGGATAGTGCAAGGTGATGAATTTATGTCCAACTTTGGACTGCACCCCTCCAACTAGACACATTTAGTAAAAAATAAGACTTGTTATATAATAAAATAACAAGCAAGAAGAATAAAGGAGGGGTACAAGTTA